>ERZ1027285.299-NODE-299-length-15697-cov-5.893172_pt1 | contig 15697 bp, 7 predicted proteins | sample MGYA00519240_ERZ1027285 | MGnify/ENA primary metagenome ERZ1027285 (study PRJEB26926, sample SAMN06165018) | human gut metagenome | biome: ENVO:00009003; feature: ENVO:2100002; material: ENVO:00002003 | host: Homo sapiens | place: USA | collected 2012 ...
TTGAAAACCACTCACCCAAACATTGCCGAGGAATGGTCGAAACAAAATTTCCCATTGCAGCCTGATGAGGTTAATGCCAAATCAAGAAAGAATGTATGGTGGCATTGCAAGAAATGCGGTAACGAGTGGAAATCAGTTATCAACGCCCGTGTCAAAGGAACAGTATGCCCCGTGTGTGCAGAAAGAGCAGTTCTTGCAGGATACAACGACCTTGCAACGACGGACAGCGACTTGCTTTCTGAGTGGGATTATGAATTAAACAACTTGAAACCGACAGAAGTTTCAAGAAACTCGGCGAAGAGAGCTTGGTGGAAATGCAGATACGGTCACTCTTGGAGTATGAAGATAGTTGAGCGTACTGTTCTTGGAAAAGGGTGCAGAGAGTGCGAACAGGAATATAGGTCTTTGTTCCCCGCATTTGCGATTAGTTACTACGCAAAAATGAAAGGCTTAAAAATCGAACTCGGTTCAGACAGGCTACTCGGCATTCCTATTGATGTATATATCCCGTCCGAACAGGTAGCAATCGAGGTGAATTTAGGCTCCGAGAAAATAGAAACGCTGAAAGAACATCTATGCAAGCAAAGAGATGTAAAGCTCATAAGGCTACCGATAAAAGAGAATGAAACGGAAACCGAATATGCACAGCGTATAAAAGCAGCATTTCAAAGCGTACATATATTTATTTCTTCCGATACGGAAGAAGATTGCAGGATAATTAAAAGAATATTTGAGAATTGGAGGGATAACCGATGAGAGAAAAGAAATATCATCTCTACCTGACAGCCGATGAGTAAAGCAAAGTGATACAGTCGCTTATAGATTTGAAAAACAATTTGATAGCACAAGGAAGATACACCGACGCAGTAGATGATGTTCTTTTTAAAGTGTTGTCTGCAAAGAAAAAGAAATTGAAAATTGAATAGTTCACGCATTTATGCCGTCTGTTTCCAACCGAAACAGGCGGCTTTTTTTGTTGCAGAAAATTTTTTTGAAAAATTTTTCGGAAAAACGGCGATTTTGGGTGTGCATTTCATACCCCTTTGTCCAAATGAGTGAAGGGGCTCATTCCGGATAGCAAAAACGGAAGCCTTTTCGCTTGAAAACTGAATAAGTCATTCACTAAGACTTTATTTCTGATGATAGCCACTTTAGCAGGTACGCCGTGATTTCTGCATTTCAGAATAGCGAGAACTCCGGCTATGAGTATCAGGTTGCCCCTGATATGGCGATGACAGTCAGAATGATAATGATACTTCTCTACGGAGCTGGCGGAGTACCCGGCAGAGGTTAGAATCCTATGATACAGATAAGCAGTCTGTTCCTTAGTGACTTCCCATAAGCATTTTGCTTGGCAAGGGGTGTTGAGAACAAATATTGCTATGACCGATTAGGAAATGAGTCGGTCAGGTACATAGCCATAATGCGGTGGCTATGAATTTTCAGAAAGGAGGGCAAAAAGAAGTGTCAAACTGTAAAACGATTTCCGTATGTAACCAGAAAGGCGGAGTCGGAAAGACCACCACAACAGTTAATCTCGGAGTCGGGCTTGCAATGCAGGGCAAGAAAGTATTGCTCATAGACGCAGACCCGCAGGGCGATTTAACGACTTGTCTTGGTTGGCAGGATACAGACGGCTTGGGTATCACGCTTGCAACGAAACTCACAGATGTAATCAATGAAACGATGACAGACCCTATGGTTGGTATCCTGCACCACGAAGAAGGTGTTGACCTTGTTCCGGCAAACCTTGAGCTTTCAGCAATGGAATTTAACCTTATGAACGCAATGAGCAGAGAAACTACACTCAAGAACTATCTGAGTCAAGTGAAGAACAGATATGATTATGTAATTATAGACTGTATGCCTTCACTTGGTATGGTTACTCTCAATGCTTTATCGGCGGCAGACAGTGTTATCATTCCGGTTCAGGCTCAGTATTTGCCTGCAAAGGGTATGACACAGCTTGTGCAGACCATTTCAAAAGTAAAGAAGTATATCAATCCAGATATTAAGATAGACGGTATGCTGCTTACTTTGGTGGATAGCCGAACAAACCTTGCAAAGAGTACGGTGGAAGCACTCAGGGCAAACTTCGGTAATCAGATAAGAATGTATCGAACACAAATCCCGATTGCCGTAAAAGCCGCTGAAACTTCTTCCAAAGGCAAAAGCATTTATGCTTATGAGCCAAACAGCACAGTGTCTAAGGCATACGCTGAATTTACAAAGGAGGTGTTAGCCGATGGCAGGAAGAAAGAGCGACTTCACTCTCACGAAACTCGATGATTTATTTACCACGCAGGCACAGAGAGATGAAGAACAGCTTTCAAAAATCCGAGATATTCCGTTAGAGCTGATTGATGATTTCCCAGACCACCCGTTTAAGGTCAGGGACGATGAAGATATGATGCAGCTTGTGGAGAGTGTCAAGGAAAGAGGAGTTATTACTCCGGCAACGGTAAGGCAGAAAGAGGACGGCAGATATGAACTTGTTTCAGGACACAGACGAAAGCGAGCTTGTGAACTGGCAGGATTTGAAACACTGAGAAGTGAGATTGTAGACCTGAACAGAGATGAAGCGACCATTTTAATGGTTGAAAGTAATTTCCAGAGGTCAGAGATATTGCCGAGTGAAAAAGCCTTTGCCTATAAAATGCGTTTGGAAGCAATGAAAAGGCAGGGAGAAAGGACAGATTTAACTTCTCGCCCAGTGGGCAATAAGTTGTCAGTAACTCAGGTTGCAGATGAAGTTGGAGATAGTGAGCGTCAGATACATCGCTATGTGCGTCTGACAAACCTTGTTCCTGAACTGCTTGAATTTGTTGATGAGGGGCGTATTAAAATGCGTCCTGCCGTGGAGCTTTCCTATCTTGATGAAGATTGCCAGCGTGATGTGGTTGACGAAATCGACTTGAATGACGCAACCCCGTCACACGACCAGACAATCCGTATGCGAAAGTTATTCAACGAGGGCAACCTTACAACAGAAGCAATCCACGCTGTTATGTCTGAGGAAAAGCCGAACCAAAAGGAAAAAATCGTGTTGAGGGGCGACAGAGTAAGACAGCTTATCCCGAAAAATATTCCTGTCAGTCAGACGGAGGATTTTGTCTGCAAAGCATTGGAGCATTACAACAAGTTTTTGCGTAATCGTGCAGAACGTGACAGCAGATAGCCTGAGTTACAGTTCCCCTTTCTCACACTCTAACCCCTTAGTTATACTTTTACCTACCGAAAATGATATATACTATCTCACTTGAATATAACTATCTCAAAGTATATGTCTATCTCTAAGGGGGAATCGCACAGTATGAACGGACTGGAGGTGTATGGTAAAATGAAAAATTAACGAAAAATCTGCATTTGTTTTTCGGCAGGTAAATCTTGTCGTAAGAGAAAATCCACAAAGGCACATCGTAGCGATACGGTGTGTTTTTCAATTTTTACAGGAGGAAACGCAATGATAAAGTCAAAATTCAAAAGAGTCACGTCGCTTTTCTTGGCGACCCTTATGTGTGTGACCACTTTTGCAGGCATTGGCTCGACAACAGCATATGCTGCTTCGGGAGAAAAAGCCGATGTTTATATGGTCGATTTCCCTCGTGATGGCGATGCTAATTACGATGGGGTATGGGGACACAGCAATTTGACCTTGAAAAATGGTTGGCATACCGGACGTTCCAATTTTACCAATCTTAAGGCTATTGGCTCATACTCAGGCAATGTTGCTTATTGTATTGAGCCGGGAATTTCGCTCAAGGTCGGTCAGACAATGAATAAGTATGACGAAAATTATTTTAATAACCTTGCATCCAATGGGGTTATTTCCGGAGATGAAATCCGTCTTTTCGTTGGTCGTATTTTACAGTATGGCTACCGTGGGACAATCTCGACATCTTGGAGGTCACAGAATGAAGCAGCAGCAAACAGCATTGCACAGGCTTATGCCACACAGCTTCTTATCTGGGAAACTGTTATCGGAGAGCGTGATGTGAACTTCAATCATGTAGCAGCCAGTGGTTGTAGCAATGTGAAAGATGTCATCAATGCAAAGCATCCGCTTCGCAATAAGATTTTCAGTTATTACAACAGTATGGTGCAGAGTGTACAGAACCATGCGACCATACCGAGCTTTTGTAATAAATCGTCCGGTTCGGCAAAGACAATAGAACTTGAGTGGAACGGAAGTAAGTACACAACTACTCTGACAGACTCCAATAATGTGCTGTCTAAATATAATTTCAAGGCAAGTATCAGTGGAGTGAGCTTTTCAGTGAATGGTAACAAACTTACTGTTTCTATGGATACTGCACCGAGTAAGGAATTTACGATTACCGCAACGAAGAAAAATGCAGTACGAAGAGGTGTGGTTGTATGGTCAGAGGGTAAACACGGTCAGAATTCCAGTGTGCAGGATGTTGTCAGCTATGCTCAGGAAGTAAGCGACAGTATCAACGGTTATGTGAAGATGAAAGTCAGCTATGGTTCTTGTCAGATTGTAAAGACTAGTGAGGACGGTAAAGTTGACGGTATTAACTTCACAATTACTGGAAACGGTATCAATCAGACAGTTACAACAGCTAATGGCGGTAAGTTCCAGATTGATAATCTTATGCCGGGTATCTATACTGTAACCGAGCAGGCATACGATAAGTACGAGCCGCAGGAAACACATAGAGTTACTGTTGTAGCAGGACAGATTGCAAAGGTCACTTTCAATAACAAATTGAAGCGTGGCGACCTTCAGGTAGTGAAGTCCTCAGAAGATAACCTTGTTGAAGGTGTGAAGTTCCATCTTTTCGGTACTTCTCTTTCCGGTGATGCTGTTGACCAGTATGCAGTTACAGACAAAAACGGTGTGGCAACTTTCAAAGATGTGCTTATCAGTGGTTCTGAACCATATACACTTGAAGAAGTAGACACAGCTATCCGTTATGTCGTACCGAAAAATCAGACTGTACCAGTGAAGTGGAAAGAAGTAACCACAAGAAACTTCAATAACATTTTGAAGAAATTTACTGTAACAGTCACAAAGAGCGACGCTGAGAAAGGCGAAGCACAGGGCAATGCCAAACTTTCGGGAGCAGTTTACGGTATCTATAAGGGCGAAACGCTTGTAGATAAGTATGTTACTGATGAAAACGGTCAGTTCACTACTAAAGAATATGTTTGTGATACCGACTGGACAATCCGAGAAATTACACCGTCAGAGGGATATTTGCTTGATAAGACTATCCATGAAGTAGGTGCAGACCCGAAACTTTATGAGGTGGAACACAACCTTACTTCCAATGATGTAACCGAGCAGGTAATCAAAGGCAATGTGGCTATCATTAAACATACCGATGACGGAGAAACAAAGATTGAAACACCTGAAAAGGGTGCTTCCTTTGAGATTTACCTGAAATCTGCCGGAAGCTATGACGCAGCCAATAAAGACGAGAGAGATACTATCGTATGCGATGAAAATGGCTTCGGTCAGACAAAAGATATGCCGTATGGTATTTATACCGTACACCAGACTTCCGGTTGGGAAGGCAGAGAGATGATGGACGATTTTGATGTGTTCATTTCACAGAACGCACAGACCTACCGTTATCTTATCAATAACCGTAACTTTGAGAGCTTTGTCAATGTAGTCAAGGTGGACGCAGAAAGCGGAAAGAGTATTCCGTATGCAGGAGCAGGATTTAAGATTTACGACCCACAGGGCAATCAGGTCAAAATGACCTTTACTTATCCGACACCGACCACGATTGATGTGTTCTATACCGACGCAAATGGTTCTCTTGTAACACCTGAGAAATTAGATTACGGCAAGGGATATTCCATCGTAGAGGTACAAGCTCCATACGGATATGTACTTGATGATACTCCGGTATATTTTGATATTACCGAAGAAAATTCCACAGAGGAAGGCGGCGTAACTGTTGTGAAAGTCAATAAGCCGAATATGGCACAGAAAGGTACTATCACGGTTGAAAAGACCGGAGAAGTATTTAGTGGTGTCAATGTAAGTGGTTCTGAGGACAGTGATGTTATTTATCAGCCTGTTTATGAAGTGGCAGGACTTGAGGGTGCAGTTTATGAAGTCCGTGCTGCGGAAGATATTAGTACACCGGACGGTACACTCCGCTATTCAAAGGGCGAAGTGGTAGATACTATCACAACAAGCTCCGATGGATTTGTTAAGAGCAAAGAACTTTATCTCGGAAAATACGAGGTCAAGGAAATTACCGCACCTTATGGAATGGTAATCAGTGGCGAAACACATACGGTTGAGCTTACTTATGCAGGTCAGAATATCTCTGTTACCGAAACTTCCACATCGTTCTATAACGAAAGACAGAAAGTGCAGGTAAGCCTTGCAAAAGTCATTGAAAAGGATAAGACATTTGGTATTGGCGACAACGGAGAAATCAAAAACATCAGCTTTGGTCTTTATGCCGCAGAAGATATTGTATCTGCAAGCGGTACCGTTATTCCGGCTGATGGACTGATTGAGATTGTCAGCGTAAATGAAAATGGAACTGCTGTTATGAAGTCAGACCTTCCGTTTGGCAAATACTATGTCAAAGAGATTGCAACCGATGAGCATTATATTCTCTCTGATACGAAGTATCCGGTTGTATTTGAATACGCAGGTCAGGATACCGCAACGGTTGAAATCAAAGTGAATGATGGAAAAGAAATCAAGAATGAACTTATCTATGGTTCTGTATCAGGTAAGAAGATTGACGAGAATGGAGAAGCACTTGAGGGTGCTGTTATCGGTATCTTCAAAGCCGAAGAAACAGAATTTACAAAGGATACTGCACTTATGACGACTACCTCTGCAAAAGACGGTAGTTTTTCTTTTGCAAAAGTTCCTTATGGCAAATGGATTGTAAGAGAAATCGAGCAGCCAAAGGGATTTGTTCTTGATGAAAAAGCGTATGAGGTCAATATCAGCAAAGCCGAGCAGGTAGTTGAAATTGAGATTGTCAATGAGTATGTTCACGGCAATATCAGACTTACGAAGGTGGACGCTGAATATCCGGATAACAAACTTACGGGTGCAACCTTTGAGGTATATAAGGACACCAATGAGAACGGAAAGATTGATGATGGCGATGAACTTATCGGAAATCTTGAAGAAACCGAAACCGGAATTTATGAGATGAAAGAGCTGCTTTACGGAAAATATATTGTCCGTGAAACAAAAGCACCGGAGGGCTTCCTGCTTGATAAGGGAGAATACTCTGTTTTCATTGAGAAAGACGAAACAACTTATTCCGTTGAGAATAAGGCTGGTGTTGGATTTATCAATGAAGCTATGCGTGGAACACTGAAAATCGTCAAGACATCTTCAGATGGTAAGGTTAAAGGTTTTGCGTTCAGAGTAACCGGAGCAAACGGCTATGATATGACATTTGAAACAGATAAGAACGGCGAAATTGTGATTGAGGGACTTCGTATTGGCGAATATACCGTATCCGAAGTGGCAAACAATGCCTCTGCCGCATATATCACACCTGCCGACCAGAATGTTACTATCAAACTTGATGAAACAGCCGTTGTAAAAATGCACAATGAGTTGAGGGATACTCCGAAAACAGGAGATGATACCAATATGAAACTTTGGTATGTCCTTGCCGGACTTTCTGCTGTCGGTATCGCCGTAACTTCTGTTGTTGCACACCAAAAGAAGAAAAAGGAGGGTAACGAGTAATGGAAGCAAAGACAATTATCGCTATCGCATTAGTCGCCGTTATTGTCGGCGGCTTTATCTTTCTTCAGGTTAAAAACCGTAAGAAGTAAGAAATAACCGAATATTAACCAGTCGGGGCAGAGCGTAAAAAACTCTGTCCCTTTATTTTTTGGAGGAACACTATGAAACAACAGAAAACGGTGGAGAGCCGAGTGCTTGAAATCTTAAAGGAATGCCCGATGTCGAGGTATGATGATATGCTTCTCATTCTGCATTATTACAATCGGTACGGATATATACCTGCCGGAAATCTTCCGCTTGAGGATATTGTATTTAATTACCGAGCATACGGACTTCCTTGTTTTGAAACCATACGCAGGGCAAGGCAGAGAGTACAGTCCCTTTTTCCTGAGTATTCACGTAATCCGCAGAAAGAAGAACATAGCGGCAGTATTTCTATTGTAATCAACATTAACTAAGGAGGTATTTTCGTGAAAGACAAAGCAACTTTTCAGAATAAGGTCAAGGTGCTGAATAAACTCTTTGACTCCGGTTGTGATACGGAGAAAAAGTTGCAGCAGCTTGATATGGAAGCAATCCTGAAAATCCCGAATATCACTATTCCCGATATGGGTGTGATTATGGAGCTTCAGAAGAATACAAAGTCCGGTAAACTCTTTTCGTATTTGGGCGGCGGTTCTGATGAAACAGTAAAAAGTAACAATGAGAAGAAAGAGCCTGCTATGCAGGAGCAGAGATAAGAAACGATAAGGAGGTGCAAGAGTAATGGCACGAAAATATGACCTTATTTCTGAGCTTTACAACCGCACCTGCAAAACGGTTGTGTCAAATCCTCAGAACTGGCAGGCATTCTTAGCTTCAGCTTGCCGAAATTATAAGTTACGCTATGACGAACAGCTTCTTGTATATGCACAGCGACCTGATGCAACAGCGGTTCTTGAGATAGAGCAGTGGAACAAAATTTTTGGCAGATGGGTCAACCGAGGTGCAAGAGGTATTGCTGTTTTTGCTGATGAAAACCGTTCACGGCAAAGACTGACACATTACTTTGATATTTCAGATACTCACGAAAGCAGATATTCAAGAACAGTCCCGATTTGGAATATGCGTCAGGAATACGAAGCTGATGTGATTGAAACATTGGAAAGCACTTTCGGAGAGATTGAGAATAAGAGCAGTCTTGCCGAAGCAATTATGGGAGCAGCAAGAAATGCGGCAGAGGATAATATCCCTGATTATCTGCAAGACCTTTACTATGCAACCGAGGGCAGTTCCTTTGAGGAAGTGGAAGAGGATATTGTGGCTTTCATTTATAAAAATGTCGTGACAAACAGTGTGGCATATATGATGATGTCAAGGCTCGGCGTTGATACGGACGGTTATTTTGAACTTGATGATTTCAGAGATGTTACCAACTTCAATACGCAGGAAACACTCAATGCACTTGGATTTGCTACCAGTGATATTGCAGAAATGGGATTGACGGAAATATCTAAAACAATTACTGCACTCAACCGTCAAAATCGCATAATTGTCGGTCAGGACAGAAATGAATACAATAAGGTTGAAAATAACGACGAAAGGAGTTTGGACAATGAACGAACTGACCTACACGATGGTGGGCGATTACAGCCTTCCGAACCTGAAACTTCCACAGCAGCCGGAAGTGACGTTGGGCAGATACGCTCAGATGAGGAGAGAGTTTCTGAAGGAACATCACAGAGTCCTTTACTACAATCTCCTGACGAGGGGCGAACTGACACAGCACTTGGCGGAAGTGGAACAGAGAGCCAGCAAGATGGAGAAAACAATTCTGAGCCAGATGGCACAGAAAGAGGGAGTGACCGAACAGATGAAAGCGGAGGATATGATGAAATGGGTTCGTCTGATGAACTCCCTTCGCAATTCGGCACAGGAAATCGTGAAAGCGGAAGTGATATTCGCTTAGAGTATTACGACAGAACGCACGAGGATAAAAGCCTTCCGTTCTTTGGACGTGATGAAGTAATCAATGAAATTCTCAGAACGACACCACATTTGTCAGCAAGTCTGGAAGAAATCAAAGATTATTATGAACGTAATCCTGATAACAAAGACCGCACAGAGTATATAAAGAGTATTTTCAATAATGATTATACCGAACTTACTTTAGAGGACGGCAGGACAGTAGGGTACAAGACCTTTGAAAACGTTCTGCATTTGTGGGAGGGCAAATACGACAGCAGAACCGCACAGAGCTATTATGATTGGGCTGTTATTGCCCGTCATTTTGAAGCTATGCGATTACTGGGAGAATTAAGTGACAGCATAAAACCATTACCGTCAATGGACGGTCAGATGACATTCATATTAGACGGTCGGGCAGAGGAAAAGAAAACCTCTGCCTTTACTTTTTCTCAGGAGATTATCGACGCTATTCTTGCGAATGGAAGCGGATTTTCTGAGGGAAAAATGCGTATTTATGAGCAGTTTGAAAAAAGTCTTTCTGCAAAAGAAAATGCCGACTTCTTGAAAAATGAATATGGTTGGGGCGGTTCTTATCCCGTCATAATCGGGGCAGGCATTGATGAGAGCCACGATGGAAAAGGTATTACGATTACGAAAGGCATCGGTAAAGAAAATCCACATATCACACTTTCGTGGTCGCAGGTGGAGAAGCGTATCGGGGAACTTATCCGAATGGACAGATACTTAAATCCAAAGGAAAAAGAACGCTATCCTCAGTGGCTTGAAAGCCAAGAGGAACGCAGAGCCAAAATCGAGGAAACGAAAAGAAATCGTGAGATACTTTCTAATGCACCACCGGAGCAAGAGGTCGAACCAACCGAAAAAGAACCTGAAGAAGCAGAACAGCTACAAGATGTGCAGTATGAATATCATCTTGGCGATAAGGTGTATATCGGTGCTTCTGAGTACGAAATCTTATCTGTTGATGATGAGAGAGTAATGCTCTATGACTATGATGTGCCACTGTTCAATAAGGAATTTTCACGCACAGAGTTTGACAGAAAAGTGCGAGAGAATCCGATGAATGAGCATTTGATTGTAAAGGAAGAACCTGCCGAAGAAAGAAATGAAAAAGAGTCTGAGCCGTTAGTTCCCGCTTGGGAGCAGAAGAAAAAAGTCAAAGGCTTTGACTTGCACCCTGATGTGCCTATGGCAGACCGTCACACCTTTAATCTTAGAGAAAATGAGGTTGAAACGGTTGGTAAAAAGGAACGCTTCCGCAGAAATATTATGGCGATACAGCTTCTTAAAAAATGTCAGGAAGAAAACAGATTTGCCACTCCTGAAGAACAGATTATCTTATCAAAGTATGTCGGTTGGGGTGGGCTTTCAGAAGCCTTTGATGAAAATAATTCAGCGTGGGCAACGGAATATCTGGAACTTTCTTCGGTATTAACACCGGAGGAATATGCTTCGGCAAGAGAAAGCACATTGACTGCGTTCTACACGCCGCCTGAAGTTATCACAGCCATTTATAAGGCAATGGAGCAGATGGGCTTTAAGGAAGGCAACTTGTTAGAGCCGTCCTGCGGTATCGGTAATTTCATCGGTATGCTGCCGGACGCAATGCAGAACAGTAAGATTTACGGTGTGGAACTTGATACGATTTCCGCAGGGATTGCACAGCAGCTTTATCAGAAAACAACCATTGCGGCACAAGGATTTGAAGAAACAAATCTGCCGGACAGCTTCTTTGATGGAGTGGTAGGAAATGTACCTTTTGGAGATTTTAAGGTATCGGATAAAAGATACGACAAGCATAAGTTCCTGATACACGATTACTTTTTTGCGAAATCCCTTGATAAGTTAAGACCCGGCGGTGTGATGGCTCTTGTAACGAGCAAAGGCACAATGGATAAGGAAAACTCGGCGGTACGAAAATATATTGCACAGAGAGCAGAGCTTCTTGGAGCAATTCGATTGCCAAATAACACCTTTAAGGGTAATGCAGGAACGGAAGTCGTTTCGGATATTCTTATCCTACAAAAGCGTGACAGACTGATAGATATTGAGCCGGATTGGGTTCATCTTGATACCGATGAGAACGGAATTAAGATGAACTCTTATTTTGTGCAGCACCCCGAAATGATACTCGGAGAAATGAAAATGGTATCGGGGCGTTTCGGTATGGAAGCAACTTGTGTGCCGTATGAAAATGCAGACCTTGCAGCACAGCTTGATGAAGCAGTAGCAAACATTCACGGAGAAATCACGGAATATGAAACTGAGGAAGAACTGGAGGAGGAAGATAATTCTATTCCGGCAGACCCGACAGTGAGAAACTTTTCCTATACGGTGGTAGACGATAAAATCTACTATCGTGAAAATTCCCGTATGACTCCGGTGGAAGTGTCGGCAACCGCAGAGAACCGAATTAAGGGTATGATTGCTATTAGAAATTCCGTCAGAATGCTGATTGAATTGCAGACAGAAGATTACCCTGACAGCGAAATCAAAGCGGAGCAGGAGCGATTAAACAGACTTTATGATACCTTTTCAGGTAAGTACGGACTCATTAACAGCCGTGCAAATACTTCTGCTTTCTCGCAGGACAGTTCATTCTCTTTGCTTTCCGCATTGGAGATAATCGGAGAGGACGGAGAACTGGAGCGTAAGGCTGATATGTTTTCTAAGAGGACAATTAAGCCGCATACTCCGGTTACTTCTGTTGATACGGCAAGCGAAGCGTTGGCGGTATCTCTTGGAGAAAAAGCCACGATTGATATGGACTATATGATGGGGCTTTCCGGTAAATCGGAGAATGAAATCTTTGAGGACTTAAAGGGTGTTATCTTCCTAAACCCGCTTTATGAGTATGGAAATTCTTACGAACCGAAGTATCTGATGGCTGATGAATACCTTTCGGGTAATGTCAGGGAAAAGCTGAAGATTGCAAAGAACTCGGCAGAACTCTATCCGGAAGATTATAAGGTCAATGTAGAAGCACTTCAAAAGGTGCAACCGAAAGACCTGACTGCAAGTGAAATTTCCGTGCGACTTGGTGCAACTTGGCTGCCACCGGACGATGTGCAGGAGTTTATCTTTCATTTGCTTGAAACACCACGTTATGCACAGTGGAATATCAAAGTTCACTTCTCTCCATTTACGAGTGAGTGGAATATTGAGGGCAAATCTTACGACAAAGGAAATGTAAGGGCATATAACACTTACGGAACTTCCCGCATCAATGCCTATAAGATTATCGAGGAAACACTGAACTTAAAAGATGTGCGTATCTTTGATTATATCGAAGATGATGAGGGAAAGAAAAAAGCTGTCCTGAATAAAAAGGAAACAGCGATTGCTCAGTCGAAGCAGGAAATGATTAAGCAGGAATTTCAGGACTGGATATGGTCTGACCCTGAACGAAGGGAAAGGCTTTGCAAATCTTACAATGAGAAATTCAATAGCGTCAGACCTCGTGAGTATGATGGAAGTCATATCATCTTCAATGGTATGAACCCTGAAATTGAACTCAGGGAACATCAGAAAAATGCGGTTGCTCATATCCTTTACGGAGGAAATACGCTTCTTGCACACGCAGTCGGAGCAGGAAAAACTTTTGAAATGGTGGCGGCAGCACAGGAGTCGAAAAGGCTTGGGCTTTGTAACAAGTCACTGTTTGTTGTACCAAATCACTTGACCGAACAATGGGCGGCTGAGTATTTGCAGCTCTATCCGGCGGCGAATATTCTTGTCGCAACAAAGAAAGATTTTGAAACCAAGAACCGTAAAAAGTTCTGCGGCAGGATTGCAACTGGAGATTATGACGCAGTTATCATCGGACATTCACAGTTTGAAAAAATCCCGATGTCCATTGAAAGACAGAGGGCAATCTTAGAACAGCAGCTTGAGGAGATAACCGGAGGAATTGCGGAACTCAAGCGAAACCGAGGGGAAAACTTCTCCATAAAGCAGCTTGAAAAGTCAAAGAAATCTATCAGGCAGAAACTTGATAAACTCAATGACCAGACGAAAAAAGATGATGTTGTAACCTTTGAGGAACTTGGTGTAGACAGGCTTTTTGTTGATGAAAGCCATTATTACAAGAACCTTTATCTTTATACAAAAATGCGTAATGTGGGCGGTATCGCACAGACGGAAGCACAGAAATCTTCCGACCTCTTTATGAAGTGCCGTTACCTTGACGAGATTACCGGAGGGCGAGGGACCGTGTTCGCAACGGGTACACCTATCTCAAACAGTATGGTGGAACTCTATACGATACAGCGATATTTGCAGTACAGCACGCTTGTGAAAAATGGGTTGCAGCACTTTGATGCCTGGGCTTCCACTTTCGGAGAAACCATTACGGCAGTGGAACTTACACCGGAAGGAACAGGATACAGAGCAAAGACAAGGTTCGCAAAATTCTATAACTTGCCTGAACTAATGGCGATGTTCAAGGAGATAGCGGACATTAAGACAGCGGATATGTTGAACCTGCCAGTACCGGAAGCAAAGTACCATAACATTGCAGTAAAGCCGTCAGAAATGCAGAAAGAAATGGTTGCTTCCCTTGCAGAGAGAGCTGAGCAGGTGCGTGGCGGCGGTGTGGATTCAAGTGTAGATAATATGCTGAAAATCACGAATGATGGAAGAAAACTGGCTCTTGACCAGCGTATGCTAAACGATATGCTGCCTGATTTTGAGGGCAGTAAAATCAATGCCTGCGTTGATAACATCTATCGAATATGGGAAGAAAATGCCGACAAGAAATCGGCACAGCTTGTGTTCTGTGACCTTTCCACGCCGAAGAATGACGGCACATTTTCCGTCTATAACGACATTAGGAAAAAGCTGATTGAGAGAGGTATTCCTGAAAGTGAAGTAAAATTTATACACGAAGCCGACACGGATATGAAGAAAAAGGAACTGTTCCAAAAGACACGCAAGGGAGAAGTCAGGGTGCTTCTTGGCTCTACTCAGAAGATGGGAGCAGGAACGAATGTGCAGGATAAACTTATCGCACTTCACGATGTGGATTGTCCGTGGCGACCTTCAGATTTGGAGCAGCGTTCCGGTAGAATTGTCCGTCAAGGCAATGAAAATCCGCAGGTTGATATTTACCGTTATGTAACAGAGCAGACCTTTGATGCATACCTCTATCAGCTTGTGGAAGGTAAGCAGAAGTTCGCAAGTCAGATTATGACGAGCAAATCTCCGGTTAGGTCGGCAGAGGATATTGATGAAACCGCACTGTCCTATGCAGAGATAAAAATGCTTGCAACAGGTAATCCATATATCAAAGAAAAGATGGACTTAGACATTCAAGTACAGAAGCTAAAGATGTTAAAATCCAATTTCTTATCAGAGAAATACGGACTGGAGGATAAGGTCATCAAGTTCTACCCACAACAGATTGCTTACTTGAAATCCCGCGTAGAGGGACTTACAAAAGATGTTGAAACAGCAAAATTACACCCGAAACCGATAGACGAGCAGCCGCTTGGAATGATGGTATCGGGTGTTTCTTATTCCGAAAAAGCCGAAGCAGGTCAGGTAATTATCAATGCCTGCAAGTCAATGAACAGTCCTGATGCGATAGCACTTGGCGAGTACCGTGGCTTTCAAATGGAATTGTATTTTGATACGGTGCAGCGTAATTATGTTGTGAAATTAAAAGGCGAAACAAGCAGAGATGTACCGCTTGGCGATGATGCTCACGGTAATATCGTGAGAATAGATAACGGCATAGAACGCTTTGAGGAAGTACTTGCTGATACGAAAAACAGCCTTGAAAATACGGAGAAGCAGTTTGAAACAGCGAAGCAGATGGACTTATTAACCTAGAGGTGCGGATGAGGTGAAGCAGGAAGCGCCACATAAGGAAGTATCAAAGGTAAGAGAAGATAAAGCCAGATAGATATGAGGACGTGGGAGAGATTCTGCGTCCCAACGTCCGTGTGGGCTTGCTTTTATTCGGATATTCGTATATAATGTATCGTGTTGAGTATTATCCATGCGGAGGTGCGG
>ERZ1027285.305-NODE-305-length-15369-cov-4.255648_pt1 | contig 15369 bp, 8 predicted proteins | sample MGYA00519240_ERZ1027285 | MGnify/ENA primary metagenome ERZ1027285 (study PRJEB26926, sample SAMN06165018) | human gut metagenome | biome: ENVO:00009003; feature: ENVO:2100002; material: ENVO:00002003 | host: Homo sapiens | place: USA | collected 2012 ...
TTATAGCATATTATCATAAACTTAATTATTCTTTAATTTGTTGATAATCTGCCAAATTATTAAAAGTGCCTGCAACGCTTCGTCACAGGCACTTATTATCGAGATATTTATATTCCGGCTCAGCTGTTTTGCATTCTCAGCATAATCCAGCTGCTGTCGGCATCAATAACCTGCCATTTTTTATTCTGCTGAGCAATAAATCTATCATAGCTTTTGGGCGTAACCACAACAATACGATAAGGATTCCGCTCCAGCGTTGCATAAGGCATAACGTTCTTGCCGGTCCAGGAAAAATCCTTGGGAACATAGCCTGCAACCTCACGCTCATGCATCAGCTTAACTACCTTACTGCTACTGTAAAAAACTGCAGAAGTAGGATATTTGCCATATAAGCCTACCTCGTGTACATCATTTTCCGTCAGCATCTCACCCAAATTCTTCGCACTGCGCTGCTCGCTAAACGGCACAGCAAGGCTGAAAACAAGCGCAATATAAAATAATACCGACATCGCCGCAATACCGTAAGCACGCTCTTCCGTCATTAAGCGCAAGATATAATCCAGCATCACGCCGACAATCAGCGCCAACGGCAGCAAAAACAGCAGCTCCGAAGCTATGAGCTTGTTGCTTACCGCAAACCAGGCGCCGCCAAGCAATACAGCAAGACCGCCGCCGACAAAAAACATATAACCGCCGTCTGCACAGTCAGTATATTTTGCCAGCATACTTCCCAGCAAAAGGCTGGCCGGGAAGAGCAGCGGATAGGTATAGGTGATGTATTTCGTTGCCATACATTGGAAGAAAACGAAAACAACAAGTGCCCACAGCAGCAAAAATTTTTGCTGTTCTTCCAGGCTGCGCTGTCCCTGCCGCCACCATTTATAAGCAGCCCAGGGAATCAGTCCGCTCCACGGAAACAGCGCCAGCAGATTTACCAGCGTATAATAATAAAATACATCGTCACGCGGATGTTCCGATACCGTTGCGCGCAGGAAGTTGTGTGTGCCGAAGAAGGTATTGAGGAAATCACTGCCGTGCAGACTGTACATTACAGCATACCAAGGCACAGCAACCGCCGCACAAAGCAATGTGCCGCTTACAAGATGCATGCGCTTCAGTACGTGCCAATCACGCTGCCACAACAGGAATAACGTAATAATCAATCCCGGCAGCAGCACGCCAATCGGACCCTTAGTCAAAACCGCAAAGCCTGCTGCAGCATACATAATGTACCAATAGCGCGCCCTGCCGTCACAATAGCCAAGATAGAAAAACAGCAATGTCGCACTGAAGAAAAAGAACAATACAGCATCTGTAATTACCGACTTGCTGATCAGAAAAAATTCTACACTGCTCAGCAGTACCAATGCACTGAGGAAACCGCTGCGCACATTTTCCAGCTTGCTGCCGCCCCACGCCAATAATGCCACGCTGCCTAAACCGAACAACGCTGGGAAGAAGCGTGAAGCAAATTCCGTAAAGCCAAACATTTTATAAGCCAGCGCCGTCAGCCAATAAAAGAAAATCGGCTTATCATACCAGTAATGACCGTAAATCTGCGGTGACAGCCAATTGCCGCTCAGTACCATTTCCTTCGCCGTCAAGGCATAATTAGATTCTACGCTGTCTGTAATCAGCAGGCTGCCATTACCCGCAAAAAGCAATGCTGCGGCAGCTGCAAAAAGCAGCAGCCAATATTTTCGTGGCATAAAAAATCCCCCTTCGGCAGCAGAGCTTCTATACTCCGCTTTTCATTAAGCACAGTATAAACACCTTCACTTAATGATTACTGAAAGGGGTATTCATCTTAAATTCAGCTTATAAGAAAGCCTAATAATTACTTTGCAGCCGTCAGCAGCTTCACATACATGATAGTTCCCCGCGGCTTGTTGTCGAGAACCTTGATGCTGCCGCCATGCTGCCGCAAAATAGCCAACGCCAGAGACAAGCCTAAGCCAAGGCCTCCCTGACTACGGCTGCGCGCCTTGTCCACGCGGAAGAAGCGGTCAAAAATCTTCTGCTTATCTTCGTCACTGATGCCACAGCCCTCATCACGTACCTCCAGTACCAGATGCGTTTTCACCTTGGCTGCACGCAGAGTAATTTGCGCCTGCTCCGGTGAATACTTCATAGCATTATCCAGCAAAATAATCAGCAAGCGCGATAAAGCCATTTCATCACCCTGCATTATCAGATTATCCTGGATTTCCTGCTTCAGCTGCAGCTTTTTTTCTGCTGCCAAAAGCGACATCTGCGATGCAACCTTTTTACACATTGCCGTCATATCCACCTGCGCAGTATACACCGGCAGAAAATCCTCGTCACTGCGTGCCAGTGTCATAAGATTTTCCGTCAGACGGCTAAGTCTTTCAGATTCGCTTTGCAGCATTGCTACCGACTCTTTAGCGAAATCACTCAGCCTGCTGTCCTCATCCTCCTGCAGTCCCTGTACAGCCAGCTTCATAACGGCAAGCGGCGTGCGCATTTCATGCGAAGCATCCGCTGTGAACTGCTGCTGCTTGGCATACATGTTGCTTATAGGACGGATATTGCGTTCTGCCAGCCAATAACCGAAATAACAGGCAGCAAAATAGAGTATCAATGCCATACACAAAAGCAAAAACAGTGTTTTATAGGCCGCATGATAATAAAACTCCATATTTTTGAACATATACAGCCTGCCAACCTGCTTATCACCGTCAATAACAGGAGCAACTGCGGCAAGGTAGCGATAGCGTACGCCATTTGCACTCTGCATCCGCAAAAGACGCGATGTATTCAGCTTCTTCGGCCAATCATCTTTATGACTCATCAGCTCCTGACCTGCCTCACCTGTTCCAAGCTGGTTTAAAATTACCTTCGAGCCATCTGCATTCACAAAGTATGCAAGCATTTTCCCGCTGCGGATAGCTGCTTCGGAGCAGGGAGCCTCCTCGGACTCTACCCATTCCTCACCCTCATGGTAAATCTGCGCTACAAGGTTTTCCTTTTCATGCGCCAGTATTTCCCACCAGATAAAGGTATAGGCAGCAGCCACAATTACCAAAATCAACACACCGAAGATAGCTGCATACAAACAGGTCATGCGCCTGCGCAGCTTTTCAAAAGGCTTATTCCACATAATAGCCCACGCCCCGCATCGTTTTAATCAGTTCTTCTCCGTTCAGCTCCATAATTTTTTTACGCAGCAGACGGATATGCACATCAAGATTGTTCTCCGTCACATCGCTGTCAATGCCCCAGATACGGTCCTGCAGCACCGCACGCGGCATAACCTGCCCACGGTTACGCAAAAGCAGCTCCAGCAGCTTAAATTCACGCGGACGCAGCTCTACACGACGCTCGCCGTATGCCAGGCAATAAGTAGAGCTTTCCAACGTATAAGCGCCGTAACGCAGCTTTTCCGCACTGTACTGTCCCTGGCGGCGGCAAAGAGCGTTCAAACGCGCCACCAGCTCCTCCAGCTCGAAAGGCTTTACCAGATAGTCATCGGCACCGCTGTTTAAGCCCTGCACCTTATCCGCCAACGTATCCTTGGCCGTCAGCAGCAATATTTTTCCCTGATAATCCTCCTCACGCAGACGCTTGCACAGATCAAGTCCGCTCAGAAGCGGCATCATCCAGTCCAACACCAGCACATCATAGCCGTCGGCATACACAGCATCGTAGGCAGCCTCGCCATCCTGCACCCAGTTCACAGTTATATTTTGCTTTTTCAGCAGCATGCTTAAAAGCTTGCCTAAATTTATATCATCCTCAGCTAATAAAATTTTCATTGCTTCCGCCTCCGTTACAGCTATTGTATCACAATGCAGTATAGGCATGTAAAATTAATTTTAACTGAAAAAATCGCTGCCGAGGCTTTGCCTGCAGCAGCGATTGTCTTACATGATATATCTGTTCAATGACGGCACTATTTCCGCATAGGTGCCTTTTTTATTAGCTAACATTATATTAATGGCCCATACAGTCTGGCCGCGGTCATCCTCCGTGCGTGTAGCCTGCAGCTTACGATTGGTACCGGTAAAGCGTACAATATCTTCCAGCTCCAGCAAAAGCGCCATATCCTCACGTCTGTAGCCTTCAAGGCAGCGGTCGGAAAACATTACTGTCAGCATCAGCATATCGTCCATACGCCAGCATTCCAGGCGATAGGCACGGCCATCGCTCAGCTTGCCGTTATAATAGCCGACATCCTGCACGCCATCCTCATCCGGCTCATAGGGAGAAGGAACATAATCAACGCGGCAGGGAACAGGGAATTTTTTTATCAGCATAAAATAGTTCTCCTTAGAGAGCAAAGCGCCTCAGAGCTTAAGGCTTTGAGGCGCGCTTGCTTATACGTTATTCCTTATCGGGAGTTTCCTCTGCTGCGGTTTCAGCAGTTGCAACTTCGGGCATCGGAACATTATATTTAACTTTGATATCACGATAACGGCTCATACCGGTACCTGCCGGAATCAGCTTACCGATGATAACGTTTTCTTTCAGGCCCAGCAGCGGGTCAACCTTGCCCTTAATAGCGGCATCGGTGAGTACGCGGGTGGTTTCCTGGAAGGAAGCAGCAGACAGGAAGGAGTCGGTAGCCAAAGAAGCTTTGGTGATACCCAGCAGGATAGCACGGCCTTCTGCAGGAGCCTTGCCTGCTTCCAGCATCTCGGTATTCTGCTCTTCAAATTCTGCCACATCAACGTCTTCACCCGGCAGCATTGTAGTGTCACCGGATTCCTCGATGCGGATTTTACGCATCATCTGACGAACCATAACCTCGATGTGCTTACTGTTGATATCTACGCCCTGAGACTTATAAACGCCTACTACCTGAGATACCAGATAGTTCTGGGTAGCCTTCACGCCACTGATACGCAGTACGTCATGCGGGTTAAGAGAACCTTCGGTCAGACGGTCGCCCTTAGCGATTTCCTCACCCTCAACAACAGACAGCTTAGCGCCGTAAGGAATCTGGTATTCCTGGTTTTCGCCATCCAGTGCCATTACGGTTACCTTGCGGCTGTTGCCTTCCTGGGTAATATGTACGTGACCTGCAACCTCGGACAGAATGCCGGGATGTTTCGGTTTACGTGCTTCGAACAGCTCCTCGACACGAGGCAGACCTTGGGTAATATCGTCTGCACCAGCAACGCCGCCGGTATGGAACGTACGCATGGTCAGCTGAGTACCAGGTTCGCCGATGGACTGTGCGGCAATAGTGCCGACTGCCTCACCAACATCAACGTTCTTGCCGGTTGCCAGGTTGCGGCCATAGCATTTGCGGCAAACGCCGAATTTAGCCTTACAGGTAAGTACGCTGCGGATTTTAACCTTTTCACGCAGCTGGCAGATACGTTCTGCCATAGGCTCGGTAACATATTCATTGATATGATAGAGAATTTCACCGTTTTCATCCAGAATATCCTCAGCCAGGTTACGGCCAATGATACGGTCATGCAGGGTTTCAATGATGGTTTTCTCTTTTTTGCCTTCGGTAATTGCCTCAACCTCAATGCCGGCAATTTCGTTATTGCGGATACGCAGCTCCTTAACGGTACCGTCAGCCAGAACAGCGTTGATAATGTCTTCGGTCATAGTTTCGCCGGTATGTGCCAGCACCTCGCCTGCACCGTTAACAATATCTGCTGCTATCTCTTTGCCGTTGAAGTTATGCATCATTGCTTCCTTCAGCACATTATGAGCAAAGGTATCGCTGATGTTGATGCGGACATTTTCGATATCCTCACCATTCATATCTTCGTCGGAATAGAGATTAATTTCTTCAACACCTGCATCGTTGAGCTTAGCAAAAAGCTCTTCGGTGATGTTGGTATCTGCTTCAGCAATCAGGTTGCCTTCTTCATCAAGTACACCGGAAGCCAGTGTACGGCCCATAACCTTTTCGCGGATTTTGTTCTGGCTTGCACCAAGAACAGCCTTGCTCAGACGGCTGCGTTCTTTAACCAGGTTCATACCAACGATATCGCAATCATCCTCACGGACAATTACGTCCTGTGCAACGTCAACCAGACGACGAGTCAGGTAACCGGAGTCAGCGGTACGCAGTGCGGTATCGGCCAAGCCTTTACGAGCACCATGAGAAGAAATGAAGTATTCCAAAATGGTCAGGCCTTCACGGAAGTTAGATTTGATAGGACGGTCAATGATACGACCGGAAGGATCGGCCATCAAACCACGCATACCGGCCAGCTGACGAATCTGCTGTTTGTTACCGCGGGCACCGGAGTCAGCCATCATGGAAACAGGATTGAACTTGTTCATGGTGGATTTCATCAGCTTATCGGTAACCTTATCGGTTGCTTCGTTCCACAGGTCAATTACCTTACGATAACGTTCGTCATCGCTCATCAAACCACGGCGGAAGAGGCGCTCAACCTTATCAACCTCATGCTCTGTTGCTTCCAGAATAACTTCTTTTTCAGCAGGAATCTGAATATCGGAGGTTGCGATAGAAATACCGGATTTACAAGCATTATCGTAACCCATTTTCTTAACAATATCCAGAATCTCGGCAGTACGCAGGTTGCCGTACAGCTTATGAGCTTTAGCAACGAGTCTGCCTAATTCCTTCTTGTCAATCAGCTTGCCAAGATGCCAACGCTCAACTTCAACGGTTGTTTCCACAACATTACCGGAAGCATCCAGGCGCTTCTCAACAACCTGATCTTTTTCTTTATGATAGTAACGCATTTCCAAAGGCAGCTCGCCATTGAAAATAGTATTACCTACAGTTGTAACTACCAGGGACATACCTGTTTCACCGACAGCTGCACCCTTTTCCTCATCATAGATTTCGCTGTTGGGAATATAAACCTCGATAGGTACCTGCAGATCTACCGCATGGTGGAAGTAAGCCAGCTGAGCTTCGTCCACGCTGCTGTAGCGGGTTCCTTCACCCTTAACGTTCGGGTCATCCTTGCTGGTCTTTTCAATAGTCAGATAGTAGGAGCCCAAAACCATATCCTGTGTAGGAACAGCAACAGGCTTGCCATCTTTCGGTGCCAGGATGTTGTTTACGGACATCATCAGCATACGTGCTTCAGCCTGAGCCTCAACAGAAAGCGGCAGATGGACAGCCATCTGGTCACCGTCAAAGTCAGCGTTATAAGCGGTACATACCAGAGGATGCAGCTTAATAGCACGGCCTTCGGACAGTATAGGCTCGAAAGCCTGAATACCCAGTCTGTGCAGAGTCGGTGCACGGTTCAGCAGTACAGGATGCTCCTTGATTACCTCTTCCAGAACATCCCATACAGCGTTGGTAGCACGCTCTACCATGCGCTTAGCACTCTTAATATTAGTTGCTTCACCGCTGTTTACCAAACGCTTCATAACGAAGGGTTTGAACAGCTCCAGAGCCATTTCCTTCGGCAGGCCGCACTGATGCATTTTCAGCTCAGGACCTACAACGATTACGGAACGGCCGGAATAGTCAACACGTTTACCTAACAGGTTCTGACGGAAACGGCCTTGTTTACCCTTGAGCATGTCGGACAAGGATTTCAGAGGACGGTTGCCGGGGCCGGTAACCGGACGGCCGCGACGGCCGTTATCAATCAAAGCGTCTACTGCTTCCTGCAGCATACGTTTTTCATTGCGGACAATGATATCAGGCGCATGCAGCTCCAGCAGACGTTTCAGACGGTTGTTACGGTTAATAACACGGCGATACAGATCGTTCAGGTCGGAGGTTGCGAAACGACCGCCATCCAGCTGTACCATAGGACGCAGTTCAGGCGGAATAACCGGAACTACATCCATAATCATCCATTCAGGACGGTTGCCGGATTTCAGGAATGCTTCGGCTACTTCCAGACGGCGGATAGCACGTACACGGCGCTGACCGCTCAGCTCCTTCATTTCATGGCGCAATTGCTCTGTCAAAGCTTCCAGATCAATAGCTTCCAGCAGCTCTTTAATAGCCTGAGCGCCCATACCTACACGGATGCCTGCTTCAGGATATTTATCACGTTTTTCCATGTACTCGGGCTCGGTCAGCAGCTGGCCTTTAACCAGGTCAGTGCCTTCACCCGGATCAAGTACGATGAAGCTTGCAAAATACAAAACCTTTTCCAGGCTACGCGGAGAAATATCCAGAATCAAGCCCATACGGCTAGGGATACCCTTAAAGTACCAGATATGGGAAACCGGCGCAGCCAGTTCGATGTGACCCATACGGTCACGACGAACCTTGCTGCGGGTAACTTCAACGCCGCACTTGTCGCAGATAATACCCTTATAACGGATGCGTTTATATTTGCCGCAATGACATTCCCAATCCTTAGTAGGGCCAAAGATTCTTTCGCAGAACAGGCCATCCCGTTCCGGCTTCAGGGTTCTGTAATTGATGGTTTCGGGTTTTTTTACCTCGCCGTAGGACCAGGCTCTAATCTGGTCCGGAGAAGCCAAACCGATACGCATAGACACAAAATTATTTACGTCGATCAAGAATCATTCGCTCCCTTCTCTTACATATTAGTCGGATCATCTAAGTCACCATCGGGATTATCGGTAATAGTGAAATTACCCATATCGGCAATGATGTCCCCAGAATCACTATCATCCTCGGTAGCGTCATTATCAGCATAATCATCAACAGGCTTTTCAGGTACGTTTTCAACAACCTGGCCGTTGATATCTAAATCAACCTCGCGAGCGGTGGTTGCAATATCGTCATCCTCATCGTCGCGCAAGGAAACCTCTTCCTCGTCCTCGTTGAGAACCTTGATATCCAGACCGATGGATTGCAATTCCTTAACCAGTACCTTGAAGGATTCAGGAATACCAGGATCAGGTACATTTTCGCCCTTAACAATTGCTTCGTAGGTCTTAACACGGCCAACAACGTCATCGGACTTAACAGTCAGGATTTCCTGCAGGGTGTAAGCAGCGCCGTATGCTTCCAGCGCCCAAACTTCCATCTCACCAAATCTCTGACCGCCGAACTGTGCTTTACCACCCAACGGCTGCTGGGTAACCAAGGAGTACGGGCCGGTGCTGCGGGCATGGATCTTATCATCAACCAAATGGTGAAGCTTGAGGTAATAGGTCAGACCAACAGTAACAGGGTTATCGAAGGGTTCACCGGTACGACCGTCATACAGAGTGGTCTTAGCAGTTTTATCAATGCCTGCAAGCTCCAGTGCATCAGCAATATCCTGCTCATGCGCACCGTCGAATACAGGTACGGAAATCTGTACTGCTTTTACGCTCTTGCCACCGAATTTATCAATTTCAACAGTTTCCGGCATACCATATTTTTCATAATCGTAGCCGTAATGCTCTAATTTCTTAGCGGTTTCGGAATTAGCCAGCTCTTCCTTAAAGGCTGCTTCAAATTCCGGAGTACCTTCTGCTGCGCCGGTTTTTTCAACGGCATTCAGCTTAGCTGCCAAGTTGGTAGTATCAATTTCCATACCCAGCGCACGTGCTGCCCAGCCCAGATGGTTCTCCAGTACCTGTCCGATGTTCATACGGGAAGGTACGCCCAGAGGGTTCAGTACGATATGTACCGGTTCGCCGGTCGGCAGGAAAGGCATGTCCTCACGTGCCATAATACGGGAAACGACACCCTTGTTACCGTGACGGCCTGCCATCTTATCGCCTTCGGAAATCTTACGTTTCTGGGCAATATGTACACGAACCTGTTCGTTTACTCCCGGCGGCAGATCGTCGCCGTTTTCACGGCTGAATACCTTAACGCTGACAATCTTACCTGCTTCGCCGTGCGGTACACGCAGTGAGCTGTCACGTACTTCACGTGCTTTTTCACCGAAGATAGCACGCAGCAGACGTTCTTCTGCAGTCAGCTCGGTTTCGCCTTTCGGAGTAACCTTACCTACCAGAATATCGCCGGGGCGTACTTCAGCACCGATACGGATAATACCACGCTCATCCAGATCCTTCAGAGCTTCGTCGGATACATTAGGAATCTCGCGGGTAATTTCTTCTTTACCAAGCTTGGTATCGCGGGCATCACAATCATATTCTTCAATATGGATAGAGGTAAAGATATCAGCCTTTACCAGATCCTCGTTCAGCAGAACAGCATCCTCGTAGTTATAGCCTTCCCAAGGCATATAAGCAACGATTACGTTGTGACCTAAAGCCAGCTCGCCGTGATCGGTAGCAGGCCCGTCAGCCAGAATCTGCTTTTCGGTAACCTTATCGCCTTTAAAGACGATAGGACGCTGGTTAACACAGGTACCTTGGTTGGAACGTTTGAATTTCAGCAGCGGATATACATCCACTTCACCGTTTTCTGCACGTACACGGATTTCGTTGCCTACTACGCGGATAACTTCACCGGCACGTTTAGCCAGAACGCAGACACCGGAGTCAGAAGCAACCTTGTATTCCATACCGGTACCGATAATCGGAGCCTGAGTGCAGAGCAGAGGTACAGCCTGACGCTGCATGTTCGCACCCATCAGAGCACGGTTAGCGTCATCGTTCTCCAAGAACGGAATCAGCGCGGTTGCGATAGATACTACCTGTTTAGGAGAAACGTCCATCAGGTCAACCTTATCCGGAGTAATGGAAAGGACATCATCCTTAGCACGGGCGGTAACACGCTCGCCCAGGAAGTAACCATCATCATCCAACGGTTCGTTGGCCTGTGCTACGATATATTTATCTTCTTCATCCGCAGTCATGTATCTGATTTCTTCAGTTACACGTTTATTTTCTTTATCAACAACACGGTACGGAGTTTCCATAAAGCCGTATTCATTGATAACAGCATAGGTGGACAAAGAACCGATCAAACCGATGTTAGGACCTTCAGGCGTCTCGATAGGACACATACGGCCATAGTGGGAGTTGTGTACGTCGCGGACTTCATAGCCTGCACGCTCACGGGACAGACCGCCGGGGCCGAGGGCAGACAGACGACGTTTATGAGTCAGCTCTGCCAGAGGGTTGTTCTGGTCCATGAACTGGGACAACTGGCTGCTGCCGAAGAATTCCTTAATAGCAGCAACAACAGGACGGATATTGATCAGAGCCTGCGGGGTGATAACCTCGTTGTCCTGAATGGTCATACGTTCTTTTACTACACGCTCCATACGGGAAAGACCGATACGGAACTGGTTTTGCAGCAATTCGCCAACACAGCGTACACGACGGTTGCCCAAATGGTCAATATCATCGCCGGTGCCATGGCCATCCATCAGGTTCAGCAAATAGTTAAAGGAAGCAAATACATCCTCATTGGTAACGGTATGCATTTTTTCATCGATGCCGGTGGTGAACATCAGAAGCATTTCTTCTTCATGGTTCTGAATCTTGACAGCACGCAGACCGCGTTCGTTATAAATGCCGCTCTCTGCAATCTTATCAAGATTTTCATCGGTCATCTTAGTGCCTGCCGGCAGGATGATTTCGCCGGTTTCTTCATCAGCAATAGCCTCAGCCAGTACGGTACCGCTCAGGCGGTTGCGCCAGCCAAGCTTTTTGTTGAGCTTATAACGGCCAACATTAGCCAGATCATAACGCTTGCTGTCGAAGAAGGTGTTTTCAATCAGCTGTACGGCGTTTTCCAGAATAACAGGCTCGCCCGGACGCAGCTTCTTGTAAAGCTCCAGCATAGCTTCATCTCTGTTAGTGGTAGTATCCTTTTCCAGAGTTGCCAGCAGTGCAGGATGATTGCCGAAGCAAGCCAGGATCTCATCATTAGAGGACAAGCCCAGAGCACGCAGCAGCACGGTTGCCGGAACCTTACGGGTACGGTCTACACGAGCAGAAATAATATCATTAATGTCAGTTTCATATTCAATCCAAGCGCCACGGTTAGGAATTACAGTAGTACCGTAAATCTTTTTACCGCTGGGATCCATAGTTACACTATAGTAAACGCCGGGAGAACGCACCAGCTGGCTGACGATAACACGTTCAGCACCGTTGATCACAAAGGTACCGGTATCGGTCATCAGCGGGAAGTCGCCCATAAATACAGAGGATTCCTTAATTTCGCCTTTTTCCTTGTCTTTGAAAATCAGGCGTGCTTTAACGTTCATCGGTGCAGAATAGGATTCATCTCTCTCCTTGCACTCTTCAACGCTGTATTTAGGAGTTCCTAATTCAAAGCTTTCAAAGGAAAGCTCCAGATTACCTGCAAAGTCTTTAATAGGAGAAATGTCATGCAGAATCTCCATGAGGCCCTTTTGAACGAACCATTCGTAGGATTTTCTCTGGATATCAATCAAATGAGGCATTGCCAAAATTTCATTGATTCTTGCATAACTATACCGAGTCCTATCACCTACTGGAACCGGTTTAAACATGTAATTCCTCACCCCTTCTTGTATTATCAGCACACTAAACTCGGCGAATCATGCGTGACAAAAAAAACAACAAGGTTCTTACCACAAGGACCTTGTCAGTTGTCTTCGATGATCTGCCTCATCTTTCATTATAAGCAAGATACGCCGTTCAACCACTGACCCGGCAGTATTTGTTGTCAAAATTTACACCTGCAAAAATAATAATGATGTAGTATGATATGTTATCATAAATTACGCAAGTTGTCAAGATTTTTGTCAAAAAAAATACAGACACACCATCTTCGATGTGTCTGTATTCGCATAGGCGCAGCTTATTCAAAGCGGCCTTTAAGTACAATCTCTTTATCCAGAAGTGCAACCTGGCCTTTAGCAAACAATGCGTCGATATCCAGGTTTTCGTCCAACACCAGCAGGTCAGCATCCGCGCCAACTGCAACGCAGCCTTTAACGCCGGTTTTGCCGAGCAACTCGGCAGGTGTAGAGGTCAGCAGCTTGATAGCCTCTTCCAACGGCAGACCGCGACGCACCAGACTCTTGATAGTCAGATGCAGATATTTAGGAGAGCAGTAGGTCAGACCGATGCAGTCACCGTTTTCATTGAACTTAGGTTGAGAACCGAAAGCATCACTGCTCATCGTCAGATGGTCGGTGCTCATGCCCTCCCAGCTCAGGATTTCCATAATCTGCTCTGCACCGATTTCCATATCCTCATCAGTGCTGCCGGCAGTCATGTCGAAATAGCCGCCGCGACGAACGAGTTTAGCGCCTTCTTCCATCAGCTCGCGAGTACGCAGCATATGAGTAGGCAGGAAGTTCTTTGCAGGAACATCGGAATGGTCCAGAGCGTAGAACAGCGGATCCAGCTTGCCGATACCGGAACCCATGTGCATGGTTACCAGGCCGGCAACGTTGGCCAACAGGCCACCGCGACGGGTTGCGGTAGCAACCTCAATCAGCTCAGGTCCCTGAGGATTAGAGCTGCGATGATCGCTAACAGCAATCTTGGTACCGATAATCGGCGGAACCATCATAATATCTTTTTCGATAGAACCGGTAATGGTCGGCGAAGGAATTCCGTAAGCACCGGTCAGGCAGTAGGCAGTAATGCCTTCTTCCGTCAGTGCGCGTGCCTTAGCCACGAGGTTTTCTACGCTTCTGGTTACACCGTCTGTACCAAGCAGGCCCAGAACGGTTGTAATACCGCAGCTGGTAATCTGGCTCAGCATTGCTTCGGGTACGCGGGAAGCAGGGCCCTGCTCACCGCCGCCGCCGGTGATGTGCATATGCATATCAATGTAACCTGGCAGCAGTTTTTTGCCGCTGAAATCAAATACCTCAACCTCAGGCATACCTTCGTAGCCTTCGATTTTATCAGCAATACGCACTACCTTATCTGCAATAACCAGCACATCTTTTTTACCAAGATGCGCAGGTGCATAAACGTCAGCGTTTCTAATTAACTTAATCAAAATGTGTCACTTTTCCTTTCATTGTGTACTAAGCAGTTGCTCAGTACTGCCGACTTGCTTGCGCAACCGGCTTATTTCTTTTCGTCTTCCAGCTTAGCAATACCGATACCGGTGTAGCCGTAGAACAGAGCGATAATGAAACCGGTGTAGCAGAGAATTGCCCACGGTGCATAATCCAGAGTTTCAATGCCGGTGCAGGCGGTCATATAAGCACCTGCTGCAGACCAGGGAACCAACGGTACAAATACAGTACCTGCATCCTCCAAGGTACGGGACAGGTTCTTCGCAGCAAGACCTCTTGCTTTATAAGCATCACGGAACATTTCACCGGGAATCAGAATGGACAGGTAGGAGTTACCGGTGCACAGGCCCATGGTAATACAGGAAGCAACGGTGGAAGCAATCAGATCGCCGGTGCTCTTAGCAAAGGTCAGGATTTTTTGCAGAACTACTTCCAGGCAACCGGCCTTGCTCATAATACCGGCAAAGCAGAATGCGCAGAATACCAGCAGAGTGGTGCCCATGATTTCAGCCATACCGCCGCGGTTCAACAGCTTGATAATCTGCGGAGCAGCAGTAGCCGGGTCAAAGCCAGGAGTTGTCAGCATAGAAATTTTAAAGCCTTTTACGGTAGCCAGCAGCAAATTTTTCAGGTTGATGTTTTGGAAAATCAATGCTTCAGCGCCAGCCAGAACAGTGGAAGCCATCATAACCGGCAGAGTCGGTTTCTTAAAGATAGAGCCTGCCAAAATCAGCAGTACAGGCAGAATCAGCAGAATGTTAAAGTTGTACATGCCATCCAGCTGAGTCAGCATGGTGCTTACTGCTTCGGAAGAAACATCGCCGCCGATATTGCCCTTTAAGCCAACGAAAGCATAAACAACCAGGGAAATAATAGTTGCCGGAACAGTAGTCCAGAACATGTGAGCAATGTGTTCATAAAGAGTAGAACCTGCTGCAACCGGTGCTAGGTTAGTGGTATCGGACAGCGGGGAGATTTTATCACCAAAATAGGAACCGGCGATTACAGCACCGGCAGTAGCTGCCAGGTTTACACCCAAAGTGCTGGCAATACCCATCAGTGCAACACCCATGGTAGCAACGGAGCCCCAGGAGGTACCGGTTACGATAGATACTACTGCAGTAATCAGGAAAGCTGTTACCAGCATGAAGGTCGGGTTTACAATCTGTACACCATAATAAATCATCATCGGGATAGTACCGGAAGCCATCCAGGTACCAACCAGCGCACCAACGCAGGTCAGAATCAGGATTGCCGGCATGCCCTTGGCAATCTTCTGGCAGATTTCGTCCATCATTTCATCCCAGGTAACACCAACGCGGTAAGCAATCAGGCCGGCAATAGCAGCTACCAAAAGCAGCAGCGGCTCGGTTGCGTAACCCAGATAACCTTTGCCGACAGTCAGAATAACCATCATGGCAATAATAGGAATAACGGATTCCGTAAAGGTTGGCATACGCCTATTTGTTTTTTCTTCAGTTTTTTGCATATCCTTTGACATAATACCCTCATTTCTGCCGGTCATATAGCCGGCTTAATTTTGCGCAAGCAACGCTATCTATAAAAATTTTATCATTATAGC
>ERZ1027285.317-NODE-317-length-14904-cov-4.473365_pt1 | contig 14904 bp, 8 predicted proteins | sample MGYA00519240_ERZ1027285 | MGnify/ENA primary metagenome ERZ1027285 (study PRJEB26926, sample SAMN06165018) | human gut metagenome | biome: ENVO:00009003; feature: ENVO:2100002; material: ENVO:00002003 | host: Homo sapiens | place: USA | collected 2012 ...
GCTTTAAGCTTCTCGTCCTCATAGCCATTCTCACCTGCCATGGCGCTAAGTGCAGCCTGTGCAAAGCTTACGCCCTTAAAGGCAGACCTAATCTGTGCCAGCTCCTCATCATCCATGCCCACGATAGGCGAAGCAAGCACTGCTGCCATCGGAATATCCTGCAGCGGATTATCGAGTATGCGAAGCATGGACAGAATCACCTGTATCTCATACGATGAAAAGTAGCCTGTATTCGACTCTACATGCGCCGGAATATCACAGTCCTTTAATACTGCTGCCACTGTATTGCCCCAGGTTGCAACACTTCTCGAAAGTATCACTATATCCCTGTACTGCACGGCTCTTAGCTGCCCTGTCTTTTTATCAGTCACCATGCCGTTTTCCATCAGACTCCTGATACGGTTTGCAATCAAAAGCGCCTCTATCTGCACCTTATCTCCATCCTCATCCTCTATAATTTCAGACAGATCCTCATCCTTGTAGTCAACAAGCAAAAGCTCAGGACGCATCGTCTCCTTTGGATAGCTTGCACCGGGATACAGTGCCGCATCGTCATCATACTGCACATTGCCCAAATCTGCTGCCATGATTTTGTAGAATATGTCGTTAGTAAAGTCTAACACCTCATTCCTGCTTCTGAAATTTTTATGCAGGTCTATTCTCTGGTGTGCACTGTCATCTGATGTATATGTGTTGTATTTTTCCATAAACAGCTCAGGGCGCGCCATTCGAAACCTGTATATGCTCTGCTTTACATCGCCCACCATAAACATGTTGCCGACTCCCTGGTGCTCTCTTGAAATAGCGGTAAGTATATCCTCCTGCACCTGGTTTGAGTCCTGATACTCGTCAATCATGATTTCCTCAAAATGTTTTGAAAACTCACGCGCTGTCTCTGTGGGCTCCAGTGTCTGTTCATCCACCAGTATGCGAAGCGCAAAGTGCTCTATATCAGAAAAATCAAATACTCTTTTTCTTGTCTTTACAGCCTCCATCGCATCATAAAACTCGAGTGAGAGCCTTATCAGCTCTTTAACAAATGGCCTTTGACGCTCCAGCTGTTCATACATAAGCTCAATTGACATGCCAAAGTATTTCTGCTTTATTCCGTCTACCTTCTTCTTGGTGGCATCGCGCATACTTTTCACGCGTTCCTTTTTCTTCTCGTCTCCGTCAAATTTCCTGATGACAGCAATTCTGCCAAAGGATATTTTGTTTAAGAACTCCCGCATGCCGACATAGCCTGTCACATCAGCCATTCCATCAAACAATGCTATATCCTCTGAAAGTGTAAGCGCATACTTTTCAAGCCCGGGTGTAGCTGATGCCAGGTCTTTCGCCATTGTAAGCTCCTGAACAGCCTCCTCCAAAAGCACCCTGCTGTAATCCACTATCTCCTTAATGATTTCTGAGTCCTCAAGCTGTTTAGCTGACTTTATATCATAGAGCCTTAAGAGGCTGTTCATCCACTTTCTCGGCCATGATGAGCTGCCCGCCTTATAGTAGATATCCTCCACCATCTGCCTGACGGCAGAGTCATTTCTCCCCTTGCTGTAGGTATCTATAAGATTGATAAATGCCTCGTTGTCTTCTCTTGCATAATTGTCCTCAAATACCTGTGCCAAAGCATCCTTTAGCATAAGCTTAAGCTCTGCCTGGTCACCGATTCTGAAATCAGGGTCCAGATTAAGCTGTGCGAAATTATTCTGCACCACAAACAGACAAAACGAATCAATTGTAGTGATAAGCGCATTGTGAACCAGTGTCGACTGCCTCTGCAGGTTCTCATCGTCCGGCTTTAGCTCCTTCAAGCCGTCTATCGCACTGCTGACTCGCTCCCTCATCTCAGCAGCTGCAGCCTTGGTAAATGTCACCACAAGCATCCTGTCGATATCCACCGGCGGATTATCCACACATATTCTGTTTACTATACGCTCAACGAGTACAGCTGTCTTTCCTGAGCCCGCTGCCGCCGATACAAGTATATCCCTGTCTCTTAAATCTATAACCTTTTTCTGTTCACTGGTCCATTTAACATCCATATTATGTCTCCCGATTATGGCTTTATATTATTATCTCCATAGCATGCTTTATGCTCTGCCGCTGCAATCTGTGTACGCATTTTATCAAGTACATCTTCCTTATTGTCACCGTTAAAACTTCTTTCGCTAAAGCCCGGTATCCTTGAATCATACCTGCATATGGCCTGAAAAGCGCAATATGCGCAGCTGTCTATTTTCTTGTTCTTGATAGGATTGACGGCAACATTTCCATCGTATATTTCTCTTCCTATCTCGCGAAGCTTCTCTCGCGCAAACCTTGTTATCACATCAAACTCTTCGGCGTTTGCCACCTTTGAGCCTGCAGCCGGTGTCTGATCCTTTTTTAAGGTGACAGGGATTACGTCAGAGCTTTTCTCAAAGTCCCTGTCCATGCCTCTGTATGCCTTTTCGTCCGAGTTGATAAGCCCGTCAGGCTTGAGCTTCTTTAATATCATCTGATTGATTTCTTCCTCAGACAGCTCAGTGCCCGGTGTCACGTCCTTTAAATCAATTACAGGATCGTCGATGTGATAGTACAGCATACCGCCCGGCTCCACACTTACCTGCTTTAGCGCCTCTTTCTTTTGTTCCATGACGGCGTCCATGTACACTGCAAGCTGAAGCTGCGTGCCATAGTACAGCTTCACCAGGTCAAAAACTGTATTTCCCGACTTGTAATCCAGTACCTTCACAAAAAGCCTGCCCTCATCCGTATATGTGTCAGTCCTGTCCACGCGTCCCTTTATATCAACCGTCACATCATTTGCCATATCAAGGCTCTCGTAAAAAGAAAACTCAAACCTCTCAGGCACAAAGCTGCCTCTTCGTATCTGGGTTGTGAGTGCCCATACTGTCTGCTTAAAGACCGCCTTCATATGTGATATCGAATGTTGGCTTTCCGCTGTATCAAATATGCCAAAGCCTGCATACTCATCAATCACCTCATTTATTGCTTCCATCGCAAGCTCATCCCTTTTTGCATCTGTCACGCTAAACCAGTCAGTACTCTCCCTATCAAGCTTCTTACTGTATCTTTCCAGTGCTTCATGGTATATATTACCCATATCAAGGGATGTAAAGCCGCTCTCCTCACGCTCTGTAAGCCTCAATCCATAATTTAAAAAATGCGCATATGCACATCTGGCAAACTGCTCAAAGCGCGTGATACTGCCCTCCATGTGTCTGCCGTATATGCTTCTTGCCACATTTCGGCTGATCGGATCCTTTGAATAATGCTCAAACCTTGCATTTATGAGCCTCTCCACGGAATTTTTTTGAGTAAATTCTTTATCGTCTACTTCATTACCGTCCCCTGCATCACTGACTGATGCGTCATAGAGCATCACCGCTGCTGCAATCTCGCACCATCTGTCATCCACCTCATTTGACAACAGATAATCCAGAGCACTCTGCCTGCTTGATATATCCAAAAGCTGTTCTACATCCTCTGTCTCAGTCACGACAAGCTCCGGAAACATCCCCTTTAATATACCTATGAGATACGATGGCTGGGCAGCCTTTTTTTCACTGTCAAGTCTCGTATAGCTGATATAAAGTTCCCTGGATGGCTTTGTCATGTTCAGATACAGATAAAACCTCTGTATAAATGCCTGCTCCCTTGCCCCGGGCGCAAGCTCTATATCCAGCTCCTTAAGTGCCTCTCTCTCATACTGGGATATAATGCCTCCTCTTCCTGCCGCCTTTGGAACAATCCCATCGTTTACGCCTGCAAAAAACATGACCTTTATGTTGGTCAGACGCGTTCTCTCAATATCTCCGATGGTCACAGTGTCGTATCCCGGCGGTATGACTGCTACATCTGCCGCATCCAGTCCTGCATTCAGTATCTGTGTAAATTCCTCTGCATCCATACATTCATCACCCAGCACCGCCACATATTTTTCAAAGAGCTGCATGACTATTTTGTATATCTGTCCATATTCCTTTGATGCGGTCTGGTCCCCTGCATCAAGCAGTGCCTGCTCCTTTTTTGCAAGCTTATCAGGTATATCAAGCAAAACTATCAGCTTATATATAGCGAGCACATAGTCCTTTACCGTTGACTTTTTATCGGAAAACACCTGATATACCGGCTTGAGCAACTCCATTATATACTCCCTGCTTTGGTTTAAAAGCTCAATGTCATAGCCTGCCTTATGCTTTGGCAGCCTGACCCACTTTTTGTCCCATGCGCTTTTACCTCTTACTCCACAGGCGAGCACGTAGTTTTCAAGTACATCTATTTCACTGTCCAATAGCTCACTAAAGCCGCACCGCAAAAATCTGAACACCGCATCTGCCGAGAAATTTTGTGCCGCAATATCGGGTATTGACCTGATAAACTCAATAAACGGATGGAAAAGTATCTCCTGTGTGGCATCGATAAAGTAAGGAATATTGTATTTGTCAAATATTTCACGCACATAACCTGCATATATATTCACATCTCCTGTGACTATAGCAATATCGCGGTAACGTAGGTTTTCGTTCCTTACAAGCTCATTGATTCTTCTGGCTATCTTTGTCAGCTCCTGCTTCGGGTCACGCAGACAGTCTATATGAATGTGCTTTGGTGCTTTTTTAAAGGAGCATCTTCGTTTTCTGAAAAGCTGCTGTTCCATAAAGCTTAGCTCTTCGTTTTCTGCAAGCCGGTAGTTTTTATCAAGGATAATAGGTTCCTCGACTTCTATGCCATAAAACGCTGCCATTTCGGTGAGTGATTTCACTGTCCTTTTTGGCATGTCAAACAGCTCCTGCATGCCTCTGCTCTTAAAGATATCCTCACGACAGTCTATTGTGAGCGTTACATATATTTTCTTTGAAATGACAAAGAGCTTTTTGATAAGCTGGTTCTGTATAGGTGTAAATCCAGTAAATTCATCAAATGCAATGACTGAATTTCTAAGAATTGCAGACTCCTCCGCCACATTGCTAAGCACATTAAGTATTTCCTCTGCAGTGATATATTTGTCCTGCATAAACTTCTCAAATGCTTCGTATAGCACGAGCACATCCTTAAGCTTATCTGAAAGTGTATCCGATAGCATGCCTGAGGCAATATATCTTCCGAGCTCCTCAGGTGATATATTGTACTGCACAAGCTCCGAAAGCAGTGACTTCACCTCGCTTATATAGCCGATGCGGTTTAAGTTTCTGCCTATTACGCCAAGCTTATCCGCCTCCTGTGCCGCAAGCTTTCTGAGTACAAGGTTCTTACCTGTCTCCTCAAGCACCGTGAGATTTGTGATTCCAAGCTCATCAAACACTCTGTAGGCTAAGCGCTTAAAGCTTAGCACATCTATATTCATGATAGCTTTATTCTCCGACAAATCTACAAGCTGTCTCTGCGTCTGCATTGTAAACTGCTCAGGCACTATTACAAGATAATTGTCCCTTGGGTTTGCCTTTGCCTCTTTCACTATCCTGTTAAAGAGATATTTTGTTTTTCCGTTTCCTGAATTACCTGTGATAAACTGTAATGACATAAAAAGACTCCATGATTAACTACTGTGTAAAATGTATACTGTAATTATATCATGAAGTCCCCTATTATTGAATTACTTATTGTGCTTAAATTCAGCTTAATAGCCGCTATACCTTGTGATTAGTGATGGAAAAGTCTGATTCCTGTAAAGCTCATTACCATACCGTACTTATTACATGTCTCAATAACATGGTCATCTCTCACAGATCCACCCGGCTGTGCTACATACTTCACGCCACTCTTGTGAGCACGCTCAATGTTGTCACCAAATGGGAAGAATGCATCAGATCCAAGTGCTACATCTGTATTCTTGTCAAGCCATGCTCTCTTCTCCTCTGCTGTAAATACGTCCGGCTTTACCTTGAAGAACTTCTGCCACTCGCCCTCTGCAAGCACATCCATATAATCCTCACCGATATAAAGGTCAATAGTATTGTCGCGGTCTGCACGTCTGATACCATCCACGAACTGAAGTCCAAGCACCTGTGGAGACTGACGAAGCCACCAGTTGTCTGCCTTTGAGCCTGCAAGTCTGGTACAGTGGATACGAGACTGCTGGCCTGCTCCGATACCGATTGCCTGGCCGCCCTTTACATAGCATACAGAGTTGGACTGTGTATACTTTAAAGTAATCATAGAGATTGCCAGATCGATCTTAGCCTGCTCTGTGAGCTCCTTGTTCTCTGTCACGATATTTGAGAAGAAATCATCATCAATATGAAGCTCGTTTCTGCCCTGCTCAAATGTGATGCCAAATACATCCTTTCTCTCGATAGGTGCCGGCTCATATGACGGGTCAATCTCGATAACACAGTAATTGCCTTTTTTCTTAGCCTTTAAAATCTCAAGAGCCTCGTCTGTGTAGCCCGGAGCGATAACACCGTCTGATACCTCTCTCTTGATTACAAGTGCAGTGCTCTTGTCACATACATCTGAAAGTGAAATAAAATCACCAAATGATGACATTCTGTCAGCTCCTCTTGCTCTGATGTATGCATTTGCAAGCGGTGTAAACTCAATATCCATATCATCAACCCAGTAAATCTTTTTCTCCACATCTGAAAGTGGCTGTCCTACTGCTGCACCTGCAGGTGAAACATGCTTGAAGGATGTTGCGGCCGGAAGACCTATAGCCTTCTTAAGCTCTCTTACAAGCTGCCATCCGTTAAAGGCATCAAGGAAGTTGATATATCCGGCTCTGCCGTTAAGCACTTTTATAGGAAGCTCTCCCTCCTTCATAAATATTCTGGCCGGTTTCTGATTTGGGTTACATCCATATTTTAATTCATATTCCTGCATTTTTCTGTTCTCCTGTTTTTATCTGCTTATCTTGTATATTTGACCGTTTATATAGTGTTTTATTTGTTTTTGTTTACGATTCTGCTCTCATACTCGCCTGTTGCGATATCAATATATCTGACAAAAAGTGATACCTTATTGTCTTCGTTAAGGTTCTCCCATACCATATCGGTAAACTCATCGATATCTCCCTCGATGTCTACCCATGTAGGCTCACCCTCAAAGCTTGGCAGTGGATTTCCATCGCCCATATATGTATGTATGAAATGTCCCTCTCCCGCAACCGGTGCTGAGTATGCAAATGTATATCTGTTGCATGCATCAGGATTGCCGTTGTTGCTCTTTAAGATTGACATAGCATAGTTGAACTCACCATTGTCAATATGCATGATTCCTGAAATTCTAGGTGTATAGTTAGGAGCGTCAGGCTCAAACTCTCTTGTCCTTAATGCCTGCTCAAATGTCTGCTGCTTGTCCATCAGCTCATAGATAGTATCTGTCTGGTCACCATTTGTGACAATTGTCTTGTTGCCAAGCACTCTTACAGGTGCGTAAATGATAAGACTTGGATCCTCAAGCTTTGAAGGGTCAAATGCCTGTGTTCTGATGCCCTCGCCATCCTCTACAAATACTCTGTTGCGGCTGTTTTCGCTTCTGCCCATGATAAAGTATGCTGTTACAGCCTTCTTACCATCCTTTGTGCGGCCGATTACGATACCTCTGCCAGGGTATGTTGTGCTTGATAATTCCTTTGCTAATGATACTCTTTCCATGTCATCCTCCATGTTTTCTGATAATGTGGTCTGCATCCCCAAATTACTCGGGCCTGCCGGAATAAAAAAGACCGTCTGAACACACATAATAATATAAAGCTCTGCAGGAAACTTATATAAATGTGCGCCCAGACGGTCGGCAATCAACTGTTATACTCCATGTGGTTATCCACTTCCGTCAGTCATATAACTGTCTTTATTTAATCATGTATTTTTGTCATTGTCAAGTACCACTTTAAAATAAGCATGTACTTATAAGCTATTCTTATAAGTACATACTTGTAAACAATGCCATTATTTACTAATTTTTAAAGCTATGAATAGGTGCCGGGATTCTTCCTCCACGATTTACAAATGCATCACAAGAGAATCTGTTTACCGGCATAACCGGTGCACTTCCAAGGAGTCCTCCGATTTCTACCACATCACCTACATCCTTTCCGATTGCCGGAAGCAGTCTGCAGGCTGTTGTCTTTTGGTTTATCATACCGATAGCCATCTCATCTGCAATAATTCCTGAAATTGTGGTGGCCTTTGTATCGCCCGGGATTGCAATCATGTCAAGTCCCACTGAGCACACACAGGTCATAGCCTCAAGCTTTTCGAGAGTGAGTGCACCATCGTTTACGGCATCTATCATTCCCTGATCCTCTGATACCGGAATAAAGGCACCTGAGAGTCCGCCGACATATGAGGATGCCATGATACCGCCCTTTTTCACCTGATCGTTTAAGAGTGCAAGTGCTGCTGTTGTTCCCGGAGCTCCGGCTCTCTCTAAGCCTATCTCACAGAGAATATCAGCTACAGAGTCTCCGATAGCCGGTGTAGGTGCAAGTGAAAGGTCTATGATTCCAAATGGCACTCCAAGCTTCTTTGAAGCCTCCTTTGCCACAAGCTGTCCTACTCGTGTAACCTTGAAGGCTGTCTTCTTGATTGTCTCACAGAGCACCTCAAAGTTCTCGCCTCTTACCTTTTCAAGAGCAGTCTTTACTACTCCGGGTCCGCTGACACCTACATTGATGATGGCATCAGCCTCTGTCACACCATGGAAGGCTCCTGCCATAAACGGATTGTCATCAGGAGCGTTGCAGAATACTACAAACTTGGCACAGCCTGATACAGGAAGGTGTTTTGTCACCTCTGCTGTCTCCTTTATCATCTCGCCAATCAGCTTTACTGCATCCATGTTGATTCCAGTTTTTGTAGAGCCAACATTTACAGAGCTGCATACCAGGTCTGTCTCAAGCATTGCCTGAGGGATGGATTTGATTAAAAGCTCATCCGCCTTTGTCATGCCCTTTGACACAAGTGCTGAGTATCCACCGATGAAGTTGACACCTACCTCTTTGGCAGCTCTGTCAAGTGTCTTTGCTATGGTAACAAAATCCTCTGAGCTCTTGCAGGCCGCACCGCCGACAAGGGCGATAGGTGTAACTGAAATACGTTTGTTTACAATAGGGATACAGTAGTTGTTCTCTATCTCTTTTCCTGTTGATACAAGATTCTTTGCAAGTGTTGTAATCTTGTTGTAGATATTCTCATTTACCTTTGCAAGGTCTGAGTCTATACAGTCGAGCAGGCTGATACCGAGTGTGATTGTACGCACGTCAAGATTTTCCTTCTCCACCATGTCATTGGTCTCAATTACTTCACCAATATTTATCATTTTGCTGTTCTCCTTTAACTGTGTATGACATTTTTATGCTAAACTAGATTCGATGCATCATCTCAAAGATTTCTTCCTTCTGACACTTTATTGTTACACCAATTTCTTCTCCAAGTGCATCAAGCTGGTCAGAAATCTCTGCAAATGAAGCTGTAGCATTTGCCATATCCACAATCATCATCATGTTGAAATAACCTGAAACGATAGTCTGTGAGATATCAAGCACGTTTACACTGCCCTCTGACAGATATGTACATACCTTTGCGATGATTCCTACTGTGTCTTTTCCAACAACTGTGATGATTACTTTGTTCTTTGTGTTATCCATAACAACTTATTCTCCTGTTCTCTTATTCTACGGCTATGCGGTCTGATGCCCTGTCTCTCTTAGCCACATACATAGGGAAATCACTTGCCTTATATGGATTGTCTCCCATTGTGACCTCAAGCCTGACGGCTTCATACGCCAGCTTTTCGTAGTTGTTTTCTTTACTAAGGTGTCCCAGTATTACTGAGCCAAATTTATCATGAAGAAGCTCGCATAACAACTGCCCGCTTCTCTCATTCGACAAATGTCCGCTGTCACCCATGATTCTGCGCTTGAGCGGATACGGATATGCCCCTGTCTGGAGCATATTTATATCATGATTGGCTTCAAGCAGCAGCCCATCCAGGTTCTGAAGCTTTGAAACCAGTGCATCATCATACGTGCCAAGGTCTGTCACGACCGCCATCGCATGATTTTCGTTTTTAAATCTGTACGCGACAGGATCAGCCGCATCGTGTGATATGTGAAGCGGCTCAAACTCTATATCGCCTATTGTAAAATCGACGCCTGCCTCAACAGGATGAAACAGCTCATCATCTATATTTCCAACGGATTTGGTACATTTTATGGCCCCGATTGTGGCCTTTGTTGCATAAATCGGAATATGATAGCGTCTTGCCATGACACCAAGCCCTGCGATATGGTCTATATGCTCATGCGTCACGAGAATCCCCTGCATATCTGTAGCCGTCATATCAAATTCATTCAGTCCGTTTTCTATTTTCTTACCGCTGATGCCCGCGTCTATGAGCACATGACAATCATCCGTACCCACGCATATACAGTTTCCACTGCTGCCGCTGGCAATGCTGCATAATTCTAACATGTTAATTCTCTTTCCAGTATAATTCTATTTTGTCTCCCTCATGAAGCTCCTCGGAAAACCGGGCATCCCTGCCATTTATTACAGTGGCTATTGCCCTGCCCTTTCCTGCCTGTAAATCAAATGAGATATGGGTAAATATATCGACAAATATATATGTATCCTTGCCGGACAGCTCTACAGGCTCACCGTTTACAATTACTGTAACTGTATTTTTTGATGAGTCTTCTTCCTGTATATCATTTTTTGGCAATTCATTTTCCGGCACAGCAGATGCTTCAGCTTCTTTAGCAAAATCATCATGCAGCTCATCGAGCACCTGATTCATCATCTGCTCTGATGTTCTGGTCACTGTATTGTCTGACTCTGTGCTGTTTGCATCCTGCTCAGCTAAGACCGAAGCATCATCTGAATCAGACTCTTGTGTGTCATTATAAGTGTTATTGTCGATTCTTGCAACACCATATTCATCTGTTTTCCACTCAACAGAGAAATTTTCATATACAAGAGTGTCGAGATCTGCCTCTTCATTGTTTACAAATATCATCTGGTCTGTGTCAATAACGAGATCCATAAACTGCGCAATCTGGCGCACTGTATAGTAATTTCTTGTCTCAATCACATCATTTTCCCTGATGCTGTAATCCTCCGGCTCAAGCTCTCCGTTTACCTGGACAAACCTAGGACATGAAACCCTTCTGCCGTTTATGATAAAAGTAATGACAGAATGATTGTACTCATCAAGCTGCGATATCTTATACACTGCTGCCTCTCCTGCTGTGGACGGCTCGATGACTATCTCACTGTTTGGCTCAAGCGGTGTGTTGATGCTTGCTGGCTTTCCGTTCATTGTCACCACTGCGCCATCTCCGGCCTCGCCTCTTACAAGCCTTGCCACACCGTTTACCGTAAAGTTTATCGGAGTACCGCGCTTTGGAAACAGCTCATCGTTTGGAAATCCCGCCTGAAGCGCCGCATCGACTATTGTAAGCCTGTTATTGTCATAGAGCTTTATTCTCTCACCGTTGAATCTGACCATGATAAAATTATTTCTCTGGTCATAATAATTCAGACATATACCAATTGGAGTGACAAGAAGCGGATCCTTCTTAATATCCTCCTGCTCAAATGTCACATCGCCAAGCACTTCCTCACCTCTTAGAGCGACTCTTTCCTCCGGCAGGTCAAGGTCTTCCGCAAGCTTTTCCGTGAAGCCGTGTATCTTGCCTCCGCCTCCGACTACAAAGCAGGCACTCACTGTTTTGTCACCGTTTAGCTCTCTGATTTTAGTCGATACCTCTTGCGCAATATTATCAACAACAGGTGCTGCCACATCCCAGACATCCTTTGCCGGAATTGTGTGCTCGATGCTCATGATATCCTTGTATGTAACCGTATCACTTGTCGTAGACTGAAGCTTGATGCTCTCCGCCATATTGAAATCCACGAGGAAATGCTGCACAATAACTTCTGTCAGCTCATCTCCTGCATGCGGTATCATGCCATAGGCTATGATACTTCCGTCTCTTGTGATTGAGATATCACTCGTTCCGGCTCCCACATCGACAAGTGCGATATTAAGCATACGATAGTTCTCCGGAATTGCCACATTGATAGCGGCGATAGGCTCCAATGTCATATTGGCTACACTAAGCCCGGCCTGTCCCACTGCCGCATACAATCCGTCTACCACATCCTCCGGCAGAAATGTAACTATGATATCCTCGCCTATTTTGTTTGCCTTATGCCCCTCAAGGCTGATAAACACCTCATCATTCAAAAAGAATTTGACTGTAGAATATCCCACACAGTAAAACTTATAGCTTGTATCGTTAACCTCCTTGAGTGCCTCCTGTGCTTTTTCTATGCCAAGCAGGTCAAGCGTATGGACATCCTCGCCGGTCACCACAGACTCCTGCGCATACTCATACTCCACATGCGTCGTGACAGTCTTTAATACTCGTCCTGCGGCTGCTATACACACCTCTTCAAGTGGCTGTCCTGTCTGTTTTTCAAGCTCGTCCTTTACTTCCTTAATGGTTTTTGCCACCCTGCCTATATCATGTATCTGACCGTCAAGCATCGCTCTGGTCTCATGCTCCCTGACATACTGTGCTGTAACCACAAATTCCTTGTCATCAGTCTGATAGCCGACAGTTCCTACAACATTTCTTGTACCAATATCCAAACCGAATACATTATTCATTTCCACTACTCCTTGTATTTGCTAAGCGCTTTATTTATTGAAGCTATCGTGTTTTCGATATCTCCATCATTATCGATAACCTCCTTGCAGTGCCTTCTGTACTCAGCTTCTTTAAGCTGGCTTGCAAAGATACTATCTATCTTCTCATCTGAATAGCCTCGTGATGACTTAAGTCTTTTTCTTCTGACTTCTTCACTTGCATAAATATACCACAGCTCGTCGCAGATTTCACCATATCCCTCCTCTATAAGGAGTGCTGCTTCAAGCACAAGCATGAAAATACCTTCTTTTTTTGCCTCTTTAACTGCATTAAGCACATATTCCTTTACTGCCGGATGCACTACTCCATTTAGAAGCTCTCTTTTTTTATCATCCGAAAAAATCACTCCGGCAAGTGCCGGTCTGTCAAAATGCCCGTCCTCAAGCCATATCGGTTCGCCCGCAAACAATTCTTTTAATCTATTGTAGCAGTCGCTTCCCGGCTCCATCAGCTCATGTGCTATCTCATCGGAGAGCATGACCCTTACGCCATCAAGTTCCTTAAGATAGCCAAGCACTGCCGATTTTCCGGCACCTACACCACCTGTTATTCCTATAAAAATCATACTATTTCCTTTTCTGTCATCAATGCGCATCATACCAGTCATAGCCACACTCGGTGCCCACCTCCATGGATACCTTCATGTCCACCGCGCCACGCATTTCTTTCTCCAGAAGCTTAATCACTTTATCCTTCTCAGCTTCCTTTGTCTCAATTAAAAGCTCATCATGCACCTGAAGGATAAGTCTTGACTTTAAGCCCTCGTCAAGAAGCCTGTCATGCACACGTATCATGGCAATCTTTATGATATCGGCTGCTGTACCCTGAATAGGTGAGTTCATCGCAACTCTCTCTCCAAACTGTCTTTGCATGAAATTGCTCGAGTTCAGCTCGGGAATCGGTCTGATACGCCCAAACATGGTCTTTGTATAGCCATTTTTCTTGGCATCCAAAACCGTCTGATCCAAAAACTCCTTAATCTTTGGATATTTGACAAAATAGCTGTCTATATAGCCCTGTGCCTCTTTCCTTGAAATCCCCAGGTCGTTAGACAGACCAAACGCGCTGATACCATAAACGATGCCAAAATTTACCGCCTTGGCATTTCGTCTTTGAAGGTCTGTGACCTCATCAAACGGTGTATCAAACACAAGGGACGCTGTACTTCTGTGGATATCCTGACCATTCTTAAAGGCCTCTATCATCCTTTCATCTCCTGAAAGCGCCGCAAGCACCCGAAGCTCGATCTGCGAGTAGTCTGAGTCAACAAACAGATCTCCATCCTCAGGCAGAAATACCTTTCTGATAAGCTTGCCCAGCTCAATCCTTATCGGGATATTCTGCAGATTAGGCTCTGTGCTTGAAAGACGGCCTGTCGCAGTGATTGTCTGATTTAAGGTAGTATGGATTTTGCCATCGGATGCAATATATCCCGAAAGTCCGTCAGCATATGTGCTCTTTAGCTTTGTGAGCTGTCTGTATTCCAATATATCCGCGACAATCGGATACTCCGGTGCCAGCTTTTCAAGCACATCTGCCGCAGTAGAATAACCGGTCTTTGTCTTCTTTTCATTTGGCAGTCCAAGCTTTTCAAAGAGAATGACTCCAAGCTGCTTTGGCGAATTTATATTAAACTCTTCACCTGCTGCCTCATATATTTTCTTTTCAAGCTCAGTTATCGAAACAGCAAGCTTGTCTCCATACTCCTTAAGCTTTATTCCATCAGCCCTTATACCCTCATTTTCCATATCATACAGTACGAAAACGAGTGGCAGCTCGATATCTTTATAAAGAGTGAGCATATCCATTTCCTTTAGCTTCTGCAAAAGAACCGGCTTTGATTTCCAGGCAGTATACACCTCGTAGCAGGCACAGTCCACTGCCTTTTTCTCATCCTCCTTCATCATCCGGGTGAAATCAAGCTTTCCCAGATAATCCTTTTTAGATGAGAGCATAAGCCCCAGATAGTCCTTTGCAACCGCATCATAGGGATACTCCCCGACAAGCGGATTGATAAGGTATGCAGCCACCATCATGTCAAAATATCTGCCTCTGTCATCTGCCTTTATCTCTTTGCTCTTAAATCTGTGCAGATTGGTCTTTAAATCCGGTGATATCCATGACTTTACTTCCAGGGTATTTAATTTTTCATCCAGGAAGCTGCTTGAAATCTCATCACCTGTACAGATACTGTCTCTTATACACATCTCCGAGCCCACGAGACGCTCATGATCTCGTATGCC
>ERZ1027285.325-NODE-325-length-14636-cov-17.567176_pt1 | contig 14636 bp, 9 predicted proteins | sample MGYA00519240_ERZ1027285 | MGnify/ENA primary metagenome ERZ1027285 (study PRJEB26926, sample SAMN06165018) | human gut metagenome | biome: ENVO:00009003; feature: ENVO:2100002; material: ENVO:00002003 | host: Homo sapiens | place: USA | collected 2012 ...
ACTCCTCGTTGTCGATCTTGAATCCACAGGAATAGACTCCATAATAATCAGTGAACGTGTTGTCAAGATTGCGCAGACGACGATGTTCGACAAATCGCGGTCTTCGAATAGCCGTGAAACGCTCAAAACCTGGTATGGTTTTTACCGCCTCGCATAACAACCAATAATGATTGATCACGTGATAATCTCTATCTTTCAGGCTGTTCTCCAAAAGATCAGAGACGTATTGAATACATGAAGACTTGCAGTCTGACTTCAAATCCACTGAGATTGATATTCCTATATCCATTTGTATGTGTTTTATCTAAAAATTGAGTTACCTGATGGTAGATGTCCGTGCTACCATGCGGAAAATCCAATTATAAATATTGGCCTCAAGCCGGAATAAATATTCCAAAAGCACAAGGATTCCACGACAACACGACCAAAGCACCATCGGGAAATAGTAATAGTCCCGGATAATACAACATTAATCCCAAACAATGGCCATTTCTAATGATTAACGGTCCGGCGTTTTGGTAAGTTCTTTCATCAAATATAATAAATCCATTGTTGAAATGGCCTATTTCAAAAGTATTTTTCCATTCATGCTTAGGTGCTAATATATCAGCTGTAAGCATGCTGACTGACAACAAGAAAAAGGTTATGAATGCGATCAGCCGTATTCTTGTTTTCTTCTTATTAATGATGCCTTCCACGTTGATAATCTTTGTTTATAACAATTCCATTATAGCTTACTGACATTTTTCTCGCCTTGTCGGAAATAGGAACAAATCTGTTTTTTAAAGATCGTTGCCCACCTGATACCATGTAGGTCGGATATGAGAATATTTACAAAGCAGCACCACGAATTATGAAAAAATCCATGGCGTCATAGCAGGCCATGTTCCTGGAAGAGTTGTATGACATCCGACCTGAAGCGTTCCTTGTCGAACCCGGCGGCCTTCTTCGAGAGGCGGTCGAGGTTCGAGAGGGATTCCACAACCTTCCGCGCTATGGTCCTTGTGGCCTCCTCGTCCGAGGACGCGATGAAACGGTCGTACTCCTCGTTGTCGATCTTGAATCCACAGGAATAGACTCCATAATAATCAGTGAATGTGTTGTCAAGATTGCGCAGGCGGCTATGCTCTTCAAATCGGTGCCGTGGAATCGCCGTGAAACGCTCAAAACCTGGTATGGTTTTTACGACTTTGCATAATATCCAATAATGATTGATCACATGGTAATCCTTGTCTTTCAAACTGCTTTTTAGCAGATCAGAGACATATTGAATACATGAAGACTTGCGATCAGACTTCAAATCTACTGAGATTGATATTCCTATATTCATTGTACTACGCTATTTGTCATATAAATACCAGTGACTCCTGCGTCAAAAGCTGTGTTCTTGCGGATATGCGTCCTTATTCGGTAAGAAGATCTCTTGGCCAAGTGTTCTATAATAATTTATGTGAAAGAGGTCATCTCTTCTTATTATCATACAAATTGAGTACAGATATAGATCATCAGTGAATACCGTCCCGAAATTATTTTTATTAAACAATTCTAAGCTGTCTTTCAAAGCAAGATTGATTATACAACTAAATCTGTCAAAGCTATTGATATCTTTATTTACAATAGTATCTTTTTTCGCAGTATTGATCATTGTGAATCGATACTGCCGTTGATTCGGCAGACATTTTACCGCAAAGAATGCCTTGTCTTCCCCGAGATATAGGTATTCTTGGGACTTTCTTACGACAATGATTGTGTCACTTGATATAAAATCAGACTGGCACATATTGGCAAATACCATGTTGAATTGCTTACAAATCTTTTCCCTATTCCATCTAACAACTTTTCTCGGTACCCTTGACGATTTTGATCCTATCGTTAGTCTTCTTGATGATTTAGAGTCTTTTTTCAGTATGCTTGACAATTCATTCTCAAGGCCAGCAAAACAATCCTTGTCTTGCGCGTTAACAGGAAGAATCATCGCACAAAACAGTGACGTTATTAGTATTCTGAAATAGTTCATTTTCGTTTCTTTATTGGAGTATAATGGACGTTAGGTAATACAACGCTCTTGCCTTTTTTAGTTATCAACCTTGAGGGTTCATTATCAGAAAACAATTAATTCAGTTTTGTCATATTCAAAAGATTCCGGTACATTAAAGCCTATTATCTTACTGACATACGAGACTTTTTCGACAATAATGTTCTTACTAAAATCATCGTTGTCTTTATCTTTTGCTACAATATATTTGAAAGATTCGCCTGGCTCCAATCGTTTTATGAATGTTTTCCCTATGGTCACTTCCCTGCTAGTTCGCACGACATTATCAGTCATCAATGCCGCAAGATTCAAGTCGTCATGGGAGGCAAAAAAGTATCTATAGATCTTCTCTCTTACCGTTGTATTATGATTACTAAAATCAACCCATGTGAAGTACGGCTCTTCGGATTTATTCGTTATGAGGTACTCCGTAAAAGTGATTTTTTCACCGCTGAAGTAGTTAACATAAGAATATGATTCGATATGCAGTTTTATGTCCTTTGTCGTATGTAATTGACACATCATCATTAGCATTATCAAGATATAACCCTTCATTTCGTTAGATTGTTAAATGTTTCTTTTCTGGCTTTTAATATCATTGATTTTAATACTGTATAGGTTTCTGTCATACCTTTTATGTTATGAGACGCGTCAAAGCAGGTCATGTTCCTGGAAGAGTTGTATGACGTCCGACTTGAAGCGTTCCTTGTCGAATCCGGCGGCTTTCTTCGAGAGGCGGTTGAGGTTCGAGAGGGATTCCACTACCTTCCGCGCTATGGTTCGTGTGGCCTCCTCGTCAGAAGACACGATGAAACGGTCGTACTCTTCGTTGTCGATCTTGAACCCACAGGAATAGACTCCATAATAATCAGTGAACGTGTTGTCAAGATTGCGCAGACGGCTATGCTCTTCAAATCGATGTCGTGGAATTGCCGTGAAACGCTCAAAACCTGGTATGGTTTTTACCGCTTGGCATATTATCCAATAATGATTGATCACGTGGTAATCCTTATCTTTCAAATTGCTCTTCAACAGGTCAGAAATGTATTGCATACATGATGACTTGTGTGTTGAATTCGTATCAACAACGATTGATAATCCTATATTCATTTGTATGAGTTTTATCTAAAAATTGAGTTTCCTGGAGGTAGGTGCCCGTGTTTGAGATAATAGGAATACAACTTGCGCTTTTCCTCTATTTTTATCTGCTTTTGAGAACCTGAGTAATTTATCTCCATTCTTAAATTTCTTTCTTCGAGTTTCCTCTTTCCTCCATATCTGTTCTCCGGTGGAGACTGCGTGGTTTCTCCGTATTTCCAAACTTCGCCTTGACGCTTTACGAATCCAACCGGTTTTAGTCAGTCTTTTACTCCATATTGGGGTCATTTTGATAATATTAACAGTGTCATTTGGTGACCTATCATCGTACATAAGCAACTCGAAAGTGTGGTTGTCATAAAGTGGATAATCCCCTATGTCATATTCGGGGAATTCCTGTGGCCCTGACCAATTCTCAACAGAATGGAACAGCATGAATCTTAATGATTCACTATGAACTTTTGTTATCGCATCCACACTGCCTTGGATATAGATGATATTCGAGCCACGGGGCTTTCTAGTGAACCCTTGAGCTGGAAAGCTCTTGTACATCCAATTATAGACATAGTCTGGAGCAGCCGGATCAAACTGTAATGTAAGAAACTGATTCCTGCCATAATTCTTGCATTTTATCCAGTTGGTCGCAAAAGTTGTATCTGAGATATAATCTTTACTGAAGAATAGATAATAATTGTTGGAAATGGGTGATAGGCAAATGCTTATGTATAGATTCTCCGAAGGAATATAGTATAGGCTTTCTCTTCCGCTCCAACTATTAAATAAATATAGGACTGCGATAACAAAAAACACCAATTTGACTATTCTGCTCTTTTTCATCATGATAGCTATGCAAACATTACCTTAATCAATAACGTGTACTGTATTCGACAGAAAGGACCTGAACCGTGATGTCTTTCGTTCTTTGACTGTTGACAGATTTTCCCCATATAGACTGCCTTTATAAGCGACATTGGCCGTCTGGAGTTCATTGCTTAAGAAAATAGTTACCTTACATGAGTCTCGGAGGGAACTTTGTTCTTTATATAAATCAGGGTGTTTAAGAACAAAAGATAATTTATTTTTGAATACCTTCTCTTTGTCTAATCCATTGGTGATCAAAGACAATGATTTCTCCCGCCATTGCTCGTTGCACGAGATGTAACAAGCATTGGATTGTGTGAAAAACAGTTGAAGATCACAATAGCCTTTCTGATTCTTCGAAGGTCCGTTCCTACTCTTGCTGATTTGCAGGATGTCTGAGCAACTTGAATGTTCAGGCATGGTTCCACGCTCAAAATAGATTAAAGCACAAGTGTCCTTCGCGCCATAACATATCTCCATATATGTGTCAATGCTTGGTAAGTAATAGACTCCGTTATATTCAGCCGTTTTACCGAGTTTCTCATACATGATCTCAAAGGTCACCTCAAGGAGAAACGCAACGGTCAAGGCGGTTAAACAGTAACCGCATAATTTTACTATCTTTTGTATCACGCTATTTGTCATATAAATACCAGTGAATCCTGCGTTTAGAGTTATAATTAAGATACCCTCTTGTCCATCCATAATATTCAGGAACCCTTGTCGAGAGGCTTTCTCTTCGAAAACCTGTCTTTATGATGTCAGAAATACTTGAACTGAGTATATTGGACAGTATTTGATAGCCATCAAAAGCAGTTCTTGCGGATATCCATCCAATTCCATTAGCCCCAGCGACATAGCCGGCGGCAATATTGCCGATGTCCCTTGCCGAAGCGTATATGTTTTTCCCATCAGTCCCTTTACCTATTGGCATACCACGATAAGGATCTAGTTTGGATCCGTAGGCAGACGTAGGCTCCCCATTGCTGACTTTAAAGTCATATTTATGGCCATTTCTGGCGTTAGCCATATAATCTATTAATTCCGGCTGCCACTCATCGTAAAACATCTGTAGGAAATCACTTCCGCTATTATCTTCCGTATTAATCACACTGTCCACGGCCCATGCTCCACCATTCTTGGCATCGAAATTATAAAATGAGTATGGAGACACCGTTTGACCTATAGATTCTCCCCTCTGCCAGACACCGTTATCATCTTCGTAAGTCACATATATGTTGGAATCATTATCAAAGGGATTCCCCTTATCTGTAACTATAAAGGTACCATTTTTCCCACGTGTAACCCAGGTGCTTTCACCATTAGGATCAATGAATATCACCGGATTTCCTATGCAGTAGGCATACGGACTGATACTGTAGTAATTTTCGGACAGAGGGTCGGCGGCGGTCCAGCGGGCGATGGTTGGGTTGTACATGCGGGCACCGAAGTCGAGGAGAGAGATGCCCGCGCTCAGGAAGGACTGGTCTTCCTTGCCGGAGAAGAGCCAGCGGTTCGGGGAAGTCGCTTCGACAGGCTCTGCGACCGGCCCCGTAGCTTGAATCCGCTTTCCGAACGGATAGTAATCATTCGTCTCGATCACAGAGCCGGTGTCGCCATCGACGACGGCGCGGACGCTGCCTAGGTGGTCGGTCAGGTGGTGGAGGGCGTGATAGGCCGTGACGGTTCCGGAAGCGTCCCTCGCGGCGGCGATCCGTCCTCCGTCAGTGAGGACGCAGTCAAGGCTGAGGTTTCCGTTCCCGTCCTTTGAATAGACAAGCGATCCTCTATACACGGTTCCTGAGCCGTCTGGCTTTTCGGCGGAGATCTTTGTGCCGTCAGAGATGTACGTGTAGTAGGCTAGGGTTCCGGAAGCGTCACCGACTTCACTTACAAGGTTCAGATGATTGTAACTGAGATTCAAGCCAAGCCTGCCGTCCGCTGTCATATTGCCGTTGGAGTCGTAGCCGAAAGATGGTGATCCCGACACCGAGTTAATCCTGTTGCCGGAGTATGAGAAAGTCAGTGCGTCCTCCGGCAGCAAGCTGGATTCTCCGAAGCGGTTCAAGGTCAGTATGTTCCCATTGAGGTCATAGGAGAGATCCCGCTCTGAGAAAGAGTCTGTGGGGGAGCCCGATGTCCCAATGAATCTTCTGGAGTCCGTCAGGCGGCCCAACGCATCGTAGGAGAATGAATATGCCTGCGGTGCCTCGGTGCCGAACCCCCATTCCCACTCGGAAACCCCGCCGTTCCAACAAGGCGCGGAGCCAAGGGCTGGGGTGTTGTACCGCAACCTCATTCCGAACACGTCGCTCCGCTTTTCTGTCAGCCAGCTCCTAACGTTGTAGGCCAAGGACTCGTTGACAGCATTGGCTCCAGTGCCGTAAGTGACTCCAACCAGCCTTCCGACATTGTCATACGTATAGCCGACTGTGCTGGATGCGTTAAGCCCGCTGCCATCCGAAAGACTCGTTGTCGTTCTTTTGATCCGGCCCCACAGATCGTATGTGTCGATCCTTTCCACAGTGTCGCACGCGTCTGACATAGAGACAACTTCCCTTGAGAGGGTTTGGTTCCCGGCGAAGTCAAACGCCGATGCCGTTCTGATCCGTCCTCCATCCTCGTACCGGGAGATGGTCTGGACGACACGTCCATACTCATCATAAAATAAAGCCGTGTGCCTGAATTTTCCGGTGGACACACCTTCAGAGGTGATCACGGCAGACATTGAGCCGGTCAGCAGATTATGTGCGGATGACCATCTGTTGCCGTAACCATTATCCACAGGAGCCTCGTCAAACAAAAGATCCTGAGGAAAACCATACATCCCGACAAACGAGTGGTCATCGTAATAGTTCACGGTGAGGAATGTGGTGGTGGAGTCAATGACCATACCGTCAATGGAATAGCCGTAGAAAGCGCTCGTGGCGGCCAGAGACCCCTGTGAACGGAAGGCTCTTACCGCGACATTCTGGAATGGCCCGGAGAAGACATCGATGCCGGTGTCGTTCCCGAAAAGTGAAGATTCTTCGCACAGACCCTGAAGACAAACCCTGCCCAGAGCGTCGGGAATGTTGAACGCCCATTCATTCTGTTCACGCTGTCTGGCGTCCTGTGTCAGAATGGCGTTCCCGGCCTTGTCGTAAAGTGTGAGATTCCAGCCTGCTCCCGGCATCTTCTTGGCCACGCATCGGTGTCTTGAGTCATAGACATAAAGGAACGCCCACCGGCCGAACGGTTCCGAGTCGCTTGTCCAATGTGTTGATGTGGAAGTGCTGACCTCTTTGGAAAGCATAGGCGGAATCACCGCCCTCAGGTCGTCGAAGTCGTCATATACATAGTACGTGTCAGCCGTCTCGTCCGAGCTTAAGACCCGACGTTCCAGAAGTGTCTTTCCGGAAAAGTCTGTGAATGAATATGCTGTGTTCCCATCCTCGTCCATGCTCTTTGTCACAAGCAGTGAGCTGGCTGGATAGAATCCTGCCTTTTTGACTGTAAACGAGGTGTCGGAATACTCCTCCACTTTGAGATTTAGACATTTAAGGGTTGAAACATCCGTAGAGTTTGTAAGAAACTCCGTTTCGGCGCATTTCCCGGCGCTGAACCAGTCCTGTCCAACACCGTAAACTGCTTTGACGCGGTCAAGTGGCGAACCATCATAGACATTCTCGCTGAAAGGACGTGACTCCGCAGAGGTAGTGTTCCCGTAGAATGAGGATGCATTCTCTTTAAAGACATCAGGATTAACACAACCATCTCCATTATTGTACACCGGAGAGTTCAGCCAGGATCTGAGCAACCGTCCGTTCCGGTCATATTCAAAGAGATTGGAGATGTCTCCGCCATTGGTTCCTACGCCCTTCATGATTGTCTGGATAGACCTCCCTAGGCCATCGAAATAGTCTGTGCTGACTCTCGGTGCCGCAGCGTTCTTCTCGGTATAGACTGTTTTCCTTATATGGTTCGTGGAATCAGAATCATTGCGGAAGTGGTAGGCGTACCCTGTAGTCGGTGATTGATCGTTGTCCATACACAGGATCAATCTACCCAGTCCGTCATACTCATAGGATGTAGTCATCCCTCTTGTGTCGGAGACACCGCGCGGTCCGACATTAGGAGACCAAGTCGCGGTGATAACCGATCCGTCAACCGGATAGACACGGATCTCATCTATTGGCGAAGAGCCTTCATTGATTGTTTGGCATGGCCCATAATATCTGTATTTTTTATACTTCCACTGACCTCCAATCAGGACTCTATAATCAACGTAATATACTCTTTCCGGTGAAACCTCAAGGTTGACTGTATATTCCCCGACATATCCCTTTTCGCTGTGAAAGCCATTCTGGCGATTCCCACGCCAACCTTCAAAGTTCTCGTGGTAATAGTCTCCAATGAATCCATTCACCTCTCTTTCTTGCTTACCTCTATAGGCAATCGAAAGCCATCCTGCAGCGGAGTGGGCATCTTCTGGAATTTCAATAGATGTCTGAGGGCGCACCAAATAGTTATACTCCAGATTTGCCTCTGATTCAAGTTCCGCATCTTCTTCTGGTATTGGATAAATGGTGGGATCCAACGTCGTGACAGCAAGTCTATGCTTCCCTGCCGCTAGCCACACCGTTTTTGTGAATTCCACATAGACCTCGGAATCATGTCCCCCTCCAGATCCGTCATCCACCCATTCTCTGGTTCTGGGTCTATAATAAGTAGAACTGTCGAGAACAACCCAAAAATCAAAATCAGGGACGTTCTCCGGAATATCGAAATGTACCTCGCAGTCACCGCCTTCCAAAGTCTCGAAACTGTAAGAGAACCAGTGCTCTGTGTTCGTGCGGTGATCTTCATTGTCGCTGACAAGTCCCGGTTCTTCAACCATTATCGTCCCCGCGCGTCTGGTGGCGTTGTTGAAAAGAGCGACAGGATGCATCCCTTCATATCCCCATAGTATGGATGTCCTGCCTGTCCCGTTCTTGACTACTTCCAAAGGGTTGCACATCCCGTCATACTCCACATATTCGATAATCGGATCACCGTATTGGCTCTCGACATTGCGACCGTCATAAGTGTCGAAAGATGATGCCGGCTCGTCAAGCTTTGCCGCATACTCAGCCTCAGGTACGTAATTCTCAATTCCGGCTTTGGCGATTTTCCTGTAGGTGGTCAATTCGGCTCCAATCACCTTACCGTTTTTGTACCGTATCCTTTCGATCGGGATTCCGGACATATTCACAGAGACATCCGTCATCTCTGCATACACCCCTGAGTCCCGTATGCCATCGGAACCAGTGTACCTTACAGAATCTGTCAGTTCACCCCCTGCGGATTCCGTTGTGGTAGTCCGCACAAGTCTGCGGTGATTGTCGTAACCATAGTTGACAAGAACGATTGCGGTTTGGGAAGATGTCCCTGATCCGTAATGGAATGTCTTGACCTCCTTGCTTTTCAAGTAAGGGAAATAAGTGTATATCCTGGATCCCGCTGTCCAGCAGTATGTGAAATTCTTAGAGAGTGAGAGACCGTCACCACGTCCGTTAATAAGGTTGGGGAACGACTCCGCGCCTATCTGGCAGACGGAGACATTCTCCGTAAACCGATTCGGGGAATTGTTATATTCATAGTGCTCTTCCTCGACAACTCTTCCGTAATGGTCAAACGAGCCCTTGCTGAGCAGCAGCCCTCTGTCCAAAGAGTGGGATGCATATAACCTTCTCAGGATGTAGTCGGGGTTCTCCGGCGAATAGCAGGAGATATCCCCTTCGAAGGACGCGTCAAGGGCTTCCCTGTGATTTGAATATTCATACTCAATCCTTCCTCCATCGGAGAACACCTCGGTTACATTGCTGTAGGTGACGTGATTGCCATCCGTCGTAGAGAGCTGGTTCAGATAGCTTTCGCTTCCTATCCAGTAGGATAACTCCAGCGTGGACTCCGTGCCTTTGTCTTTCCAGAAAAGTGGGCCGATCCAACCTCTTCCATTACCGCCTATCGCAACTTTGCCGTTGTAGTCTCGTTTTATGAAAAACACCGGAGTGCCGGACAAAATTCCGCTGGAGCGGCCGTTTTTAGTATAGAAAAAGTTGCGTGTTTCAGTCTTGTCACCGTTCCGGTCAATGATCGTCTTGATTCTCAACCCGCCAGCAATGCTGTCATTGGCATTGTCAACAACAGAGAATCCGATCTGTGGAGAGTCTGTTCTTTGGACGGATGCGCAGTAGGTGTGCGGTTCGAAGATATATTCAGTGGAGCCTCCGGTTGGGTAGGTGATTTTCTGGAGGATCTCTGCCTTCGTCAGCGTTGTGTCGGGTGCGCGGCGGTCGTGAAGGGTCTGGTATGATCCCGGTGGCACGCTGAAGGATTTCCCGTTGAACCCCCACCTGTCACTGCTCTCCGAGCAATAATGATCGGGAAGCTTAAGACTGTTGTATTCAAATGAGTACTTGCCACCATCATCTGTTCCGGCCACAGTACTGACGGAGGAGAGGGACAGGCGCTCATCGGCGTTGTTGCCGTAAGTGAACAGTATTCTCTTCTGGCCTTGGGAGATGCTGTCCAAACACATATAGTAGTTATAGGAGAGGATGTTCTCAATGTCGATGTACGCATCGTTGTCACGGAAACCGGGTTTTGTCCGGAACAACTCCGCAGCATCCTCGTATGTGGGGTCTGTGTCTGTGCCAAGATCCTTTAGCTCTATTGATCTGGAGATATGAAATACGACCGAATCCCCACTTGCTTTTGACCTTACGGAGCTAAGATAAGACGGTGAGAGGTACATCAGTTTGATGTAGGGAGAGTCGTCTCTTTGTGAGTATAGGTCGTTGTTGATGTAATAGTTGTACCACGATCCGGTGCTGCTTGGAGGTAACGATGAGTCGAGCAGGTAGTTCCCATAGTTGTCTCCATCGATCTTGTAGTTGAGCCCTCGTCCCTCTCTCAGGATTGTCCTGACAATCGGGCGCCCGTCTTTCCGATAGCGGAACGTGATCGTCTCGTTGTTCGGGTATTCGATTCTGGTGAGATTCCATGTGGATGCGGATGCCATCCCGTAACGGTAGGTGGAGCAAGGCTTTATGGAAAACTCTATGGATGAGAGATCATTGCCGTCACCGCCGAAGATGTAGCGGACACCATCGGAATCAGTCACGATTATCTTACTGATGTACTGAAACAATAACGCATGGATTTGATCATTGATGTGATTTCCTCCTGTATTGGAAAGAAATACCTTGACAGAGAAATCATATGGTTGGCGGGACTTGATCCTGACGGTACACTGTCCCGTCCTGCTGTCATAGCCAGTTATGTAGAAAGATGCCTGGATTCCGTCAAGGTTGATCTGGAATTCGTCCGGTTCCATGTCGCACCATATTCCGTATTTGAGGTTGTGTCGGAAATGGGCTTTGGCGGCATTCTCATTTTCTGCCCATCCTGCTCCTTTTTCCAGATAGTCAAAATAGCTCAGGGTGTCAAGATCTGAATTCTGGTAAGTCAATGGCTTTGTCCTTTCTTGCCAGATCTCGTCGTGAGACACCTCGTCCTGTCGGTTGTTGATTATCCTGTTAATGCACCCTCCGGCCCGCAGGGTCCAACCCAAACCAACCCATCCGGGGTGCTGCTCCGGCTTGTGCCCTCCGGCATGGTATGTCAGATAGATCGGCAGGTCTGCCCCCTTCGCCTTGAGTGTTGTCAAAGGAACCTGAATATTTGGCAGACCATTGAAATAGTTCACCGGTATCTTTCCGTATTTGCCAAGTTCCGCGGCATTAGGCGAAAACATCTGGGTGATTTCATCGGAGATCGTCTGGGCTGGCAAGGCAAATGCCCCTGCCAGCAATACTGATAATATGAGGAGCAGTCTTTTCATCTTTGATAAAGTGCTTGGTTGTTAGTTTGGAGCAAGATACGAAATAATAATCGGATTATCAATAGATAAACCATAAAGAAATAATGATGATGCCACTCCGTGTTTGTGTCAACAAAAAAGAATCGGTATATTAGCGGAACGATAACATTAAGTCATCATCGATGAAAAACATAAGGACAGTCATCTTTGCCGCACTTGGAATTTTGGCGGCATGTTCTCCTGCGGCGACGAGCCAGGAGGACTTCACCAGTTATGTCAATGTAAGAATAGGCTCGGGCGGGCACGGACATGTGTTTGTCGGGGCGAGCGTGCCATTCGGTGCGGTGCAGCTGGGACCAACGAGCATTCCACAGTCGTGGGACTGGTGCTCGGGGTACCATTCCAGCGACTCCACGGTCATCGGATTCTCGCACACGCATCTGAGCGGAACGGGAATCGGCGACCTCTTCGACATCACGTTGATGCCGGTGGTGGGCGCGGTGAGATATTCAAGAGGGGAGGAGCCGAAGGATTCAACTCCGGAAGCGATCGCCGCTGCGCAGGCCACGGGGATGTGGTCCTACGCCGACAGAACCAGGGAGGTGGCGAGACCCGGCTACTACAGTGTTCCGCTGACCCGCTACGGCATCTCCGCCGAAATGACCGCCACCACCAGAGTCGGCCTCAGCCGCTACACCTTCCCGGCCTCGGACAGCTCCGCGGTGGTGATCGACCTTGAGAACGGCGGCTGCTGGGACAAGGCCTATGACACAAAGTTTACCGTCGTGGACAGTTGTACCATAGATGGTTACCGATTCTCGACCGGCTGGGCAAAAGACCAGAAAATCTACTTCCGCGCCCAATTCTCGAAGCCTTTCGACTCCATCGACGAGGTGGCTGTCAAGGAATATGCCGTTGACGGGCAGGAATATTCAGTCAACTATTTCCGCGCCGGCTTCCGCACCGCCGAGGGGGAGCAGGTGATGGTGAAGGTCGCGGTCTCTCCGGTCAGCGAGGAAAAGGCGGCTTTGAATATGTCCGCGGAACTTCCGGGCTGGGACTTCGACGCGACTGCCGTGGCTGCCCGCGAGGCCTGGAACGCCGAACTCTCCAAGGCAAAGGTCTCGACTGCTGATACCGATACCAGAACCATCTTCTACACAGCGCTTTACCACACGATGATCATGCCTTCGACCTTCAGCGATGTGGATGCTCCGAGAACGGAATATACCTCCTTCTCCCTTTGGGACACCTATCGCGCGCAGATGCCGCTGATGACGATTCTGCATCCCGACAGGGAGAACGACATGATCGCCACGATGCTGGAGATCTACAAAAGGCAAGGGCGGCTTCCTGTCTGGCACCTGGTCGGCAACGAGACCGACTGCATGGTCGGCAATCCGGGCGTGATCGCCGTCGCCGACGCTGTAGTGAAAGGCTTCGACGGCTTCGACCGTGACTTGGCCTGGGAGGCTCTCAAGACAACGATGATGGGCAACACCCGCGGCCTTGACTACCGTCAGAAGTACGGGTATATTCCTTCAGACAAGATGCTTGAGTCGATCGCCTATGACATGGAATATGCCATAGCGGACGCCGCCGTGGCCGCCGCCGCTGACCGCCTTGGCAGGAGCGAGGATGCTGAATATTTCCGCAACCGCAGTCATTCCTATCGCAACTACATGGATTCCACGACATTATTCGCCAGGGGCCGTTTCTCCGACGGCAGTTGGAGGACTCCGTTCAATCCATATTCCTCGGAGCATCGCGCCAATGATTATTGCGAGGGCAATGCCTGGCAATATTCTTGGCTCGCCCCTCATGACTATTCAGGCCTTGTCGATTTCTACGGCTCCCGCGAGGGATTCGTCGCGAGACTGGATTCGCTTTTCTCGGCGGATTCCCGGATCGACGGTGAGGATGCCTCTCCTGACATCTCAGGCCTGATCGGCCAGTACGCCCACGGCAACGAGCCAAGCCACCACGTCATTTACTTCTATACTATGGCAGAAGAGCCGTACAAGACCGCTGACCTGGCTCGCCGGATCTATTCAGAATTCTACAAGAACGCCGATGACGGCCTTTGCGGCAATGAGGACGCCGGCCAGATGTCCGCCTGGTATGTCCTCTCCGCTTTAGGTTTCTACGAGATAGAGCCTGCCTCCACGAGGTACTGGTTCGGCGCTCCGGCCTTTGACGAGGTGGATCTGAAGGTCGCCGGCGGCACCTTTAAGATAAAGGCCTCCGGTCTGAGCGATGAGAACCGCTACATCCAGAGCGTCATCTTGAACGGGAGTCCTCTCGTCAGCCCTTACATTGACTACTCCGAGATCATCAAAGGCGGCGAGCTAGTCTTCAGGATGGGGCCGGAACGGACGGTCTGGTACTGATGCCTAAGAAACTGTTTTGATTTGCTTGTCTGAAGGGGTGAGTCTAGATGTCTTTTCCACGTCAGTCATGTGCCATCGGCACACTCATCCCTCCAAAAGAAATCTATCCTCATAAATCTGACACAAAGTTTAGTTCAACTTATTCTTTAATGCTTACTTTTTTTAAACGCTTTCTCAACCGATTTTTGTGGAAATTTGAAAAAAAATCAAAAAAAGTTTGGCAAGTAAGAAAAAGTCGCTATCTTTGCAGCCCGTTTCGGAAAGAACGGTAAGTTCATTGACAATATTGAAAGATTAGTACAACAAGTACCGAGAACGAAAAATGAAGAGCGTTGATTTCTTTTTTATTTAATAAGGAATGAAGTTGTCGGGGTCGAACGAGAGAAACAGTGTATATACAAAGAAG
>ERZ1027285.330-NODE-330-length-14467-cov-3.571538_pt1 | contig 14467 bp, 9 predicted proteins | sample MGYA00519240_ERZ1027285 | MGnify/ENA primary metagenome ERZ1027285 (study PRJEB26926, sample SAMN06165018) | human gut metagenome | biome: ENVO:00009003; feature: ENVO:2100002; material: ENVO:00002003 | host: Homo sapiens | place: USA | collected 2012 ...
TTCATGAGCGTCTCGTGGGCTCGGAGATGTGTATAAGAGACAGAGCCAGTACCACCGGGGTTGGGGCGGCGGTGCCCAGCTGGATTTGGCGCAGCTTTAAGTGATGGGTTTTCATGCGCTTGCGCAGCAGCGCCTTGTTGTCGTTCACAGACTCCACAAAGCACTCTTTGGCGCCGCGCACATTGCTTTCGCTCTCCGGCTCGTCGGTACTGCGTTTGGTCCAACCCTGAATACCCATGACCATAGCCCGGGGACAGCCGTCCAACACAAACACGCAAAAGCCGCTCATCAAATAATAGTAAGCATCCTCGAAGGTCTCTGCCTCTTTCAGCTCTACCGACTGCACGCAGGTGCGCATCAGCTGGCGAAACTGCTCGTCCGGCGTGCGGGCCTCCACCTGTGCGCCCAGCACCGGTCCCATAATCATCTGCCCCAGCTGCAAAGAATCCACCAATCCGTCCATCACAGCGAAAAAGCACTTGCGCCCGCCGGTTTCCGCCTCCTTGAGCAAAAAATCCGAGCAGTCCGCAAAGTCCGCCTTAAATTTCTGTACATTATCGTTATATTGGCGCCTAAGGTTTTCCAATTTCTATCACCCGTACTAATTTTGGCATAACCGGGGGATTTATTCACAAAATACAACCGGTGATTGAAATGACAGTAACTCTTATTCGCGCACTGCTGATCTACTTTACCGTCATTCTGGCTATGCGGATCATGGGCAAGCGCCAGATCGGCGAGCTGAACCCCCACGAGCTGGTCATTACCATATTGGTGAGCCAGATTGCCTCCATTCCTCTACAAGACAACACCATGCCCCTGGCCAACGCCTTTTTGCCCATGCTGCTACTGGTAAGTTTGGAAATTCTCGCCTCCGTGGCGTCCATGAAAAGTCTGCGGCTGCGAAATCTGCTGCAAGGGCGACCCATCTTTCTCATACGCCACGGCAAACCGGATCAAAAGCAAATGCGTCGCCTGCGCTTTACCGTAGACGACTTGATAGACGCCCTGCGCCAAAAGGATGTATTTGATCTGTCCACCGTGGAGGAAGCGGTGGTAGAGACCAACGGCAGCCTGTCCGTGCGGCTGCGTACGGAGGAAAGCCCGGTGACACCCAAACAGTTGGGCGTACCGGCGCCGGACAACGGCTTTCCCATACCCGTAGTCACCGACGGCCACATTGTGCCGGAATATTTCGGTGACCAAGTGCAGGACACAGCAGCCATTGCCAAGGCGCTGCAAAAGGAGAGCCTGCGCCCCGGTGAACAGCTGGTGGTGACCATAGATGACAGCGGCACCGTCTTTGCCGTAAAAAAGGAGAGAAAAAAGTGAAGCGCACTTGGTTTGCCATTTTGTTTTTGCTGCTGGTGGCAGGGCTGTGTATCTTTGAACAGCACACGGTCAAGACCACCTTTGAGAATATGGAGACCCTACTGCAAAGCATGGACGCAGCCGCCGCAGAAGAGAATTACCCGGAGGCAGAACGCAAGGCCCGCCAACTGCAAAACATTTGGACCGCCCGCTACCCCACCCTGTGCGTGCTCATGGAGCACCGCGCTTTACAAGAGGCGGGGGTAACCCTGGGCACCCTGCAACCCTTGGCGGGGGACGAAAGCGACGATCTGCGCCCTACCATTCGCCAGTGCCAAACGGAACTGGCAGAGATCTACGACAACAGCAAGGTAACGGTGGGTAATATCTTTTAACAACACAAAAGCGAACGATATAAAAATCGTTCGCTTTTTTATCGTTATTCACTTTTGGCGTTCTTATACTTCTCCGCTTGCAGGCGGAACATATAAGCATAGATGCCGTCTGCCGCCATCAGTTCACTGTGCGAGCCGCTCTCTATGATCCGACCCTGCTCCATCACATAAATTTTATCCGCTTGCACCGTGGTGGACAACCGGTGCGAAATAAAGATCACCGTCTTGTCCCGGGCAGCTTCCAGCATAGCCCGGTTCAGCTGGTATTCCGCCACCGGGTCCAAGTTGGCAGAGGGCTCATCCAGGATCACAAAGGGGCAGTCCTTGTAGAATGCCCGCGCCACCGCCACCTTTTGGCTCTCGCCGCCGGAAAGCATCAGTCCGTCATCGTCAAACTCCCGCAGCAGCTGGGTGTCCACGCCCCGGGGCAAAGGTCGCTGAAAGCCGCTGTGGTCCAGCGCACGGCGCACCCGCTCCGGGTCAAACTGCGGACTGAGCGCCACATTCTCCCCTACCCGACAGGCAAACAGCTGGAAGTCCTGGAACACCGCCGCAAACCGATCCCGATGGCTTTGCAGGGTGCAGTCCCGAATGTCTTGCCCACCAATCAGGATCCGCCCACCGGAGGGCTCATACAGCCGCAGCAGCAAATTGGTCAAGGTGGTCTTACCGGCGCCGTTGTAGCCTACCAGGGCGATCTTCTCCCCCGGGTGAATCGTCAGGTTAATATCCTGCAAAACAGGCGCCGCCCCACCGGGATAAGTAAAGGTCAGGTGTTCCAGCTTGATCTCGCCGGACCGACGCTTGGGCGCCGCCTGCGCCCCGTCCCGAATGGTGGGTTCGGCGTGGAGAAAGGCCCGGTACTTTTCGATCAGCTTGGCCCGCTCGTCAAACTGGGCAACGCCCCACACGGTGAGGAAATTCAGGCTCATGGCGATGGCATAGGCGCCGTTAAAGCTGGCCACAAAATCCCCGGGGCTGATCTGGTGGCGCACCAGCACCAGGTAGCCCAGATACATGGGCAGTACAAACATAAAGCCCAGCACCTGCACTCCGGTCTCCTGGAGCAGATAGCGGCGAGTGATCTTGCCGAAATATTTCTTTTGACAGGCGATCACATCGTCCGCCGCTTGGTCGTAGCGCTCCATCAGCAGAGGCGCAATGCCGTTCATACGCACCTCTTTGGCGTAATCCTGCAAGTAAAACAGCCGCTGGAAGTAGTCTGATCGCCGATGATAGCGGGTGTTCTCCACCTGGCGCTGCACCTGCAAGTTGCTAATGGCCTTGCTTAGTGGCAAAAACAGCAAAATAGACGCCAAAATAATCACCAAACACAGCGGGTCAATGGTCAGCAGCACAGAGGAAATGGCAAGCAGCGAGATCAAGTTGCCAAAGTACCGGCGCACCAGGCCCAGCAGGTTTTGGATGTTGTCGCCGGAGGACTCAATGGTCAGAATAAAGCGGTTGTAAAATTCCGGGTCATCATAAGACGCCAGGTCCAGCTCCGCCGCCTTGGCATACAGCCGCCGGTTCAGCCGGTAATAGGCTTTCTCCCTTTGCACATTCCAAAAGAACTCCCGATACAAATAGGACGCCAGCCGGCACAGCGCAAGCAGCGCCACCACCCCGGCCACCACGGCGTACAGCCGTTTTAAGTCCCGACCGGAGGTGACAATGTCGATCACATACTTAACCCCCAGCACGCTGACCAGTTGGCCGGGCAGCACCGTCAGCACGCCCCATGCCAGTTCGCCGATCACCAGCGCCGGGGAGGCTGCAAACAGCAGCCGCAAAAAGTAGAATAAATTGGAGAACATGGAGTGCTCTCCCGCATGCTTAGGCTTGCGCACCGGCGGCACCCCCTTCCTGCTTGTAACCGGAGGCTTGCAGGCGGAACATATCCGCATACAGTCCGTTTCGCTCCATCAGCTGCCGGTGGGAGCCGCTCTCCTGCACCCGGCCGTCGGCCAGCACCAAAATGCGGTCGCTGAGCACCGCGCTGGACAGCCGGTGCGAGATAAAGATCACCGTCTTGTTCTCTGTCACTTGCAGCAAATTCTCATACATTTTATACACTGCCACCGGATCCAGGGCGGAGCTTGGCTCGTCTAGCACGGCGATCTGGAAGTCCCGGGCAAACAGCCGGGCGGTAGACACCTTTTGATTTTCGCCGCCGGACAGACCGGTGCCCGCCTCGTCAAACTCTCGGGTCAGCACCGTGTCCGCTCCCCGGGGCAGTGAGGCAATTTTGTCCCACACACCGCTGTGGCGCAGTGCCTGCTCTGCCAGAGCTTTTTCCGCCGGGGTACAAGCGTGGCCGATCACATTCTCGTTGACGGACAGGGCAAAGTTTTTATAATCCTGGAACACGGTGCCAAAGGCAGCCCGCAGCTGCTCCAGGTCATATTCCGGCAACGGCTTGCCGTTATAGAGAATTTTGCCATCGGTAGGGTCGTAAAACCGCAGCAGCAGCTTGACCAGCGTGGATTTGCCGGCGCCGTTAATGCCCACCACCGCCAGGGTCTCGCCCTGCCGCAGGGTAAAGTTCACATCGTGGAGCACCCGTCGATCGGTGCCCGGGTAGGTAAAGTCCACATGGCAAAATTCCAGCGTCTCCAGCGGCGGCACCGGCAGAGGACCGGATACCACCTGGGGCTGATAGTCCAAAAACTCCCGCAAATTCTGAAAATACAACGCCATCAAGGTCATTTCGTCAAAGCACTCGGTGGTGTCCAGGGTAGACTCCCGCACCGCGTTAATGCCGGAGGCCACCACGCTAAAGCCGGACACGGTCAGCCCGCCGCCCTGCAAAAAGCTGTGGCAGGCAAAGGCATAAGTGCCCAGCACCGGCAGCAGCTCACCAAGCAGGCTGCTGACTACGCTGTACAAAAACAGCCGCACGCCGTAGTCCCTCAAAATGCGCACATTGGCCTTGGTGGCCGCCTCCATACGCCGAACCATCACGGCAAAGATATTGGAGGTGCGCATATCCTTGGCGTACTCTCGCAGGTACACCGTGCGCTGCACATAGGCTTGCATTCGTTTGTTGGCGGTCATGGACATATCCCGCCGATAGACGCACTTGCTCTTATACACCTCTACGGCGAACACAAAGAACACCGGCACCAAAAACAGCAGATACAGCGGGTGCACCGCCGCCACGGTGGCCATCACGCACACCAGCGCCACCACATCCGCCACAAAGGCAGAAAAATCAAAGCAGATCAGATCAAAAAAGCTATTGGTGGTCACCATGGTTGCCCGCTGATATTTGTCGTAGAATTCCGGGTTCTCATAACAGGCCACATCCACAGACAGCGCCTTTTCAAAGATCCGGTCGTTCAGCAACTTCAGCACCCGCTTGGTCGCGCACTTCTCCATGCGCATACCCTCCCACTGGGCCACCTTCACCACCAGCGCCAAAAGGGCAAACGCCGCCAGCTCCCCCACATAAGTGCGAAAGTCGCCGCTGCCGGTGATCACATCCAGCAGGATCTTTAAGAACAAAATATTCTGCAAATAGCGGGAAAACACCGCATACAGCCCCTCTTGCAGCAGATAGCCGATGAGCAGGCGCTTGTCCGTCTGCCACACCAGGCGCAGGGCATAGATCACATTTTTCAGCACAGGAACCTTGAACTGCTCCTCTGTCATTTGCATATAGGGCATTCTTTTCTCTCCAAATCACGGGCCGCCGCCCGCCGTTCTTGGTAAAAGGGTAGCATATTCCGCCGGCACTGTCAAACGAAAAGGAACCCGACTGCCAGCCGCGTTCCTTTTGTTTTACTTATTCTGTATAAAGTGCTGTTATTTGCTGTAACTGTCAATACGGATCAGGTCCGCCTCGCTAAGGGGAGGCTGTTCCAGCGCAGCCAAATTCTCCAGCAGTTGCGCCTTGGAGTGCACGCCCACCAGCACGGAGGTGACCCCCTTTTGCTGCCACAGCCACTGGATTGCCAGCTGAGAAAGGGTCTCGCCCCGGTCCTTTGCCAGCTGATAGAGCTTTTCAATCTGCTGGGCACGGTGCCCGTCATAACCCACATGGGCTTGCAGCTTTTCGTTGCCAAACAGGCGGGCGCCCTCCGGGATGCCTTTGGCGTATTTATCCGACAGTTGCCCCTGGGCCAGCGGCGAAAAGCAGATCACGCCCTTGCCCTTGTCCCGGGCTTCTTTCAGCAGCTTGTTTTTCTCCACCGTGCGGTCAAAGATGGAATAGCGATTTTGGTTGATGACAAAGGGCGCTTGCACATCGTCGCACTTGTGGTACATACGGTGCATGGTCTTGCCGTCATAATTGCTCATACCCACATACAGGGTCTTGCCCCGGCGCACCAGATCCGCCAGGCACAGAGCCGTCTCCTTCAGCGGCGTGTCCGGGGTCATGCAGTGGTGGTAAAAAATATCCACATACTCCAGCCCCATCCGCTGTAAGCTCTGGTCCAGGGAAGCAGTCAGGTACTTGCGGCTGCCGCCCCGACCACCGTAAGGGCCCGGCCACATCTCATACCCGGCTTTGGTGCTGATGATCAGCTGATCCCGGTAAGGGCGCAGATTTTCCTTGAATATGCGGCCAAAGTTGATCTCTGCCCGCCCCGGCTCCGGCCCGTAATTATTAGCCAGGTCAAAATGGGTCACCCCATGGTCAAAGGCCGTTAGGATGATCTCTTTCATGGTATCGTAATCATTGTTCACGCCAAAGTTCTGCCACAGTCCCACAGACAGCGCCGGCAGCCGCAGACCGCTTTTGCCGCACCGGTTATAGGGCATTGTCTCGTAGCGTGTTTTGCAGGGTTCATACATTTTGCTCACCTCCCCTGCATTTTACCATACCCATCGTTCTCTGTAAAGAGCGCAAAGGGCTTTCCTGCCGGGTGTTAAAAAGAGCAGACATCATGTCTGCTCTTTTTGTGCAATGATTTGTGTGGTTTACACGGTGTGGGTGCGCTTTTTCCGGCGGGATACCAAGCAGATGAACGCACCACCGCTTAGCAGCAATACGGTCACAACGCCGCTGTCCCCACCGGTTTGGGGAGACTTCAGATTGCCCGACAGTTTGGCCGTTACGGTATCTGCCTGTTTGATCTCTTTGGTAGCCGCGGCATCGGCAAAATATTTGCCGCAGTCTTCACAGTACCAATACTCGATATTGCCCCCGGCAGTCTTTGTCGCCGCCTTTGCGGGGATATGCTGGAGGTCGGTGTGGTTCTTCGGGTCAGGCTCTCCGTAAGCCTTTCCGCAAACCTCGCAAACCGCCCTTTCGGTGCAGGTGGCTGTGCCGCCGGTATGCCCATCGTTGACCGTTACGGTCATTTCGGCGGTGTTGCCGGCCTTGTCGGTAGCAACAATCTTCTGCTCGCCGTCTGCCGCAGAAAGAACAAAGCTGCCGTTTTCGTCAAGCGTGACCTCTGTGCCGTTCACGGTGACGGTGTCCACATACTTTTCGTCAATGGTGACCGTCTGTGCTTCACAATAGGTCTTGCCGTTTTCTATGCCGCCGATGACCGGCTGAACATTGTCAACTGTTACGCGGTCGGAACGAAGGTATGTTATATTCAGGTTCGCGTCAACAAGCATTGCATAAACAATGTATTCCCCGTTTCGGTCTATGCGAAACGGCTCCTCATATCCGCTAAATACGAGAGATTGAAGTTCCGCCTCTGAAAGATCCTGATCTGTCACCAGATAAGAGACGAACACGGTTTCGCTGTTGTCGGCGGCGTTTATCGTCACCGTCTGCGTATCCTTAAAGAACAGGTCGAAGGTGAGCGTGTTTAAGAATTCCCGCCATTTATTTGTGCCTATGACAATTTCGCCCGTCGGCTTTTCGATATCTTTCCACCGTGCTTTGAGCGTTATATTTTCGGCAGGCATGGTTGTGGGAATTTCCTGATCCCAACCCATAAAGGTGTAGCCCTCTCTTGTCGGGTCGGCAGGGACGGTAATTGCCGTGCCGTAGTCCTGCGTAATCGGAGCAATCTCGCTGCCGCCGTTGGTATCAAAGGTAATTGTGTATTGATTGATTTCCCACTGCGCGGTGACAGTCATATTTTCAGTGGGCATAGTCGTGGGAATTTCCTTATCCCAGCCGATAAAGGTATATCCTTCTCTTGTCGGGGCTTCAGGTGCGGTAATTACCGTGCCGTAGTCCTGCGTAATCGGGGCAATTTCGCTGCCGCCTACAGTATCAAAGGTTATTGTGTAGGTGTTCGCTGCCCATTTTGCATACAATGTTATGTTATCGGTGACTTTATCGCTTGCATAATCCCACGCCGTGCCGTCGGCCTTGTTCCAGCCACCGAAGGTATAGCCCGGTGTGGCGGCGGGAGCATCGGGACGCGTCGCGAGAGTGCCGGAGGGCAGAACCTGCTTTGCGTATTCACTGTCGCCGTCCTTGTAAGTCACGATGACGCCGGTCGTATTGCCGTAAATATCCAGACCGCCGTAGAAGAGGCCCCAGTCAACATGGCTTGGATATACACTGGAAGTTCCGCCGATCACCGTCTTGCCTTTGAAGGCGGTAATACCGTTATCTTCTGCAAGACAGGTGATCTTACTTGACTGATTTAGGTAAACCCCACCGTATACCTCGCCGCCGTTGGCGTAAATTGTGGTATGATACGCAGCATTGATAGCGTATCTGCCGTTGTTTTTGATCAGGCCGCCGGTCAACGTGATCACGCCGGTTGTATCTCTGTTCGCCATCGGACCAAAAGCGTATATGCCGCCGTGAAAGGCCTCTCCGGTCGTTAATCTGTCCGGTGTTGAGCAGCCGACAATGCTGCCGGCGTTCATGGTGAACGAACCGTCTGAGAGGAACAGGCCACCGCCTTCATTGGCTATGCAGCCGACGATATTGCCGCCGTTCATGGTGAGTGCACCGCTGCCGATGATCACGCCGCCGCCTTCCACCCCGTTGGAGAAGAAGATCCGGCTGCCCGTGCCGCCTGTGATGATGCCACCATAGACGGTCTCTGTACCGCTGTTGTCCAGCACCCAAGGTTCTGCGCCGTTAACCTTGAATTTGTGCTCCGCCGTGGGATTGCTGTCGATAAGGGTCAGGTCGCCGGTGATGCCGCTCTTATTATCGAGGATAATAACGCTGCCGCTACCGGTCATTTTCAGAACATAGCCGTTGAGATCGAGGGTGACCTTGCGGAGGACGGTCAGGGTCGTGCCGATTGCAATGTCATTTTTCAGCGTGATGATGTCTGCGCTGCTGTCCGCCAGCGCATCGACAAGCTCTTGTTCCGTTTCGACTTTCCTGCTTGTCTCACCCTCGGCAAACGCCGTAGTCGGCACAAGGCAGAACAGCATACATAGGGCGAGCAGGATACTGAGTATTCGTTTTTTCATTTCTTGCTACCTCCGTTTCCATATAGGTCGGCTCAGTCAAGAGCAATAATGGTTATGTTGTACTGACTGTCGGTAAAATTGGTATTCTGGAAGAGCATATTTGTATATTGAAATGTCAAAGCAATATCCGCTTCGGCACGGTATATCGTGTTATACGACATACCAAGTCTTGCACTTTGGCCGTCATTTATCATACTCACATAGGTCGCGTCTCAAGCATCATTTCAGAACTGTTATATCCGTCAATGAGTGATGCACCGCACAACTTGTAGTTACCGTTAGCGCTGATCATAACCGTTCCGCTGAACACCATACTGTATGTGTGACCTTTTGAAAGGGTGATTGTTTTGCTTGATGCGTCATAGGAGATCAAATCTCCGCTTTCTTTTTTTACATTGAACGGAAGCGGTGTTCCCCAACTGTATACTCTGCCGTTTGCTGCAAAGTACCCGAAGCTTCCGCCGTTCTGACCGGGGTCGCCCTTATCGCCTTTGTCACCCTTGTCGCCCTTATCGCCCTTGTCGCCTTTTTCGCCGGGGTCGCCCTTTTCGCCCTTGTCGCCGTCAACGCCGTCTTTTCCGTCGGTACCTGCCGCCTTGATGCCGGTGTCGATGTCTCCGATCCACCAGTTGCCGTTTTCGCCGATAAAAGGTGTTTTACCGTCTTTGCCGTCCCTGCCGTTTTGCCCGTTGGTGCCGTCCTTGCCGTCAACGCCGTCTCTGCCATCCGCACCTTTTAATGCGGTAAGGTCGTACAGGTTCAGCCATATTTCATCACCGACATAGCGCCATTGCAGGATATTTTCGCTTACGCGAAATTCCGGCGTTTTTCCGTTTGCACCGTCCGTTCCGTTCTGCCCGGCAGGGCCCTCTATATCGGCGATCGCCACAAGATTTTGCCACTCGCCGCCCTCATAACGCCACTGTATGTAGGATTCGGCTCGCTGCACTTCTATATTTTTGGCGTTCACGCCGTCCTTGCCGTCGACGCCGTCTGTACCGTCGATACCGTTTTGCCCGTCTGTGCCGTCTTTTCCGTCGATACCGTTTTGCCCGTCTGTACCGTCAATGCCGTTAATGCCGTCTTTGCCGTTCGCACCGTTTATTCCGTTCTTACCGTCGGTGCCATTCTCGCCGTTGGCTCCGTCCCTGCCGTTTTCTCCGGCAGCGCCCCGCAGCTCGGTAAGCGCCACAAGGTCGCGCCAATCGGTTTCATCTCTGTATTTCCACTGAACCGCCGTGCCGTTGTTCCGCACCTCCGGCAATTCTGCGTCGGCTTTTGCCGTCTTGCTCCATCCTATGGCAAGCACGATGCAAAGCACCAACAAAGCGGCACAAAGCGCCAAAAGCGTACCTGTGAGTCGTTTCTTTCCTGTTTTCATCTTCTTACCTCCGTTCAAAATTCAAAAATGGGGGCAAAATCGGCAAGAACGGCACCCGGTCAGTTTTTTCAAAATTTCTAGTTATTCATTTCTAACTTTACTGACCGTTCGTTCATACTCAGTATAACATAGCTTCCGGATGAAATCAAGAACTCTCTTATATATGATGTAAAAGAATCAACCCGCCTATTTACAAAGCCGTCCAGCCTGTCGGCGCTATTATCGTGTACTTTTTTTGCCGATACACGCACCGGGAAGTGGCAAAAAAATAAAACGCGGCAAGCATCGTAAAGACGCTTGCCGCGTTTATGGTCCGCCCGGAGGGATTCGAACCCCCGGCCTTCAGAATCGGAATCTGCTGCGATATCCAGCTTCGCCACGGGCGGATGTACTTGCCGTAACAGCACTTCATATTATAATTTGAAAAAGCGTTGCCGTCAAGGCTTTCTTGTGTTAAAATTAGAAAAAAGGCAAAATTCCTGAGAACGGAGAATAAATATGAAGTTGACATTCAAGAACGACACCTTTAAGATCCTGCAAATTGCTGATACGCAAGAGGGCCGCAAAGTCAGCCCGGACACCTTGGCGCTGATCAACGCCGCCTTGGATCGAGAGGAGCCGGATCTGGTGGTATACAGCGGTGACCAGATCTGGGGGCGCGGATTCCACGGTGATGTAAACCAGGTGCGCCGGGTACTGAAAGAGCTGACCGCCCCGGTGGTGGAGCGGCATCTGCCCTTTGCCATCTGCTTTGGCAATCACGATCGGCAGGTAGGGCTGGACAACCGTGCCCAGTTTGAAATCTACAAAGAGATCCCCGGTTTTATCGGAGAGGATACGCCCGGCGTGGACGGTGTGGGCAACTGCGTGTTGGAAATCGCCGACGGCGACCGGCCCGGCTATCTGCTTTACCTGATCGACAGCCATTCCAGCCTGAAAGTGGGCTACGACCATGTGCACCAAAACCAGATTGACTGGTATCGGGGCGTACGCGACAGTTATGAAAAACAATACGGCCACACCATTCCCTCCGTTGTCATTCAGCACATTCCCGTGTGTGAGGTGTTTGACCTGCTCACGCAGGTGAAAAAGTCCACTAAAGGCGCGGTACAGGGCTTCCGCACCCACGCCAAGGAGTGGTTTGTGCTGAACAGAAAGCGGGTAGACAAAGAGGGCTTTATGAAAGAGTCGCCTGCTGATCCCCAGGAGAATAGCGGCGAGTTTGACGCCTTCTGCGAAAAGGGCGAAGTGAAGGGCCTGTACTTCGGCCACGACCACAACAACGCCTTCCACGGTGACATTCGCGGCATTGATGTGGGCTACACCCAGGGTGCCGGGTTTCATGTGTACGGCCCGGGACTGGATCGAGGTGTGCGCACCATTGCGCTGCACCGAGACGGCAGCCTGTCCACCCAAGATCTGCGCTACCGGGACTTGGTAGGCAAAAAGCTGCAAGAGCCGCTGCATTTTGCTTTCTTCCAAATCATGCCCACCAATGTGTACGACGCAATTTCCCGCGCAGTTAAAATTTTTGCCGCCTTGGGCGGTATTGCCGTAGTGGCACTGCTGTTGGTACTCTTTCTCGGTAAATAAAGCATAAAAAAGGACCTCTGTGTTTGGCACACAGGGGTCCTTTTCTGTCTGTTTTCTTGTTTAATCTTCCATATCCCGCACAGCGGCAATGCAGCCCACGCTAATATAGCAGGCAAGAATATACAAAGCGGACACAGCCAGGCAGAACACCCGCTCCCCCGCCGAGGTAGAGCCCAGAGTGGTATAAATGGAAATGCCAAAGAGCACCAGCGGCACCACAACGGTCAGCGGCGGGCAAGCCCGCAGCACATCAAGTGGGCCGTAGCTGCCGTCATTGATCAATGCCGCCACCACAATATGGATCAGCGTGGTCACCAGGAACACCGCCAGCAAATTCAAATACAAGATCTGCTGGGTGCCCATCTCCACCACCGGGAACAGGGACATAAAGTCCCAATGAAACAACCCCACCAGTTGGGTGTACACACCGGCCACCAGCTGAATGGCACCGATAAAATACAAGAAGATCAGCGCAACTTTTTTATTCTCCACGCAAAAAAGCCTCCGTTCCCTGCAAAAATGCGTCCATCTGCGCGTCGGTACCGATGGTAATACGCACATAATTGTCAATCCGCGGCAGGTCAAAATAGCGAATGTAAATATGTCTTTGCTTCAAATAGAGGAACAGTTCCCGCATAGACGCGCCGTCCTTCGTTGCAAAAAGGAAGTTGGTGCGGGAGGGCAATACGGAAAAGCCCATCTGCTCCAGCGCCCGGCGCACCCGCTCCCGGGTGGTTATCACCGTCGCCGTGGTCTTGGCAAAATACGCCTCATCCTCCATAGCAGCCGCACCGCACAACAAAGACAAATTGTCCACCGTGTAGCTGTTGTAGGAATTCTTCACTGCTTCCAACACACCGATCAGCTCTGCGCTGCCGATGGCAAAGCCCAGCCGCAGCCCGGCCAGAGAGCGGGATTTTGAAAATGTGCCGCACACCAGTAAATTGGGATAGTCCGCCAGCAGCGGCACGGCACTGACGCCGCCAAAGTCCGCATAGGCCTCATCAATAATCACCACAGCATCCCGATTGCCCTCCAAGAGCGCCTGCACAAAGGGCAAGTCCTCACCAATAGAGGTGGGGGCATTGGGATTGGGCAGCACCACGCCGCCGTTAGGCGCCGCGTAATCCGCCGGATCCATGCGAAAATCCGCCGTCAGCGGGTGAGTCACAAAAGGAATGTGAAACAGCCGGCACCACACCGGGTAAAAGCTGTAAGTAATATCCGGAAAGGCAATGGGCTTGTCGCTGTTAAAAAAGGACTGAAAGGCCAGTGCCAGCACATCGTCCGAGCCGTTGCCCACAAATACCTGCTCCGGCGCCACGCCGTAGTGGCGGGCAATGGACGCCTTGAGCAGCCGGGCGTTGGCGTCCGGGTACAGGCACAGCGCTGCCGGGTCGTAACTGCGCAGCACCGCCTCCACGCCGGGGGCCGGTGGATACGGGTTCTCATTGGCATTGAGCTTGATCCGATCCGGGTCGCTGCTTTGCTCCCCGGGCACATACGGCTCAATCTGCCGCAAATTCTGTTTCCAAAGATGCTCCATAATCAAATACCTCGGCTTTATTTTACCACAAAGTCTAAAGCGGCGCAATAAACGCAAAAACAAATTTTTTTTGCATTTGCAGCACAATTTTGCAGCACTTTGCCGTACACAAAACCGCAGCGTATAAACGCAAATATCAAAATACGGCAAAAAACGCAAACAACTTGTCACACTTTGCAAGAAATGATACACTGTTACAGTAGTGGCACCCGGGTCGCTGCCAAATCAGAAAAGAAGGAGATTCTGTTATGAAGCACCGCACTTCCATAGCGGCAGCACTATTGCTGCTTATGTTTTTGCTCAGCAACACTTGCACAGCCTATGCTGCAGAAAATTTAACATTAAAGCGCACCACCGTTGCGCTGGGCTTAGGCGAAAAAGCCGCTTGTATTCAATTCAATAATTCTCGTATCCACCCTACCGACTGCACCTATCGTTCAGCAGACACAAGCGTACTGGCCGTTAGCAAATCCGGCGTGGTTACCGCCAAGAAAATCGGTACAGCCAAAGTGACCGTGCGTTACGGACGCCAAACCGCCGCTTGCACCGTTACGGTTAAGGCCGCTCCCACCAAATTAGCCGTTAAAGGCGGCAATGTGATTATCCAAAAGGGTGCCAACAACCATAAGATAAAGCTGCAATTTGCCCGTGGCACCGCAGCCTACACCGTTACATACAAAACCCGGGATTCTGCCATTGCCACAGTCACTCCGCAAGGCTACATTACCGGCAAAGCCAACGGCAAAACCCAACTGACCGTACGCACCTATAATGGTGTTACGGCACAGATTACCGTTCGCGTACAAAACAAGGCGCTGCCGCTGAATGCAAATGCCGCACAGTTGGCCTTAGACCACAACCATGTGACTCAAGTGGTTTATGGCAAAT
>ERZ1027285.332-NODE-332-length-14405-cov-4.919373_pt1 | contig 14405 bp, 9 predicted proteins | sample MGYA00519240_ERZ1027285 | MGnify/ENA primary metagenome ERZ1027285 (study PRJEB26926, sample SAMN06165018) | human gut metagenome | biome: ENVO:00009003; feature: ENVO:2100002; material: ENVO:00002003 | host: Homo sapiens | place: USA | collected 2012 ...
CCCAAGGTACCCTTTGCAGGTGACGGACGGATAAAACAATTTGGTTCACGCGAAAGCATCTGCATACGCGTTTTATCACCCAAAATAGAGCCACCGGTAATAGAGCTGGTAGGATCGACAGCAAGAACTGCGACCTTGTAGCCCTGATGACACAGCATCTGGCCAAAAGACTCGATAAAGGTACTTTTGCCGGCACCCGGTACACCGGAAATGCCGATGCGCAAAGCTTTGCCTGTACGCGGCAGGAGAGCCTGCAGGACACGCTGTGCTTTATCAAAATCCCTCGGTGCATTGCTTTCTATAAGAGTAATAGCTTGAGATAAGGTTTTACGATCGCCTTCACTGACTCCTTTTATTAACTCTTCCGGACTAGGCTTTTTCCTCAAGGGGAATTTCCTAATATTATCCACAGGGTTATACTTCTCCTCGCTGACAGCGTTTACGGCACTGTCAATCCCGCCCATTACAGAGCAGGCAAAGTTAGGGTCTTTTTTCAGGGGTACCCAACTCGGCCTAATATCTTTTTCACCAGTTTCAGGCATTTATATCACCTCAGTCTTCAGCGTGTTCAGCTTTTGCACGGTCAACCAACATTTGCAGTAATTGGATGCAGCACTTAGGAATGTTGGTACCAGGTCCAAAGATGCCTGCTGCACCATGTTCATACAGGTAGTCGTAATCCTGTGCAGGAATTACGCCGCCGATACATACCATGATATCTTCACGGCCACGTTTCTTCAGTTCTTCAACGATTGCCGGCAGCAAGGTTTTATGACCTGCAGCCAGGGAAGAGAAGCCAACCATATCAACGTCGTTATCTACAGCGTCTTGTGCAGATTCTTCCGGAGTCTGGAACAGAGGACCAACGTCGACGGTCCAGCCCATATCAGCGAAGGAGGTTGCCAGAACTTTTTGTCCGCGGTCATGACCGTCTTGGCCCATTTTAGCCAGGAAGATACGAGGACGACGGCCTTCAAGTTTTTCAAACTCATCAGCCAGTTTGGTAGCTTTTTCCATGTCATCGTTGCCGCTGAATTCACTGGAGTATACACCGGATACAGTGTGGATTACAGCATTGAAACGACCGGATACTTTTTCAACTGCGTCAGAAATTTCACCGAGGGAAGCACGGTCGCGAGCAGCTTGTACAGCCATTTCCAGCAGGTTGCCGTTGTCACGGGTTTCTGCTGCGCGGGTGATAGCTTCCAGATCGCGTGCAACAGCGTCGTTGTCGCGTTCTGCTCTCAGTTTTTCCAGACGTTTAATCTGAGCGTTACGTACAGCGGTGTTATCGATGGACAGTACGTTCAGAGGATCTTCCTTAGCCAGACGATATTTGTTCAGGCCAACGATGGTTTCTTTACCGCTATCGATGTTAGCTTGACGACGAGCTGCGCACTCTTCGATACGCATCTTCGGCAGGCCGGTTGCAATAGCTTTTGCCATACCACCGAGTGCTTCAACTTCCTGGATATGAGCCCAAGCACGGCGAATGATTTCGTTGGTGAGGTATTCAACATAGTAGGAACCGCCCCACGGATCGATAATCTTGCAGACTTTGGTTTCATCCTGGATATACAACTGGGTGTTACGAGCAAGACGAGCGGAGAAGTCGGTCGGCAGTGCGATAGCTTCGTCCAGTGCGTTTGTATGCAGGGATTGGGTATGGCCCAGAGCAGCAGACATAGCTTCCATACAAGTACGGGAGATGTTGTTGAACGGATCCTGTTCGGTCAGAGACCAGCCGGAAGTCTGGCTGTGAGTACGCAGTGCCATGGATTTCGGGTTCTTAGCGCCGAAGCTCTTAAGAATCTTAGCCCACAGAACACGAGCAGCACGCATTTTAGCAACTTCCATGAAGTAGTTTTTGCCCATATCCCAGAAGAAGGACAGACGTTTTGCGAATGCGTCTACAGGCAGACCTGCAGCTTCACCGGTACGGATATATTCCATACCATCGGCCAGAGTGTAGCCTAATTCAAGGTCGCAGGTTGCGCCGCACTCTTGAATATGGTAACCGGAAATGGAAATACTGTTGAATTTAGGCATATATTTGGTGGTATATTCGAAAATATCACCGATGATACGCATAGACATAGCAGGCGGATAAATGTAGGTGTTACGTACCATGAACTCTTTCAGAATATCGTTCTGAATGGTACCGGCCATGATAGATTTATCAACGCCTTGTTCTTCACCGGATACGATGAAGAATGCCAGTACAGGCAGTACTGCGCCGTTCATGGTCATGGATACGGACATCTGATCCAGAGGAATACCGGAGAACAGGATGTTCATATCGAGCATGGAGCAAACAGATACGCCTGCTTTACCAACGTCACCAACTACACGCGGGTTATCAGCGTCATAGCCGCGGTGAGTCGGCAAGTCGAACGCGATGGACAGACCTTTTTGGCCTGCAGCCAGGTTACGACGATAGAATGCGTTAGATTCTTCCGCAGTGGAGAAACCTGCATATTGACGTACAGTCCACGGACGGAATACATACATTGTGGAGTAAGGACCACGCAGGAACGGAGGAATACCGCTCATGAAGTCCAAATGGTTACATTTATCATAGATATCCTTGGTGTACAGCGGAGCTTTAGGAATACGTTCCAAGGTAGTATCATAAAGGGCATCATAATTTTCGCCCATTTTTTCTTCCAGATTTTTCTTCCATTCGTCATAAGAACAAGAAGGATGATCAGGAAGGGCTACTTTAGTGAAATCCGGATTAATGCTCATTATTCAATCATCCCTTTCTTCTTTTGCAGCATCTTCAGAGTTTGGAAGCAGTTAGCTTTTACGCTGATGAAATCGTCAACGCCAGCATCTTTGTAAACTTGTTCCAGGTCTTTCGGAGCAGCGCCGGCCAGGAACAGAGTAGCGGACGGTTTCATAGCTGCTTTAATCATCGGAGCCAGTTTCGGAACGATTTCCGGATAGGTAGCATCGGTGGAGCAGATAACTGCAACATCGTAGTCGCCTTCTTTGAAAGCTTTGAGGCATTTTTCGTATTGATCGCCATCTTCGCCGTCTTGGAAACCATCGTTCAGATGAACGTTGAATTCACCAACCTGCAGGAAAGAGGTGGAGAAGTCGGCACGAGCTTTATGTTGAGGAATCGGTCCCATGTTGCACAGGAATACTTCAACATTTTTGCCGGTTTTCTTAACATAGTCTTCAGTTTCGAAACGCAGTGCTTCATAGCGCTCGGTCCAGTGATGAGCAGCGATTGCTTCAACGACTTCCGGAGCTTCAGCCTTGCAGGATGCAGCAGCAACCTGGCCGATAGTAGCACCGTTGCTGAATGCTTCGATTGCGCCTTCAACAGTTTCAACAGCAGCCAGCTTGCCGGCCAGGTAGTTGGTGTCGATGTCAGCAACGTAAGCAGCAACAGCAGCTTCGCGTTCTTTCTTCAGTTTCGGAGTGTCCTCTTCGCGGCGCTCCAGCGGTTCTTCGGTCATGTTCGGGTACATGTTTACGCCAACAGCACGGTCGCTGCGCATTTCCAGAGCTTTGAAGCGCTTAGCCAGAACTTCAGCAACTTGTGCTTGCGGATAGCCGGCTTCCAGAGCTTTAATGATGCCGCCCATTTCCTCAACCTTTTGGAACTCAGCCCAGATTTTTTCGGTGATCTGCTTGGTCAGGGTTTCAACGCCCCAGGAACCGCCGGCAGCATCAATCGGGCTCAGCATACCAAATTCTTCTTGCAGCATTACATGCAGGTTACGAGCGATACGACGGGAGAATACGTCGCCTTTACGGATCAGCTCATCAAACGGCGGATTGTCATAAGTGCAAACGCCGCCTACAACGCTGGAGAAGGTTTGGGTGCAGTTACGCAGCATGTTAACATACGGGTCAACAACGGTTTTAGTGAAGCGAGCGCAACGGCCATGAACCTTAATAGCACGGTCTGCTTCTTCAGCACCGAATGCTTCCATAATAGCTGCCCAAATCATACGCAGGGAACGCAGTTTTGCGATTTCCATGAAGAAGTTAGCACCTTGGTTGAAGCAGAAGTACAGGGAGTTAGCAATGTCATGCAGCTCAACGCCGCGTTTTTGCATTTGACGTACATATTCAACTGCAGTAGCGAAGGTGTAAGCAACCTCTTGTACTGCTTCAGCACCGCCATCGGTGTAAGCATCACTGTTGATGAAAACAGTGCGCAGCTCCGGAGTATTAGCTTTAGCAAATTTAATGGTTTCAGCCATTTCATCATACAAAGCATCCAGAGAGGTTTCGGTTTTACCGGTTTTTACCAGCTCGCCGATCGGGTCGCCGCCGATAACACCACGCAGGGTTTTAACATCATGACCAGCGCCCTTCAAAGCAGCTACAGTCAGAGCCAGCAGGTTTTTAGCGCCGGCACCGGTGTACATCATAATAGGATATTTGTCAAGTTTCAGACCATTCAGCAGAACGCTCATATCTTCAACGGTAGTAACGTTCACGCCAATATCGCCAGGTTTTTCTGCATCTTTAACGTCTACGCCGTTTTTGGTTGCAGTATCCAGTTTGATATTGTAAACAGTGGAGCCCTTGGAAATTTCTTCCTTCAGCAGCTCGTTGTTTTCAGCCGGCAGGGTTTCATCGCAAGCTTGTGCAATGCCCCAAGGCTCGTGTACATAACCGTTAACAGTTGCGCCACGCAGGAAATCGCCCATACCGGGATAATCGTTGGTCGGCAGAATTGCATCAGTGCCTTTACGAGTATAAATCGGGTCAAAGGTAATGCCCTCGTAGTTTTTGGTATACATGATCTTGTCAAAGGGTTTGCCCTTCAACAGTACATTACATGCCTCCACCCATTCATCCCAGGTGGGTTCGGTAAATTCATCAAAAGTTACCTCCGGGAATTCGGTTACTTTCTCTGACTTACGCAACATGGCTTCCAGTTCTTTGTCTGTCAACGGTCTTTCGCCATCAACGACTGCTGCAGTTTTTTGTTGTTCATCAGCCATTCAAATAATCCTCCTTTAATAATTTAATCATTACTGTGAAAAAGCTCACAGCACCAAGCTTAAACGCATATCACCTCCAGCCAATCTCGTCTGCTGATGCAGCTGCTATCCGACCGCTCTCACCCGGTCATCAGGGGACATGTGCCGCATCCTTGCTTGGATAGATTTTAAGAAGCAAACAGCATTTATATACACGGTCACGGTTGTCCAGGCCGTATATAACAAAATAACAGGCAGTTTAATCTGCCAGGAACTCCTGCAGACGTCCGTAATTAATCTGGACTCTGCGCAGCTCGTTTTCTTCAGGCATAGTATCATTAAGAATCATGTTGCCTAAAGCAGCACCCGGCTCTGCGCCGCGGTTCTGCATAAAACGGGCATAGTATTCAATCTGCGGAACATCTTCGGCAGCCTTGTAAATAACAGCAGCCTGTTCCAAAGGATCTTCTGCGATGATATAGGGATTTACCCCTTCATTGAAGTATTTTTTCAAAAGCTCGCAGATATCTGTCTTTTTGGGGTTATATTGCACACGTACGCACTTTACTTCCAGCTCACCGCTGGCTTTAGCACGTCCGGCAACAACTTCTTCAACGCCTTTCATACCTTCAAAGGCTGTAAGCAGTTCAGCAATTTTGCCTGCCAAATATAATTCTTTCATATCAATAACCTCCCTTTAAACAGCAAAAAATAAAGCCACCACATCTGTGATGGCTGGATTGTCAGTACGACAGCGCACCCCTACGCTGTCGTACTTGAGAGGAGAAAGGAAATGTTCTCAGCTAAAAGAAAAATTTGAGAATGGGATTTGAAAAACACGATATGTCCAGTATCGCGGACAAGTATGACAGATAGCATCGATGGCCCGGCCACTCTCCAAAAGGTCACAGCCATCACGTGACCTTCAATGGCATAAGAAACAGAAAACCGTTTCTCAAAAATAATCCTTTACCCAATATGGGCAGGACTTTTGAAAAACGGCGAAATATCAAAAGCTACTAGGCGCACAAGCCTATACTACAGCTCTACGACATCTCTCCCCGTCTCTCGCAGGTCAAACGACGATGCATCTTACAGGCAGTTCTTCTGGCTTCGCTTCTTCACGTGTTTCACCTTCCCAGAGGACCCCTCCAGTGGTATAAACAAAACACGCTCCACGTCACAGCGGCGGGACCGTGCCGGAATTTCACCGGCTTCTCTATTGAGCTTTCGCACCTGTAATATCAATATCAACTTGTTGTCTTAATTATAGCAGTTACTATTTACCTTGTCAACCTTTTTCATGGATTTTTATTTTTGTATTTGTATTCCATGTATGTAACAGTCTTATGTATATTTGTGTCCGTTTCTGATTAACTGTTCTTTGTGTTTAATTTACATATAATACAATAAACAATCTATTATATCAGCAGCAACCGGCTTTAAGGCAATAAAAAACGCCTACAGCTCAGCTGCAAGCGTTCTTACGATTTAGCAATCTGCATTTTGTTATACCACCTGTTAATGGATATAGTAGAAATTCATTTCATATAAAGCTTTGACAAATTTTTCCAGCATTATTCTCACCTCCCAAAATCAGTGAATCATATACCATTTAAAGTTGCACAGAGTTTCAACAAATTTTTCCAAAGTCATTTTTATATCATCCCTTCTGCTTTATTTTAAGGTCTTGCCTTAATATGCATTAAGTATAACACCTTATGACGTTTTTGTCCACTATGGACTTTTTATGTCCCGATAGATGTTTGTAATCCTTCAAAGCCTTACGCCATGCGATTTTACAAGGATTTTACATACAAAAAAACAAAGAGGACTGCAAGAAAAATTTTTCTTAAATCATGAAAAATTTTTCTGCAATCCTCTAAAATTATGCCTGCTTAGCCTTAAACCACCATGCCAGCAGCGGCGGGATAAAGATATTTATCACCAGCACTCGCACCAGCTGATAGGTCAGGATAATCGACACATTCTCACCCATACTCATACCGGCCAAAGACATTTCAGCTATACCTCCCGGCGCCATCGCCAGGAACGCCGTTACCAGCGAAAAGCCGTAGCGTGCGGAAAGCACATTAGCCATACCGATGCTCACAACAATGAGTATCGCCGTACCGATAAGAATATAGGGCACCATTTTTTCTGTTTTTACGATGCGGTCCGCATCAAGCTGCATACCCATAAACAGACCGATGCTGGCCTGCGCCGCCGCCATGAGCCAAAAAGGCACAGGCTGCACACCGCCGTCAAAGACGGAAAATGCAGCCGTAGCCAAAATCGGTCCTAACAGTTTCGGTGTCGGCATATGTATTTTCGTTGCTATAAAGCTGCCCAATATAGACAAGGGCACTACAACAAGCCAATGCACTCCGCCATGATTGGGCAATGCTACGCTGCTGCCCGTCACCTGCGCATGCAAAAGCCAGATTACAAGAAACGGCACGGTAATAACTACACCCAGCAGACGCAACACTTGCATCACCATGACAACGTTGGGGTTGACCTCTTTGTCCTCTTCGCAAAGCAACATCGTCAGCGTCATGCCGCCGGGAAGCATACCCATAACACAGCTTTTGAGGTTTTCCCGCGCCAGCTTTGCCGTAACAAAGGCCAAGGCGATACTGGCCGCCAAAATCACTATCGTTGCTTCCGCTACACCAACCAGCTCAGCCAGAAAGTTATTCCAAGTGTCCGAGGTAAAGGTAGAACCGATACCATAGCCTGCAACCATCAATGCATATTCACGCCATTGCTTGGGCCAGCTCACATCGCTGCGATGCGTCAGTGTTTTGCAAAGCAGAGCAGTCAGCAGGCCGCCCAGTAAAAACGGTATCGGCAGATGCATGCGTACCAGCAGGCTGCCCAGGCAAAGCGCCATGATAAAAAGCAATAAGCGGTTTAAAAACATAGCTTCTACTCCTGCTCTACACCGTTAGCGGATAAAGCATTCATAATGCGTTCAATCAGCTCTCCGCGCATTGTATGCTGTGAGGAGGAATAAGTGATAATCTCATGCTCCTTCAGGCCCATTTCGCGCTTAAAAAGCGCCTTTTGGGACATGGCCGCATTTTTAGACAGCTTATCGGATTTTGTCAGTACAACCTGTACCTTCATGCCGCAGCTGCGCAGCCAGTTAAAGCATTCCATATCGCTGTCCATAGGCTTATGACGAATATCAATCAGCTGGCAGACAACACCGAGGTTTTCACTGCCGGATAAATATTTGCTGATAAACCCAGACCATTGGTCCTTATTATTATGGTTTGTTTTAGCAAAGCCGTAGCCGGGTAAATCTACCAGATAAAAGGATGCCCTTTCATCCTCACCCTCAACTACGCGCTTAGCCTCCAGCTCGTAAAAGTTGATGGTCTGCGTTTTTCCCGGAGTAGAGCTTACGCGTGCCAGGCCGTTGCGGCGGCAGAGTGAATTGATAAGCGACGATTTACCGACATTACTGCGGCCGATAAAGGCAGCCTCAATAAGAGCAGGCTGCGGATATTGGTCTGCACGTACTGCAGAGGCCACATATTTAGCACGGATAATATCCCAATTATCTTTACTCATTTTTATCCTCCAATGCCAGCTTCAAAACATCATCAAGATGCTCAACAGGTATAAACTGCATTTCCTTACGAATATTTTCCGGCAGCTCGTCCAGATCCTGCATATTGCGCTTCGGCAGCAGTACTGTCTTTACGCCATAGCGATAAGCTGCCAGCATTTTTTCCTTAATACCGCCGACAGGCCATACCTTGCCGGACAGGGAAATTTCGCCGGTCATCGCCAGCTTGCCTTTAACCTTTTTGCCTGTCAGCGCCGATACCATGGCAGTAACCATTGTTACGCCGGCAGACGGTCCGTCCTTCGGCACAGCGCCCTCCGGCAGGTGGATATGGATATCCATCGTTTCACCAAAGTTGGCTGCAATCCCCAGCGCTTCCGCACGGCTGCGTATATAGGTATAACCGGCCTGAGCCGACTCCTTCATTACATCGCCCAGCTGACCGGTAAGCGTAAGGTTACCTTTGCCCTTAAACGCCAGCACCTCTACCTTCAGCAGCTCGCCGCCGACACTGGTCCATGCCAGGCCATTGGCAACGCCGACACTTGATTTCAGGCTGATATCATCATCAAGGTAAATAACCGGTCCCAGATATTTTTCCAGATTCTTTTCTGTTACCTGAGCGCCCTTACTCTTGCCCTTGACGATTTTGAACGCAACCTTACGGCAAATGCCTGCCAGCTTACGCTCCAGATTACGTACGCCTGCTTCCCTGGTATAGTCGTGAATTACACGGCGGATAGCCTTCTCGCTGACGCTGACCTTGTATTTTTCAAGTCCGTTGAGCTTCAGCTCCTTCGGCAAAAGATGTAGCTGAGCAATCTTAACCTTTTCTTCATCAGTATAGCTGCTCAGCTGGATAATCTCCAGACGGTCCAGCAGAGCCGGCGGAATAGTATCTACGGCATTTGCTGTTACAATCCAGAATACATGTGATAAATCAAACGGGAATTCAATAAAGTGGTCACTAAAGCTGTTGTTCTGCTCCGGATCAAGCACCTCTAAGAGAGCAGAAGCCGGATCGCCACGAAAATCAGAAGCCATTTTATCAATCTCGTCCAATAGGAATACCGGGTTCATGCAGCCGCAGGTCTGCATACCATGAATAATACGTCCCGGCATAGAACCGATATAGGTACGGCGATGACCGCGGATTTCAGCTTCATCACGCACACCACCCAAAGAAATACGGATAAATTTACGCTTAATAGCCTTGGCAACGCTGCTCGCCAAGCTTGTTTTACCAACACCCGGAGGTCCTACCAGACACAGAATAGGTCCGCGTGTGCTCTTGGACAACGCACGTACCGCCAGATATTCCAGAATACGCTCCTTAACCTTCTTCAGGCCGTAGTGATCCTTATCAAGAACATCCTGCGCCTTATCTATATCAAAATTATCCTTGGTGAATTTGCCCCAAGGCAACGCCAGCAAAGAATCAATATAGGTGCGGATTACCGCTCCCTCCGGTGTCATCGGCGGCATTTTTGCCAGACGTCCCAGCTCCTTGTTGATTTTTTCCGCCACGTTTTGCGGCATCTTCAGCTTGGACATCTGTTCCTTGTAGTCGGCAATTTCTGCCTGTACGTCTTCGTTTTCGCCAAGCTCCTTGCTGATAGCCTTAATCTGCTCGCGCAGATAATATTCCTTCTGATTCTGCTCCACCTGCTGGTGTACCTGTTCGGAAATATTTTTGGCTACATCGGCAATTTCTTGCTCACGCACCAGAATCTCGTATAATTTACGCAGACGCAGCTTCAGCGGCGCCATTTCCAACAGCTCTTCCTTTTCGGTCAAAGACAGCGGCAGGTAGCCGACAATAATATCAGGAACCTTGCTTGCATCAGCACGCGACTTTAAGGACTGCACTGTATCAGGATTAACCTTTTTCGTAAGCAGAGTCCATTGCTCAAAGGCATCAAGCAGCAGACGGCGCAGGCCTTCTGCTTCTGCATCTACAGCATCGTCAGCAGGCACAACTTCTACCTCGCCGACAAAGAAATCCTGCTCATTCTCATGAACCTCTGCCGCATTCAGCACATGTACGCGCTCCAGGCCTTCTACCAACAAACGCACTGCGCCGTTAGGAAGCTGCAGCTTTTGCTTGATATTAGCCAGAACGCCCCATTCATATAAATCATCAGCAGCAACATTTTCCTGCTCAGGCTGTTTTTGCCCAACCAGAATAATTTGCTTGTCTGTAGCTTCGGCTGCGTCAATAGCAGCTATAGATTTTTCTCGGCCGACATCCAGATTGGCAATCATGCCAGGAAAAATCAAGACGCCCCTCAAAGCAAGAAGGGGCTTTGTAATTATCAAATTAGCCATATAATCCCTCCTTAAGCTCCCAAAACAAGAGAGAAATTTATTGGCAGTACGCACACAGGCATACTTGCCACAGCGATAAAATAAGGGAGAAGGTATATTAACCCTTCCCCCTTAGATATTTTGTTATTTTGTAAGCATTTGCGGCTCGCAATGCTGGCGTATAGTAGCTTCAGTAACAATGCACTTTGTTACATCATCACGGGAAGGAACATCATACATTACGTTACGCATGGTGGATTCAATAATAGATCTCAGGCCACGCGCTCCGGCATTACGTTTCAATGCTTCCTCAGCAATAGCAGTAAGAGCACCCGGTTCAAACTCCAGCTCCACGCCATCCATTTCCAGGAAACGCTGGTATTGCTTAACCAAAGCATTACGCGGCTCAGTCAGTATTTGTACCAGTGCAGCCTCATCCAGCGGATTGAGTGTTACTACTACCGGCATACGTCCTGCAAATTCCGGAATAATACCGAACTTCATGATATCCTCAGGCAATACCTTGGCAAATACAGCCTCGTTATCAACCTCTTCCTTACGGCGGATATCAGCACCAAAGCCCAGGTTTTTCTTACCTACGCGGGCATTGATGATATGCTCCAGTCCAGCAAAGGCACCACCGCAGATAAACAGGATATTGGTTGTATCAATATTGATAAACTCCTGATGCGGATGCTTACGTCCTCCCTTAGGCGGAACATTGGCAACAGTACCTTCAAGGATTTTCAGCAGAGCCTGCTGAACACCTTCACCGGAAACATCACGGGTAATGGAAACGTTTTCGGATTTACGGGCAATTTTATCAATCTCGTCGATATAGATAATGCCACGTTGAGCAGCTTCAATGTCATAATCGGCATTGCTGATAAGCTTAAGCAGAATGTTTTCAACATCCTCGCCTACATAGCCTGCTTCCGTTAAGGTAGTAGCATCAGCAATAGCAAAGGGAACCTGCAGAATCTTTGCCAGAGTCTGGGCGAGCAGTGTTTTGCCGCTGCCGGTAGGACCGAGCATCAGAATATTGGATTTCTGCAGCTCCAAGTCGCGTTTGGACTCCGGATTCTGGATTTCGTAGTTGATTCTCTTGTAATGATTATATACTGCTACGGACAAGGTTTTTTTAGCCTCATCCTGACCAATAACATACTCATCTAAGATTGCCTTGATTTCCTGAGGCTTCGGCAGATCAGCTGCATTAGCCAACTGCTCGGCAGCATCGCTTTCTTTTTCCTCGTCAAGCATGGATTTGCAGAAGTCGACACACTCATCGCAGATAAATACACCACGACCGGAAATCAGTCTTTTTACCTGACCTTCACGCTTGCCGCAAAAGGAACAGCATGGTTTTCCATCATGTCCTTCATCAAAATTCATATTTTAAATCTCCTTATAGTATATCTTACTCTGCAGATTTACTACGGGAAACAACCTCATCAATCAGGCCATATTCCTTAGCTTCTTTACTCGTCAGATAATGATCGCGCTCGGTATCGGCAGCAATCTTTTCCACTGTCTGACCGGTATGCTTTGCCAGTACCTGGTTCATTTCTTCACGGATGCGCAGGATTTCACGGGCATGGATTTCAATCTCCGTTGCCTGGCCCTGTGCACCGCCCAAGGGCTGATGAATCATAACACGGGAATACGGCAATGCAAAACGCTTGCCCGGCGCGCCTGCTGCCAGGAGCACGGATGCCATGCTGGCAGCCATGCCCATGCAGATAGTAGAAACGTCAGGCTTAATATACTGCATCGTATCATAAATAGCCATACCGGCGCTTACGCTGCCGCCGGGGCTGTTAATATACAGATGGATGTCTTTGTCCGGATCCTCGGACTCCAGGAACAATAACTGAGCAATGACAACATTTGCCATATTGTCATCAATCGGACCGGTAACGAAAACAATCCTATCCTTCAAAAGACGTGAATAAATATCATAGGAACGTTCTCCACGACTAGATTGTTCAACAACGATAGGCACATAATTCATTTTGTCACACTCCTTTACTGTAAGTATAACCTAAAATTATTTTGCGCTGTCGATAACAACGTGTGCAGCTTTGCGGCGCAGGATGTTAGCCAGCAGCAGGCCCATGGTGCCGTTGCCTTTGATGATTTTCTTAACTTCTTCAGGAGAAGCACCGTGTTGTGCGGAAATAGCAGCGATTTCTGCATCAACGTCAGCCATGTCAACCTGAATGTCTTCAGCTTTAGCGATAGCGTCCAGAACCAGATCGGTCTTAACGTTTTCTTCAGCAACCGGGCGTTGGTTTTCACGGATTTTAGCCATGTCCAGACCGGTATATTGCATGTACATATCCAGGCTCATTTTACGGCTTTCCAGGCTCATTTTCATTTCTTCAACCATTTGGCTGATTTTGTCTTCAATCATGATTTCCGGAACGCTGAATTTAGCGTTAGCTACAGCCAGGTCAATCAGTTCATGCTCGTATTCAGCTTTAGCGTTAGCTTCAGCAGCTTTTTGCATACGCTCTTTGTAGTTAGCACGCAGCTCTTCTACAGTTTTGAAGTCGGTCTTGGAAGCAACATATTCGTCGTTCAGTTCCGGCAGCTCTTTGCGTTTTACGTCTTGGATGTTTACTTTGAAGATAGCTTCTTTGCCAGCCAGATCTTTAACAAAGTAATCTTCCGGGAAGGTTACTTCTACGTCAGTGGAGTCGCCTTTGGACAGGCCAACCAGCTGATCTTCGAAGCCGGGGATGAAGGAGTTGGAGCCAACTTCCAGAGGATAGCCTTTGCCTTCACCGCCGCTGAACGGTTCGCCGTCAACGGTACCAGCAAAGTCGATGATAGCGAAGTCGCCTTTTTCAATTACAGCGCCTTCTTCAGCAACTACCATTTTAGCGTCGCGGCCCATCATGTCTTTAATTTGAGCGTCAACTTGCTCGTCGGTTACTTCAACTTCTTTTTTCTCTACATGCAGACCTTTGTATTCGCCCAGTTCCGGTTCCGGTTTCAGGGTTACTTTAATGGTCAGTTCCATATCTTTGCCTTCTTCGAAGGTAGATTCTTCAACTTTAGGATCGGATACAGGGATCAGTTTTTCCTGGTCCAGAGCTTCGCTGTATGCTTTGTTAGCAACAATTTCAAAAGCTTCTTGTTTTACAGCTTCTTTGCCATAGTGCATTTCGATGATAGCACGCGGAGCTTTGCCTTTACGGAAGCCAGGGATATTTGCTTGGTCAGCAATTTTTTGTACAGCCTTTTTATAGCCTGCGTTTACCTCAGCAGCCGGAGCGGTAATTTTTAAAGTTGCCTCATTTTCTACTCTTTCAACAGTAACGTTCATTAATAAAATCCTCCCTTAAATTTATGTGGGTAAAAAATAATATAATCGGATTAAACTGTCAGCCTTCCTTAGCGAAAATGTGCTGACACAAATCGCTCATAATATCATATCACAATGCTCGCTTCTTGACAATACCAAAAAACCCGACAGACTCAATCTGTCGGGCAAATTTTTAATTGGAGCGGAAAACGAGATTCGAACTCGCGACCCCCTCCTTGGCAAGGAGGTGCTC
>ERZ1027285.340-NODE-340-length-13947-cov-5.930320_pt1 | contig 13947 bp, 8 predicted proteins | sample MGYA00519240_ERZ1027285 | MGnify/ENA primary metagenome ERZ1027285 (study PRJEB26926, sample SAMN06165018) | human gut metagenome | biome: ENVO:00009003; feature: ENVO:2100002; material: ENVO:00002003 | host: Homo sapiens | place: USA | collected 2012 ...
CGCGTAAGATCGTCGGCAGCGTCAGATGTGTATAAGAGACAGGTATCGGCTTATCAACATTGAAAAGCGGGAGCGTTTGCTGGGTGGGCGCAGCGTCTGGTACAGCAACGATGAAGCGATCCCAGATGATTTGGAGAAAGCATTCACCGCTATTTCAGAGAAACAGTGGGAGCAGTTCTCCAGAGAAGAATTTGTACATGATCTTGCAAGGCTGTTTCCGCGTGTATGGCAGGTACACCCATTCCGTGAAGGCAATACGCGAACGGTGGTTATGATGATGACGCTGTTCGTTGAGCATTACGGCTATTACATGGATCACGAATTGATGGCTGCGAGCGCGGGATATGTGCGGGATTCCTTTGTTATGGCCTCATTGGATCAGGTTTCTGAGTATGAGCATTTGGAGAAGATTTTGCTGGATGCCATTTGCGATGAACCTGTTAAGTATGATGAAGTCCCGTCTGCAAATGAATACAGAAGCACATCACAGGAGAAATATCGGAAATATCAAAAAGAGAAGTACACACCGGAACCTCATTATCAACGAGAAGAATAGAAAGAAGCGGGTCGCCATGCGGCTCGCTTTTTACATGAGGAGGATTATGGGAAAATTTATCTATTTCACATCCGCGGAGAAACGGCAGGCCAACGAGGTTGACCTGCCGTCTTTTCTTCGTGACCGGGGCGAAAAGCTCATCATGGCTGGCCGGGAATACCGGCTGGCCAGCGACCACAGCATCACCATCCGCGGCTGCGAGTGGTTCGACCATGCCACCGAACAGGGCGGCAGAGCCATCAGCTTCGTCAAGCAGTTCTATGGACTCAGCTACCCGGACGCCATGTCTCTGCTCCTCAGCGATGATCTGGGCGGGAGTTGCCCTGCGGCAAAGGAGAAGGAGCCAGAGTCTGCAAAGCCCTTCGCGCTCCCACCGCAGAGTGAGTCCATGCGCCGTGCGTATGCCTACCTGCTGCAAAAGCGTTGCATTGACCGCGAGATACTCAATGCCTTCGTGCGCAAGAAGTTCATCTACGAGAGCTGTGAAAGATCCATGGACGGGACAAAGGAATACCACAACGCCGTGTTCGTCGGATTCGATGAACACGGCGTTCCCCGTCACGGGCATAAGCGCGGGCTGTATACCATGGGGCAAGGCTATCGCGGCAACATTGAGGGCAGCGACCCGCGGCACAGCTTTCACTATCTTGGCGGCGATGACACTCTCTATGTCTTCGAGGCCCCTATCGACCTGCTCTCTTACATCTCCCTCTTCCCGGAGGGGTGGCAGGCGCATAACTATGTGGCCTGCTGCGGGACATCTTCCATTCCTGTGATGGAAATGCTGCGGCAGCTCCCCCAGCTCCGGCAGGTGTACCTCTGCCTGGACAATGACGCTGCCGGTCATGCCGCCAGTGAGCGTATGGCGAAGCTGCTGGAGGAGCGTGGTATCTCCGCAGAGCGGCTTGTACCGCAGCAAAAGGACTGGAACGATGATCTCAAGGCAGAACAGGAAAACAACATGGAAAGGAGCGAGCTATGCCAAACCTTCTGCTGATAATGTGGGACACGATCAAAAGCTCCAACATCGGGATATTGGTCGCGGCAGGGCTGGGGATGTTCGCCATCATCGGTGGACTCTCTATGCTGTCCTACCACTATACACTCAGCGGCATCAAGTCCCGCACCGTGGGTGACGGACAGCACGGCACGGCGCGTTGGGCGACCGATAAGGAGATCCGCAAGACCTATGCCCATGTGCCGTTCAAGGTCAGAGACTGGCGCAAGGGAGTAAGCCTTCCCGCAGAACAGGGGCTGGTGCTGGGCTGCAAGGGCAAAAAAGATGAACTGACCGCACTGGTGGATAGCGACGACATTCATTGCTTGATGATCGCTGCCTCCGGCGCGGGCAAGACGGCTTTCTTCCTCTATCCCAACCTTGAATATGCCTGCGCGTCCGGCATGAGCTTTCTGGCGCTGGATACCAAGGGTGACCTCGCCCGCAACTACGGCTCTATTGCCAAAAAGTATTACGGCTACAAGCATATCTCCGTGATAGACCTGCGTAATCCCACCCGCTCGGACGGCAACAACCTGCTAACGCTCATCAACCGCTATATGGACATCGCCAGAAAACAACCGGATAACCTCGCTGCCCGCGCAAAGGCCGAAAAGTATGCCAAGATCCTCGCCAAGTCTATCGTCAGCCCGGAGGGAAACTCCGACCACGGACAGAACGCCTTCTTCTACGATGCGGCGGAGGGCTTGCTGTCCTCCACGGTCTTGCTGCTTGCGGAGTTTCTGCCGCCGGATGAGGAGCACCCGGAGGAACGACGGCACATCGTGTCGGTATTCAAGCTGGTGCAGGATCTGCTGGAGCCGGCGCGTGGCGCGCGGGGACGCTCCCGCTTTCAGCTGCTCATGGATAAGCTGCCGTCCGAGCACAAAGCACGCTGGCTGGCAGGCGCCGCACTCAACAGCTCCGAGCAGGCGATGGCATCAGTCATGTCCACGGTGCTGTCCCGGCTCAACTCGTTCCTCGATAGTGAGCTGGAGCAGATCCTCTGCTTCGACAGTGCCATTGACGCGGAAAAGTTTGCGGCGGAGAAATCCGCCATCTTCCTCATCCTGCCGGAGGAGGATCAAACGAAGAACTTCATGGCGGGCTTGATGATCCAGAACCTCTCCCGTGAGCTGTTCGCAGTAGCGGATGAGAACGGCGGCAAACTGAAAAACCGCGTTATTCTCTTTTGTGATGAGCTGGGTACCATGCCGCCCTTTGATATTTTGCCGCTTTTCAGTGCTGGACGCTCTCGCCGCCTGACGCTGGTACCCATCATCCAGTCGCTGGCGCAGCTGGAAAAGAACTATGGCAAAGAAGGTGCATCCATCCTGATGGACAACTGTCAGGATGTGATCTGCGGCGGCTTTGCCCCTAACAGTGAGGCGGCGGACGCCTTCTCCAAAGCCCTTGGCAGCCGCACAGTGCTCTCCGGCTCCGTGAGCCGAGGAAAAAACGATCCCAGCCAGAGCTTGCAGATGATGGAGCGTCCCCTGCTGACAGCAGATGAGCTCAAGTCCATCCCCAAAGGCAGCTTCATCGTGCAGAAGACCGGATGCCACCCAATGCGTACCCGCCTGCGCCTGTTCCTCGAATGGGGCATCACCTTCGAGGAGGAATACCGTGTGGAGGAACAGGTGGCCAGAAGGGTCTATTATGCCGACCAGAATGCGCTGACCCGCGCCATCGTGCGGAAGTATCCGCCCAAGCTGCCAGAGCAGAAGACTACCCGCTCCGTTAAGGGCGAGGGACAGCTCCACGACACGCCCGTGCAGGAGATGGTGGTGGCGGAGGACATCGACTATGACCGTATGCCGCACAAGCGCACCCCGTATAATCTTCCCCGACAGGAGGTGGATCGGTGAGCTACTTTGACAGCATTTACGCCGACACGCTCCTGCCGCCCAGGGCTGTATCCGTCTATATGTACCTTAAGGATCGGTCCAATAGCGCGGGAAGCTGCTGGCCGGGGATCAAGACGATTGCGAGAGATATGAACCTCTCCTGCAGTACCGTCAAGCGGGCATTGGCGGATTTGGAGCAGCACGGCTATCTTGCCAAGCTGCCTCGGTATCGTCCCAACGGGAGCAACACTTCTAATCTTTACACACTTTTATGAGCAAAAGTGGTTGGTATCAAAATATGATACCAACCACTTTACCAAAGTAAAGCACATCTGCTGTCGCCCTCCAAGGGACAACTACGCCTATTTGTTGAACCGAGGACGGGTTCAATATGAGCCCACCAGAACAGCCCACTCTATCGGAGATTAAGGCAGAGAAAGAACAAGTGTATTCTCTTTAAACAAAGGCACTATGCGCATAGGTAGAGGGAGCGCATCCTGAATTGAAAACCATCTTCTACTATGGACGAATTTACATTTTCCGAGGGCCTTGGTATAATAAAACAAAGCGCAATTTAAGATGTTTGATGCTTCTCGAAGCTGTCGCAGAGCACTCTTTTTCAGCACACTCTGCGGCTTTGGGAAGACGGCGCTTTGTGTTGCCCGCATGCGGCATACTGCCCACCTGTCTTATGGTGCATTTTAATACGCGGCATTCTGATTGACGGATGGTTTGGCTAAAAGTTTGACTTTTGCCTAACTAAAGTTTGCTATGCAAGCGATGTAAAATGGATTATAATAAGCATGGTATAGAGTAAACAGATAGGATGAAGACCATGGAAGAAAATGTAACACATCTGCGTTCTCAAAAGGAATTGGTCTGCATCATGGAAAAGGCCAGTAAAGAGGGACACCTGCCGGAAACCATCTTAAAGGAGTTTGCAGGGCGTCCTTTTCCCATGCCCGCGTTGTGGGCCTGTAGGGACTACTTTCACCAGCTTGACATGGAGACATGCAGAAGCCATCCGGCATTACCGACGATCCTCGCCCTACTTTCGGCCATGGAGGGGGATCTGGATAAGGCAAAGGAATATGTGCTCCTTCTGGGAGAGACCCCAAGGCACTGGAAGCCGCAGGATTTTCATGAAAGAGACTATTATCGGATCAGTGCGGAGCTGGTCATGCCCTACATAAGCGATGGTATGTTTCTGCGGATCATATTCTTCCTGATAAAGGCGGGCATGGTGCCGGTCAAGTCGCTTACGCTGTCTGCCAGCCGTCCCAGCATATTGAACGGATTTCGGGACTTTACAAGATTCGGCCCCTATCTGGAACGGTACAAGGATACGATATCTGAGACGGTGCATCAGCTGTATGGCAGCGTCGGAAAGAACGTATATGAGATCCTGCTGGCGGAATGGTGCTATCAGAATAATGACTGCTTCAAGGCGCTGATTCTCGTGACCGGAACGATCCCCCTGATCGAACAGGAGAGCGACATGCGCTGCCTGTTCGTGGCGCTGACGTTACAGATGAGGATCCTGCTCATGAACGGACAGGCGGGCACGGCAAAGCCGCTGGTGGAAAAGATTCGAAACCGTATTCATGAGACAGGCTGGGAGGAGCTGACCTCCAGCTTAAATGCCTTAGAATGCCTTGCGGCCTGCTACGACGGACAACAGGAAACGATCATCGAGTGGCTCGAAAAAACCGCGCCGGATGAAAACGGCGACATCTATATGATGGATATGTTTGCCTGGCTGGTAAAGGTGCGATGCTATTTGCAGACAGGCAAAAACATGGCCGCCTATGTGCTGGTCAAGCAGCTCATCAACCTTCTGGAGTTGGGAAAGCGTCCTATGGATCTATGCGAGTGCCATATGCTTCTGGCCATCATTTACCATAAAGCGGGCGATACGGGCCGCATGTGCGATGAGCTTGAGACAGCCCTGGCGCTGGCGAAAAGATACCGGTATATACGGCTCCTTTCGGACGAGGGCAGCTGCATGGTGCAGATGCTGTCTGTTTACCAGCGGGAAAGAGGTCCGGATGCCTTTACCGACCAGATCATTGAGCTTGCGGGGAGCGTAGGCAGATACTTTCCCAATTATCTGAAAGCCCCGGCGGAATGTTACGAGACGCTGACCGCAACGGAGAAAAAGGTGCTGCGGCTAATGGCGCTGGGAATGAGCAACGACGAGATCGCGGAAAAGCTGGGCCGAAAGGTGGGCACAGTGAAGTTTCACAGCAACAGCATTTTCCGAAAGCTCCGGGTGTCAAACCGGCAGCAGGCAGTCAACCGTGGGAAAACGATCGGCCTGCTGTAGCATACGGCGGCTGTGAAATACTGAATATAAAATAGCTTGGCGAATGACTTATGATGAGGGGCGCGCCCCTCATCCCGTGGGTACCCACGGGATGATACCATTCTGAAAACCTTGCGACTTTTGCCCGCTGTGGTCAGACGGGCATAAACAAAACCTGACCACTATGCAAAGGAGGATACACACATGAGAAAACGCATCACAAGCCTGTTTCTTGTGCTGGCGCTCTGCCTGACGCTGCTGCCCACGACGGCACTGGCGGAGGAAGCAGGCGCAGCGCAGGAAACACAGGACAGTACCGAGGTCGGTGATGGCTGCACCATCGAAGAAGATACCGCTGTGCAGGGCAAAGGTGAGAATGACAAGGCGGTGCAGGCCGTACAGGCGCTGATCGACGCGCTTCCGGATGCGGAGGACATCACGGACACCAACGCGGACGAGGTCTCCGGCCAGCTGGACGCCATCGACGAGGCGAAGTTGGCCCTGACCGAGGAGCAGGCGGCCCAGCTGGACTTTGCCAAATATGACGCGGCGGCTGCCGCGGTGCTGGCGCTGGCGGGAGAGCCTGACGCCAATGAGCCCGCGGTGCTGGCCGACACCACCGGCACGCAGCCCAGCGGCAGCGGCACGGCGGAGGCTCCCTATCAGATCACCAGCGCGGCGGAGCTCATCTGGCTGCGGGACGCGGTGAACGCCGGTGAGACAAACACCTGCGCGAAGCTGCAGCAGGATGTGACGCACGTGGATGAGACCTGGACCTCCATCGGCACCAGCGAGCACCCGTATACCGGCACCTTCAACGGCAACGGCCACACGATCCGTGTGTGGCTGCATGGCCGGGGACAGGCCCTATTCGGCTATGTCGGCGCGGACGCGAAGCTGACGGATCTCGCCGTGACGAAGCGCCAGAGCGAGAATTATTCCATCAGCGCCAGCGCTCCCCTGGCGCGCAGCAACGCCGGCACCATCACCCGCTGCCGGTACAGCGGCGGTATGACGGCCAAGGGCAGCCTGGGCGGTCTGGTCTATACCAACAGCGGCACCATCGAGGCCTGCTATGTGTACGCGGGCCAACTGAACGGCGGCAGCCGCATCGAGATGTACAACGGCGGCTGGGCAGGCGGCATCGCCTATGAGAACACGGGCACCATCGTCAACAGCTATTTCTACGGCGACATAGTGCAGGCCCAGTCCAACGGCACGGTACGCGACATCATCGGCTGGGGCGCCATCGCCTATAACAACAGCGGCACGGTCTCCAACTGCTACTACGGCGCGGACAGAGACGACGGCTACGGCGGCAAGACGGAGGATCAGTTCCGCGGCGGCGAGGTCACATACCTTCTCAACGGCGGCACAGCCCGGGACGACTGGCGGCAGAACCGCTATGCCGGCGATGATACCCCCGTGCTGGACCGGAGCCATGCCCAGGTCCGGAAGTCCGGCGACTACTATGTCAGCCTGTATCCCCATGTCCACTGCATCTGCGGCGGTGGCACCATGTCCGGCGGCCATCCGCAGCACAACGACGTGACCTATACCGCGTGGACGGACGACGAGGCGGCCAGCCAGTACGGCGCCAGCAGCTATACCGCGGCCAACTCCCTGCCAAAAAAAACGGGCAATTACTATCTGACAAGCGATGTGACGTTGCGTGACACCGGCACATGGCGTCCCGCGGACGGCACGGTGCTCTGCCTGAATGGTCAGACCGTCAGGGAGTTTGCTTTTGATACGCCCGCGTATGACGCCATTACCGTTGGCAGCGGCGTGACCTTCTCCCTGACGGAGTGTGCCTCTATCCAGGGGGATATCCATTGCGCCAGCAGTGCGGCGACCCACACCGTGAACAACAGCGGCACGTTCAACTTCTACAACGGACAGCTGCGGGGCACCAAAAGCAAGGCCGACGGCGCGGCTGTCTATAACACCGGTACATTCAATATGTACGGCGGCACCATCACCAACAACAGCACCACCGCGCGGGGCGGCGGCGTGTATAACGCCAATGAGTGCAATCTCTACGGCGGCACCATCACCAACAACGGCACCGGAGGCGGCGTATATAACAACGGTACGCTGTCCGTGGGCGACAGCGCGACGGTCACAGGCAACAGCCCCAACGTCTATCTGCCCGACGGCAAGGCCATCACGCTGAACAGCGAGCTGGACGAATCCGCCCACATCGGCATCACGGCGGAAAAGCAGGGCGGTCTTACCGATACGGCGGCATCCATCATTGTGGTCAAGGGCGGTGCGGCAGCCCTGAACTGCTTCTTCCCCGACGATGATGGCACCTATGACCTGTCCTATAACAACACGGATGATGTTATCCTTCACCGAATCCGGAATCATACGCACTGCGCCTGCGGCCACAAGGCGAAGTACGCTAAGGACATCGGTAATCACACCGAGCACAAGGACCACGAGTTCGTGGCGTGGACGGATGAGCAGGTGAAGGAACAGTACGGCAGTGACACGAAGCTCACGGCAGCGAATGCCCTGCCCAAGAAGGCGGGCTGCTACTATCTGCTCGGCGATGTGAGGCCGGCCAATGCCTGGTGGCCGAAAAACGACACCATCCTCTGCATGAATGGACATAAGATCGTCAGCGACGGTGCCATCGGCAGCACGGTGCGCGTCGACTCGGATGTCCATGTGGTCCTGACCGACTGCAAGGCCAGCGGATCCATTTCCGCAACCAGATCCACCGGCGCCAACGGTCTGGACTTTTACAACAGGGCTCAAAACGGTATCGCCGATGTTTTCAGCATTTCCCTTTCCGGAACCAGCGTGGGTGTCGCGAGCAACCCCAGCCATACCGTCAACCTGTATAACAGCACCATTTCCGGCGCCTATGGCGCCATCTACAACACCGGTACGGTGAACATCGCCGGTACGGTCAAGGCCGCCAGCGATGCCGTCGACAGCGGACGTTACTGTGTGAACAACCTGGGTACGCTGACCGTGGACGGTACGCTGACGGCGGAGGGCGGCAACATAGGCGTGGCCAACAGGAAGGAAAGTAACGGCTCGCGGAGCGGCACCATCACTGTCGACGGTACGCTCACCAGCACCGGCGACAACACCGGTCTGAGCAACCTCGGTACGCTGACAGTTACCGGTACGCTGACGGCCACCGGCAAAGGCACCGCTACCCTGGCCAGCGGCCTGTTTAATAACGGCGGCACGCTGACAGTCACCGGTACGCTGACCGCCACCGGAAATACCAGCGGCAGGCGCACCTACGGCCTGTACAACACCGGCGAGGGTACGGTCACTGTCAACGGCACGTTCACCGCCTCCGGCGGCGAGTACGCCGTATACAACTTCGGCCCGCTGAACCTGGCCGGTACGGTCAATGCCAACAAGAATGTGTATCTCGGCACGGGCAGGACCATCACCGTGGTGGGCGAGCTGGCCGATGCCAGCAGCATCACTGTCCAGACGAAAGACACACCCGCCGCCGGCAGCCCCGTGACCATCGCTACCACGGAAAATGCCGACTGGATCAAGGCGGGCAGCTTTGTCAGCTGGACCCCCGGCAAGTACGCCGTCAGCCGCATCGATGAGGGCAAGACCGTGGTGCTGCGGGGCCATGAGCACGACTGGAGCTATACGCTGGGCAGCGACGGCACGGCCATCAGCGCCGAATGCAGGAATGCGGACGGGCTCTGCGGCAATCCAAACGGCGGCAGCGTGACCATCGCGCCGCCCAGCGGTGAGCTGATCTACGATGGCAGCGCCAAGGCGGCCACGGTGACGGGAACTAAATGGGCTGCGGATGATGTGAGCGCAATCACCTACAAGCAGGGTGAAAAAATACTCTCCTCTGCCCCCACCGACGTAGGCGAGTATGCCGCAAGCATCACCGTGGGCGGTGTGACCGCCAGCGTGACATATGAAATCGGCAAAGCTACTCCAATGGCGAAGGACTTCGTCTTCGCCGCCCCTGGCAACCTGAACTACGACGGCAATTCCAAGATAGTGACTGTTTCTTCCACTAAAATCAGCATGGACGATGTCACCGTGAAATACTACGATAAATACGGTGAGGAAGCCGAGCCTAAGAACGCAGGCGACTACATCGTCAAAATCGACGTGGCCGAGAGCACGAACTATGCTGCGGCCAAAGGTCTGACGGCGGATGGCTGGAAGTTTACCATCGCGAAGAACACAACTACGCCGGACGTGACGCTGAGCGGCGACACGGTCTACAAGAAGGATAAGATCGAGCCTACGGCGACCGTCAAGATCGGGGATACTACGCTGATCGAGGATAAGGACTACACCGTTACTTACGGCGAGAACACGAACGCTGGTAATAACGCGGGCACCGTGACCATCACAGCGAAGGGCAATTATGACTTCACGCAGGTTGTTAAGATGTTCGACATCACCGCGCAGATTATCCAGGTCACCGCGGTCAACAAATCCTCCCGCGTGGGGCAGGACATTGTCGAACTGACCTATACGCACACCGAGGGATTGCCTTACGAAGGCGACACCTTCACCGGCGCGCTGGAAACGACTGCGGACAAGGATAAAGCGGGCACCTATGGCATCACGAAGGGCACGCTGACGCTGGGCAGCAACTACAACATCGTCTTCACGCCTGGCACCTACACCGTGGAGGATAAGCTGCCGCAGGACAGCTTCGCGTTTAAGGATGTTGTGGACGGCAAGGTGACCAAGACCTATGGTGACGCTGACTTCACCGTCGCCGCCACCGACGAGGCAGAGGGCAGCAGCGTGTCCTATGAAAGTACCAATACGAATGTTGCTACTGTGGACAGCACCGGCAAGGTGACGATCCACGCCGCTGGCACCACGACCATCAAAGCCACGGCGCATGAGACGAAGGACTACGCTGAAAAGAAGATTTTCTATACCCTGACAGTGAAGCCGAAAACGCTGACTAAGGACGACCTGACCTACTCCGGCCCGATCACCAAGGTCTACGACGGCAGCAACAGCGCACCCAGCGATCTTACCGTTTTCGTGAAGCCCACCTCGCTGGTGGGCAGTGACACGCTTACCATCACCGGCAGCGCCAAGTACAACAGCAAGGACGTCAAGGACGCGGACACGATCACCTTCACGCCCGACGCCATCACCACGGGCAACTACCGTCTGGCAGCCACCGAGGTGCTGACCATCACCGGCGCAAGCATCACAAAGGCGACACCGACCTATAAAAAGCCCACTGGCGTGACGGCGAAATACGGTCAAACGCTTGGTGATATTGCGCTGGCAAACCCCGAAGGCACTACACCCGGCACATGGAGCTGGCAAACGCCGCAAACGGTGCTTGACAAAATCGGCAGCTATACGTATGATACCAATTTTAAGCCGGATGACCCAAACTATAAGGGGGTAGTCGGTGCCGCAATCACTGTAACCGTTGGTAAAGCAGACGGCAATAACCTCAAAACGGTCGAGCTGACGCAGAAGTACACAGACGCCTCCGAGCATACCTACACGCCGGACTGGTCCGGTCTTCCTAATGGACAGACTTGGAGCTACGGCTGCGAAAGCTCGTCCACGCTACTGATCAAAAAGGATGTTTCCGCCGAAAGTGGCAAGCTGACCTACGCAATTTCCGGCGGCAAGGCCGGTGACACCGTCACTATCACCCTGAAAGCCTCCTGCAACAACTACGAGGATTTCACCATCACCCTGACCATCACCCTGACAGAAAAGGATGATCAGCAGGCACTGAAGCTCACCGGCGGCACCACCGTGGTCTATGGTCAGACCTTGCAGCTTGGTACCAGCGGCGGCTCCGGCACCGGTGCTGTGACCTACACAATCACCGATGTCGATGGTCAAGCGACCATCGATGCCGATGGCAAGCTGACTCCTGTCAAGGTCGGCACCGTAAAGGTAAAGGCCACCAAGGCAGAGGATGCAAACTACAATGCCATCACCAGTGCGGAGGTGGAGATCACCATTACCAAGGCCACGCCCACCGGCGAGCCAAAGTACACGGAGATCACCACCAGCGGCAAAACTCTGGCGGACGCGGCGCTAACGCTGGACGGCAGCACTCTGAAGCCCAATACCGGTACGCTGGAATGGGTGGATGATAAGGGCAATGCCCGGCCCGGCGATACCAAGGTGGAGGCCAACACGAGCTACAAGTGGCGCTTTACGCCCGCCGATGCCAACTACACGACGCTGACCGGCTCCATTGAGCTGTATCACAAGTCCAGCAGCGGTGGTAGCGGTTGGTACTACACCTACTACACCATTAAGGCAACGGCCGGCACGAACGGCTCCATCTCTCCCTCCGGATGGACCTCCGTCCGTGACGGCAGAGACCAGACCTTCACCATCACCCCGGATAAGGGCTACGCCGTCTCCAACGTCAAGATCGACGGCAAGAGCATCGGCGCGGTGAAGTCCTACACCTTTGAGAATGTCCGCAGAACCCATACCATCGAGGTCATCTTTATGAAAGCCAACGGCAACCCCCAGACCGGCGTGTTTGTGGATGTTGCCACCGGCAGCTATTATGAGGCCGCTGTGGATTGGGCAGTGGAAAACGGCATTACCAAGGGAACCGATGATACCCATTTCTTCCCGGATGGCATCTGCACCCGTGCGCAGGCTGTGACCTTCCTGTGGCGTGCCGCCGGAAGCCCAGCGCCGAGATCGCGCACTGTGCCCTTCACCGACGTCCCCGCGGGCAGCTATTATTACGACGCTGTGCTGTGGGCGGTAGAAAACGGCATCACCGAAGGAACCAGCGACACCACGTTCAGCCCGAACGACACCTGCTCCCGCGCCCAGATCGTCGCGTTCCTCTGGCGTTCTGAAAAATCCCCGGTAGTGGGCAGCCGCAATTCGTTCGCGGATGTGAAGTCCAGCGCCTACTACGCCGATGCGGTGCTGTGGGCGGTCAGGGAGAACATCACCAAGGGAACCACCAACACCACATTCAGCCCCGACGCGGATTGCACCAGAGCGCAGATCGTGACCTTCCTCTGGCGCTGCAAGAAGTGACCGGCTGACATACGGCCAAGCAGCAAAACCGCTGACATGACCACATAAGCGAACAATGGACAGCGCAGCGGACAGGCTTTTCGCCTTGACGCTGCGCTGTTCCTTTTTCGCTACGAGAAACAAACCAATGACATTTTGAGCTGCGCCGCTACCCCAGCGCGGCAAGGAGACAGCATTATGAAAAGAATCACAAGAATCATTCGTCCGATCATCTGCATGGCCGTCCTTCTCTTTGCCATGACCACGGCAGTCATGGGCTGCTATCAGAAAGGGACGGGGTCTATCGACATTCCCGGCAGAACGCCTTCCGGCACATCTGCGCCTCAGCCATCAGCGACTCCCGCAGGCGAAGTTATCCCCTCGGTGGACAGGCAGGCAGAGTTGGCGGAAGCCAGAGCGAAGAATCCCGACACCGTGGCATGGCTGTATATTCCCGGTGCGGAGGTGGACGACCCCGTGATGCAGGCGGAGGACAACGGCTATTACCTGAAGCTGGATGAAAACGGTGAGTATGCCATGTGGGGCTGCTAGTATGCCCATTGTGAAAACGAAATCGGCGGCAGGGATAAGCTGGACAAAAACACCACTGTTTTCGGTCACTCCGCCAGCAACTGCGACCCGGACGGTGTGCGGTTCAGCAAGCTCTACCGCTATATGGACGCAGACTTCGTAAAGGAGCATCCGTATATCTATCTCTCTGTGGATGGTGAGGACATGATTTTCCAGATCACCGCTCTATTCGTCACGGATATTGGCTTTGACTATATTGCACCTGATCCCACGGGAGATGATCTGACCAGCTTCTTTGAGACGATTGCGCGGAAAAACTGGCTGGATTTTGACGGTGTGACCTTCTCCGAGGGGGATACCTTCCTGACACTCTCCACCTGCTGCCGGAAGTACGACAAGACCAACAGCGGCAATCAGCGGCTGGTGGTCATGGCGAAGCTGCTGCCGGAGGGCGCAACCGCACAGGAGTTTAGCGTGTCTCTTGTGGATAATCCTGAAATGCCCTAAAACAAAGAGAAACGAGCAGCACTTTTCATACTGCCGAAGTTGACAGGTGCTGCCCGTTCTGATATATTGAGTTTGGATTTCAAAAGCTGTCCCCGTGCTTTGCCGTTCGATTGCTCCGAACGCACGGACAGTGGACGCGATGGCATCACCCTCCATTCGTGATGTAATTTCATATTTTGGTCATTCCATTCTGCCACAA
>ERZ1027285.342-NODE-342-length-13892-cov-14.539423_pt1 | contig 13892 bp, 10 predicted proteins | sample MGYA00519240_ERZ1027285 | MGnify/ENA primary metagenome ERZ1027285 (study PRJEB26926, sample SAMN06165018) | human gut metagenome | biome: ENVO:00009003; feature: ENVO:2100002; material: ENVO:00002003 | host: Homo sapiens | place: USA | collected 2012 ...
TTTAGGGGCTGTAACGTCGCCCAAGGGTGTCGCGCAGAACTGTTGGGGAACGATATAGGCTTGTAATGTTGCCCAAGGGTGCCGCGCAGAACTGTTGGGGAACGTTTTAGGGGCAGTAATGTTGCCCGAGAGTGTCGCATGGCACTGTTGGGGAACACTTTGGGGCTGTAACGTCGCCCGAGAGTGTCGCGCGGCTCTGTTGTGGGACGATATAGGCTTGTAATGTCGCCCAAGGGTGCCGAAGGAGTCTCCGGGCTTATTCATGACGGGATCAATGCGTGCGTTTCGGCGACGAAAAAGTGGCAAAGTGTCGCCCAAGGGTGTCGCGCAGAACTGTTGGGAGACGATATAGGCTTGTAATGTCGCCCAAGGGTGTAGTCGGTGCTTCGGGTGCTTCGTGTGTTATGGCGCAGTGGTGTGATGCAGTGACGTAATGCGATGGTGTAATGCAGTGACGTAATGCGATGGTGTAATGCGGTGACGTAATGCGGTGGTATAATGCAGTGGTATAATGCGATGGTGTAATGTGATTGCATGATGTTGTGTGTGCGGGTTTTGTGCGGACTCATTTCTTCTGATTGCGGGGCGATCTTTTCCGGGATCTTTTTTTGGTGCTCCTTGTTTGTTTTGACTATCTTTGTGGGGCGAAATATTATGAGTCTATATTCATTCTATAGGATCTCTAAACCGTCGGAGGGGAAGGTCGCTCCGGAGGCGGTGGAGGGGGAGTACCGGCATCTGAGGAACTGTACGTTCTGGGGCGTGACGGGGGCTTATGCCTTGTACTACGTGTGCAGGATGGCTATGAGCGTGGTTAAGCAGCCGCTGATCGACGGGGGGATATTCACGGCCGCGCAGCTGGGAATCATTGGCTCGGCTTTCTATTTTGTCTATGCTTTCGGGAAGTTCGCCAACGGCTTCATCGCGGACTACTGCAACGTGCGCCGCTTCATGGCTACGGGGCTGCTGATCTCTACGGTGGTCAATCTTCTGATGGGGGTTCTGGGGCTGGTGCATGGGTGGATGGGATTTCCTACCATGCTGCTGTTCGTGGTCTTTGCCGTCATCTGGGGAGTCAACGGGTACTGTCAGTCTATGGGCGCGCCTCCGGGGGTGATCAGTCTCTCGCGGTGGTTTCCGCTGGACAGGCGCGGCACCTACTACAGCATCCTCAGCGCTACGCCGTACCTTGGCAAGGCGTTGTCTGTGTTTGCGTTGGGCTTGATTGTGGGGTGGATCGGCTGGGAGTATGGGTTCATCTTCTCCGCGGTGGCGGGAGTGATCGGCTCGGCGATGATCCTTCTGATGGTTTCCGACACTCCGGAGAGCAAGGGGCTGCCTTCTGTGCAGAAGCTGACGGGAGAGACGCCTCAGAAGACCGACTCGATGCCTACCAAGGAGTTGCATAAGGGGGTGGTGCGCCATCCCGGGATCTGGATAATCGCGGTTTCCAGCGCGTTTGTCTACATCACCCAGCATGCTGTCAGCGAGTGGGGGGTGCTGTTCCTGCAGAAGGGTAAGGGGTTTTCCCTTGCGGGGGCGACGCAGATCATCGCGTTCTCGGAGGCTTTTGGTATAGCGGGGACTGTGCTGGCCGGCTGGCTTTCGGACAAGGTGTTCAGAGGCAACCGTTTCGTGCCAGTTCTGATTTCGGGTCTGCTGTGCCTGCTCTCGCTGGGAGCTTTCCTGTTCACTGCGGGAGGATATTCATTGAACATCATCTATGTCTCGGTCTTCAGCCTTGCCATCGGAGTGGTCTATTGCACCGTGGCCGGTCTGATGGCTCTTGACATTGTGCCGCGCAAGGCAACCGGGGCGGCTCTCGGGGTGGTCGGTCTGGCCAGTTACGCCGCCGCGGGAGTGCAGAACATCGTCAGCGGGGTCATGATCGGGGAAAATGACTTCAATTTCGCTCCGGTCTCTGTCTTCTGGATAGTGTCCTGCCTTCTGTGCTTCCTTATTCCGCTTGTTTCCTGGAAATCGCTGCGAAGAAGGTAGCGCATTCCCGGGACCGAAGAAGGTAGCGCATTCCCGGGACCGAAGAAGGTAGCGCATTCCCGGGTCCGGTCGCTCAGTTCTCGTCATTCACTTCGACAGGCCCGGTGACCGACACATTCAGCCACCGAGCCTGTTAGAGGAGTTGGTATCGTAGAAACGCCGAAGCGCGCCTGGCGGCGACCTGTCCGCCAGGGCGCGCTACCCTGTCAAAGTCAGAAAGACAATCCTTAGATCTTCACCACGTGCCAGTGTGGCCCGAAGCGCTCGAAGGCCGCCTTGTCAAGCATCTCGCGGTCGTCCGGATGAGCGATGCTGATGAGAAGTTTGGCGCGCTCCTGAAGCGATTTGCCGTACAGATCCACGGCGCCATATTCAGTGATGATCCAATGCGCGTCGGCTCTCGGGGTGACAACTCCGGCCCCAGGGTTGAGGAACGGAACGATCTTCGCTTTGCCCTTGTTGGTGCGGGACGCGAACGCCGTCATGGACACGCCGCCTTCGGACATCGAGGCTCCCTTCACAAAATCCAGCTGGCCTCCGGTGCCTGAGAATATCCTCGTGCCGATGGAGTCGGCGCAGATCTGTCCTGTCAGATCCACCTCCGTGGCGGAGTTGATCGCCATCATGTTAGGGTTCTGGCGGATCACCCACGGGTCGTTGACGTACTTGATGTCCTTCATCAGCACGTCCGGGTTGTGGTCGATGAATGAATATACCTCCTGCGATCCCAGAAGGAAGGAAGCGACGATCTTGCCCTTGTCGATCTTCTTGTTGGCTCCGTTCACGACACCTTTCTTTATAAGGCGCAGCACTCCGTCGGCGAACATCTCGGTGTGGACGCCAAGGTTCTTGTGGTCTACCAGCTGCGCGGCGAGGGCGTTAGGCAGGGCTCCGATGCCCATCTGGATGCAGGCTCCGTCCGGAACGAGTTCGGCGCAGTTCTTACCTATCAGCACCTCGGTCGGGGTCGGCTCGGCGAAATCCTTGGAAACCAATGGAGTGTCGTCCTTCACGAGATAGTCGAAAGTGTCCAGCGGGACGAGGTCACCGTAGGCGAAAGGCACGTGCGGGTTCACCACGGCGATCTTCACGCGGGCTGTCTCGACGGCCGCGAGCGAGCAGTCCACCGACGTGCCAAGCGAGACCATGCCGTTCTCGTCAGGCAGCGACACCTGCACCAGGGCGGCTCCGAGCTTGATGGCGCCGCAGCGGTAAAGTCTCTGAGACTCACCAAGATGCACCGGAAGATAGTCGGCGTACCCGGAATTCACGTTCGGGCGCACGTTCGGCCCCACAAAGAACCCCTGCTCGAAGAAGATGCCTGAATATTTAGGGTCTGAATATGGCGCCGGCCCTTCGGTGTGGAAGTGGTGGAAATGCAGATCCTCAACCTCCCGGGCCTCGGCTCTGCGCACAAGCGCGTCAACAAGAATATGCGGCACGCTTGCGACGCTGCTTAAATGAATATGGTCGCCTGACTTTATGGCCTTCACCGCCTCGTCAGCGGAAACGTAACGAATCTCTTTCATCGTTATTAAATATGTTTGTGGCGGCAAAGATAGTGCTTTTGAATGGTTATTCAAATTTTCAGCCGTTTTGCCGCTTTACTCCGCCGCTCCGGCGCATAGGCGCTCCGGCAGACTCGGCGACCGGGCGGGTGTGCCTATGAGTGACATGTTCGTTGGACTTTGGCCGGTACTTTTTACGAAACACATTCAGCAGGGAAGGTCTCGGACGGCTATGTGGCAAAGAATCTGCTGAAAAGGTCGAGAGGAAAGATGAGAGTTTTTCAGCATATTCATTGATTGGCGGCGTTGTATGGATTATTGCCGTGAACGTGTTTTGTAGAGTTCCGTCGCTTGGCGCTTAATGGCTGGTTTGTGGTCGATGATGTACTCAAGGGGACAGAGGTGCGAGAGGTGCGAGAGGTGTGAAGAGAGGTGTGAAAGAGAGGTGCGGACGTCAGAGCTGACATATTCAAAGAATTTAGTAATTTTGCAGGATATGATCAACAAGGAAAAGAAAGTCGAGGCGTTCGAGCGGGCGCTGGACGTGATGGACAGGCTTCGGGCGGAATGCCCTTGGAACCATGCGCAGACGATTGACACTCTGCGCCCTATGACCGTGGAAGAGGTCTATGAGCTTAGTGACGCGGTGATGAAGAAGGACGACACCGCCCTTGAGAAGGAGTTGGGAGACGTGTTCCTGCACGTGATCTTCTATGCCAAGATTGCCGAGGAGGAGGGGCGCTACGACATCGCCGACGTGATGAACAAGCTCTGCGAGAAGATGATCTACCGCCATCCCCACGTGTTCTCTACCACCAAGGTAGCTGACGCCGTGCAGGTCTCCGAGAACTGGGAGATGCTGAAGGCCAAGGAGAAAGGAGGCAACAAGCGCATCCTGTCCGGAATCCCGGACGCCATGCCGCCGATCCTGAAGGCTTTCTCGATGCAGGACAAGGCCCGCGGGGTGGGCTTTGACTGGGAGGAGAAGCGTCAGGTCTGGGACAAGGTCAAGGAGGAACAGCAGGAGTTGCAGGCCGAGATGGAGGCGATGGACGCCGCCGTCACCGGGGAGGATCGCGCCGCCGCCGCTGACAGGGCAGAGGAGGAGCTGGGCGATTTCATGTTCGCCACCATCAATGCGGCAAGGCTCTACGGACTAAATCCGGACACGGCTCTTAACCGCGCTTGCGACAAGTTCCGCCGCCGGTTCACCTATCTGGAGGAGAACACCCTGCGCAAGGGACGTGACCTTCACGAGATGACCCTGAAGGAGATGGACGAGATCTGGGACGAGGGGAAGGCCAAGGGACTGTGATAAAGGAGAAGCGGCTCCGGAGACAGTTTGTGAGTAGGAAAATGAATGACCGCCGATAAACTTATTGCTAAACTTCACTGGTAGATTTGTCTAAAACAAGACAATTTCTTAATTTTGTGGATGTCTTCCCGTGAGGGGAACGTAGTAGAATGGATATTTATGCCTGATTATAAAGTAGTTGAGGTTGTGAGCAGAAGGGATCTGATGAATTTCATCAAGTTCCCGGACAAGTTGTACAAGGACTGTCCCCAGTACGTTCCTGCGCTTCACAGTGACCAAGTCAAGTCCCTTACCAAGGTCTCCACGCTTTCCTATTGCAAGAGGAAGATGTGGATGGTGATGGACGGCAAGACTGTGGTAGGACGGATCTGCGGGATGATCAATCCTCGCTACAATGCGCTGTACGGCAAGAAAAGGGCCCGTTTCGGATGGTTCGACACAATCGATGACTTCGAGGTCGCCAAATTGCTCTTGTGCACGGCGGAGGCTTGGGCGAAGGAGAACGGCATGAACGAGATCCACGGCCCTCTCTACTACAACACGTTGGGAAAACAGGGAATGCTTGTGGAGGGATTCGAGAACATCCCGCCGTTCAACTGTCTGTACAACTACCCTTATTACAATGACTTCGTCACCGCCCTTGGTTATGTGAAGGAATGTGACTGGCTTCAGTACAAGGTGGCGGCGGACCAGCCTCTCCAGGACAAGATCACAAGGATAGCCGGACTTTTGAAGCAGAGGTATAACCTTCACGAGGGCAGTCTCGACAAACTCAAGAAGGACAAGAAGATGGTGCGCTATTTCTTCGATGTCTACAACGAGAGTTTCGCGAAGTCCGTCTACAACTTCATCCCTTTCACCAAGGAGGAGATCGAGGAGGAGGCGAGAGAGGTGCTGACCTATGTCTCGGACAAGACGAGCAGCATCATATTCGATGACAATGAGGAACTTGTGGGATTCGGGATCACTTTCCCTTCCATCTCGAAGGCTCTTCAGAAGGCGAAGGGGCACTTGTTCCCGTTCGGCTGGTTCCATCTTCTGATGGCGATGTTCAGGTATGACACCGTCGATCTGATGATCAACGGAGCCGTGCCGAAATGGCAGAACACGGGAGTCTCATCGATCTACCACTGCACGATGTCGGAGAAGTACAGGAAGGCCGGCACGAAGTGGGCGATTACCAATCCGCAGATCGAATCCAACGGGGCGGTCAACGTCTGGGGCAAGTACGAGCATGAGCTTTTCATGCGCCGCCGCTGCTACCTCAAGTCGATTTAGGAATATTTTAAGAATATGGCAGAGAACACATTAGTCGATAAGATCCTGGCTCTCCAGGACAAATACGAGTCGCTTCAGAAACAGCTTGCTGATCCTGAGGTGATCGCTGACATGAAGAGATACGTCCAGCTCAACAAGGACTACAAGGAGCTGGAGCCGATCATCAAGGCTGGTCTTGAGTACAAGAAAATGGTCGATGAACTGGCTGAGGCCAAGGACATTATGATCAACGAGAAGGACGAGGATCTCAGGGACATGGCCAAGGCCGAGATCGCGGAGATCGAGCCTAAGCTTCCTGACATGGAGGAACAGATCAAGATCCTTCTGATTCCTGCCGACCCGGATGACAGCAAGAACGCCATCATCGAGATCCGTGGCGGCACAGGCGGTGACGAGGCTGCCATATTCGCCGGTGATCTTTTCCGCATGTATTCGAAATACGCCGAGAAGCGCGGATGGAAGCTTGAGGTGAACGACGAGACTCCTGGCACCGCCGGAGGCTACAAGCAGATAGTCTTCAAGCTTTCCTCCAACGACGAGGGTGTCTATGGGATCATGAAATATGAGTCCGGCGTGCATCGTGTGCAGAGGGTCCCGCAGACCGAGACGCAGGGCAGGATCCAGACTTCGGCAGCTTCCGTGGCCGTTTTCCCGGAGGCCGGCGAGTTCGATGTGGATCTCAAATGGGATGACATCCGCCTTGACCTCTTCTGTTCTTCAGGCCCTGGTGGTCAGGGTGTCAACACGACCTATTCGGCCGTGCGCCTGACCCACCTTCCGACCGGTCTTGTGGTTCAGTGTCAGGAGGAGCGTTCCCAGCTGAAGAACAAGGACAGGGCTTTCGAGGAACTCAGGACCCGTCTTTACAACCTTGAGCATCAGAAGTATCTCGATGAGATCGGTGCGAAGCGTAAGACTATGGTCTCCACGGGCGACCGTTCCGCGAAGATCCGCACCTACAACTATCCGCAGGGACGTGTGACCGACCACCGCATCAACTGGTCGATGTACAACCTTCCAGTCTTCATGGACGGTGACATCCAGGAGTGCATCAATCAGCTCCAGATAGCCGAGAACGCCGAGCGCCTAAAGGAAGCCGCCGAGTAGTGACTTTCTGTCCCTCCCGCCAATCGTTGAAGCCTGCCAAAAGCGGGCTTTTTCTGCCAATTTGACATACCCGTGCCAATGGCATAACATTCGATATACTCCTTGCGTCCGGTTCGGAGACCGAGCCGGGCGGAACAAGAAAAAATAGGAGATTAAAGAATATGGGAAAAATCATTGGTATCGACCTTGGAACCACGAATTCGTGCGTTGCGGTCATGGAAGGCAACCAGCCTACCGTCATAATCAACAACGAGGGTGAGAGAACCACCCCGTCTGTAGTCGCCTTTACCGACGGCGGTGAAAGAAAGATCGGTAACCCTGCAAAGCGTCAGGCCATCACGAACCCTCAGAACACAGTCTTCTCCATCAAGAGATTCATGGGTGAGACTTTCGACCAGGTTCAGAAGGAAGTCGCCAGAATGCCTTACAAGGTTATCAGAGGCGAGAACAACACTCCGCGTGTTGAGATTAACGGCAAACTCTACTCTCCTCAGGAGATTTCAGCGATGATCCTCCAGAAGATGAAGAAGACTGCCGAGGACTACCTCCGTCAGGAAGTCACCGAGGCTGTCATCACAGTCCCTGCCTACTTCTCTGACTCTCAGCGTCAGGCCACCAAGGAAGCCGGCAAGATCGCCGGACTCGATGTGAAGAGAATCATCAACGAACCTACCGCCGCCGCCCTTGCCTACGGTCTTGACAAGAAGAACAAGGACATGAAGGTCGCCGTGTATGACCTCGGTGGTGGTACATTCGATATTTCCATCCTTGAGCTGGGTGGTGGTGTGTTTGAGGTGAAGTCAACCAACGGTGACACTCACCTTGGAGGTGACGACTTCGACCAGGAGATCATCAACTGGCTCGCCGATGAGTTCGCCAAGGACAATGGCGGCATCGACCTGAGGAAGGATCCTATGGCTCTCCAGAGATTGAAGGAGGCCGCCGAGAAGGCCAAGATCGAGCTGTCCAACCAGACCTCGACCGAGATCAACCTGCCTTACATCATGCCTGTTGACGGCGTGCCTAAGCACCTTGTCAAGACCCTTACCAGGGCTAAGTTCGAGATGCTTTGCGACAACCTCTTCCAGAGGTCTATCGAGCCTTGCCGTCAGGCACTCAAGGACGCCGGTCTGAACGCGTCTGACATTGACGAGGTTCTTCTTGTCGGTGGTTCGACACGTATTCCTAAGGTACAGGAACTCGTCAAGGAGTTCTTCGGCAAGGAGCCTAACAGAAGCGTCAACCCTGACGAGGTTGTGGCCATCGGCGCGTCAATCCAGGGCGGTGTGCTCGCAGGTGATGTGAAGGATGTCCTTCTGCTTGATGTTACCCCGCTTTCACTCGGTATCGAGACACTCGGCGGCGTGATGACAAAGCTCATCGAGTCCAACACGACCATCCCTACACACAAGTCACAGGTCTTCTCTACCGCGGCTGACAACCAGCCTTCTGTCGAGATCCATGTGCTTCAGGGTGAGCGTCCTATGGCTAAGGACAACAAGGAGATCGGTCTGTTCCATCTTGACGGAATCGCTCCGGCTCCAAGAGGAATACCTCAGATCGAGGTCACCTTCGACATCGACGCCAACGGTATCCTGAACGTGTCCGCCAAGGACAAGGCCACGGGCAAGGAACAGAACATCAGAATCGAGGCCTCATCAGGTCTGTCTGACGAGGAGATCCAGCGGATGCGTGACGAGGCTAAGGCCAACGAGGCCGCCGACAAGGAGGCCAAGGAGAAGGTTGAGAAGATCAACAACGCCGATGCCCTGTGCTTCCAGTCCGACAAGAATCTCAAGGACTATGGCGACAAGATTCCGGCTGACAAGAAGTCTGCCATCGAGTCAGCTCTCGGCTCCCTCAAGGAGGCTGTCAAGAATCAGAACCTTTCTGACATCGACCGCTACACCGAGGAACTGACCAAGGCTTGGAACGCCGCCTCCGAGGACATGAACCGTGCCGCACAGGCCGGTGCCCAGCAGGGTCCTCAGCCTGGTCCTCAGGGACCGCAGAACGGCCCGGATGACCAAGGCCCGGACGAGCAGTAAAGACGATCGGATAATCAGATGATAATCAGATAATAAGAGAGAGAGGATGTGATTTCACACCCTCTCTTTTTTTTGTCCTCGTCCGTCAGGATGCTCACGAGTCACTTCGTGGCAGTCGGCTGGATTCCGTCGTACTGTTCGCAGACGGTGTGGTAGCTTTCAAGGTTGCCGATGTCGTAGCGGTGTCCGGGCATCTCCATTGCGTGGACAGGGGTCTGGGTGGAGAGCCAGGCTATGTAGCTGCCGGGAGCGTCGGTGCCGCATCCGGCGGTGATGCCGGCGGAGATCAGGCTTGCGTCCTTGCGGGTGTAGTAGTAGAACGGGGGACAGCACCAGTGGGAGCGAGGCTCTGACGGCTTCTCCTCCATGCCAAGCACGAGGTCTTCGGAGCTGACCTCCACGACACCGCATTTGCGAAGGCGCTGCTCCGAAGGCTCGAAGAAGCGCATGATGCAGGACGTACCCTTTGCGCGGGCATATTCAATGAACCTTACGAGGCTGAAATCCAGCACATTGTCTCCGGCTATGACCAGCATGTCGTCGTCGATGCCGAGGGAATCGATCGCGAATTGGATGTCGCGCACCGCACCCAGGCGCGTCTCGTTCGTCACCGTGCCGTCGTCCACGACAGTGATCTTGTCATCCGGTCGTCCGGCGGCCCAGTCGAGGAAATGCGCGGCGAACTTGTGGTTTGTGATGACTACATATTCATCAATCGCCCCGGAGGTTTTGATGTCGTCGATCAGCCAGTCAAGGATGGCTTTGTCCTTGATTTTCAGTAAGGGTTTTGGGAAATTTTTCGTCAGAGGGTAAAGCCGCGTCGCATAACCGGCGGCAAGGATCAGGCATTTCATGACTTGGCTTCTAAATTTTCACGCCGTCCGCGCTGTGGCAGATGCAGGCCGAGTAATGCCCCCGCAGATCCGGGAACTTGGCAAGATACTCAGTCTCGATTTTTTTGAATATTTCCTCCTTGAACGACGGGTCGATCAAGGCCATGCAGCAGCCCTTGAATCCGGCTCCGCTGAAGCGGCCTCCGTAGATGCCGTCGGTTCTGGTCATGATCTCGTAGATCTTTTTCAGCTCTGGAGAGCCTGTCTCCCATTTCTCGATGGATGAGCGTCCGCTCTCGAAACTGAGCTGGCCGAATGCCTCGATGTCGCCGTTTCTCCACGCTTCCGCACCCTTCTCGACACGGGCATATTCACCGAACCAGTGTTCCGCCCTCTTGCGCCAGTTCTCCGGAAGACGGTCGCCGAACTTTCGGAACACCTCGACCGGGACGTCGCGGAGGTTGGTCTCGCTGAACTTGCCGTACTCCATGCCGGCGTAGGCTTTCAGGGCGTAGGCTGCGCTGCGGCACTCGTCCACGCGCATGTTGAACTTGCTCCCGGCCAGGGTGCGCTCCACGCCGCTGAAGAAAATCGCGATCTCGTAGGGCTTCATGGCGGGGGAAGTCGGGATCAACTCGTAGCTGTCGTCCTTGGTGTCAAGGTAGAGAAGATGATCCTTCTTTGAATAGACCTCGCAGCTTTGGTCGAGCTTCCCGCAGGACACTCCCACGTAGTCGTTCTCCGCGGCCATCTCTGTGCTGATCAGCTCAGCGTCAGAGAGGTGGATGCCGTTGACCGTGCACAGAGCCTTCAGGAAAGCGATCGTGACCGCCGCGGAGGACGATAGTCCGCCGATCGGAAGAGACCCTTCGATCACCCCGCTGAGTCCGATGCGGAGCGGGTATCTCGCCCCGAGCTTGAGTGTGGCTCCCCGCAGATAGTCGGCCCAGTCGCCCTGCTTTGGCTCCGGGACGGAACTGACGTGCCACTGCGCCCGTTTCGGGAACTGGAGCGACGAGAACTCGATGACTCCGTTCTGCTTTGGGGAGTAGGCGATGCGGATTCCCTTGTCAATCGCCAGTCCGGTAACCTTTCCGAGCTGGTGGTCGGAGTGGGCTCCGAGAGGACACACACGGTACGGACAGAACGAGAGCCCTTCCGGCTCCCGTCTGTACGTTTCCCTGAATTTCTGTTCGCAGATCATATTCTTTTGTTTTATAGTCTTGCCTGAAGCGCCTTGCCCTGCTCCTCGTAGCCGGGTTTGCCAAGGAGAGCGAACATGTTCTTCTTGTAGGCTTCCACGCCAGGCTGGTTGAACGGATTGACACCGAGTACGTAGGCGCTGATCCCGCAGGCATATTCAAAGAAGTAGAACAGGCCGCCGAGGTTGTGGGCGTTGATCCTCTCGATGGCGATCTCCAGCTGAGGCACGCCGCCGTCGATGTGCGCGAGCTTGGTTCCAAGCTGGGCCATGGCGTTGCAGTGTTCCACGTGCTGGCCGGCGAGGTAGTTGAGCTGGTCGAGGTTCTGCGCGTCGCTTCCGATGACAATCTCGCGGTTGCTCTTCTCGATGCTCACAACGGTCTCGAACACGTCTCTGTCACCGTCCTGGATGAACTGTCCCATCGAGTGGAGGTCTGTAGTGAAGTTGACGGAGGCCGGGAATATTCCTTTCAGATCCTTGCCTTCCGACTCGCCGTAGAGCTGCTTCCACCACTCTCCAAGGTATTGGAACTTAGGATTGTAGGCAACCAGGATCTCTATCTTCTTGCCAAGTTCCGAATAGAGCAGGTTCCTCATCGCCGCGTACTGTACCGCAGGGTTCTCCTCGCCTTTCACCGCGAGAGCCTTCTCCATCTCGACAGCGCCGGCGATCATCTCGCGCACATCGAATCCCGCCAGCACGATCGGCAGAAGTCCGACCGGAGTGAGGACGGAGAACCGGCCTCCCACGTTGTCCGGAACGACAAATGTCTTGTAGCCTTCCTGTGTGGAGAGGGTCTTGAGGGCGCCCTTGTGAGCATCGGTGATGGCGACAATCCTTTCGGAAGCGTCTTTGTAGGTCTTCTCGATGTGTTCCTTGACGATCCTGAACGCGACCGCCGGCTCGGTTGTGGTGCCGGACTTGGAGATCACCACGGTGGAGACATTCCTCTCGGCCACAAGATCCATCAGCTCCGCGAGGTACTCTTCGGAAAGATTGTTACCTGCGAAGACAACCTCCGGAGCCTCTTTCGCCCCGCCAAGCTGCTTGGCAAAATTGTGGGAGAGTGCCTCGATGGCGCAACGGGCTCCGAGATAGGATCCACCGATGCCGATAACGACCACCAGGTTGACACCTTTTGCCTTCCAGCAGTCACGTACCGCCTCGCAATCGGCGATCAGTGACTCCGGCGTCTGCGATGGCAGATGCTTCCATCCGAGGAAGTCGTTGCCCGCACCGCTCTCGCTTTCAAGTACATCGAAGGCCTCAAGAGCCTTGCCGACGTATTTCTTGTAATCTTCATCCTTGACAAAGGAGGCGCATCCTCCCAAATTGACTTTAACCATTTTCTACCAAATTATTAAGGTTAACTAACTATGTATTCGTCTATGTATTCGTCTATGTATTCGTTAAACAAATCTGTTCAACCTGTCCAATCTGTCCAATCTGTCCAATCTGTTCAACCTGTTCAGCCTGTCCAGCCTGTCCAACCTGTCCAGCCTGTCCAGCCTGTCCAACCTGTCCAATCTGTCCAATCTGTTCAATCTGTTCAACCTGTTCAACCTCTCCAGCCTGTCCGAATCTTTTTGGTAGATAATCCTTAGCCGTCAATAATATGCCACCGGCACACTCTTTCTTCCCCGAGGCATCTACCAACAAAAAAGCATTTTGCAAAAATAACCATTTTCGCAATAACAACTCCCACTTATCACGGATAATTTTAACGAATATGCTCGCCAAGGAATATTCATTCATGGGTACCGCCGCCAGTAACCCCGACAGCACGCCAGTAAAGTAGGTCAGAAGTCGAATATGTACTAAGTGCCAGGCCCTTCGTGAGCAAAATAGCCGCTTTGGCTCACGAGCGTGACTCGCAGACGGCCTTCGTGAGCGAAACGGGCGTTCCTGCTCACAAGCGTGACCCGCAGATGGCCTTCGTGAGCGAAACAAGCGTTCTGGCTCACGAACGTGACTCGCAGGCGCCCTTCGTGAGCGAAACGGGCGTTCCTGCTCACAAGCGTGACCCGCAGACGGCCTTCGTGAGCAAAACGGGCGTTCCTGCTCACGAGCGTGACCCGCAGGCGGCCTTTGTGAGCAAAACAGGCGTTCCTGCTCACGAGCGAGACCCGCAGGCGGCCTTCGTGAGCAAAACAAGCGTTCTGGCTCACGAGCGTGACCCGCGGACGGCCTTCGTGAGCGAAACGGGCGTTCCTGCTCACAAGCGTGACCCGCAGGCGGCCTTCGTGAGCGAAACAGGCGTTCCTGCTCACGAGCGTGACTTGCGGGCGGCCTTCAGCCTCCTCATTGTGCGCATGGTTTTGAAAATAGCAGCGGCGGCCAAACTTTTGGCCGCCGCTGCCTATGGTATGGTCACCGGGTTGGGGCTAAAATACATGCTCCTTGTCCGGTGTCAAAGGAACACTATTTTTTGAAGTAATTGAAGTTGTTGTTGATGATGGCCTGAGGCAGGAGATCGCCATAGACCTCGTAGCGTCCGGACTTAAAGTTGCCTACCCAGTCCATCATGATCATTCCTGTTCCGGTGTTGCTGCACTCGTAAAAGTAGACACGGAGGGGTGGAAAAAGATTGAATGAGTTATC
>ERZ1027285.355-NODE-355-length-13293-cov-3.127738_pt1 | contig 13293 bp, 24 predicted proteins | sample MGYA00519240_ERZ1027285 | MGnify/ENA primary metagenome ERZ1027285 (study PRJEB26926, sample SAMN06165018) | human gut metagenome | biome: ENVO:00009003; feature: ENVO:2100002; material: ENVO:00002003 | host: Homo sapiens | place: USA | collected 2012 ...
CTATGAAAGCTTCCGGTGAAGAAGTTTACGGTTTGGCAGGCGGTGAACCTGAAATGGACACCCCGGAAAACATCAAGCAGGCAGCCATCGCGGCCCTGAACAACGGAGCCACCAAATATACGCCTTCCGCCGGTCTTCCCGCACTCCGCCAGGCCATCGCAGAAAAGCTCAAGAGGGAAAACAACCTGGAATACGATTTCACCCAGATCACCGTGGGAGCCGGCGCCAAGCACGCCTGTTTCAACGCCATCATGGCGACCGTATCCGAGGGGGATGAAGTCATCATCCCCGCACCTTACTGGGTCAGCTATCCGGAAATGGTCCGCATGTGCGGAGGTATCCCCGTCATCGTGGAAACCACGGCGGAAAACGGATGGAAGCTTACCGCCGAACAATTTGAGGAAGCCATGACCCCCCGCACCAAGATGGTCATCCTCACTACCCCGAACAATCCGACCGGGTCCGTTTATTCCGAAGAAGAACTGCGCGCCCTGGGAGAAGTGGCCCTGAGCGAAGATATCCTCATCCTAGCTGATGAAATTTACGAACACCTCGTATACGGGGACACCAAGCACGTCAGCATCGCCTCCCTCAGTCCGGAACTGTACGACCTGACCATCACCATCAACGGCTTTTCCAAGGGTTACGCCATGACCGGATGGCGCCTGGGCTATTCCGCAGCCCCGGCTGCCATTGCCAAGGCCATCCAGATGATTCAGGACCACACCACTTCCAACGTCTGCACGTTCGCCCAGTATGGAGGCATTGAGGCCCTTACGGGAGACCAGAGCTTCATCAGCGACATGCGCGACGAATATGACATGCGCCGCCAGTACGTTTACTCCCGCCTCAGCGCCATCCCGAATATCAGTGTTGTGGAGCCGCAGGGCGCTTTCTACTTCTTTGTGGACACAAGCAGGCTGGGACTCACCTCCCTGAATCTGTGCGACAAGCTTCTGGAACGCTACAAGGTCGCGGCCGTCCCCGGCATCGCCTTCGGCAATGACAAGGCCATCCGCATCAGCTACTGCACCACGCTGGACATTCTGAAGGAAGCTCTGGACCGCTTTGAAGAATTCTGCAAGGCGCATTAAAAAACGTTGATCACCATAAAAAGGCGTTCCACGTCAAGCGGAACGCCTTTTTACTTCCGGATTTCCCGCCTACAGCAACCCTGCGGCAAGGAAATGCGTGCCATGCCTCGCAACCGGATTGCCCTGCACGAAAAGGCATGATTAAATAAATCTCATATGAATACCCCCGTTCTCAACGACAACCTGCGCTCCGCCACGGAAGCCCTTTGCAATCTGCTCGCCAAGGAAGACAAGGTTGTGGCCTCCAAGGCAAAAATAGGTCTCTTTTTCCAAAATCCGGAAGCAACCAAGCTTTTTGAAGAAGTAAACGCTTACGGAGAAGAACTGCGCAACAAGCACCTGGCCGGAATGCCTCCTACCGAAGAGGAAATTTCCAAATTCGACGCCCTGCGTGAAAACGTTCGGCGAATTGCCGTTAAAATCAGCGGTTTCCTTAATAAGGACCGTTGGCGTGAGTACACCGCGGACCAGTTCGCTGCGCTGGAAGACATCGATGCGCTTATCAAATCGGCCACCAAAATAATCAAAAAAGTAGATGGTGAAGAAGAGTAAGGCGCGGTTCTTCCGCGTGGGGAAGAGGTATCTGTTGCCTGTAGGTACGTCGTTTGTCGTGGTAAAGATACGCCCCGAACAGAACACAATGAACGTTCAATTCATCGGTCCTGATTGCTCCACTTCGGACGTCGAATCGGTTAATTTAGTAAACTACAAGAAAGCGCTCCAACGAGGAGAAATCGAAGAAATCTAACTACCTATGAAATTTACACCTGAAAATATTGACGCACTGCCCGACGATGGCGTCTTCGTGTTCGGTTCTAATACCGACGGCGAACACTGTGGTGGCGCGGCCTACACGGCGATGAAACGTTTTGGCGCCGTCAACGGTCAAGCCGAGGGACCCCAGGGCCGAAGCTACGCCATCCCGACGATGGAGTACGTCGAAATCAACGCCGAAGACGAATTCCCGGAATATGGTAAAGCAAAGGTTCCGTCCAAGGTGCTTTTGGAGGCGTGTGACCGCTTCATCCTCTATACCAGCCAACACCCCGAATTGCGTTTCTACGTAACGAAGATTGGTTGCGGAATTGCTGGTTGGAGCGTGGATGAAGTCGCTAAAACGTTTGCCACGGCCTTGGCGTCGTTTCTGGTTCCGCTGCCTGATAATATCGTTTGGCCGCGCGAGTTCTACGAAATACTGCAGAGCCATGGCTTGGTTGGTTAGACACGCCGTGGAGGGGTACATCCTCACCGACCAGCACCCGATTAGGATAAAAGACCATCGGTTGTTCTTCAGCGAAGCCAAGTCCGTCGCCATTACCCCAGAGCAGGCCGCCATATTGTTGGATGGCGCCACGCTGGAGAACGGTGAGTACGTCCAACTGCGTTCTTCGTCGATGGTGGCTATCAAGCCCGGATATTATACCGCCGATGCTGATGGTACGTTCCACTGGTTTGAACGCCGTCCGTCGTACTACGACGGCCAATGGTACACCACTGACGGCCGTTCGGAGTTGGTCGATAAGCGCGTACTGGAAGGACGCCTATCGCGCATTCCCACCCCCGACGACCAGTATCCTACGCAGTACGGCCCCAAACAGGCCCATACAGAGTCGTTAATCGGCACGGACGTACTACCTGCCCCGGCGTCGGCAGAACTCTTGGCACGAGGCTTAAAACCGCGAAAACAACTGGGGTACGTACTGCGCCGTGGACACCATTCGGGCGCACTACTCACCACCCACCAGCCGCGGGCGTTTGAAGCCCTACGAAACCACCGCTACCAACCAGCGTTTACTTTGGAAGACGTGTTGATGGAATTACTGACGTATGGTCGTGTGCGTCTCGAACTGTTGGACGACAACCGCGTGTTGGTAGAAATCGACCAGTCGAAGAACCTATACATCGACCGTAATATCGCCATGGCGTTATTTGGCACCCTGCTGTACGCTAATGCGATGTTGCGTAAAGAAGCAGAAATATGGAAAGAGAAGCGATGAAATACTACGTCACGTCGGCGGGAACGGCGACTTACGACGCTATTTTTGCGTTGGCGTGGAAACGAATACAGGCCCTGAATGCCGCACGGGCGTTTGTCGCGGGCGTTGGTGGCGTAAGCTATCGACCAGCCAAAATGCTATGGGCTGGCGGTATCTCCACCGTGGAGTTTACCACCACTCCGCCGTCAGGTTGGCGACGCGACGGTTCACCGTTGGCTAATATGTATCGCCCTGACTCTACACCCGAGGGCCGTGCGCTTTACGAACGTATTCAGCGCCTACCACGTGTTGGCCGTAACGAGGTGAATGCCTTGGTGGGTTATACGGACTATTTCGCGGGATGTCGTGTGGAGGTAGAGGCCAACGTTAAAATAGTTGGCGTTAAGTTCGGTTTCGCCGTGTCGAAGTGGATGGTGGAATCGGGACGCGCCAAAATACCCGCCGACTGCACCGAGGTCTCCAAGGAGGCATATGCCGACCTCACAGGCCAGAATATACGGTTGGCGTACAAACGTAAAAAACAAAAGCAGAAGATATGAGTACCGAGTTGATAGGCGTTGTAGGATTCGTCGTGTTTTGGTGACGATAGTCCTTGTAATGATAATAGCGTTGGCGGAAGAACGTCGGAAACGTTCCGCGTCGCGTAAGCGAATCAACGCCCTACGTACCAACCGCCTGCGTTGGCTGTTGTTTAAGGAACGTGAAGAACAAAACCGCAAACGATGACTAAATTTGATTCCAACAGAAGAATTGGTTGACGATTATGAGCAGTATGAATAAAAAGCGTCGCGGCCCTGCCGTATGTACTACGCCGCGTAACAACGTGCGGTTGGAACTCCACGAGTTGGAACTTTTGGTGAACACGTTGGAGGTTGAAGCAGGCATCAACCAAGCCGCGGTGGTCTATACCGATATGCAGTATACGGCCTTGGCGAATAAACTACGCTGGACGTTAGTACGCGAACGAGAACGCACCAAAAGATGAAATACGAAATCTATAAAACGCGTGACGGGCTCCTGATCCCTGTACTCTACCCAGAGGACGCGGGTCAGGCGTTTCGCTTAACCGTCCCCGACGCCGTAAAGGTCAGCGAGGGTACAGCGCGTAACACCATCGCCTACGGAATAGTCCCTACGCGTATGCGCCGCCAACCGTTTCCCGTCCATAACAACATTTGGCGTGACCGCGAATTGCTTGGCGCTTTGAGCGGTGACCACAACCGTTGGGCTTTTGTGGATTATCGTAACGAGGTGGCGCCAAAATACCCATTGTCGGGACTCCATTCCAACGACGAGCAATAATCTACAATGGTGTAGAATCCTCCAAACCATTTATTATTACAAAAATTAACAAGACAAATATGGCGGAAAGTCCTAACAATCTCGGTATCAACGATGAAATACCAGCCGATGTGGTTGATGCTGTTGCATGGCGAAAATACCAAGTTCTTCGCCATTCGATAATCGTACGACGTGTATCGGTTACGGCCAGCGACGGAACCAGCATTAACCTTAATTGGTTTCCTGAAAAGCTACATCGCTCGATAAAACATCTCTCTCCCGAAGAACGCGAAGAAATCGAAGCGCTGTATTCCAAGCGCAAGAAAGTGGTTATGGTCGCCAGCCGCCAAAAAGCCATCGCTCGTGGTAGTTATATCGCTGGACAAAAGCGTCGTGCTGAAGCCCGTGCCGAATTCGAAAAGCTGAACGCCAGCGACCTATCTCTGGTCGAAGATATCAAGGAACTACTCGGTAAGATGTTCACCCCCAAAGAGGTTGTGCGTATTATGGCCGAAAGCCGTGAATTGGAGATTACCCAGGACTACGTACAAGAAATCCTCAAGCGCCATATCACCGATATCGAGAAACGCCGCGAAGAGTTCCGTAACCGCGTACAGGATGTGCGTCTGTATTCGAAGCGTCCTCGGTTGGAGGAATTGGCGTGGATGTATAGCCAGATGAAACTCCGTTACAAGGCCCTGCGTGGTGTGGAAGCCTACAACGCCATGTTGCGTACTTTGGAGCAAATACGGAAGGAAGCTGAGGGTGACCAAATCTTCATTAACGGCGCTGTGGACATTAACGTCGAAGCAGAGATACGTATGCACATCCAGGAAACCATCTACAAGAGTATTAACCTCAAAGAGATTATCCTGGGACGCGTGGCGGCACGTATGAACTGGAGTCTACCAAAACTCGTTGCTGGACTTCACAACTCGTATTACGCCCGCTTCATGCCTACCAACGAAGAGTATGACCCCAAGGCAGAAATGGAATATCCATCATCCATGAACTACGACTTCAACCGCATACAACATGACCACGCCGTAAGCGGTATTGACGAAGTGGAGGATGTAAAGGCCGAACCCGTTACCGATAACGAACGTACTACAGCCACCGCCATCCGTGACTTATTCTTGCAACGTATCAAGCAACAGCGTGATGCTTTGGAAGAACCACGGCGACGTGTTGAAGCAGAAACGGAATTCTGGCGCACAAAGTTTAACAAGACAGCGGGTGACGACCACGAATTAACCAAGGAGGAGGGACGTGTACCGCAACATAAGTTTAACAAAAAGCAAAAATCTAAATTCAAGAAGTGATGGAAATTCAAGAATTCAAGCAGCGCTGGAACGGCCAGCCCATCGAACTCATCAGCACCGAGGAAGCGTGCGTGTTGGTAAATCTTCAACGCGAACTGGAGGAGCGTGCGTCGTATGTCGCTCAAAAGGCCGAAACCATCGGTTGGCAGGCCTCAAAGGTAGTACCCGTCGCCAACGGCTGGGCTGATCGTACCCGTAACCTGATGTTCGTTGGCGACGACGTGGCAGGGAAGTCCGTAACTACTACCACCGAGGTACGTTCGTTTGGCGAATTTCGGCGCGACTTCGAAAATATGATGTGCATGCTGCAGACGCGCGTTGAGGCCTCGGACTACGTGATGGGCGCCATCCGTTCGCTGGGCTTCGACGTTCGTCCCGACACCACGGTGGAGAAGGTATCGTCAGTGACGATGGCTGCTGCGAAAACGCGCGTTGGCTTGGAGTTGGTGCCGGCGTTCGCTAATACGGCAGCGGCGGTGTACATTTCGCTGCACGAGAAGGACCGTAACGTTCGATTTGTGGCCGTGGCCGGAGCCGGGTGGTACAAGGTGACGTTCGCCGATCGATAACGAAAATTCAAGACCAAAATGGACGACAAATCGACATTATTCGCCGCGCTGGTGTGCGCCTTGGCTATCGTCGTGGCGCTGATCGCGGAACACCGCCCGTCTTTCTTCTGGTGGCGGTATTTGTTCGGGTTGGAGAAAACCAGCCCTGACGAAATGGAATGGAACGAGGTGTTACAGCGTATTCGTAAACGCACTCAACGGGCCTTTGAACGCGAACCTGGCTCCAAGGTCCTTTCCAACGGCGTCTACGCTGAGTACCACGAAGAAGAATACCCTGGCGGCAACTTGCGTCAGGAATTGACACTGTGGCTGAAACGACAAAATATGCTCCAATTCCCGTTCGAGGTGAATATCTGTTTACTCGACGGTACGGCTGAAGTCACGGGTATTGGCGTTAACGGCACCGACGCCTACCAGTGGATGATGGAGCAAATTGGTGCTGAGTCGTGCTACGAAATCGCCAAGCGGGCGTATATCTGTGAGCAGGGCAGCCACCGCGGCCAAACCGAACGCGCCAAGGTCGAACACGAGTACATCCAGTGGATAGCGCGGAAATTCATCTAACAACGTTACTCCGCCAGACGCCGCGAGGCGGTGGGTGTAACACTTCTTTTTTCTGTCCCCCAGTAGGCGAGTGCCTGCTGGGGGTTTTGTATAACATTCGATAAATTATCGAAAAAGTCGTCAAAATATTTTGTAGATTGGAAAATTCGTATTACCTTTGTAGTGGAAAATGAAACTAAACTCTGTAAAAATGGACAAGAATCGTAAACAACTGGAAGAACGCGCCGCGTGGATGTTAGTTATAATCGTCGTCGTGATAGCGTTCGTTGGCGTCAACTTGGTGTGGTACGGTGACGGCTTGACGAAACTGTGCGGACTGCTCGTTATTGGGTATGGCGGGTATGTGATTAACCGGATTATTGAACGCTTAAACCGTCGGTAGCCCTATGACACGTGAAATGATTATCGCCGCGGCGTATGCTGCTGGCTGGGATGGTGAAACGCCCAGCGTTACCGAGGCTGAAGCCTATTTGGCCGCCATCGTAAGATTGTAGAACCGTATTGTGTTTTGAAAAATGGAAAAGAATTACATCGTTAACGATCAAACTCGTTATATCCCGCGGGAAGAACTCGTCCAATTGGAAGAAACCATCTGGTGGGCTTCGCGCCTCACAAATCCTGATATTATCGTGACTAACACCGATAATTTTGAAGACGTTGACGCTTATCGTTCAGCGGCCCTCCAAGAATTAGCGCGAATTAACGTGCGCCGTCAAGAACTCTTGAAAATACTATTAGAATAGCAAATATGAAATCCGAGACCCTTAAACAGTTCCTGGCCGAGAAGCGTAAGTCAGACGTTCAACGCGACGTTGCCGTGATGGACACGTTGGACAAATTAACCCACGTAAACGACAACTCGTACTTCGGTTCGGCCGTAATTATCAACATCACCGATCTCGAAGGCAAAGTCTTAGCCGACGCCGCCATCAACGGCGAGTTCTTCGACGCCTTACGGCCTCACCTCGTTGAGGCGTATCGCCAAACGCTGGCTGAAAAGTCAACTTTCGCTGAATACAATCTCCGTAAAATGCAATGTATGATCAAGGGCCTCGACCCTGAGCGCTCTAAATAACCCCCCAAACGATGAATCCTCTGTACCGTATCGGCTCCCGCGTGAAGGTTAAGACGTGGCCCGAAATAGCTGAATACGTCGGTGTTGAATACGACGAACGAACGTTCCTGGAATTGGAAGGTGTAGTCTACGACGACGCCAACGACGACCCTATCGGGTTGTTGGACGAAATGTACGACGCCGCTGGTAAGGGCGAAGACACGTGCCTTATCGTTGGCGGCGATACCGAGGACGAGTTCCCGACCTACCACCTGCGTAACCTACGTACAGGCCAGATGGTAGAACGCGAACCAAACACCCCGTATATCTTCCGTGATTGGATGTTAAAACTGACACGGTGATGACTAAGGACGAAATAATACGCCAAATTGAGGATGTACGTCGTCAACGCGCCAAAACCGAACGCCAGTTGATAGCGCGAGGACGCGGTTATCCCGTCCACAACGACGCCGAGGTAGAACTCACACTCGATGAGTACCACTACGAGGGTTCTTCGTCACGCAGCGAGGAGCGGCTGTTGGCCCTCCTGGACGAAGAACGCGCTAAATACACCACCACCCTAACTTATCTGTGATATGGCCCGACAACACGGTAAGCGCGACATTCTATACGACGGCAGTGCCGCGCTCAAGGAACTTACAGAAAACTACGCCACGATGGATGTAAAGGCGTTCTGTGCTAAATGGGGACTGTCGATTGCTACAGTTCGCTCGACGGCCTCACGGAGGGGTTTACACCGTCTTCGTGGGAAACAGGCTAAAATCGGCACCGCCAACACGAATAAGGGCATTCAGCGTCCCGTGCTGCCGAAGCCTGAACCCGAAACCCCGCCCGTACCGGCCTACGAACCGCCAAAAGATATGATTCCGCCATCGTTACTTAAACAGGTACGTGGTCGTCGCTTGCGGGCTTGGAAAGAACCCTCGTCGCGTGCCGAACTCAACACGATGCCTGTACCCTATCCCTTCAGTGAAATCACCGACGCACCCTACAACCGCGGGTTGGATGAAACACCAGAAGAAACGGGTCGCGTTATAAGACACACCAAAAACCGATAGCCATGGACTATAAAGGACGTATATGCCGCCTGATCGTTGACGAATTGCCCGTTGACGCCTACGGAATGCGGGTGTTGGCCGCGGCACGTGACCTGTGGGCCAAGCAGGGTAAGGTGTGTATTTCAACGGGTCGTGCCCTGGGTGATTCCTTTCCGGTGGTACAGATTATTGGCGGCGAACCGATGAACTATCCCCAGCGCGTTATTGACGTTGTTACCGAATTGCGCCAAGCTAACCCACGTGTGTGGGTAAAGCTATTCACCGGGTTCCCCGACACGGAGGCGTTACTGAAAATAGCACCGTTGGTGAATGCTATTTCGGTGACGCTGGCGAGTGTGGATGATGAAAACCACTTCCGGGCTGCGCGTTTAGGGTTCCGCGACTTTGGTAAAACCAGTATGGAGATACGCTACAACTCCACCACCGGAGAAGACCCTACAGGCCGCGTATTTCCCCAGTATTGGCGGTTGGTGGATATGGCTCGTGTTGGTGACTATCTGTTGGAATCGACAGCCTGGGTGATGAAATACGCCAACGGAACGTTATTTAACTAAAAATCTCGTAAACGATATGAACGAAGAACGTAACTACGACGACCCGCGCCTCAGTGAAGAAATGCGCCGTTACGGGTGTTACACCGTACCCAGCGCAGACCCCGCGCGTCCTCACGACACCCAAATCTGTTTAACGCCGGAATTTATCGCCAACACCAAGGGGTACTCCATCACGATGGATATGGGGTTCGGGAAAGAGCGTGTCAACTCGTGGACGCGTAACGCCAACGGCGTACTGGAGTTTCGCCAGTTCCCCGACCGCCTTTACCTCAACGAAACACCTGGTGAGGGTAAGTACACCGTTGAGGTGACGCTGACGTGTGAGTGCGGTGAACGAATCCCCCTCACCTACGCTCAGACGCGCATATTCATACGCGGAGCACTCGAACAGCGCTACCTCCCCAAGGTGCTGCTCCGCTGTCCTAAGTGCAACAAAATGATCTTCAAACCGTGATGAAACCGTTGGTGTATATACTGAGGTTGGCGGTCCGTGTGATCGTCAACCTCCTTTATTTTATGGCTTGGGGTGTAGTTTTGGCGTTATTGGCGATGACGATATATTCGCTTGTGTGACGTTTTGGAGGATGTTGGTAAAAAAGTTGAAAAATTTTCTCCAAAATATTTTGTAGATTGGAGAAAAGTTACTAATTTTGCTCTTGGAAAAGAAAACTAAACACTCAAAATTATGAAAGCAACTATTGAAACTATCCGCGAAATTGTAAAGGTTCTGACCGCCGACGAACAGCAACTCTTGAAAGACACGTTCTTGTACGGAGGTTGGGGTGAAACCGACATTGACTTCCTCGACGAAGAGGGTAAAGTAGAAACCGTTGACGCTTGGGGATATTGTACTAATGACGCCAAGCGAGGCGGCCATTTCAGCGGTCGGCGAGTATCAGCGATGTTCCGGTCGATTTACCGTAAACTCTGCGCCGCTGACTATAACACGATTGGCGCCCAGCTGTCGCACTGTAGCGACTGGTGGGGTGATGGTAGCGGCGATATGCTGTTCGTTCGCTCGGCGTGGGATAAGGCGTGGATGGAATGGGCCAAGGAGCCCATCCAGCCCGCTGAAGAGCCCAAGAACGAGGAGCGCCTGACCGACGCCATCAACGCCTGCCTCGCCAAGTAAAATAGTCAAAACCGCAAGACAAATAGCACGATGAAAACGTACCGTATCAACCAATTCAAGACCAAGGAGGCCGTCATGGACGCCATCATCGAGGTCTTCAAACGCCGCGAGGATTGGACCGAAGCCGAGGCCCGCCGTACCGGCATCAATCCCGAACCCACGTTCAAGGCCCAAAAGGCGTACGACCTGGCGTTCCAGTCGATGGGGGGTAATTCGTTCCGGCCGGGTGAATACCAAAAGTCGAAGTGCGAAATGGTCGATTACCTGAACAATATGGAGTCGCTGTTTCACGACGCCCGCCTGAAATGGTTCCGCTTCTACGCCCAGCACACCTACCTCTCCACCGACGCCGGCAAGAGCGAACGTGAAGCCCTCTTGAAAAAGATTAACGTTTACAACGCTTCTATCGAGGGGTTGACGAACAATTTCTCCCGCGAATTGCTTGAGTTCCTGGAGAAGAATCGTAACTGCGTCGATTGGCGCGTGGCGCGGTATAGCGAGGATTCCGTAACGTTCGGGTTGGTGGATGCGGCCGATAATATCGACCAGCAGTCGCTGCTGACGTTTTACATCGATCGCGGCGTTACCGGCAGCGACGAGCCTACGTTGGTAACCTCCATCCAGAATCAGGGGCGCTGGTCGTGTGAAGAGGTCGGACCGCAGTACGTCCGATATGCATGGATGGGCCTACTGCTGTTGGACGACCGCCTCAAATCGCTTAAAGAGGCGATGATAGGGTACGGGTCCGGCGTGAAGCAGATGACGACTGCCATCAGCACCGCCAACGTTCAATTGCGTGAACTCGGGTTGGCGGACTACGAAGCCCGCTTCGAAGAGTACGAACGCCAAAACTGGTAAGCCATGAAACCCAAAAACCTTGTAAATCTTTACATCGTCAACGCCGACACCAACAGCGACCTGCGCGATATGCCCGACACCGAACGTCGTATCGTCGAAGAGCGACGGCTGACAATGTCGCGCGACCTGCTCCCCGCCCCTAACATCTTCACCCACGTACTTATCAACGGCGAACGGCGCAACGCCATAGCGGTGCAAAACCTTACGCACCGCGAGGCAGCCGAAGCGTGGTATCGCGTGGGGGTGACGTTCGGCGACTTCAACCCCGATCGCCAGATGTTCGAGAAAGTAGAAATTGAAGTCTAATCCCCTAATACAACGAATTATGGCACCTAATCGAGTAACCCGCGCCACGGCCATGGCTACGGCCCGTGACTACGCAAAGAACCATTCCAAGGAGGCTATCCGTGTACAGGTAGCCCTGTACCGCGACCAGGTCAAATCACTCAACCGCGCTAAGGCCAACGCCAGTGAAGAAGAAGTTCGTCGGTTGTGTGAACGTATAGCCGACACCCGTGAACTGCTACGGGCATTCGAAAGGGAGGCCCAGTAACCGAATTTCCGTAAACCATTCAAATCATAGTACAACAAAATGGAAACAAACGTAATTACCACCGTGTTCAACGCCCAGGAGGCGTTACCTATCAACGACGAAGCGCGTATCACCAAGGCCCAGATCCTGTTCCTGTACGCTGCGGCCAATGCCGCCGCTGACCGCCCGAGTATCATCTGCGTGGACGAGGGTCCACTGCCTTTCACTGACGTGGCTGAAGCGGCCCCGCGTTACGGCGAAATCCGTCAATGGCTGGGGACGTTCCTGGACAACAACCTGGTATTTCGGGCGATGATGCCTATCGACGACAACGCCACGGTCGTCAGCGAAATCAAGCGTATGTCGCACGAGTGTACCGACGCCGGGCTGTTGGAGTTTTGCGTTGACGACGACACGCTCCGCTTTACAGCGCTTGGCGTCGAGGCCATCGAAAAGTACGGCCCGGTGCTGGACGAGGAGTGGCGATTAATCGAGCGTACCGTGTTGGAGGTCGTCAACGAACGTTACGGCCACTGCGGCATAGGCGTGGAGAAAATCGCTCGCCACGTCCCCACCACCAACCCGCGTGAACTCTACGGCCAATTCGTGTTGGTGGAACAAGACCTGATGTCCGCTGTGTATCGCCGCACCGACGGCGTACTGTTAGCCAACGTGTTTGGCGTGGGTACGTTCCTGGTAGAGAAACTGATCGCTTTCAACGTACCGCTGCTGGCTACGTTGGCCGATGAGGGTTGGCTCCGTACCAATCCCGACGGCATCCAGCGAGAGTACCGCGCGCGTTTCAGCGCTCAGTCGAAAGCGTACCGCCGTGAGCACGGAATCCAAGACCCCGACGAAGAGGAACAACCCGCCGCTGCTACCCACGACAACCCCATGGCGGCGTTGGCTGCGATGTTAGGTCGTGAACTGGGGGCCAAGGTGGGGCTGCGCCGTATCGACGTTCCTGCTGACGGTGGCGAGCCCCAGGTGACGGACCTGGACGATAAGGTGGCCGACGCCGAAGCGGTGTTGAAAGCCGAGGACAAGCCCGTATCGTAACGAACCGCGTTTTCTATCTTCACAGAGCCACCCTAAACCCATGGGGTGGCTCATTTTGTCGTTGTGTGCTGCTGATAATACGTTTTCGGTACACCTGGGTCACCTGCGAGGCGATACGCAAATGCCATGCTGAAAATCTGGTTGAAGATTTTGACTCCTTTGGCGATAAATAACCCCTGTCTCTTATACACATCTCCG
>ERZ1027285.364-NODE-364-length-13092-cov-2.887167_pt1 | contig 13092 bp, 10 predicted proteins | sample MGYA00519240_ERZ1027285 | MGnify/ENA primary metagenome ERZ1027285 (study PRJEB26926, sample SAMN06165018) | human gut metagenome | biome: ENVO:00009003; feature: ENVO:2100002; material: ENVO:00002003 | host: Homo sapiens | place: USA | collected 2012 ...
CCCCTCCTACCATGGCGTCTCGTTTGCCGAGGCTGCCGGTCCCGCCGCCTTCGCAACCTATGTCCGCGCCATCCTGCTGCGTGACGAGGGCGCCTGCATCAGCCCGTTCAACGCCTGGGTCCTGCTCCAGGGCACCGAGACTCTGTCGCTGCGCGTTGACCGTCATGTCGAGAACACCAAGAAGGTCGTTGAGTTCCTGGCTGGTGACAGCCACGTCGCCAAGGTGAACCACCCGAGCCTGCCTGAGCACCCCGATCATGAGCTCTATCAGAAGTACTTCCCCAACGGCGGTGCCTCGATCTTTACCTTTGAGATTAAGGGTGGCCAGGAGGCAGCTTGGAAGTTCATCGATCATCTGCAGGTGTTCTCGCTGCTCGCCAACGTGGCCGACGTCAAGTCGCTCGTCGTGCACCCGGCTACCACCACGCACTCCCAGCTGTCTGCCGAGGAGCTCGCCGAGCAGAACATCACGCCCTCCACGATCCGTCTTTCCATCGGTACCGAGAACGCCGAGGATATCATTTGGGATCTGAAGCAGGCCTTCGCCGCGCTGGACGAGTAAGGCGACTTGTGCAAGGACCCCTTGCGACTCGATAGGTATAACTGCATAAAATGCCTGCTCAAGGCGCCTGTGCGAACAATGGTTGCACAGGCGCCTTTTTTGCATAGAGAGGGTGCAAAAACAGGGTTTTTGACACGCTTTATGCATTCGAGTTGTGGAAAACTCCTGTTGAGAGGATGTGAGTTTTACGCAATTGACGTGCGCCTTTTGAGTAAAACTGCAGGTCGCGATTTGCTCGGGGTACTATGCAGCGCAATCGAATCACACGCAGCTCAAACGCAGCAAAAACGCACTACGGAGGTTTCCAGCTACATGAGGATCGATTCACGAAAACCGAAAGCCGCCGCCCTTTCCGCCGCTCTGACCGTGGCACTTTTGGCGGGCGCCGGTGCAACTGATGCCCACGCCGCAACATTGTCCGATACGGTTGGATCTACGCCGTCCGAGACGACGCTGGTACAGCCCGTTGACTATCGCGGCGATGGTTATGGTTCCATGCAGGAGTGGAACGCCTCGATGGAGGCCAAGCGCGATTCCCTGGAGATGCGCGCTCAGATCATCATGAATATGTATGGCGACTATGCCACCGATGACGAGCGCGCTGTGCTGCAGGGCTGTATCGATGGCGCGGGCAGCCTGTTGACGATGGGGGAGGTCGACGCCAAGTCGACCGAGCTCGATGAGCTGCGCACTGCGCTTGAGGATGCCAAGCGCGAAGCGCTCGAGGCTGCCGCCGAGGCGGAGGCTGCCGAGGCCGCCCAGGCTTCGTACTACAACGCCGGTTACACTTCGTCCTACGCGTCTGCCGCGTCCTGCGCGAACGGATCGGGCCTGACGCGCTCTGCGGGTGTCAATAACTACAACGGGCGCCGCGAGACCTATTACAGCAGCAATGTGCTTTATCACTATCGCACGGGCGAATGGACTCAGGATTCTGAGGGCTTTTGGCGCGATTCCGACGGCTATTACGTTGTTGCCGCGGGCGATATGGCCCAGGGCTCGACCTTTACGGGCTCCAAGGGTGATTGCAAGGTCTATGACTCCGGCTGCGCTGCCGGAACCACCGACTACTACACCGGTTGGTAATTTTTCTGCATCACGGATATTTGGCGGACGGGCGTCTTTACCGAGCTTTAGGGCAACGTAAGGACGCCCGTTCTATGTATGCGTTTGAGTTAACAGAGCCCTTACCGTGGCGGTACGCTGGGCGAATGGATGCGGAGCACACTGGTTCTTGAGAAATAAGGTCTTTCTCTTGGAGGAAGTGGTCTTGTGAATGCTCGAGATATTACCGTTGCCGCCGTCGCGTTGATGCTTGGCTGCCTTGGTCCCACGGCCGCGCTCGTCGCGGGCATGCAGGGGACATGCGGGGCTGCTCCTATCGTGGTCGGCGTGCTGATCGCGGCCACGCTGCTGGGAAGCGCCGGTGTTGTCCTTTGTCGCGACGATGAGGACGAGGTTCCGGAGTCGCAACGCTAGCTGTTGTGAGATTGACCGCCGGTCATAGACGAAGATGAAGGCCGCCGCAGGGGAAAGGTTCCCTTGCGGCGGTTTTGCTGTTAAGGCTGTTGAATGCGGCGCGTTGGCGTTACCAGCTTGCCTCGATATCGCGAATGCGCTGATAGAGCCATTCGTTCTGCGGAACCTGGATATCGTGCTTGGCCGCGAGGCGGCGGACGGTGCCCGCGAACTCCTCGACCTCTGTTTTGCGCTGCGCGATGCGGTCCTGAGCCATTGAGGGCATACCGGCGGGGTCGATTCCCTCGATGAGGTGCACCATTTGCGTCAGGTCTGCTTCGGTCAGCTCAACGCCCTCGGCGTTGGCAACCGCAAGCGTCTCGCGCATGGCGGAGACAAAACAGCGGCGCTGCTCGGAGCCCGGCTCCGTGGCGCTTCCGTAGGTCCCGCCGTAGGCCATGCAGGTCTGGTTGATGCCGTCGTTGAGCATGAGTTTGGCCCACATGCGGTGCGCAATATCGCGCTCGACGGTATGGGCGATGCCGCAGCGCGTGTAGAGCCCGTCGATAGCGGCGACGGTCGCGGGGTCCGTGCCGGCCGCCGCGCCAAAGCGGATCTCGCCCGCATTGGTAAAGGTGAGCGCGCCGTTGAGAAACACGGCGTCCATGCCCTGGCAGATACCAAGAACGGTATGCTCCCAGCCAAAGCGTTCGGCAATCTTTTGCTCGCTCGTAATGCCGTTGCATAGCGAGGCGATGAGCGTGTTGGGTCCCACGACGCGCTCCATAGTCTTGAGTGCTTGGTCGAGACCGGTGGTCTTGACTGTCAGGATGACCAGATCGGCGGGCGTCGCCTCGCTGGCACGGACGGACGTGAGATCGCAGGGCTTGCCGTTGACAGTGAGCGCATCGCCCGCGTGACGCTCAAAACGGGTGTCATCCATGATGTATTCGACGGCGTCGTTGCCGAGCGCCCGGGCGATCATGCTGCCGTAGAGCAGGCCGACGCCGCCCTTGCCGATAAAGGCGACCTTGTTGATCTGCATGTGAATCATCTCCCCATGTAAAAGGCGCCCGCGTAAGGGGCGCCTGATGGATTGTATGCTGCCAGGGTGATTGGTGGGTGCGCGGGGCGGCTGTTATAAAAAAGAAACGTTTGCCTGGACGCTACGCTGCAGGGCAGACCGCAAAGACATGCGCGTGGTCATGCCCGGCTCCTTTCATCGGGCTTTTTGCTGATGTTAAAGCGGTGCCGTGACAGCTCGATTTCTGCTGCGTTACGATACGTTCTCGATTGCGATTCCACGATGTTTCGGCTGCGTGACCATTGTGTTTCGCCTTGCCGGGGCGCTGATGGCGAAGGGAGGGGCCGTGCAATATCGCGTTGACCCCAAAAGCGGCAACCGTATCTCGGCGTTGGGTCTGGGCTGCATGAGGTTTCCCGGTGCGCCGGGACGTCCGGATGCGAAGACAGCCGATGCCATCATTTCCCGTGCGGTGGAGCAGGGGATTAATTATCTGGACACCGCGTATCTCTATCCCGGTAACGAGGCGTGCGTGGGCGCCTCGCTTGAGCGCTTGGGGCTGCGTGACCGGGTGTTGCTGGCGACCAAGTTGCCGCATGCTTCGTGCAAGTGCGCGGAGGATTTCGACCGGTTCTTCGATGAGCAACTGCGGCGCCTGCGGACCGACCATATCGACTATTACCTCATGCATAACATTACCTCGCCCGCCCAGTGGGAACGTGTGGTGGCGTTGGGCATCGAGGACTGGATCGCGCGTCAAAAGGCGGCGGGGCGCATTCGCCAGATTGGTTTTTCGTACCACGGCAGCGCAGCGGACTTTCTGACAATGCTCGATGCATATGAGTGGGACTTTTGCCAGATCCAGTACAATTACGCTGGAGAGCGATATCAGGCGGGAACAGCGGGGCTCATGGCCGCCGCCGAGCGAGGCCTCGCGGTGTTTGTGATGGAGCCGCTGCTGGGCGGGCGTTTAGCGGGCAAGCTGCCGCCACGGGCCCGCGCTGTGCTCGATAGTGCCCGTGACCCGCATTTGCGCACTCCTGCCGCCTGGGGTCTTTCGTGGGTGTGGAATCATCCTCAGGTGACGATGCTGCTTTCGGGTATGACCGATATCGCGCAGGTGGATGAGAATTCGTCACTGGCAGACCTCGCATTGCCGAATTCGATGACTGCCAACCAGCTCGACACGATCGCGCACGTGCTGGATGAGTTTGAAAAATCGAATCGCGTGCCCTGCACGGGATGCAGCTACTGCATGCCATGTCCCAAGGGTATCAACATTCCCGGCTGCTTTGCCGCCTACAACGCGAGCTATGCGCACAGCTGGTTTACGGGGCTGTCGCAATACTTTACGGCGAGTGCGGTGCGCACGAGCGAGCCCAAGCTGGTGAGCAATTGCGTCAAGTGCGGCAAATGCGCGCGCCACTGCCCACAGCACATCGATATTCCCGAGCGTCTCGACGATGTGCGCCGACGTTTCCAGCCTGGTCCCGTGACGGCGGTGCTTAAGGCCTTCGGCAAAACGCGCTCCTCATGACCCTTTTATAACTTGCGGTGGAATAGTTCCTGTTTGCGGCAGAATAGGGGCCAAACAGGAACTATTTCACCGCAACTGAAGGGGGCTGTCGTGGGTCATCGGGATTCATGTGATGATTTACGTGAGGTTCGTTGGGGCGTTTTGGGCGCTGGGCGCATTTCGCATCGATTTGCATCGTCGCTCAAGGAGGTGGACGGGGCACGGCTGGTGGCTGCGGCCGGCCGCACTCCTGCACATGTCGAGGAATTTTGCCGAGCGTTTTCGATTGATGCTGCGCATGGCCATGCCTCGGTCGACGATAACGGCGATGCGGCTTATGACGCGCTGATTGCCGACCCCGATGTCGACGCAATCTACTTGGCTCTTCCGCATGGCATGCATACGCGTTGGGCCTGTCGCGCGCTGCGCGCCGGAAAGGCCGTGCTGTGCGAAAAGCCGGCCGTTTTGAGTGAGGAAGAGGCTCTCTCGATTGCCTCCACCTCTCGCGAGTGCGGCGTGCTGTTTATGGAGGCGATGAAGAATCGGTTTTGCCCGATGCGCACTCGCGTGAAGGACTTGTTTGCGTCGGGTGAGCTTGGCCGTATTGTCTCGATTGAAAGCGTGCAAAAGCTCGATTACGGCGAGTCTCCTTCGGGTTATCTGCTTGATCCGTTGCAGGGCGGCTGTCTATATGACATGGGATGCTATGCGGTCGGCTGGTTTGAGGATTTGCTCGCGGGCGCGTGCGAGGTTTCGTCCCGTGAAGTTCGCTGGCGTGACGTATCGGGCGGCCGCGTCGATTGGGCCGACGAGATCCATATGAGCGTCGGCGGTATACCCATTCATATGGTGTGCGACGGCAAAGCAACATATGAAAGCCGCTTAACGATTGCCTGTGAGCGGGGCTCGTTGGAAATCGAGCGTCTCCATCGCCCCGAGCTCGCCCATGTGAAGTATTCCGACGGTCGAGTACTCGAAATCGATACACCATTTGAGGTCGATGATTTTTACGGCGAGGCGTCGCATGCGACGCAGCTCATTCAGACGGGGAAACTCGAAAGCCCCATCATGTCCCTAGCCGCTACACAGCGCTGCGCACGCATCATCGATGCGATTCGTTTGAAACTTTAGGGCGTGGGGCATGGCACCAGCGCTTGGAATGCCTGGAGGCCTTTGTCCCTGATGCCCCTTTTATAACTTGCGGTGGAATACGGTCTGTTTGCGCCAAAATAGGGCACCAATAGACCGTATTTCACCGCAACTGATGAGGAGGGAGCTGGAGATGCTGACGATCGGGTGTCATCTTTCGACGACGAAGGGCTATCGGGCAATGGGGGAGACGGCGCTGTCCATTGGCGCCAATACCTTTGCGTTCTTTACGCGCAACCCGCGCGGTGGCAAGGCAAAAGAACTTGACATGGATGACGTGGCGGCTCTGCGCGAGCTTATGTCGCAAAACGACTTTGGACCGCTGGTGGCGCATGCCCCGTATACCTACAACCCCTGTTCTGCCAAAGAGCGGGCGCGCGAGTTCGCCTTGGAGGCTATGGCAGAGGACCTGCGGCGCATGGAGGCGCTGCCCGGCAACTACTACAACTTCCATCCCGGTGCGCATGTGGGGCAGGGCTCCGACGCCGGCATTCAGATGATTGTCGACACGCTGTGCCAGGTGATGTTTGAGGGACAGCAGACGACGGTATTGCTCGAGACCATGGCGGGCAAGGGCACCGAGGTGGGCCGTAGCTTTGAAGAACTGGCGTGCATTATCGAGGGCGTTGCCGCCAAGCGCCCAGAGCTGTCCGATAAGCTGGGCGTTTGTTTGGACACCTGCCATGTGAGCGATGCCGGCTACGACATCATCCATGATCTGGACGGCGTACTCGACGAGTTCGACCGCGTGGTGGGTATCGATCGCTTGCATGCCGTACACATCAACGATTCGAAGAACTCTTGTGGCGCCCATAAAGATCGTCACGAGTGCATCGGCAAGGGATACCTTGGCAGTGAGGAATTTGGTGGAGGTATGCAGGTTATGCAGAATATTGTATCGAATGGCCGTTTGCGTTCGCTGCCGTTTATTTTGGAGACTCCGAACGAACTTGCAGGTTATGCAGCTGAAATTAGACTATTAAGGTCATTGCAGCAGTAATGACTGACACAAAGTAGAGTATTCCATTCACGTTATGGGTTTGTTTCAATCAGTTTTCTCATTGCAGATTCGTAATTCCGGGTGCATAATAGCCAACAGTTTTTGCAGACCTCTGAATCAAACGAGGTCACCGGAAGGAGACTGATTATGAAGCTGAAGAAGCTTGGCGCATTTGCCGCCACGGGTGCTATGGCGCTCGCCCTTGCTCTGACGGGCTGCGGTTCGTCCAACGCCACCTCTGGTTCTGATGCCGGTTCCAGCAGCTCTGACGACGCCAAGGTCGAGAAGGTCGACGGCTCCAAGGAGTACGCGCTCGTCAAGGACGGTACGCTGACCGTCGGCACCTCTGCCGAGTACGCTCCGTTTGAGTACAAGGATGACAACGGCGATTATCAGGGCTTTGACCTTGAGCTCATCAAGGCTATCGGCGACAAGCTGGGCCTGGATGTCGAGTACGTCAACAATGACTTTGACACGCTGGTTCCGGGCGTCGCTTCGGGCGCCAAATATGACGTCTCCATCGCGGCTATCACCGACACGCCCGAGCGTGAGAAGGAAGTCACTTTCTCCGATTCCTACTACATGGACGATCAGGCTATCGTGACCAAGGTCGATAACACCGACATCACGGCCGACAACTACAGCGAGAAGCTCAACAACGCCGACGCTACCATCATCGTTCAGTCTGGCTCGACCGCCGAGTCTTTTGCCCAGGAGAACTTCCCCAAGGCCAAGATTGTTCCCTACAAGGACGCCACCGAGTGCTTCAGCGCCCTGCAGTCCGATAAGGGCGACGCCGTAGTCACCAACCGCTCCGTTGCCAGCCAGCTGACCGCCGAGCAGTTCAACACCTGCCAGACCATTAAGCAGATTAGCACCGGCGAGGAGTACGCCATCGCCATCAACCAGGGCAACACCAAGCTCAAGGACGACATCAACCAGGCCATCAAGGACCTGACCGACGACGGTACCGTTGACGCCCTCATGGCTAAGTACAACATCAAGTAAAATAGCTACTTGATTGCTCGCGGGCCCTTTCCGTTTTGGCGGAGAGGGCCTTTGCGCTTCTCTTGACGGAGAGTATTTCCGTCTCGTTTTGCCGGCAACTTCTACGATAGGAGCCACCTTGTCTCGACTGAACAAAGGGGCCGCGGAGCAGCGTTTTCCACTGCCCGCCTTGCTCCAAAAGCTAGCCTGCGCCATGGCCGTGGCGCTCGCGCTGGTGTGCGCAGGGGCATATGCGCCCACGACCGCCCAGGCGCTTGAGACCGCAAAGATTACCGCCCGACCCAACACTGGTTCGGGCAGCGCTGTGGTCGGCGGTACCGAGACGCGCATTACCTGGGAGGTCCAGGCCGATGCCGATGAGGAGCTGAGCGGTCTTTCGCTGACGTTTGTCGACGGCACGACGTTTGGTGCCGATGACACGCGATTGACGATGCTCTCGGGCGAGGACCTCATGGATCGTACGCCCATGAAGCCCACGTGCAAGGCTGACGGCCAGACGCTCAAGATTGATTTTGGCGAGACGGCGCCTGCCGGCGGCTATTTCCGCGTCGAGGTCTACGGCGTGACCTTCCCCGTCGAGGGCGGCGATGAGGCCTTTAGCGGCACCTGCACTTTGGCCGATGGCTCGACCAAGAAGATCTCCAAGATTCCGTCGGTGGAGATCAAGGGCGTGACGGCCTTCGATAACTTCCTGGCCGATCTTAAGGAGCAGCCGTGGGTCGAGGCCTGGAACTCCAATATGTTCCTGCGCCTGTTCTTGAACCCGGTCATTTTGGTCCAAAGCCTGCCGATCGTCTTTAAGGGCTTCCTTATGTCGCTCTCGATCGTGCTTGTGGCGTTTCCGCTGGCAATTCCCTTTGGCTTTGCCTTGTCGCTCATGCGCATCTCCAAGTCGCGCATCCTGCGCTGCCTCGCCGGCATCTATGTGAATATCATCCGCGGTACGCCGGCGTTCCTGCAGATCTATATCGCGTTCTTCGGTCTGCCGTTGGCCGGCGTCAAGGTTGATGACTACGTGCTTGGCGTTATCGTCATGGCCATGAACTCGTCTGCGTACCTATGCGAGATCTTCCGTGCCGGTATTCAATCGATCCCCAAGGGCCAAAACGAGGCTGCTCGCTCGCTGGGCATGAATGCCTTCCAGACGCTGCTCTACGTTATGATTCCGCAGACGTTCCGCAATGTTTTGCCTACGCTGACCAGCGAGTTTATCTTGCTTTACAAGGATACGTCGCTGCTTGCCGCCGTGGGTGTGGTCGAGATCGTCATGAACGCCCGTACCATCGTGGCCACGACGGGCTCCATTACACCGTACGTGGTTGCCGCCCTGTTCTATCTGGTCATCACCCTGCCGCTCGCTCGCTTGGTGAGCGGTCTTGAGGCGAGGCTTTTGGGCACGGCCGAGACCAAGAAGAAGCGTCCCGCCAAGAGCGCCGGACAGGTTGTCGCGACGCCTGCCGATCACATCGCCGGTCTGTAAGGAGGTCCTATCATGAGCGAAACCAATAACTCGAACGAGGTCGTCGTTAGCATCAAGAACCTCCAGAAGGCCTTTGGGGACAACGTGGTCCTGCGCGATATCGATCTGGATGTGCACAAGGGTGAGGTCGTTGTGGTCTTGGGCCCCTCAGGCTCGGGCAAGTCGACGATGCTTCGCTGCATCAATCGCCTGGAGCATCCCACGAGCGGCTCGATTGTCGTCGAGGGCGTGGATGTGTGTGCCAAGGGCGTCGACCTCAACAAAGTGCGCACGCACCTGGGCATGGTGTTTCAGCAGTTCAACCTGTTCCCGCACCTGTCGGTCAAAAAGAACGTCATGCTTGCGCAGCAAAAGGTGCTCAAGCGCAGCAAGGAAGAGGCCGAGAAGATCGCCGTCGAGGAGCTGACCAAGGTCGGCCTGGCCGAGCGCATCGACTTTATGCCGAGCCAGCTCTCGGGCGGCCAGCAGCAGCGCGTGGCCATCGCCCGTTCACTCGCCATGCAGCCCAAGGCCATGCTCTTTGACGAGCCCACAAGCGCCCTCGATCCCGAAATGATCAACGAGGTGCTCGAGGTCATGGTCCGTCTGGCCCAGAAGGGCATGACGATGATCGTCATCACGCACGAGATGAACTTCGCCCGCCGCGTGGCCGATCGCGTCGTCTTTATGGCCGACGGCCAGATTGTGGAAACCGGCACACCCGACGAGTTCTTCGACCACCCCCAGACCAAGCGCGCCCAGGACTTCCTCAACTCCATCAAGGGCCACTAACCAGACCGCCCACCCGCCAGCCATGCCCATCCAAACTCGAAAGTTACACCTATGATCGGAACTCGCACTTCATCGTCATACACCCCGCACGTCGACGTCGCCCCCGCCGACCGCCCACTCATCCTCGTCGCACCGCGCTGGGAAGAGGCAGAGCCGTTTTTAACCGAGATGCTCTCCCCCAACGAGGAGATCGCCAGTGTCTTTGTCGATGCCATCCTTGCCGCTGGCGGCCTGCCGCTGCAAATGTCCATCACCGAGGACATTGAGGTCATCCGTCATTACGTTGATATCGCCGACGGCATCGCCATCCCCGGCGGCCCCGACGTCAATCCCAAACGTTGGGGCGATGATCGACCCTACGACCCCACCCTCTGCTGCGAGATCCGCGATAGCTTTGAGTTTAAGCTGGTCGGCGAGGTGCTTCGCGCCAAGAAGCCGCTCTTTACCACCTGCCGCGGCACGCAGCTGCTCAACGTCGCCACTGGCGGCACCCTGTGCATGGACGTGCCGAGCCTAGGCGCGCGCGAGGGCCGCACGCAGTGGCGCCATACCCACGTGCTCAACGACCCCGTGCATCCCGTCGAGGTCGTGCCGGGCTCGTTGCTCGACCGCGCGGTTGGTGGCGCCAAGCTTATCCAGACCAACTCCGCACACCACTGCTGCGTCGATTGTCTGGGTAAAAGCACGCGCTTGGTCGCCAAGGCAACCGACGGCGTTCCTGAGTGCATCGAGGTCGAAGGCCAGCCGTTCTGCCTGGGCGTGCAATGGCACCCTGAGTACACGTGGAAGACGCTCGAGACCGACTTTAACCTGTGGAAGTCGTTTGTCGAGGCAGCGGCAAAGGTTAAGCAGGCTCGCTAGTTCACGGACAGCACAACAGATAAGGGTGCCCCGCCGGCCACATGGTCCGACGGGGCACCCTTTTACCTATTTGCTGCCGGCACGCAGCCCAAGGCTCGCAAGCTCTTATTCAGCCGCTTCGCGCAGGGCCGACATCGTAGCCGCATATTGCTGCTGCAGCGCATGCATCCCCTCGCGAGCGCCGTCAACGGCATCGGCACCACGCAGTGCTTCGGTTACCACGACCGCCGGCTCGTACAGATTATCGAATCCCAGGTTCTGGCTCACGCCCTTGAGCGTATGCGCTGCCATAAACGCACCTTCGGCGTCTCCCGCCGCCATGGCGGCCTCCAGCTTGTCCATGCTCTCGTCATCCAAAAACTTGAGGGCAAAGCGGGCGAGCATTTCCTCGCCCATCAGCCGAGCGCACGCGTCATCATAATTGGCGCCGATCTTCTCATACGCCTCACGCATGGAAATCATGGATTAAAAACTCCTTTGGTCAAACTAAATCGTGGGAAACGCGACGACGTCAGCGGGGCGTGCCAACGTCTCGGCAATTTGGTCTTGCACCTCGAGCAGACAATCGAGCAGCAGCGGGTTAAAGGTGCCGCACTTACCGTCCAGGATCATCTGAATTGCCTCCTTGTGCGGGATAGCGTCCTTGTACACGCGCACGCTCGTCAGAGCATCGTACACGTCGGCCACCGAAACCACCTGTGCGGCAATGGGAATTTCGTCGCCCTTAAGGCCATCGGGATAACCCTTGCCGTCCCAGCGCTCGTGATGCCAACGCGCAATCTGGTACGCATATTCCATAAGCGCATTGCCGGCGTGATGGCTACCCAGCTCAAGCAGCATGTCGGCGCCGATCGTGGTATGCGTCTTCATAATCTCGAACTCCTCGGGCGTAAGGCGCCCGGGTTTGTTGAGAATCGCATCGTCAATCGACATCTTGCCGATATCGTGCAGCGCCGAAGCCAGGGCAATCGTGGAGCGCTCCTCATTGTCGAGGGAGATCGTGCCGCTACGCTGGACCAGACAGCCAAGCAGCAGCTCGGTCAGCTTCTCGATGTTCGTAACGTGCCTGCCGCTCTCGCCGTTACGAAGTTCCATGACGCCGGCCATGATGTCGATGAGCATGCGACTGTTCTTGACGCGCTCGTTGTACTGCTGGGACAGCAGATTCGTCAGGCGGCGCTGTTTGGCGTATAGGCGGATGGTGTTGCTTACACGGCGGCGCACGACACGGGAGTCAAACGGGCGGTTGATATAGTCCGAGGCGCCCAGCTCGTACGCGCGCAGAACCATATCATCGGAATCTTCGCTCGAAATCATGATGACGGGCAGATTGTCACTAACCGATCGGCGCGACAGATCGGCCAGCACCTCAAAGCCGCTTACGCCTGGCATGACAATATCCAGCAGCACGAGCGACAACTCATCGCCATAGCGGTCGACCATGTCGAGCGCCGCACGACCGTGGTCGGCCTCGAGGATGCAATACTCGTCCTTGAGCATCTCGCTGAGAATGGCTCGGTTCATCTCGGAGTCATCGACAATAAGCACCAAAGGCTTTTCGCTTTGGAAGGCCTCGATGGAATCGGCATCGGTCACGACCGTACCGGCTTTTGCCTTAGCGCGGCTCAATAACTGGACAGCGCGGCCAACGCCCTCATCGACCGTCTCGCCATGAATGCGAACGCCACCAACACATGCCGTCAAGCTCACGTACTCATGGCCCGGAATAATCGTGGAATGAACGGCTTCGGATACCTGATGCAAGCGACGGGCGAAGTCATCGGAGGGAATATCGGGCATGACGACCACAAACTTGTCGCAGCCATAGCGCACAAGCTCGTCAGTCGAACGAATTCCGCTGCGTATGGCTGTCGCCACAGCACCGAGTGCAAGGTCGCCGGCATGACGGCCACACGTATCGTTGAAGGCCCTAAAATCATCAAGGTCAATCATCGCAACGCCGGCATTCATGCGGGCGCCACGAAGCTTTTCCTCGTAATATCGGCGATTGCGCACACTCGTCAGCACGTCGGTGTAGACAAGGTCCTCTTCTGCAGCCTCTTGCTCATCGATCGGACGCACCATCAGCAGGACACGAGGCTCGCCCTCGACCTTCAGAGGGCGCAGATGGGCGCGGTACTCAACGCCATCGTTGAGCAGTTGCTCCGACACCTCATCGGAATCTGTCAAGGCCTCAAGACTTGCCTGGCGCAAACAAGGGCAGCGATCACCGGCGAGCAGGCAGTTAGGCTCGCTCTTAATC
>ERZ1027285.365-NODE-365-length-13078-cov-3.678569_pt1 | contig 13078 bp, 6 predicted proteins | sample MGYA00519240_ERZ1027285 | MGnify/ENA primary metagenome ERZ1027285 (study PRJEB26926, sample SAMN06165018) | human gut metagenome | biome: ENVO:00009003; feature: ENVO:2100002; material: ENVO:00002003 | host: Homo sapiens | place: USA | collected 2012 ...
GATTAGATTACAATTCAAAGTACAGCGTTGAAGAATGTAAGGAAAGGGATACAAAGTATGCCGCTCCTTTGAGAGTAAGCGTAAGACTTATTAACACTGAAACAGGCGAAATTAAGGAACAGGAAATATTTATGGGTGATTTCCCTCTAATGACAGAGCAGGGAACATTCGTTATTAACGGTGCTGAACGTGTAATCGTCAGCCAACTTGTACGTTCACCGGGTATTTATTACGAATTTGAACGTGATAAGACAGGTAAACCGCTTTACAGTTCAACAGTTATTCCTTACAGAGGTGCATGGCTTGAATACGAAACAGATTCAAATGATATTTTCTATGTTCGTGTAGATAGAACAAGAAAAGTGCCGATCACCGTATTTTTACGTGCGCTTGGTATCGGTACTAACACAGAGATCCTGGAGTTATTCGGTGAGGAACCAAAGATTCTTGCCAGCTTCACAAAGGATCCTTCTATTACAGAAAGAAATCCGGAAGGCAGCTATGAGGAAGGTCTGCTTGAACTGTATCGTAAGATCCGTCCGGGTGAACCTCTCAGCGTAGAAAGTGCTGAAAGCCTTATTACAGCTATGTTCTTTGATCCGAGACGTTATGACCTTGCAAAGGTTGGACGTTATAAATTCAACAAAAAGCTTGCGCTGAAAAACCGTATCAGACATGCTGCTCTGTCACAGGATGTTACCAATCCTTTCACAGGGGAGATCATTGCAAGTGCCGGTGATGAAGTCAGTGCAGAGCTGGCTGATGAGATCCAGAATGCTGCTGTTCCGTATGTGTGGATCCAGACAGAAGAGAGAGAAGTCAAAGTTCTTTCCAATATGATGGTAGATCTGACAAGCTTTGTGGACTGCAATCCAAAAGAGCTTGGTATTACAGAACTGGTATATTTCCCTGTTCTGCAGCAGATCCTGCAGGAGTACTCTGATAAGCCGGAAGAATTAGCAGATGCTATTTCAAAAAATGTATCAGAACTGATTCCAAAACATATCACAAAGGAAGATATTTTAGCTTCCATTAACTATAATATGCATCTGGAATACGGTCTGGGTAACGATGATGATATCGATCACCTCGGTAACAGACGTATCCGTGCGGTAGGTGAACTGCTGCAGAACCAGTATCGTATCGGTCTGTCCAGAATGGAGAGAGTGGTACGTGAGCGTATGACAACACATGATGCTGAGGATATTTCTCCCCAGTCTCTGATCAATATCAAGCCTGTAACCGCTGCAGTGAAGGAGTTCTTCGGATCTTCCCAGCTGTCTCAGTTCATGGATCAGAATAACCCTCTGGCTGAGCTGACCCACAAGCGCCGTCTGTCTGCTCTGGGCCCCGGCGGTCTGAGCCGTGACCGCGCAGGCTTCGAAGTCCGCGACGTTCATTACAGCCACTATGGCCGTATGTGCCCCATTGAGACCCCTGAAGGCCCCAACATCGGTCTGATCTCCTATCTGGCATCCTACGCCAAGATCAACGAGTACGGCTTCGTGGAGGCTCCCTACCGCAAGGTCAAGAAGATCTACGACGAGAACAACAACCTCATCGAGCAGGTCGTCACCGACGAGGTGGAGTATATGACCGCCGATGTGGAGGACGAGTACGTTGTGGCACAGGCCAACGAGCCGCTGGATGAAGGCAAGCACTTCATCCGTCCCCGCGTTTCTGCCCGCCGCCGCGATGACATCCTGGAAATCGATGCCGATAAGGTCGATTATATGGACGTTTCGCCCCGAATGATGGTCTCTGTTGCGACCGCCTGCATCCCCTTCCTGGAGAACGATGACTGTAACCGTGCTCTGATGGGCTCCAACATGCAGCGTCAGGCAGTGCCTCTGATGGTCACCCAGCAGCCCATTGTTGCTACCGGTATGGAGTACAAGGCTGCTACCGATTCCGGCACTGCTGTGCTGGCCAAGAGCAACGGCGTTGTGGAAAAGGTCGATGCCGACCATGTTGTGGTGCGCAACGAGCAGGGCGCTCTGGAGGATTATTCTCTGATCAAGTTTGCCCGCTCCAACGCAGGCACCTGCATCAACCAGCGCCCCATCGTAGAAGTGGGCGAGACCGTCACCGCCGGTCAGGTGCTGGCCGATGGCCCCGCAATGCGCAACGGCGAGATCTCTCTGGGTAAGAACGCCCTGATCGGCTTCATGACCTGGGAGGGCTACAACTACGAGGACGCCGTCCTGCTGAACGAGAAGATCGTGCGTGAGGACGTGTACACCTCCATCCACATCGAGGAGTACGAGACCGAGAGCCGCGATACCAAGCTGGGACCCGAAGAGATCACCCGCGACATCCCCAACGTTTCTGAGGACGCCCTGAAAGATCTGGACGAGCGCGGCATCATCCGCATCGGTGCCGAGGTCAAGAGCGGCGATATTCTGGTCGGTAAGGTCACCCCGAAGGGTGAGACCGAGCTGACTGCTGAGGAGCGCCTGCTGCGTGCCATCTTCGGTGAGAAAGCCCGCGAGGTGCGCGATACCTCTCTGCGTGTGCCCCACGGCGCATACGGCATCATTGTGGATGTCAAGGTCTTTACCCCGGAGAACAGCGATGAGCTGCAGCCCGGTGTGCGCGAGGTCGTCCGCTGCTATATCGCTCAGAAGCGTAAGATCAGCGTCGGCGATAAGATGGCAGGCCGTCACGGTAACAAGGGTGTCGTTTCCCGCATCCTGCCGCAGGAGGATATGCCCTACCTGCCCGACGGCACCCCGCTGGACATCGTGCTGAACCCGCTGGGCGTGCCTTCCCGTATGAACATCGGTCAGATGCTCGAGGTGCATCTGGGCTATGCCGCGCAGGCGCTCGGCTGGAAGGTCGCAACGCCGGTCTTCAACGGCGCAAACGAGGTCACCATCCGCGAGACGCTCAACAAGGCCGGCCTGCGTGAGGACGGCAAGAGCGTGTTGTACGACGGCCGCACCGGCCAGAAGTTTGATAACGACGTCACGGTCGGCTGGGTCTACTTCCTCAAGCTCCACCACCTCGTCGATGATAAGATCCACGCCCGCAGCACCGGCCCCTACAGCCTCGTCACGCAGCAGCCGCTCGGCGGCAAGGCGCAGTTCGGCGGCCAGCGCTTCGGCGAAATGGAAGTCTGGGCCCTCGAGGCCTACGGCGCGGCGTATACGCTGCAGGAGATCCTCACGGTCAAGTCCGACGACGTGACGGGCCGTGTCAAGACGTATGAAGCCATCGTCAAGGGCCACAACGTCCCGACCCCGGGCGTGCCCGAATCGTTCAAGGTTCTCGTCAAGGAGCTGCAGTCCCTGTGCCTGGACGTCAAGATCCTCGGCGAGGACGGCGAAGAGGTCGACCTCAAGGACGACGATGACGATGATTCCATCTACGGCGCAGGCGGCAAGGCGCTGCCCGACGACGAGATCACGATGGACGACGATCTGCCGAACGGCAAGGACGTCGACGCCGACGAGGCGGCTGACGCGGGCTTTGAGATCCAGGACGAGGACAACGTCTTCGGCCTGCTGAACGACAGCTACACCATGGACTCCGATGATTCGGAGAACGTATAAGAAGGAGGCGGCAATACAATGAGTCATGCAACATTCAGCGCAATCCAGATCGGTATTGCTTCCCCGGAAAAGATCCGCGAATGGTCCTACGGAGAGGTCAAGAAGCCGGAAACCATCAACTACCGCACCCTGAAGCCCGAGCGCGACGGTCTGTACTGCGAACGCATCTTTGGCCCGACGAAGGACTGGGAGTGCCACTGCGGCAAGTATAAGAAGATCCGCTACAAGGGCAAGATCTGCGACCGCTGCGGCGTCGAGGTCACCAAGGCCAAGGTCCGCCGTGAGCGTATGGGTCACATCGAGCTGGCCGCTCCTGTGAGCCACATCTGGTACTTCAAGGGCATCCCCAGCCGCATCGGCCTGATGCTGGACATCAGCCCCCGCCTGCTGGAAAAGGTGCTGTACTTTGCAAGCTATATCGTTACCGATCCCGGTCTGACCCCGCTGGAAAAGAAGCAGCTGCTGACCGAGAAGGAATACCGCGAAATGTGCGAGCGCTACGGCGACGAGTTCGAGGCTGCCATGGGCGCCGAGGCTGTCCAGACCCTGCTGAAGGAGATCGATCTGGATCAGCTGAGCGCTGAGCTGACCGCCGAGGTGGAGAAGTCCTCCGGCCAGAAGCGCGTGCGCATCCTCAAGCGTCTGGAGGTCGTGGAGGCTTTCCGCATCTCCGGTAACCGCCCCGAGTGGATGGTCATGGACGTGCTGCCCGTGCTGCCGCCTGACCTGCGCCCCATGGTTCAGCTGGACGGCGGCCGCTTCGCCACCTCCGACCTGAACGATCTGTACCGCCGCGTCATCAACCGCAACAACCGTCTGCGCCGCCTGCTGGAGCTGGGCGCTCCCGACATCATCGTGCGCAACGAGAAGCGGATGCTGCAGGAGGCTGTGGACAGCCTGATCGACAACGGCCGCCGCGGCCGTCCGGTCACCGGCCCCAACAACCGTGCTCTGAAGAGCCTTTCTGATCTGCTGAAGGGCAAGCAGGGCCGCTTCCGTCAGAACCTGCTGGGCAAGCGTGTTGACTACTCCGGCCGTTCCGTTATCGTCGTCGGCCCTGAGCTGAAGATGGATCAGTGCGGTCTGCCCAAGGAGATGGCTCTGGAGCTGTTCAAGCCCTTTGTCATGAAGGATCTAGTGGAGAAGGGCATTGCCAACAACATCAAGTCCGCCCGCAAGATGGTCGAGCGTGCAAAGCCCGAAGTCTGGGACAGCCTCGAGACCGTTATCAAGGGTCACCCCGTGCTGCTGAACCGTGCACCTACCCTGCACCGTCTGGGCATTCAGGCCTTCAACCCCGTGCTGGTGGAAGGCCGTGCCGTCAAGCTGCACCCGCTGGCCTGTACCGCATTCAACGCCGACTTCGACGGCGACCAGATGGCAGTCCATCTGCCCCTGGGCGAGGATGCCTGCCGCGAGGCCAAGATGCTGATGCTGGCTTCCGGCAACCTGCTGAAGCCCTCTGACGGCGCACCTGTTACCGTGCCTACGCAGGATATGATCCTGGGCAGCTACTACCTGACCACCGTCCGCGAGAACGACGAGGGCGCAGGCAAGGTGTTCCGTGATGAGAACGAGGTTCTGATGGCTTACGCCGAGCACGTCATCACCCTGCACGCGCCCATCAAGGTGCGCCGCACCATGACCATTGACGGCGTGGAGCGCACCGGTCTGGTGGATGCCACCGCCGGCCGCATCATCTTCAACAATCCCATTCCCCAGAACCTGGGCTATGTGGATCGTACCGATCCCGAGCACTGGCTGGAGTACGAGGTCAGCTTCCGCGTGACCAAAAAGACCCTGCCCGAGATCATCTCCCGCTGCATGACCCGCAACGGCACCCGCAAGTGTGCTAAGATGCTGGATGCCATCAAGGCACAGGGCTATAAGTACTCCACCCTGTCCGCTATCTCCGTGGCTGTGTGCGACGCTGTGATCCCGCCCCAGAAGCAGGAGCTGATCGCCGAGGCCGATAAGGAGATCGCCAAGGTCGGCAAGCTGTTCAACCGTGGTCTGATCTCGGATAACGAGCGTTACAACAAGACCATCGATATCTGGCAGAAGACCACCGATAAGGTCTCCAAGGCTCTGGCAGACAACCTGCCCAAGGACAACGAGATCTATATGATGGCAGACTCCGGTGCTCGTGGTTCTATGAACCAGATCAAGCAGCTGGCTGGTATGCGCGGCCTGCTGGCAAACACCGCCGGTCACACCATCGAGATGCCCATTCGTGCAAACTACCGCGAAGGTCTGAACATTCTGGAATATTTCGTTTCTGCCCGTGGTGCTCGTAAGGGTCTGGCTGATACCGCTCTGCGTACTGCCGACTCCGGTTACCTGACCCGCCGCATGGTCGATGTTTCTCAGGACGTCATCGTCCGCGAGATCGACTGCGGCACCACAGATGGCCTGTGGGTCTCTGAGATCCACGAGGGCAAGGAGAAGATCGAGAGCTTCCGCGAGCGTCTGATCGGCCGTTTTGCCGTGGGCGATGTGGTCAATCCCATCACCGGCAAGGTCATCGTGCCCGAGGGCAAGATGATCGACCTGTACGATGCCAACGAGATCGAGGCAGCCGGTATCACCCGTCTGAAAATCCGCAGCCTGCTGACCTGCCGTGCAAAGACCGGCGTCTGCGCACGCTGCTACGGTTCCGATATGGCCAACGGCGAGCCGGTCCGTCTGGGCGAGTCTGTCGGTGTTATCGCCGCAGAGTCCATCGGCGAGCCCGGTACTCAGCTGACCATGCGTACTTTCCATACCGGCGGTATCGCATCTGCCGAGGATATTACACAGGGTCTGCCCCGTGTTGAGGAGCTGTTCGAGAGCCGCCGTCCCAAGAGCATGGCCATCATGAGCGAGATCTCCGGTGTGGTCTCTCAGGACGACACCAAGAAGAACGTGGTCATCAAGGTCACCGGCAAGGACGAGAACGGTGCAGAGGAAGTCAAGAGCTACTCCATCCCGTTCACCCAGCATTCCCGCGTGATGCCCGGCGACCGTGTGGAGAAGGGCGACATCATCACCCGCGAGGGCGTGCTGTACCCGCAGGATATTCTGGCCATCAAGGGTCTGGAGGACGTGCAGAACTACCTGATCAACGAGGTCCAGAAGGTCTACCGTCTGCAGGGCGTTGAGATCAACGATAAGCATATCGAAGTCATCGTCCGTCAGATGTGCCGCAAGGTGCGCGTGACCGACTCCGGCTCCTCCAACCTGATCGGCGGTGCTCTGGCAAGCCGTCTGGAGGTGGAGAACATCAATGCCGATCTGCAGAAGCGCATTGATGCAGGCGAAGAGGGTCTGAAGCTGGTGGAGTACCAGCAGGTGCTGCTGGGCATCACCAAGGCTGCTCTGGCCAACGACTCCTTCCTGTCCGCTGCATCCTTCCAGGAGACCACCCGCGTGTTGACCGAGGCCGCCATCAAGGGCAAGGTCGATCCGCTGGCCGGTCTGAAGGAGAACGTCATCATCGGTAAGCTGATCCCCGCCGGTACCGGTCTGCCGGAGGTGCGTGAGGATCTGAAGAACCGTGAGGCTGAGCGCGATGCCGAGATCGCAGCCGAGCTGGCTGCCTCCGCACAGTAAGCGCGGCATCTGTCAGGATCTGATCCGTTAAACAAAACCGCTCCGTGGGCGAAAGCCTGCGGGGCGGTTTTTGCGTGCCAAAGGCAGCGCAGCAGGGGATGGAAAAGGCACTTTTTCTGCCAAAAACTGTCTGAAAGAAAAAATCTGGAATAAATACAAAAAAATTTGCAAAAACTGTTGACATCCGGCCGCAAAGCGGGTATTATATAACTGTTGCGCGTCCCTCATGGGGATAGTGCGGCAAAAAAGTCGGAAAATCTTCCGATGTTCATCATTAAGAAAGGAGAAACAAAATGCCTACTTTTAACCAGCTTGTACGCAAAGGCCGTGAGGTCCTGACTACCAAGAGCACCGCTCCCGCTCTGCAGAAGACTTATAACTCTCAGAAGAAGCAGTACTCTGATCTGAGCAGCCCCCAGAAGCGTGGTGTCTGCACTGCAGTTCGTACCATGACCCCCAAGAAGCCTAACTCTGCTCTGCGTAAGGTTGCTCGTGTCCGCCTCACGAATGGTATCGAGGTCACCTCTTACATTCCCGGTATCGGCCATAACCTGCAGGAGCACTCCGTCGTGCTGATCCGTGGCGGCCGTGTTAAGGACCTGCCCGGTGTGCGTTACCACATCATCCGTGGTACCCTGGATACTCAGGGTGTGGCAGGCCGTAATCAGGCCCGCTCCAAGTACGGCGCAAAGCGTCCTAAGGCCGGTGCTGCAAAGAAGTAATTGAGGACAACCGCCATAAACGGCTTTCCTTTATATAAATAACAAGTCCGCTTAAAAGCGGAGGGTAACGGTTTATGTAAGGTCAGCTCTTTGTGACACAACGGGAGTTTTATTACTTTCGAGTACCGATGATATCATTCTGTGAAGGAGGGAAGAAAGATGCCTAGAAGAGGTAACATTGCTAAGCGCGATGTCTTAGCTGATCCTATTTACAATTCCAAGATGGTCACCCGCTTGGTCAACAGCGTCATGCTGGATGGCAAGAAGGGCGTCGCTCAGAAGATCGTTTACGAAGCTTTCTCCATGATTCAGGAAAAGACCGGCAACGATCCTCTGGAGACTTTCGAGAAGGCGATGGAGAACATCATGCCCAGCCTCGAGTGCAAGACCCGCCGTGTTGGTGGCGCTAACTACCAGGTTCCCTTGGAGGTCAGCCCCGCTCGCCGCGAGACTCTGGGTCTGCGCTGGCTGACTGCCTACAGCCGCACCCGTGGTGAGAAGACCATGGCACAGCGTCTGGCTGCTGAGATCATGGATGCTGCCAACAACACTGGTAACGCCGTGAAGAAGCGCGAGGATACCCACAAGATGGCCGAGGCCAACAAGGCTTTCGCTCATTTCCGTTATTGATCTGTTCTGTAGGAGGTTAATTTCATGGCTACACCCAGAGAAGTTTCTCTTCAGATGACGAGAAATATCGGCATTATGGCTCATATCGATGCCGGCAAGACGACCACTACCGAGCGTATCCTGTACTACACCGGTATCAACCATAAGATCGGTGAGGTCCACGATGGCGGTGCCACGATGGACTGGATGGTTCAGGAGCAGGAGCGTGGTATCACCATCACTTCCGCTGCTACCACCTGCTACTGGTCTCACTCTGAGACCCAGAAGGATCCGGTCGCGTTCAAGAAGAATCGTCACCGCATCAACATTATCGACACTCCGGGCCACGTGGACTTCACTGTTGAGGTCCAGCGCTCTCTGCGCGTTCTGGACGGTTCTGTGACCGTTCTGGCCGCAAAGGGTGGTGTCGAGCCTCAGTCTGAGACCGTTTGGCGTCAGGCTGATGAATACAAAGTCCCCCGTATGGTGTACGTCAACAAGATGGACACCATGGGTGCTGACTTCTTCCGCTGCATCAAGATGCTGCATGATCGTCTGCACGCCAACGGCGTGGCCATCCAGCTGCCCATCGGTCAGGAGGATACCTTCCGCGGTATCGTTGACTTGGTCGATATGAACGCTGAGGTCTACTACGACGACATGGGCAACGATATGCGTACCGAGCCCATCCCCGAGGATATGGTCGAGCAGGCTGAAGAGTACCGTAACATTCTGGTCGAGGCTGTTGCCGAGAACGACGAAGAGTTGATGGAGAAGTACCTTGAGGGCGAGGAAATCACCCGCGAGGAACTGAAGAAGGCTATCCGCAAGGAAACCATTGCAAATACTCTGGTTCCCGTTGTCTGCGGCTCTTCCTACAAGAACCGCGGTGTGCAGAAGTTGCTGGACGCTATCGTTGACTATATGCCCGCTCCTACCGATGTTGAGGACATCAAGGGTGTGAATCCTGAGACCGAAGAGCAGGAGACCCGTCCGTCTTCCGACGACGCTCCCTTCGCAGCTCTGGCCTTCAAGATCGCTACCGACCCGTTCGTTGGTAAGCTGGCATACTTCCGTGTGTACTCCGGTAAGGTTGAGGCAGGTACTACTGTCTACAACTCCGTGAAGGACAACAAGGAGCGTATGGGCCGCATCCTGCAGATGCACGCCAACCACCGCGAGGATATCGAGTCCGTCTACTCCGGCGACATTGCCGCCGTGGTGGGCCTGAAGAATACCACCACCGGCGACACCCTGTGTGATGAGAAGCATCCCATCATCCTGGAGTCCATGGAGTTCCCGGAGCCTGTGATCCGCGTGGCCATCGAGCCGAAGACCAAGGCCGGTCAGGAGAAGATGAGCGTCGCTTTGGCCAAGCTGGCCGAGGAGGACCCCACCTTCCGCACCTATACCGATGAGGAGACGGGCCAGACCATCATCGCCGGTATGGGCGAGCTGCACCTGGAGATCATCGTGGACCGCCTGCTGCGCGAGTTCAAGGTGGAGGCCAATGTGGGCGCGCCTCAGGTGGCGTACAAGGAGACCATCCGCAAGGCTGTGGATCAGGATACCAAGTATGCCCGCCAGTCCGGCGGTAAGGGCCAGTACGGTCATGTGAAGATCCACGTGGAGCCCAACGAGTCCGGTAAGGGCTACGAGTTTGTCAATGCCGTGGTGGGCGGCGCCATCCCCAAGGAGTATATCCCCGCTATCGATGCCGGTATCCAGGGCGCCATGCTCTCCGGTACCGTGGCTGGCTATCCCGTGGTGGATGTCAAGGTCACCCTGTTCGACGGTTCCTATCACGAGGTGGACTCCTCCGAGATGGCGTTCAAGATCGCCGGTTCCATGGCCTTCAAAGAGGCTATGCGTAAGGCGGATCCCACGCTGCTGGAGCCCATTATGAAGGTCTGTGTCATCGTCCCCGACGAGTACATGGGCGATGTGATCGGCGACCTGAATGCCCGGCGCGGACAGATCCAGGGCTATGAGATGCGTTCCGGCGCACAGCAGATCGACGCGTTCGTGCCGCTGGCCGAGATGTTCGGCTATGCCACCGACCTGCGTTCCCGCACCCAGGGCCGTGGTCAGTACACCATGGAGCCCAGCCACTATATCGAGCTGCCCAAGGGCCTGCAGGAGAAGCTGATCGCCAAGCGTACCGGCCGGGAAAATTTCTAAAACCGTATTTTACGATTGATTTTCCCACCAAAATACTGTAAAATGGCAGTGTTAGATTGTTAGTGCTGCCCAACACATGATACAAAACTGTTAAGGAGGATCATTTCAAATGGCTAAGCAGAAATTTGAAAGAACAAAGCCCCATGTTAACATCGGTACCATCGGTCATATCGACCATGGTAAGACCACCCTGACCGCCGCTATCACCAAGTATCTGGCTCTGCAGGGCGGTGCTGAGTACACCGATTACGCTTCCATCGATAAGGCTCCCGAAGAGCGCGAGCGTGGTATCACCATCAACACCGCTCACGTGGAGTATGAGACCGCCAAGCGTCACTATGCGCACGTCGACTGCCCGGGCCACGCCGACTATATCAAGAACATGATCACCGGTGCTGCCCAGATGGACGGCGCTATCCTGGTCATCGCCGCCTCCGACGGCCCCATGGCTCAGACTCGTGAGCACCTGCTGCTGGCCCGTCAGGTGAACGTGCCCTCCGTGCTGGTCTTCCTGAACAAGTGCGATCAGGTCGACGATGAGGAGCTGCTCGAGCTCGTCGAGATGGAAGTCCGTGAGCTGCTCTCCAGCTATGAGTTCCCCGGTGATGAGATTCCCATCATCAAGGGCTCCGCTCTGAACGCTCTCGTTTCCGAGTCCACCGATCCCAACGCTCCCGAGTATGCCTGCATCAAGGAGCTGATGGACGCTGTTGACGAGTATATCCCCACTCCGGACCGTAAGGCTGACCTGCCTTTCCTGATGCCCGTAGAGGATGTGTTCACCATCACCGGTCGTGGTACCGTTGCTACCGGCCGTGTGGAGAGAGGCCAGCTGAAGACCGGCGAGGAAGTTGAGATCGTTGGTCTGAAGGACGAGAGCTCCAAGACCGTTTGCACCGGTATTGAGATGTTCCGTAAGATTCTGGACTATGCTGAGGCCGGCGACAACATCGGCTGCCTGCTGCGTGGTGTTCAGAGATCCGACATCGAGCGTGGTCAGGTTCTGGCTAAGCCCGGTTCCATTCATCCCCACACTGAGTTCACCGGTCAGGTGTATGTACTGACCAAGGAAGAGGGCGGTCGTCATACTCCCTTCTTCAACAACTATCGTCCCCAGTTCTATTTCAGAACCACTGACGTTACCGGCGTGATCACCCTGCCCGAGGGCACTGAGATGTGCATGCCCGGCGATAACGTCGACATGAAGGTTGAGCTGATCACCCCCATCGCTATTGAAGAGGGTCTGCGCTTCGCTATCCGTGAGGGCGGCCGTACCGTTGGTTCCGGCGTTGTTACCGCTATCAAGGAGTAATTCCCGGAATTACAGAATCTATAAAAGAGCAAGTCTTCGGACTTGCTCTTTTTGCATTGACAGTTATAGGAAAGTAGGGTCCAGATTTGTCTTTTTATTAGCAAACTCGGGTTTGAACCCATTTCAACAGCTAACCGATTGCGCGGCGTTCGTTGGTACTATAATTTATTGTCCGCTATTTGGTACACAAGACGGATCCGCTTGCGCTGAGCGTTGACAGCCGCGGCGGCATGACTGTATAATGGTTTTAAGGCAAAGAAGATGCCGTCAGCGAGATGATCTTTGACTTCATCAGTGGTGAAGCCGGCACGCAGGAGGGCGGCGATAAGTTCGCCAAGTGGCTGGCGGAAGATACTGACCTGACCCAAAAAGAAAAGAAGTCCGTTATCGAAAAGATCAAGGACTTCTTTACAAAGCGGCTGGACAGCACCCCGGAACACACGGTGCGTGACGAGTACGCTCAGGAGGTTTTGGACACGCTGCGGGGTATGGCAATCACGCTGTCCGATGAGCAAAAGGCAGAGACAGCTTACCATCATGATCGGTACGGCAATGACCTGCTTTTTCTGTATTTTGCATCAAAAAGTACTGCAATAAGTACTATAACGCCAAAAGATTTCTGTTTCTCTTGCTTTTTGTGTAAGCGGAAATTTGGCTTAACTAAGCCGAAAATAAAAAGTAAAATAAAAAAAGGACAGCCGAAAAGCTGTCCTTATGGTCGGAGTGACAAGACTTGAACTTGCGGCCCCTAGACCCCCAGTCTAGTGCGCTACCAACTGCGCCACACCCCGATTGCTTAAACACTATACCATAAAATGCGCTATATTGCAAGCCTTTTTTGCGAATGGTTGCATTTTTTTTGCAAATGGACTATACTAATTACAGATTGAACAAGAGGTGATGAAGTGGCGTTGGAAGAACAGGTGGTGGATCGGCTGATCCACTTGGGTTATACCGTTTCATTTGCAGAGTCTTGCACCGGCGGGCTGTGCTCCGGCACGCTGGTTAATGTAGCCAATGCGTCCAAGGTGCTGAATGCCAGCTTTGTAACCTATGCCAATGCGGCGAAAACTCGTTTTTTGGGCGTGGAGGCGGACACGATCTTGAAT
>ERZ1027285.369-NODE-369-length-13002-cov-4.529312_pt1 | contig 13002 bp, 10 predicted proteins | sample MGYA00519240_ERZ1027285 | MGnify/ENA primary metagenome ERZ1027285 (study PRJEB26926, sample SAMN06165018) | human gut metagenome | biome: ENVO:00009003; feature: ENVO:2100002; material: ENVO:00002003 | host: Homo sapiens | place: USA | collected 2012 ...
GTATCTGTCTGCCTCTTGCCACCGCCGTGCGGGTGATGGTCACCGTATAGGTACGCACCTTGCCGTTTTCGGCGGTAACGGTGTAGGTGTTTTTGCCCTCCTGCAACGCGGCAGGTGCGGTAAGCGACGCGAACTCGGACCTGGCGATCTCCGGCTCCACGGCAGCCAGGTCCATGGCGTAAGGGATGGTAATGGCGATATTGTCGCCATCGATCACGCCCTCCGCGTCGCCCAGCTTATAGGCGGTGATGTAATTCTCTGAGGACTTTCTGGCGGTGATGGTCCCCTTGTATTCTGTCCGCAGGTCAAAATTGCTGTTGGTCACCGTCAGCGTCAGGGGCGTCGTCTCGGAATTGGTGAAATCAAAGGAGCCGCTGTCCATACTGGTCGCCGTGCCTGTATGCGTGATAACCGGCGTGATAGCGCTCAGGTCGGTGCCCTCCGGCAGGTTCAGGAAGATCGTCTTAGTGGCTTCGTCGATTTTGGCGTACCGGGTCTTGCCATCCTTGGCGGTAACGGCGAAGGAGGTGACCAGATTGTCCGGCGTACCCGTTTCGATGAGGATGCTCCATGTGGCGCCCAAAGCGCTGTACCTGGTGCCATAGGCCGGATCATAGGGCGTTACCTGATAGGCCAGCGTTCCCTGCGTCACAGAGCCTGCCACCGAATTGGCGATCAGTCCGGTTCCTACCTCGACATCCACTGTTAATTTGGAACGGTCTATATTCTCCGGCAGCTTTACCGTCACCGTGCGGGCTGCGGCATCGATGCTGCCCACAGAGCCGCCGATGGTCACCCGGTCAATGACCGGCTCCTTGATGCGATTCTGTTCAACGTAGGAAAGATATTCAGGAACGATCTTCTTATAGATGATCCGCAGAGCAGCGGGGCTGACCTGACTATAGCCTTTTTTAGCAATATACTTTTGCAGATATTCCCGCATGAACTGAACGGCCTCCTCGCCGCCCGCACGCCACTTTGCTTCATAGGAGTCAAAGAGACGGTTGCCTCCCATGCCGACAGTATCGTCGTCATAAAAGGCGGTATCCATGCCTAGCCAGTATCCCAGTGTGCCGAGCATATCCGCATTGGCCGGATGATACGCGCCGATATTGGTCTTTGCCGCATTGATCTTATCTATTACAAGATAGAGCTGATGATAGGTATCCGCGAACAGCTCCGCCATACCCAGCAGTTCCTGGGTATTCGCTTCTGTCCACGTTTCCTTACTGGTAGCCTCCGCTGCAAAGGTATAGACTGGGAATGTCCGTCCATCTGCTGCAGTAAGGTTATAGCGAATCGGCCTTGAAAAATCATAAGAATTGTTAAGTACTATATCAGCTTTATTATCCTTTGAACTTTTCAGGTCACCAAAGTCGATGGTAGTTGGTGTCATCATATACGCACTTGCGTCAGCACCTTTTGGCACACTATAGACATTGATGAACCCACCAAAATCGCTATTTTTAGGGGCAATTACTGCATTGCCATTATAGAAGGTACCGCTATTCTGCAAATACCTGTCACCGCTGGCCGTACCGGTGGCCGGCCAAGTACCAACTGCTGCGAAAGCCTGCGCCGTCAGAGAAAGGGTCATTACCAGTGCCAGCAGCAGCGTCAGCACACGGCGCAGCGAGCCTCTTACGTTTTGTGTTGTCTTTTTCATATCGTTACCTCACTCAGAGCGGATAGCCTCGTTGGGGCTGATGAGCGTCGCTTTGCGGGCGGGCATCCACGCGGCGGCAATGGCTACCGCGCCTGCGAACACCACGCCGCAGACCGCCAGCCACCAGGGCAGCACGCACCGCAGCTCACGGGACGCGAAGATCACCGGTATGAGCCACTTGGCGATAAAGCTCAGCACCAAGCCCGCCGCGCCGCCAATCACGCCTACGATCAGTGCTTCCGTCAGGAACATCTTGAAGATGTCGCTGCGAACGGTGCCCAGCACCTTCAGCACGCCGATCTCCCGCGTCCGTTCCGTGATGGACATCATCATGGTGTTTGCCACGCAGATGGCGGAGATCAGGACAGCGATACCGCCCAGCGCGCCCAACATCCCCTGGATCTGCCGGGACTGTGTCCGTACCGTCTCCAGCATATCGTTGAGCGAATAGGTGTTCAGCCCCGTGTCCCGGATCAGCTTGACAATACGCTGCACGTCGTTGACGTTCTTGACCTTCACCCAGACCAGATCGTAGGTAGGGCCGTTGGCCTTCTCTTCCGCCGTCTTGGCCTGGGTAGTCGCACCCATGTAATTGGCGTTGGCCTGCGTCATCTCCTGCAAGCGGTCGAAGGACATGAACGCGGCGGTGGCGAAGTTGTTGTTCAGGGTGGAGCAGATGCCTGTCACCCGCAGGGTATAGAGGTTACTGGAGGGCAGTGCCCGTCCGTCGGTGTCGGCCTTCGGCTCGCCGGTCAGGCTGGAGGAATCGAAGGTCATGCGGACAGGCACCTCCAGTAGGTCGATCAGGGCGTTGCCGTTCTCGTCCACCGCCAGTTCCCAGTCCTTGGCCTTGTTGGCAAGACCAGCCGCCACGTCGTCGGTGAACAGCACCTCCGGATGCAGGCGCGTACCGTCCTCGGCCATAACGCCCCGCTCCGGCGTCAGCATGAAGTTTTCCGCCGTGGTCATGTCGATGCCGTAGACGCGCACCATGTTGACATAGTTGCCGGACACGATGTAGGCGGACTGCTGATAGACCGGCGTTACCGCCTCCACACCGTCGATGCCCCGGAACGCCTCCAGCGCCTTGTCGTTCAGCAGTGCCTTGCGTCCGTAGTCGCCGGTGGCCGGCGTTACATCGATCTTTGTCAGGCTGCCCAATGCCTCGATGCTCTCGCGGTATGCCTGTTCATATCCGAGACCCACGGAGATCAGCACCACGATACACATGACGCCCACCGCCATGGACAGGGCTGTCAGCGCCGTGCGGGTCTTTCGCCGGAACAGGTTGGTGCAGCCGTAGCGAAACAGGTCTTTTGGCTTCATACATTCCCGTCCTTATTGCTTTCGTCGTAGGTCAGCGGCTTCTCCCCGATGCCCGGTGCGCCGCCGTCTGCGTCAAAGTCGTCGTCAAAATCGTCCAAGGCAGCGGTGTTTTCAGCACCGGGCCCAATCTCGCCCCGTTTATAGCGGATGATCACATAGACGATGATCGCAATGATGATCAGCACCAACAAAATCACCAGCAGCCACAGCCACCAGCGGCTGCCTGTGCCGTCTTTATTTGCGTTGACGCTGTTGGCATCTGTATCCGCAGAGCTTTCCGCCACGCTCAGGGGCACGGAGATGTCCTGAGAATACGTCTCGCCGTTGGCGTCCTCATACTGGAGGATCATCTTACCCACAAACGCGCCGATTTTGGAGAAGCCCACCGTTACATCGGCGCTGGTGGAGCCGCCTGCCAGCAGGTCACCCACATAACAGGGGGTGGAGGCGGTCATGCCGTCCGTGGCCAGCACCCGGATATTCATAGCCTTGGCACGGCCCATGTTGGTCAGCGGCACGGAGATGGTAGCTTCCTTATCCTTGCTGAGTGTGCCGTACACCTCCGGCGTACCGGCCAGAACATCCATCTTCTGGCTGACCGGCAGCATGATGTTCTGCGCCGCCTTACCGGCCACCGCCTCGGTGGTCTCATAGGTCAGATTGATGCCCAGCATGGCGGGGCCAACCTCCGCGTCCTGCTTGGCCATGATCTTGTATTTCAGGATCGTCGTGCCGCCCGGCTTGATGGAGTCGGCATAGGCGGTATCCGTGCCGCCCACGCACAGCGTCAGACCGGGAGAATTGGTGAATACCAGGCTGGAGATGATTTTCTTGGCCGTGTCATACTTGGAATTGTTGATCAGGGTCAGGCGCAGCTCCGTCTCCTCGCCTGCCATCAGGCCGGATACCTCAGTATCGTCCACATACAGCTTATAGCTCTGCACCATCACCGACATGGCGGAGGCGTCATAGCCGTCGATCACAGTAAACTGCGTGGAGAAGGAGCCCTCCGCAGGGGCGCTGTTCTCGAAATAGTTGGCCTTGAATTTAATGGACTTATTGCCGGAGGTGGCAAAGGGCGACACGGTGAAGGTGTAGTCCAGATACTTCACCTCTCCGCTGGCCCAGTAGTCGAAATACTTGCCCAAATTGGTGGAGTCGATCACAAAGGGGAACTCGTCCAGCGCGGCGGACACCACGGGATAGACCGTCACGCTGGTCAGGGTGCCGCCCACATTGATCACGGGGATCCGCATGGAGATAGTCTGATTGGGTGTGCCGGTAGGCACGGTATAGGAGCCGCCCGCGTTGGTACCCGCCACCTGAAGGCTGCCGAAGGCGGTGGTAACGCCGGACATATTGCCGTTGTCGGTAACGGTCACATAGGCACTGACCTTGAAGGTCACGTCCTCGGTGATAGTGGTGCCGTTCACGGCATCCTCCCGCCACACGGTGGCGTTGATCTTAAAGGGCACGGCATAGCGTCCCTTGCTGGCGAACTCGCTGATCTTGAACTCGAACCACGCCTCCGCCGTGGAGTTGTAGGACATATCCTTTAAGTGCTGCACATCGCTGGCATAGATCAGCTCAAAGGGCCAGTTGGACACGCTGGCGTCGGTAGGCACATCGGGGTAGATGTTGATGTTGCGCAGCATGTATTTCTCGCTGGGCAGATACTCCTTGTTCACCGCCAGCGGCAGCACGATCTTCACCACCTGACCGGGAACGCCTTGGGGGGACTGTGCGCCGGTATCCATCAGGATCAGGGCGTTGGCGTCGCTGGGTATGACCTTGATATCCGTGTTGGGCTTCTCGTCCTCTACCGGAATACCGCCGCTCTCGTCGTCCAGCGCGGTCACGCCGCTGTCATCGCCGTTGGTGTAAGCGTCTGCGCCTTCTGTTGCCATTGCGACGGTGGGAAGCATGGATACCGTCATCCATACGCAGATCAACAGGGCAATCACCCGTTTTGCTGTTTCTTTTTTCACTGTCTGGTCTCCTCTCCGATGTGCTGATTCTCTGTCTCTATCTTTCCGTCGCTGAAATGGACGGTACGATCCGTATAACGCTCCATCTGCGGGTCATGGGAGCTGAGGATAAAGGTGGTATTCCGTTCCCGGAATATCTCACACAAAAGCTCCATGACCTCCTGGCCGGTCCGGGTGTCCAGGTTGCCGGTTGGCTCGTCCGCCAGCACGATGTACGGCTCAGTGATGATGGCGCGGGCGATGCTGACGCGCTGCTGCTGACCGCCTGACAGCTCCGCAGGCCGGTGATCTACGTGTCCGCGTAGTCCCACACGGCTCAGGGCCTGCCACGCCAGCCAGTTCCGTTCATCCTCCGGTACGCCCCGGATGGCCAGTGGCAGCGCCACATTCTCCAACGCCGTGTATTGGGGCAAATTATTGTAGTTCTGAAAGACGAAGCCGATATAGCGGCGGCGGAACTTTGTCCGTAACTCCTCGTCCATGGCCTCCAGATGATGCTTGCCTCGGACGATGATCTCCCCTTTGGTGGGCGGCTCCAGTCCTGCCAACATATTCAGAAGAGTCGATTTTCCGGAACCGCTGCGGCCCGCAATGCAGACAAATTCACCCTGCAGCACAGATACGTCCACGCCATCCAATGCACGGACAGTGTTTCCGCCCACGGTATAGTATTTTTTTAGACCCACCGTTTTTATAATGGTTTTTCGTTCGCTCATAATTCTCTCTCGCTATCTCAAATGTGGAGGGCGGCAATATCTATCCTGTTAGAGCTAACTTGGTCTTAACAAGTCTCGGCTCTCATCCTCATGTGGCACCCAACGCCAGTACGAAATATGCCATTCTGACCGCCGGATGCAGTTCCCCGAAGAATCGGATTTAGAAATCAGTCATGAGTATTTTTCCAGTCTTCGGCACCGTCCATCTTTGCATTCAGGTCACTGCCAAGGTCGCAAGTATAGTTCCATTCGATTACGTCTCCTGCCTTGACAAAATACGTACCGCAGCCGTAGTTGGGATACCATCCGTTGACCGAATACATCCAGCCGCTCCAGCGACCGCCATCAAACTCGTAAAGGTTATTGATACCATTTATATAATTCTTGCTGCGGTGTTCCATGTGAATCTTGTATTTTTGACACACACGGTTAAGAATATCGAAAACCGAGTTCCCCTGCTCAATCTCTACTGTGGTCACATCCAGAATACAGCCAGAAGCGGGGACGATGCCCGCCCACTTACTCTCCAGATGCATGCCGTTTTTTACCGCCGTGTCACAGCGGATGGTGATGGTGACGGTATCCTTCTTGCTGTCCGGCTTCTGATCCGGTGTAGGTGTGGGAGTATTGCTATCTTCAGCTTTCTGGTCGTTTTTCTTACCGTCGTTCTTCTTGCCGCCGGAATCTGGCGTTGTGATATTTGCAGGCTCCTCGTCAGGCGTAGTAGGAGTGGCCTGATCTGCCTTGTTGCTCTTGTTGCCTTCCGGTGCATCCGAAGATCCCTGAGAGTAGAAATCTGCCACACTATCAGGCTTGCTGGGCGCGGTGGGGGCCGTGTCCTTCTTGCCGAAGCTGAAGGCCTCCGTAAACCAGGAATACCACGGCTTTTCCTCTTCGGGTTGGTCGGTATCCTCTCCCACATAATCCAGATCCAATTCGCCGCTATTGCCGGCAGTGCCGGTCTGGGCGCAGGCACACAGGCTCAACAGCATCATAAGTGCCAGCAGGAACGCGATGATATATCTCAGATTCTTTTTCATGTCAATTCTCCTTCAGCCGTTAGGGCTGTTGATTTTGAGGATGCGGGAGGGGCCGGCAAACCCCTCCCGCTATGGAAAAGACAACGGCATTTGCCGTCTCGACTTGCCTTTTGCGGATTTGAGGATGGGGGACGGGGCGGCTTAAACCCCGTCCCCCTATGGAAAGCTGACAGTCTCCGTTCAGACTGTCTCGGCTTGACTGGGGTTAATTGCTGCGGATATTGTATCAAGTGCGGCTTCAGCGGAGGTCTCTGCCAAGGTGAGAGCCTTTGCTTCAGCCTCCGCCTTCTTCTTCGCCGCCCATTCAGCCTTAGCAGCCCGCTCCGCGCGCTTTTTGATAGCCTGCTCCTTCTTTCGCTGCTCGGATTGCTCCAGCTTGCGCTGCCGCTTCTGCCTTCGCTCCTCACGGAACAACGGTTCTTGCTTCACCTTTTCCGCCTTATAGCGAGCGGTGTCGCGCAGCTTGCGCATGGAACGAGGCTGCGGCAGCCTTGCCGCCGCCATCGCGGCTGCCCAGCTGCCAAAACGCTGCTCAATAAACGTACCGCCATCCACTTCGCTGGGGGATGGGCTGTGACCCAGCGAGATGGCACACCGGCTCAGATACCGCGCCAGCTGCGGCAGCGGCGTATCTGCGTTTCGCTCGGCAAATGCTTCGTCACGCGCTTCCAGTGCTGCTACAGCCCTTTTGACTATTTGGTTTTGTGCCCACGCCTGAAAATCAATGGGACGTCCGCCGCGTTGAGACATAGTAACACTCCTCCTTATTACGAAAAAATGCCGGACAAACCCCTTCTCAGGGGATGACCAGCGACATTTTGGCAAGAAAAAACGCTGACAAAATCCGTCAGCGCACACTCCTGCCCTCGTCACAGCGAGAGAGCGCCACTGTGTACCAAAGATCCTTGACCGTGCAATTCTCCTGCCCTCGCGCCACAAGGCTTTCGCCTTTCGTACATGATCTACCTTCTCAGAAGCTTCCTCCCAATGGCGGTATTACCCAACAGCTTTCGCCGCTTCGACCATTTCCTTGCGCTCACAGTGCCGTCCGCAGAGGGTTTCTAACCCAAATTCTTTTTTAGGCTGCTGCCTGATCTTTTGCATATAAAAAGATCTTTACGACCAACACAGCCACACGGTGTCACCGGATCATATTTACTTGTCTGTTGCAAATGAATGATGCTGCTGCGGTTTGTGCATACTGCAAAGTGTCAGCACACGCTCTGGGTATTTCGTAAATCATATACAATTCACGAACTCTGCGTCTGCGCGTCTTTGCAGCGCATCGCTTTGCGGCATCTCTGACGGAATTTTTGACGGAGTTAAACTGCCCCACGTACTTTCAATCGGGAGAAAGCATATACTCTGCACCGCCTGCTTTTTATGTGCCAGAGAGGAATGCACATAGGTCTGTAATGTCGTCCGTATATCAGCGTGGCCCAGCAGCTCGCTGAGGCTCTTGATGTCCACGCCGCTTTCCATGCACCGTGTCGCGTAGGTATGCCGCATAGCATGAAAATTTCGATAGCGGGTACCGCAGCGTTCCAACAGCTTCCGATACCGGTATTGCAGTGTGCGCGGCTCCATTGGCGTGTTCGTATTGGTCAGCAGGTAGTTATCTTTTTGAATATTCTGCGTGGCTGTTTTCAACAACTCCAGCATATCATTGGGAATTGCCACAAGACGTACAGAACTGCTGCTTTTAGGGGATTGAACCACCAAATGTGTTCCGGAAGCATCCCGCACACGGGCAACCGAGCGCTCAATTCGCAGAAAGCCTGAACGGAAGTCAATGTCACTTTTGCGTAGAGCGCAGATCTCACCAAGGCGCAGCCCGGTGTTCAGGATTAGAAGGGCACAAAGTCCCGTGATGTCCGGTGCATCCAATACCTTCTGCGCCAGCGCGGCTATTTCGTGGTCAGCAAATACCTCGACCTTTTTGCTTCGATATGCAGGCAGCTCCACATCCCTGCCGGGGCAGTCGCAATGGCATTTCTTTTTCACAACTTTGAAAATTGTTTTCAGCAGCACGCCAACATCCCTTGTGCTCTTGCATGACAAACCTCTATCTTGCAGCCGCGAAAAAAATACAGAAAGTTTTTCCGCCGTCAGATCACGCAGCAGGATCGTTCCAATTTCAGGGACAATATAGTGCCGTATCATATACTCGTAACGCCCAATCGTTGAGGCCTTCAGTGCGCCGCGGCGCTCGGACAGGAAGAATTCTGCTGCCTGACATACCGACATTTCACCTGTCAACATAGGCTTCTGTGGCAGCGCATCTTCCATCCTTCGCCGCTTCTCACGGCAGGCGGCATAGCTCTTGGCATAAACATACCCATATTCCGCCTTGCCGGCAGGTGTCCGGCCGCGAATATAGCGACCCTCCCACCGGCCATCCTTCCGCTTGTAAATGTTCTCTCCTCGCCGTGGCATAGTAATCTCCCTTCCTTCTGACGGTGTTTGTGACGGCAATTACCACGATGCCGTGGTATCCTTTCTTTTGAACTTCCAGATGATGGAAACAATATAAAGCAATTTGAATCGCAATTCAGATAGTTCTTGCTTTTTCACAATTTTCCTGCATTTTTTGTTGACTTTTTTGGTAAGTCAATGTATAGTAAAAGATAGAATTGCGGTAACTTTTCTGTCGTGAATTGTATATGATTTACGAAAAACGAACTATTCCTCATGCAGCCGTAGGCACAGATGCCTACGGCTTTTTTTGTTTTGCAGGCAAGGCGCGATCTGGCTTGCCGCATCGTGACCGGGACTAATCATCCGGTTATCAAGACCGTCTGGGATAGAACCGCTCGCCGACCCACTCTGCGGTCAGCTCTTTCGGATGCAAGACCAGCGTGGGCGTATGGCTTTCCACAGCAAAAGCAAAGGCTCTGTTTTCCCCACTGTCCGTTGCTGACAAGTCCGTATCATGAACACATAGCACCACATCGGCAAGGCCGATGATCTTCCTATAGGCTTGCAGCTGTGCATCCGGCGTACCCACGGGACACACGACCGAAATATGGGTGCATTTTTCCAGCATAGTAAAATAGCGTTCCCGCAGATACGGCGCCCACTTTGTGGCTTGTTCCTCATGTGGTGTATAGCAGAAAAGCATCAGGTCTTGGTCGGTGGTTTCCCGCAGACCATTGACGATTTCGGCTGCGTAAAGACCTACGCCGCAGTCGCAGGCGGTCAGAAACTGAGTCACACCGCGCTGGCGCAGCGCCATGATCTGCTGCGCCAATTCCGTCTTCATTTTAGAACAAAACTTATCTTCTTCATCAAAACCCCACGGGAACCGCATGGGGTTCTGTCCTATGACCGCACAGCGGATTGGCTTGTTCATATCCCCACCTACCCTTACAGGATATAGTGTCAGCTTGAAAAAAGTGGTTTTTGGACCTTAAATTTCGCAAGAACTATGTCTGTTTATACAAATGTACTTTTAGGATATTATAACATTGCCAAATTGCACATACAATACAAATCGTAAGAAAAGATTAGGAGATTTGGTTGTATGGTAAACTACGAGTTCATAGGCGCGCGGATCAGAGAGGCCCGTCTTCGGAAAAAGCTTTCACAGGAACAGCTTGCCGCAATGGTCGATGTGGGAACTTCGCATATCAGCCATATTGAAACCGGCGCGACGATCCCAAGCACAAAGCTGCTCGTGCAGCTGATGAATATTCTGGACTGTGATCCCAACGAGGTACTGTGTATGGAGACCCGCAGCACACGTCCGATCCTGAACAGTTGGCTCTCTGAGCTGGTCGCAGACTGCAACGAGGATGAAATCAAGATCATCACAGACACGGTTATGGCGCTGAAAACCAGTCTGCGCCGCAATCGAAATGAAGACAAATAATGTTCAAAGCCTCGCTCTTACGTAGAGCGGGGCTTTGTTTACTATATAGGAGACTGTAAAAAAACAAGCGTCGTATTCTGCCGATAGGAGGGAGGAACATACAGGCATTCGGAAGGGATTTAAAGCATATGCACAGCGGCGAATAAGCTATGAGCACGATACCGGGTAATGTTGAAGACTACCCCTTACGAGAACACGACGCGAATTAAGGTCGTTCTATTTACTGGAACGCCCGCGCCCTGCCATGCGCAGAGTGCGGGCGTTTTCGTTGTGTCGAAAAGCAACGAAAAACGTCGTGCGGTGCAGAGGTCCGCCCATAATGGCCGTTCCCCCAACGAAACCATTATGATAAAGGAGGCCTGCTGCCATGCGGGATAGTCAGTACAAGTCGTGCGCGGTACAGAACCAGTTTACAGCCTATCTAATTGCCGCGATTCGCAATTACAAAAGAACGTATTTAAGGAGAATTTCCACAGCTCTTCGGACAGAACTGCCCATGGAGGGACACAGCGAGGTGATGGAATTATGTGAGGAAACGGACTTCTTCTGTGGGCTGCCGCTGATGCAGCGATTGGAGAATGAGCGTCTGTTCGCTGCTATGCAAGGGTTAAGCGAGCGAGAGCGTTACATATTTCTGTCTAAAGTCCTTGGAGAGATGAGTCTTTCGGAGATTGCGCTGTCGCTCGGTATCACCTATGGAGCTGCGGCCATGTCCTATCATCGCACGGTCTCGCGCCTGAGAAACGCTGTGGGAGGTGGTAAAGGTGAATGATTTCATGGAGCTGTTCATGAGTGCGAAGAACGGGGATTCGTCTGCAATGGAGGAACTTCTGCATATGTACTACCCGCTCTTATACAAGGAATCCGTGGTCAACGGGATCTTTGATGAGGATCTGCTTCAGGAACTGTGCCTGCTGTTCTTGAAGTGCGTGGCAAAGTTCAATATTCGATAGAGAGAACTCTCTCGGTCACGTTCTATGGAAATAATGGTTTAACCGCTGCAAGGAAGAAGCCCAGTTCGCATGAAAGGCGAGCTGGGCTTCCCAATTTCACTAATAACTATGTATTTTCAAGTCTCTCAACGGCTTCTTCATAGGTATATACCGGCAGAAACCTCGTCCCTTCGCAGACCGCCGAGAACACGGGTGGATGACCTCCTGCATCGCAGGCGAACACCCCTTCTGCCTCTACGGCGGCATTCAGTCGCTCCAAGTACATATAGAGGTTCCCGGAACGATCCATCCTATACTCCGGTGCAGAGCCAATCTGATGCTGCCCCATATAAAGCCGCGTTTCTTCCGGCAGGGGCATCAACAGCTTACACGTGGCTGCCCGCGATGGTCTTTCCACCATCGGAGCAAAGAGGCTGCTTTGCTCTCCAAACATGAAGCCGCGTGCGTGTACGCGCTCCTTATACGGGAAGTGACAGGTGTTTTGCCAAAACATAGCGGTTAGCCTGCGGACATTCTCGCACATGGCATAAGTGTCGATCATCTCATGGGGACGGTGTTCATTGAAATAACCTGCGCTGATATTGACAGCCGCAGTTTTCAAGTGCGGTGCGACCACAGAGATGTCACTGAACGAGCCGGAGTTCTCCTTGAAGCCGAAGCTGCAAACGAACTCCGTGAAGTCAGGGTTATCACAGTGATAGAATACGGCGTCATTTCTGCCGCGCCGATCCAATTCAACGATATAGTTGACCTCTGGACGCAGCTTGCTGTTGGTAAATTTCCTTGCACCCACACCGCCGAGCTCCTCGTCTTCGCAAAACAAGATATGACAATGGCACTCGTGCATCAGCATCAGGATCATATATACACCGGCACGGTCATCACCGCCAATCCCGTAGGGCGACATCAGGTAGCGTCCATCCTCGGAGCAGCAGATGATATCCGGCCTATGGGTATGAACCGTGTCCAGATGGGCGACCAGCAACACGGGGACAGTGCCTTCTGCATAAAGAAATCCGCTTTTACAGACGGGTTCATAGTCGTGCGCGCGCAGTTGCTGCACAAGATGCTCTTTCAGCTCGCGCTGGGTCATCTTCAAGATGCTTTCAAAATGGGATATACTCATTCCCATAGCTTCGCAAATATTCATTATGCTCCTCCTCACGCCACCGCCACGGTAGCTTTTTCACAAAGCGTATGACCCATAGCACGACAGGCGGAGGCCATGCTGCACGATGCGCAACCGGAGGTCAACTGCTGGTAGCAGTCCTGACAGACCTCCACCAAGGTGCCGCGCCGGTTATAGGCTGGGTACATAGTGCCTAAAGTGGGGCGGCCGCAGGCGGCGCAAATATGCAGGCACGTCTTGCAGTAAAAACCATCTTCAAGATAGATCTGTCTCTTATACACATCTCCGAGCCCACGAGACGCTCATGAATCTC
>ERZ1027285.372-NODE-372-length-12937-cov-4.273482_pt1 | contig 12937 bp, 8 predicted proteins | sample MGYA00519240_ERZ1027285 | MGnify/ENA primary metagenome ERZ1027285 (study PRJEB26926, sample SAMN06165018) | human gut metagenome | biome: ENVO:00009003; feature: ENVO:2100002; material: ENVO:00002003 | host: Homo sapiens | place: USA | collected 2012 ...
GTGGTATACTCTGAGGAGAAGCCTACAAGACCGATAGAGGATATGTCCATAAGCTGCAGAAGCAACTGCATCTGCCCGCCGGGTGCCGAACACAAGTGCACAGAGCGCAGGGATATTCCCGGAAGCATTGCATTTGTACCATCAGTGGCAGGACTTATCATCGCGGGCGAGGTGGTACAGGACATAGCCTTTGACAGGGTATGATGAAGAATACAATTACGAAAAGAGAGGAATAAAAATGCCAGTATTTGATTTTAGCGATACACCGGTAGCAAACGAGCATCCGGAGTGTACATATGAGACATTTCATTCGACGGAGACCAAGGCATCGGCCGATAAACCGATTGTTGTGATAGACAATAAGCAAAAGGAATGGGCGCATCATGCGCTCGGTATGTTTACAAATCCGATAAAGCGTACATCCTTTGAATTTGAGGATGGTGATGGGGTGACCAGTGCAGATATCTTGCGCATTGATTCCCGCTTCGTCAGCCTTTTTAAGTGGCTTGGCGAAAATCACATAAAGGTACAGCTTTCAGGAGCCAATACACCTGACGGATACGCAGTATACAGGGTGAGGGAGGTGTCTCTTGGCAGAGGCACAAAGCTGTCTGCAGAGGATGGATTCCTGCAGTATATGATGGAAAGGCTCTTTGCCAGCACCATGCCTGAGGATGAACCTGACCTCGATGATTACGAGGAAGAGGGCGACAGCATGAAGCTCACCAGTATACAGAGCATCACAGATTTCATGACCTGTGCAGGCCGTACACTGCCTGACAATATACTTCTGTGGGCCAGAAGAAATCTGGCAGTTGCGCGTTCAAGCGAGGTATCACCTGAGGAGAGACGCCATGCGCAGAGAGCACTTTCCATCATGATGAATATCCAGTGGAAGGGAAATTACTTTGAGGCAATTGACCCTGTGGAGGCAAGGCGCATACTCGATGAGGAGCTCTATGGCATGGAGAGCGTGAAGCAGAGAATCATTGAGACTATTATCCAGATAAACAGGACTCATACACTTCCTGCCTACGGACTGCTGCTCTGTGGACCGGCAGGAACCGGAAAGTCACAGATTGCATATGCTGTTGCGCGTATACTCAAGCTTCCATGGACCACACTCGATATGAGTTCCATAAATGATGCAGAGCAGCTCACAGGAAGCTCAAGAATCTATTCAAACGCAAAGCCGGGAATCATTATGGAGGCATTTTCACAGGCGGGAGAGTCAAATCTTGTATTTATCATCAATGAGCTCGACAAGGCCTCAAGCAAAAACGGCAACGGAAATCCGGCAGATGTGCTTTTGACACTGCTTGACAATCTGGGCTTTACAGACAACTATATGGAGTGTATGGTGCCGACCGTCGGAGTATATCCGATTGCAACAGCCAATGATAAATCCCAGATTTCTGCACCGCTTATGTCACGTTTTGCAGTGATTGATATTCCGGACTATACCGATGAAGAGAAGAAGGTCATCTTCCAGAGATTTGCCCTGCGCAAGGTATTTGAGCGAATGGGAATGAAGGAAGAGGAGTGCGTTCTCACAGAGGACGGACTTGATGCAGTGATTAAGCTTCACGAGAACACATCGGGCATAAGAGATCTCGAGCAGGCTGCAGAGCATCTGGCAGCAAATGCACTTTATCAGATAGAGGTTGATAAGGTAAAGCAGGTGGTATTTGACGCTGAGGCTGTTTTTGAGCTTTTAGGCTAGCAGGATATATTACGGATACAGGAATTGTTACGAAAATAAAAGGAGATTGTCAGGATGAGAGAATTTGGAAAATCCAGAAAATTAGATAATGTGCTTTATGATGTAAGAGGACCGGTGGTGGATGAGGCGGCCCGCATGGAGGAAAACGGCACAAATGTGTTGAAGCTCAATATAGGAAATCCTGCGCCGTTTGGCTTCAGGACACCTGATGAGGTGATATATGATATGTCTCGCCAGCTCACGGACTGTGAGGGGTATTCTAACTCCAAGGGACTTTTTTCTGCAAGAAAAGCAATCATGCAATATGCACAGCTCAAAAAGCTTCCTAATGTGACGGTTGAGGATATCTACACCGGAAACGGAGTCAGCGAGCTTATAAACTTAAGCATGTCAGCGCTTCTTGACAATGGTGATGAGGTGCTGGTGCCGGCACCGGACTATCCGCTTTGGACAGCCTGCGTTACACTTGCGGGAGGCACGGCAGTGCACTATATCTGTGATGAGCAGTCAGAGTGGTATCCGGACATAGAGGATATCAAAAAGAAGATTACAGACAAGACAAAGGCAATCGTAATAATAAACCCTAATAACCCTACAGGAGCGCTCTATCCAAGGGAGGTGCTGCAGCAGATAGTTGATGTGGCAAGAGAGCACGAGCTCATGATTTTTTCGGATGAGATATATGACAGGCTTGTGATGGATGACTATGAGCATGTGTCTATTGCGTCGCTTGCACCGGACATCTTCTGTGTGACCTTCAGCGGTCTTTCTAAGTCACATATGATAGCAGGCTATCGTATCGGATGGATGGTTTTAAGCGGCAACAAGGCGCTCGGAAAGGACTATATCGAGGGTCTCAACATGCTCTCAAACATGCGTCTTTGCTCGAATGTTCCGGCGCAGTCGATAGTGCAGACAGCTTTAGGCGGATATCAGAGTGTAGGCGAGTATATTGTGCCGGGTGGACGAATCTATGAGCAGAGAGAGTACATCTACAAGGCATTAAACGATATACCGGGAATTTCGGCAGTAAAGCCAAAGGCAGCATTTTACATATTCCCAAAGATTGATACTGCAAGGTTCAACATCACAAATGATGAGCAGTTTGCACTGGATCTGCTTCGTGAGAAGAAGATACTCATCATCCACGGCGGCGGCTTCAACTGGGATAAGCCAGACCACTTCAGAGTGGTATATCTGCCTAGAACAGAGATATTAAAGGATGCCACAGGCAAGCTTGCAGATTTTCTGGCTTCATATAAGCAGAAATAATTATTGGCATAGATAATTATAAAACATATGATATAAAACATATAACATAAAACATATAAGCTCCGGCACAGAAAACTTTTTTGTGACCGGAGTTTTCTATATTATAAGCTGTAATATTTTTTAAAAGTAACCTACCTGTAACTTTACATCATGTATTATACACTTGTATCGCGGGGCGGCTGCACTTTAAAGGATGGGCAGCACAGCGCACAAAAATGCATAGAGAAGAAAAGGAGAATTAAATGGAACTGCTTAAAGTAGAACACTTATCAAAAATATATGGCACCGGAGAAAATCAGGTCAAGGCTTTGGACGATGTGTCACTTTGCGTGGAAAAGGGAGAGTTTGTGGCAATAGTCGGGGCGAGCGGCTCCGGAAAATCCACACTGCTTCATCTGCTCGGAGGTGTTGACAGACCAACAAGCGGAAAGGTGTATATAAACGGCACTGATATTTTTGCAATGAATGATGATGAGCTTGCCATATTCAGAAGAAGACAGGTAGGCATCATTTATCAGTTTTATAATCTGATACCTATATTAAATGTGGAGGAAAACATGGCAATTCCGATGGAGCTTGATGGAAGAAAGGTGGAAAAAGCACAGATGGATGACATGCTTTTGCGCCTTGGACTTACAGAGAGACGTACTCATCTGCCAAATGAGCTCTCAGGTGGACAGCAGCAGCGCACATCTATAGGAAGAGCCCTGATTACGAGACCATCTATAGTGCTAGCGGATGAGCCGACCGGAAACCTGGATACCAAAGCCAGCAACGAGATTATGCATCTATTAAAGACCTCAAACCGTGAGCTCAACCAGACAATCATTATGATTACACACAATATGGAGCTTGCAAAGGCGGCTGACCGCACAATAATGATAGAGGATGGTAAAATCAGATGAATTTGATGAAGACACTCACATTAAAAAACTTAAAGCTCAACAGGAAAAGAACTATTGTCACGATAGTCGGAATAATTCTTGCAACAGCGCTTTTGTCGGCGCTTGTCACACTTGTGTCAAGCTTTCAGTACAGTGTGATTGAATACCAGAAGCAAAAGGGCGGCGACTTTCATGTGAAATTTTCGAATGTGAAAATGTCTGAGCTTTCGGAGTTTAAAAACAACAGAAATATTGAAAGCACATTTGAGACAATGGGAATGGGCTTTGCAAAGCTAGACGGCTGCAAGAATGAGGATAAGCCGTATGCATATGTCATGGCAACAGATGAGGCCGGCTTTGAGAGAGGCTGCTTTAAACTTATAGAGGGGCGCATGGCAAAAAATGAGGATGAGATAGTCATTCCAAGGCACTTAAAGACAAACGGACGAATCGACATAAAGGTGGGAGATGAGATAACACTGGATGTCGGAAAGCGATATGATTCAAACACCGAAGGTGTCATATCGGAAAACAGCGCATATGAGAATGAGGCAGAGACACTTACCGATACTGTGACAAAGCACTACAAGGTGGTAGGCATCATGGAAAGACCGGGCTATGGAATGGAGGACTATAGTGCCGCCGGATATACATTTGTCACATACTCTGATGAACTGGCAGCAATTGATAACGGCACAAAGAGTGAGGCAAGCGAAGCTGACACTACACTCACAGTGTACAGCAGATACACTAAAAAGGCTTTAAGAAACAAGGATGCTGTGACTGCTGATATAATTGGTGTGGATGAAAAGCTGTTTGAGAAAGCAAATAAATCATCTGTTGAAATGTCTGCTGAGGAGAGTGACAGGTTTCTTAAAGAGATGGAAAATGCAAAATATGATATATATATGAATGGATACCTTATAAGCTATGAGTGCGTTTTCCCGATTGACGGTTCATTTAAAGCACTGTTTACAGTGGCCGCTGTTGTGGCTTTGATAATCATACTGACATCAGTGTACTGTATCAAAAACAGCTTCAACATATCAATCACTGAAAAAATCAGGCAGTATGGCATGCTTGCAAGCGTGGGTGCTACGAGGCGCCAGATAAAAAGCAGCGTTAAGACAGAGGCAGCAATGCTTGGAGTGGTTGGTATTCCTGTAGGTACCATGAGTGGTATTTTGGCATCGCTTATACTTGTCAAGGTGGTAAATGCGCTGTCAGCAGGCTGGCTTAACTTTGCTTTGAGCTTTCATACTTCCCTGCCTGCACTTATTCTTGCTGTGATAATGAGTATAGCAACCATTTATTTCTCAGCAACAGGCAGTGCAAGAAGGGCGGCAAAGGTCACACCGCTTGAAGCAATAAGAAACACAAAGGAGATTAAAATAAAGTCAGCAAAGCTTAAGACCCCGGCGATTATAGGCAGAATCTGGGGTATCGGAGGCGTTATCTCATATAAGAATATAAAGAGGAACAATAAAAAGTACAGAACCACAGTGACATCTATTGTCATCTGCTCAGTAACCTTTATTGTGATATCATACTTTATGTCTATGGCCTTTAGCAGGGTTGGGATGTCATATGCTTCAACAGATTACAATATCGGAATAAATATGTCATGTAAAAAGGACCTTGATATTGAAAAGCTCTCTAAGCTTTTGAGTGGCATTGAAGGAGCTGAGGATTATCTAGTTGGAGCAGGCTATGATTTCGATGTCAGTAAGCCGGAGTATACAAAGGAATATGGAGAGTATTGCGGGCAGCTTTATGATGACAGTGAGGATGTCTCACAAGAGTTTTTAATCACAGTTTTGGATGACAAATCGTATGATAAGTATGCGTCCGACGCAGGCATAAAAAATGCAGCTGCAGGAGCAATTCTTGTGAATAAAGGCACATTTGATGTGTATAATGAGAATAGCTCAAAATACGTCAAAAAAGAGATGGAGCTGTACAAATATAAAGCAGGAGATACAATCGAGTGTGGCTATAATGTTTATGATGATGCTTCTTCTGATGACAATGCAGCAGAAGGCGATACTGAAAGCAGCACAGATGATAATAATGCAGTGGAAGGTGATACTGAAAGCGGCACAGAGGATAACAGTGGATACGTTGACGAGGAAACAATAAATAACGGAGTCAGAAAGACTGTGGATGTAACTATTGCAGGTGTCACAGACAAGGTACCGATCGGTTATAATGGCAATAGCAATACCACGCTTTTGTTTATGAACCAAAAAGGCTTTGAAAGCCTATGGGGTGACGGCAAGAACGGTAATGAGATTAAACCGGGACATGCGTCATATTCGGCATATGTGGTTGCAGAAAATGCAGATGAATATCAGGATACATTCGAAAAGGAGACGGAAGGAAATACTGAGTATTCGCAGATTAGTTTTTATGTCAGCAATCTGGATAAGGAGATGCGCGATGAAAAGTCTCTCTTTACACTGCTTGGAGTATTTGCATACGGACTTATTGTGGTTATTGCCTTAATAGGAATCACAAATATCATCAATACCTTAAGCACCGGAATGGAGCTTAGAAGCCGCGAGTTTGCAACACTAAGAAGCATTGGAATGACAGATAAGCAGTTTGCTGGAATGGTCAGGCTCGAGAGTGTATTTATATCTGTAAAGGCACTTGTAATAGGTGTACCGCTTGGTATTTTAATAAGCTATCTCTTATGTGTTATGATGAACAGGATGGATGACGCAATCATTTATGAGCCGCCGTATAAAGCAATTATATTGTGTATAGTGGTTGTAATAATGCTGATTTATGCTATCATGAAACTATCAATGACGAAGCTTAGACACAATAACATTATTGAGACGATCAAGAATGAAAATCTGTAGGAAATGCGGGAGCTGATATGAAAAAAATACTTCTCATAGAGGACAATAAAGGAATAACAGAGGGACTGTGTGATACCTTTACAGAACCTGAATATGAGCTTTTGACAGCAGGCAATTTAAAGGAGGCTGGGGCGCTTTTGAGTGAGCACCCCGGCCTTGTGCTGCTTGATGTGTCGCTTCCGGATGGGAACGGCTTTGATTTTTACAGCGAACGGCTGGAAAAAGAAAAAACACCGGTGATTTTTCTTACCGCAAGGGATGAGGAAAATGATATAGTAAAGGGACTTGAGCTTGGAGCGGAGGATTACATCACAAAGCCTTTTTCAGTAAGAGAGCTTGTGGCGAGAGTAAACCGCGTATTTTTACGAAGGAAAAGTGATGACAGCTCATCTGTCATACACGCAGGAAGCATAAGCTATGATTTGGACAAAAAGGAAGCAAGAAGGGCTGGACAGGTGATTGCTCTTTCAAGTCTTGAAAACCGTATACTTGATCTGCTTTTTACCAATCACGACAAGGCTGTGTCCAGAAATGCCGTGCTTGACTGTATCTGGGAGGCAACAGGCAACGATGTCTATGACCATACAGTGACTGTCTATATGAAGCGCATCAGGGCAAAGCTTGGTGAGGATGTGATAAAGACTGTGAAGGGAATCGGGTATCGTGTTGATTCAGATGAAGCTCTTTAAACAGTATCGGCCGACAGAGCCGGTTCCCGGGGGAAAGCATGAGAAAGAAGAAATATAATTTAGAGAACAGAAAACATTTTGTGTATTTTGCAATAATATATACATGTATATGTGTGACGGTTATGGCTTTTACCGTCTTTTTTCAGTACAGGGCGTATACAAAAAACTATAACGTCACAGTGGCTAAGCTATGTGCGCTTATTCATGAAAAATATCCCGATGTATCAGATGGCAGTATAGCCGCGATTCTAAATGACAGCAGCTTAGGCAGCGATTATACAAATTTAAAAAGCGCAGAGACGCTCTTAAAAAAATACGGCATTGATATGGAAAAGGATTCTGCGGTTTTGTCAAATGAAAAAGCGCTTAAAGGAGCGCTTTGGCTAGACATATTTCTTGTTGTACTTTTTGCAGGGGGCTTTTGCCTTTACATTGTGCTTATAAGATTTAGCTTTAAAAGACAGGTCAGACAGGCTGCGGATTATCTGCGTCGCATAAATCAGGGAGACTACAGACTTGTTATGGCAGATAGCACAGAGGGAGAGATTTCTATACTAAAGGGAGAGCTTTACAAGACAGCAATCTATTTGAGGGAGTCTGCGGAAAATGCAAAGGCAGACAAGCTTTTGCTAAAGGATGCGCTTTCTGACATATCGCATCAGCTTAAGACACCGCTCACATCACTTTCGATAAATCTGGAAAATCTGGAAGGAAATCCTGATATGGCATCTGAAAACAGAAACAGGATAATGCGCAGGGCAAAGCGCGATGTGGACAATATATCGCATATGGTGCAGGCTATCTTAAAGCTCTCAAGGCTTGAAGCGGATGTTGTGGAGTTTGATGAGAAGGATACGCTGCTGTCTGAAATTGTGTCTGAGGCAGCTGATAATGTTATGGCACTTTGCGATTTGAGAGACATAAGGCTGTCCATAGATGAAGGCTCTGATAAGGATGCCTGTATACATGCTGATGCATACTGGCAGTGTGAGGCCATTACAAACATAGTAAAAAATGCAGTGGAGCACGCAGAGAGTGAGGTAAGGATAGGCTTTTACAGGTATGAGATGTATGCAGAGATAACAGTGCAAAACGATGGGGAGACAATAAGTGATGAGGACAAAAAGCATATTTTTACGCGTTTTTACAGCGGCAGCGGACAGCCGGCAGACAGCATCGGCATAGGACTTTCGCTCGCGGAAGCAATTGTGCGTCATGACAATGGATATATCCTTGTGGAGGATTGTAAAAAAGATGTATTAAATGAAAAAAATGAATGCAGTGGCACACGCTTTGTGGTAAGATATTTGTGATAAGTTGAGAAAAATTATCAATAAATACACTAGGAAGCGATAAAATGACACTAAAAGAACTTGGCATAGGACAGAGTGCCAGAATACTTACAGTAGGCGGTGAGGGCGCACTGCGCCAGCATTTCCTGGATATGGGAGTAATCCCAAAAGCCGAAGTAACAGTTATCAAATTTGCACCGATGGGAGACCCGATGGAGCTTCAGGTGCACGGCTATGAGCTCACATTGAGGCTTGATGATGCGGCACAGATTGAGGTAGAATTAATTGACAGCCGTTCAAGAAAGCATGAGGGCCCTAAAAAGATAAGCAACACAGCCCATCCCGGACTTGGCGAGGAGGGCAAATACCATGTGAAGGGCAGTGGCAATCCCCTTCCGGATGGTGAGAAGCTCACGTACGCACTTGTGGGAAACCAAAACTGCGGCAAGACAACACTTTTCAACCAGCTTACAGGCTCAAACCAGCATGTCGGCAATTTCCCGGGAGTGACGGTGGACAGAAAGGATGGCTCTATTAAAGAACATCCGGATACATCAATCACAGATTTACCGGGCATTTACTCAATGAGCCCATATACTAATGAGGAGATTGTGTCGAGAAACTTTGTGCTCGATAACAAGCCAAAGGCCATAATAAATATCGTAGATGCGACAAATATCGAGAGAAACCTGTATCTGACCATGCAGCTTCTTGAGATGGATATACCGATGGTTATCGCTCTAAATATGATGGATGAGGTGACGGCAAACTCAGGCTCAATCGATGTAAATAAAATCGAGGGACTGTTAGGAGTGCCTGTTGTACCGATTTCTGCCGCAAAGAATCAGGGTGTTGATGAGCTGGTGCGCCATGCGATACACATTGCAAAGTATCAGGAGCGCCCGGGCAGACAGGATTTCTGTGATGAGAATGATTTTGGCGGTGCTGTGCACAGATGTATACACGCGGTCAGCCACCTGATTGAGGATCATGCAAAGCTCGCCGGAGTCCCGATTCGCTTTGCTGCTACCAAAATTATCGAGGGAGATGCACTTATATTAGAGCAGCTTCATCTTGATGAGAATGAGAAAGAGGCAATAGAGCATCTGATTGTCCAGATGGAGAAGGAGCGAGGCCTTGACAGAAGCGCTGCAATTGCGGATATGCGCTTTACATTTATTGAGAAAATATGCGAGAGCACCGTGGTAAAACCAAAGGAGAGCAGGGAGCGTATCAGAAGTGAGCGCATCGACCGTGTTCTTACAGGCAAATATACGGCAATACCGTGCTTTATAGTGATAATGCTTGCTGTATTTTATCTCACCTTCAATGTAATCGGAGCAGGCCTTCAGTGGCTTTTGGAGCAGGGCATAGGAGCACTGACCGCGCTTACGGATAAGGCACTCACAGCGGCAGGCGTGAATGAGGTGCTGCACGGACTGGTAATAGACGGCATCTTTCAGGGTGTCGGAAGCGTATTAAGCTTTTTGCCGATTATCGTGACACTGTTCTTTTTCTTATCCCTCATGGAGGACAGCGGATACATAGCGAGGGTTGCATTCTTCATGGACAAGCTCCTTCGTAAGATAGGACTTTCCGGACGAAGCATAGTACCAATGCTCATAGGCTTCGGCTGTACGGTGCCAGCTGTCATGGCGACACGTACACTGCCAAGTGAGAGAGACCGTAGAATGACTATACTCCTCACACCGTTTATGAGCTGTTCGGCAAAATTGCCAATTTATGCATTCTTTGTTAGTGCATTTTTCCCGAAGCATGGCGGACTTGTCATGGGAGGACTGTACTTCCTTGGAATAATTGTCGGAATACTTTTCGCATTTATCTACAGAAAGACTTTGTTCAGGGGTGACGCAGTGCCATTTGTCATGGAACTGCCAAACTACAGGATGCCGGGCGCCAAGAATGTGTGCCAGCTCCTCTGGGAGAAGGCAAAGGACTTTTTGCAGAAGGCATTTACAGTAATACTTATTGCTACAATGCTTATATGGTTCTTACAGAGCTTTGACATACACTTTAACATGGTAACAGACTCAAAGGACAGCATGCTTGCCGCTATTTCAAGTGTTATCGTGCCTGTCTTTAAGCCTCTGGGACTCGGTGACTGGCGTATATGCACGTCACTTATCAGCGGACTCATGGCAAAGGAGAGTGTGGTATCAACACTGGAGATACTGTTTGGAGGAACGGTTACGACAGCACTCACAACACTTTCAGCGGCATCTCTTCTGGTGTTCTCGCTGCTCTACAGCCCTTGCGTGGCTGCTATAGCATCCATAAAGAGAGAGCTGGGTGCAAAGTGGGCAGTCAGCGTGGTGCTTTTGCAGTGTGCGATTGCATGGGTGGCAGCATTTATTGTCAGGGTAATTGGACTGCTTGTGATGTAATTAAAAACAGACTATTCAGAACCACTGAGAACAAAAAAGCTGATGCGTCATGCTTGCATGTAAGCAACAGGTTTTCTTGTTCTCAAGGCGGCTCTGAATAGTTAAAAAAATATAAAAGGAGATATGTGATGGAGATTAAACTGGAAAATGAATCACTTGAGCTCACGATAAACAGCTTCGGAGCAGAGCTTAAAAGCATCACCGGTAAGGAAACAGGTACACAGTATCTGTGGGATGCCGATGAGAAATACTGGAAGAGAAGCGCACCGGTGCTTTTCCCGTTTGTCGGCAGCTTAAAGGACAAGAAGTTTACCGTTGATGGGACAGATTATCCGATGGGACAGCACGGCTTTGCAAGGGATATGGAGTTTGAGCTTGTGTCACAGACAAAGGATGAGGCATGGTTTTCACTTAAATCAAATGATGAGACTCTTGCAAAATATCCGTTTGAGTTTGTGCTCGAAATCGGCTATAAGCTTTCTGGCAGTGAGATAAAAGTGACCTGGAGGGTGACAAATCCTGCGAAAAAGGATTTACTTTTCTCAATAGGTGGTCATCCGGCATTTATGTGTCCGGTCGCAGAGCAGGGAAAACAGTCAGACTATTATCTGAAGCTTGACACAGATAAAGCAATCACCTACGGACTTATCTGTGACGGAGGACTTTTAGACAAGGATGACAATTTGCTTAATGTGGATGCGGATGGATACTGTCAGATAGATGAGCATATGTTTGATAAGGATGCGCTCATAATAGAAAACAGACAGGCTTCAAAGGTGAGCCTGTGTACACCGGATAAGAAGCCATACCTTACGGTGTCATTTGATGCGCCTTTATTTGGTCTGTGGTCACCGGCAGGAATGGGAGCACCGTTTATCTGTATTGAGCCGTGGTACGGCCGATGTGACAGAGCAGGCTTTGCCGGAGAATTAAAGGACAGGGAGTATGGTAATTCACTGGCACAGGGTGAGAAATTTGAGAAGTCATATACGATTGCAATTGAGATGTAGATTTTCTTGTTCTCAATGTGACTTAAGACTTAAATAGTTACAAACAAAAATATAAGATATAGTTAGAATCATGGGACTGCGATATATTGTAGTCCCATGATTTTTGTATTGACAAAATGCAAGATATGAAATATATTATACTTAACTAGTGACTAATAAACAGTAGAGTGTTAATCAGTAGAGAGGGTGTTATAATGCAAAAGCAAAATTCAAAAAAGAAATTTTTGGAGAAACTTTATATTAGCTTATCATTTTATTTTGGGGATGATGACTGTGATAGTTTAATTAAAGACTATGAAGAATGGTTCGAAAATGAAGAAATGGCTGAAAAAAGCGAGTACGAAATATGTTCCGGCTTAGGAAAACCGTTTGATATCGCGAGAAATTTATACAAAGATTCAAAAGAAGGAAAAGAGCATACGTTTCCATTGAAGAGTAGTGTTTTATTACAGACAATTGCCACGCTGGTTATATATTATGTGCTATGCGTCAGTTTGTTAAGATACTTTGATAAAAACGGCTGGAATTTTTATCCGGTTGCTCTGATAGCTAATGTTCTAGTATTTGTTGCAGGTTTGTTTATTCTTAAAAAATCAAAATTAACATGTGATATGCAATTTAAAAACCATCTGTTATTAATCGGATTATTCTTTTTTATTTTATTAACAGAGGTATTTCTGGTAATGAAAAATAATGAGGCTGGCTTAGGGAGTTATTATGTGGTATTAGTTACAACAGCTATAATTATTCTGAGTTGTATTATTATTTACATCATCTTAAAGAAATATATAATAA
>ERZ1027285.382-NODE-382-length-12794-cov-5.057775_pt1 | contig 12794 bp, 6 predicted proteins | sample MGYA00519240_ERZ1027285 | MGnify/ENA primary metagenome ERZ1027285 (study PRJEB26926, sample SAMN06165018) | human gut metagenome | biome: ENVO:00009003; feature: ENVO:2100002; material: ENVO:00002003 | host: Homo sapiens | place: USA | collected 2012 ...
TCATTATATAAAGCAACGTTTTTATTCATAGCATTCACTCCAATCCGACTAAAATACGATTCAATCTTATTTTGGCCTAAACAATGCAGTTTTGCAAGTTTTTTCGCCATAATAAGATTATAAAAGCATTCTCCTCCAACACACAGAAAAGCGCTCTTAGCCTGCATTATGCAAGACATTGAGCGCCTTCCTGTTTTATTAGGGAGTTTGATTAGGGAGAAGCAAATTATTTTTCCTCAATAGGATAATCCTGCAGAGCATCATAGCCTGTTTCACCGGTACGAATCTTAACAACATCCTCAACATCATAGATGAAGATTTTGCCATCGCCGTATTTGCCGGTGTACAGAACCTGCTTAGCAACATTGACTACTGCTGCAACAGGAATTGCGGAAACAATCATTTCAACCTTTACCTTCGGCAGCAGGTGAGCAGCAACCTCAGCACCACGATACATTTCCGTGGAGCCCTTTTGGATGCCGTAGCCCAGAACCTTGGTAACAGTCATGCCGGTAATTCCCAGCTTATCCAAAGCATTCTTCAATGCTTCGAAACGATTTTGCGAGGTGATAATAACAACCTTGCTCATCTTTACTGCACCTGCAGGCTTAGCTGCAGTTTCCTTGACCGGAGTAACATAAGTAGTAGTAACAGAGGTCTGTGCCTCCAACGGAGTTTGCATAAAGTCGGCATAGCTGCTGAGCAGACCATGCTCTTCCATATCCAGGCCTTTGATTTCTTCGGATTCCTTAACACGCAGACCGAAGAGCTTATCAAGAACTTTAAAAATAATCGTCATCGTAATCGCAACATAGATTGCTACAACTACAACGCCGAGGATTTGTTTTACCAGGAAATCAGTACCGCCGCCATAGAAGAGGCCGCCGTCAAGAGCGAAGAGGCCGGTTGCCAGAGTACCGAAGGCACCGCAGACACCGTGAACAGAAATTGCACCGACAGGATCATCAATCTTCAGCTTCTGGTCGAAGAATTCAACAGCAGCAACTACCAGCACACCGGCAATCAGGCCGATGATTAAAGCGCCGGCCGGGCTTACCATGTCGCAGCCTGCGGTAATTGCTACCAGACCTGCAAGCACGCCGTTCAGTGTCATGGAAACATCAGGCTTGCCGTAACGAATCCAGGTGTAAATCATAGTTGCGGTAGCAGCAGCTGCTGCAGCCATGTTAGTGGTAATGAAGATAGCACCCATGGAAACCAAGGCGTCATCACCGGTTGCGCAGACGGTGGAAGCACCGTTGAAGCCAAACCAACCGAACCAGAGAAGGAAAACGCCCAAGGCACCAAGCGGAATGCTGTGACCGGGAATAGCGTTTACCGTACCGTCGGCATTGTATTTGCCGATACGCGCGCCAATCATCTTGGCACCGACGAGAGAAGCAACGCCGCCTACCATATGAACGGCAGTTGAACCGGCGAAATCATGGAAGCCCATCTGTGCGAGCCAGCCGCCGCCCCAAATCCAGTGACCGCTAATCGGGTAGATAATAGCGCTTATTAATACGCTGTAAATGCAATATACCAGAAAGTTGGTACGTTCTGCCATCGCACCGGAAACAATAGTTGCTGCGGTTGCACAGAACATCGTCTGGAAGATAAAGTACGCAGTGCTTGGATAGCTGGCACCGTAATCACCCTTACCGAAGAAGTCCGGCGTGCCGATGAAGCCGCCGATATCGGTACCAAACATCAGCCCAAAGCCCAGAACCCAGAAAACGATGGAGCCGAGGCACATATCCATGACATTTTTCATGACGATGTTGCCGGCATTTTTTGCTCTGGTAAAGCCTGTTTCAACCATTGCGAAGCCCGGCTGCATAGAAAATACCAGGAAGGCACCTATCAGCACCCATATAGTATCGGCAGATACATATTTGTCCATTTGCAAACACCCCTCAAATTATAATATTTTTTAACGTGTCATTGAGCAGCGCTCACATGGCATTAGCTAAAGAAAGAGGGGCGTACCCGATTTTTCGGATACACCCCATTGTGTATGAGTTTATATATATTATTTTATCTTAACACACCTTACTCAAGGCTGTCGAGAGGGCAACTGCAGCTTACTCATTTACACCAAACAACAACTCACCATAAGTCGGATAGTCGAGATACTTACCACCAGTCAAAGCTTCGGCAGCATCAACAGCACTTCTCAGCTTGCCCATTTCTTCAAGAACAGTATCGTGATAGTACAGAGCCTGTTTCTCGCTGTCGCCGATTTCTGCTGCTTCCTTCAAGCCATCTTCCAGCTTCAGGGAGGATGCATACATTTCTCCGCCCAGCTTGCTCAGCTTATCGGCAAGTGCGCCTTCAAAGCCTGCGCTGATACCGGCAGCCTTTTTATCAAGTACTGCTTTGGTCAAATCTCCGGTATAAGCGGTAACTGCCGAGAGGATGTCCTTATGGAACATATCCAGCATGGTTGCTGCTTCGATAGAAATCGTGGTGCTGTAGTTCTCCAGCAGGATTTCTACACGGGATTCAACCTCGGCTTTTGTGAAGATGTTATGCTTTTCGAACAGCTCGATGTTCTTGGCATGTCCCAGATACGGCAAAGCCTCCGGAGTAGATTTGAAGTTCAGCAGGCCGCGTTTGGCAGCTTCCTCAACCCATGCATCGGTATAACCGTTGCCATTGAAGACAATGCGTTTATGAGCTTTATAGGTTTCTTTAACAAGATCATATACTGCTGCTTCCAGATCAGGAGCATCTGCCAGCTTATCAGCAAATTCATCCAGCTCTTCGGCAACGATGGTGTTCAGTACGATATTGGGACCTGCGATGGAGAACATGCTGCCCAGCATACGGAATTCAAATTTATTGCCGGTGAAGGCGAAGGGAGAGGTTCTGTTTCTGTCGGTGTTATCCTTAACAAGAGCAGGAATGGTATCGTCGCTTACTTTAATGTAGCTTTCCGGATTGCCGTTGTAAACCTTGTCTGCTGCAATAGCTTCGAGAACTGCAGTCAGCTCAGTGCCAAGGAACATGGAAACGATAGCCGGAGGAGCTTCATTTGCACCCAGACGATGGTCATTGCCGGCGCTGGCAACAGATACACGCAGCAGATCCTGATATTCATCAACAGCCTTGATAATTGCTGCCAGGAAGGTCAGGAAGCGGATGTTTTTGTACGGCTCCTTGCCGGGATCCAGCAGGTTAAGACCTTCTTCCGTAGATAAGGACCAATTGTTATGCTTACCGCTGCCGTTTACGCCATCAAAAGGTTTTTCATGCAGCAGGCAAACAAGACCGTGACGCAGAGCAACACGTTTCATGAACTCCATCATCAGCTGGTTATGGTCAGATGCTACGTTGGTAGTTGTGAAGATAGGTGCCAGCTCGTGCTGTGCCGGAGCAACTTCGTTATGCTCGGTTTTAGCAAGTACGCCCAGCTTCCACAGCTCCTCGTCCAAATCCTTCATGAAGGAAAGAACTCTTTGTTTGATAATGCCGAAGTAATGGTCGTCCAGCTCCTGGCCACGTGGAGATTTCGCACCAAAAAGGGTGCGTCCGGTGTAAACCAGGTCTTTACGTTTTTCCCACATTTTTTTATCTACGAGGAAATATTCCTGTTCCGGGCCAACAGTGCTGTTGACGCGGATAGTATCAATGCCGAACAGCTTCAGCAGCTTGCAGGCTGCCTTGCTGACTGTATTCATGGAACGCAGCAGCGGAGTCTTTTTATCCAGCACTTCGCCGGTGTAGGAGCAGAAGGCTGTAGGAATGCACAGGCAGTTATCTTTGATAAATGCATAGGAGGTCGGGTCCCATGCTGTATAGCCACGAGCTTCAAAGGTTGCACGCAAGCCGCCGGACGGGAAGCTGGAAGCATCAGGTTCGCCCTGAATCAGCTCTTTGCCGGAGAAGTCCATGATTACACGGCCTTCAGCAGTAGGAGAAATGAAGCTTTCATGCTTTTCAGCAGTAATACCGGTCATCGGTTGGAACCAGTGAGTGAAATGAGTGCAGCCATGCTCCAGAGCCCAGTCCTTCATAGCATTGGCGATGATATTAGCAATTTCCAGATTCAGCGGAGTGCCTGCCAGCACTGCTGCCTTATATGCCTTATAGGTTGCAGTCGGCAGACGGTCCTTCATAACGCTTTCGTTAAAAACTAAGCTGCCAAACAGTTTCGGTACATCATTCATTGTAAAACCTCCCTAATTTCTCTCTGAGAATTTCCTTGGGTTTACGAAGTGTAAGCCCCTCATTTGAAATACAGTTTTTTGTGCTTTACAGATTTTCTTCTCTCTGGCTCTGTAAATAAGAAAGCACCGTCAGCTGCGCCCTGCGCTGCTACGGTGCTTCGTTGCACTTATCATGGGTAAGAGGATAATTCTCACCGCTGATATAAAAGAAAAAGCAACCACGAAGTTTGGATCTTTCAATCCAACAACCACGTCGTTGCTTTATGCGCTTATTATAATACTAGGATTTAAATTTGTAAAGGGGGGGTAAGAGAAAAAAATTTTAATTTTTTTCTGCGTATACTAAAAAAGTATGCTTATTTTTGACTACAACATCAGAGATTTTTATCAGATATAACTGATAAAAATCTAAAATTACGAAAAGTTTCAGTTATATCTGATAGAAATTTGATTTTCGTCTTGAATTTCAGATATAACTGATATATTATATAGATAGTGAGGTGATGTACATGATCAAAAGGGAAGCTTACATGAAAAAAATCCGCCCATTCATTAACAGTGATTTAGTAAAAGTACTTACAGGTATCCGACGTTGCGGTAAATCTGTTATGTTAGATCTTATAAAACAAGAGCTGTTACAACAAGGAGTTACTCCCCAACAGCTTATTTCCTATAATTTTGAAAATATGAGCTTCGCCAGACTTTGCAATGCCCAGGCTCTTCATGATGAAATAATAAACAAAACCCAAGCTTTAACAGGAAAAATTTATCTTTTCTTTGATGAAATCCAAGAGGTAAAAGATTGGGAAAAATGTATTAATTCCTTACGTATAGAGCTTAATTGTGATATTTATATCACCGGTTCCAATGCCAAGCTCCTATCCGGTGAATTAGCCACTTATTTAGCAGGACGCTATGTAGAATTTGTTATTTATCCTTTTTCATTTTCTGAATTTATTGAGCTATATAATACTATACAGCCTAATACCAGTGAAGCAGAATGCTTCAAGAAATACCTGCACTTCGGAGGAATGCCCTATTTGGCATCCCTGCAATATAACGAAGCTGCCTGCAAGCAATATTTACAGGATGTATATACATCAGTAGAACTGAAAGATATTGTACGCCGCAACAATATACGTGATGTTGACATGCTTGAACGCATACTTACCTACATAACTGCAAATATCGGTACCATTTTTTCTGCCAATGTGCTTTCTAAATATTTGAAAAGCGAAGGATGCAGCATGGCAACAGAAACCATTATCAACTACGTTAAAGCCTGCACCGATGCCTTTCTGTTTTATCAGGTAAAACGTCAGGATATACAAGGTAAAAAGCTGCTTGCTATCAACGAAAAATATTATGTGGCTGACCATGGCATCCGCGAAGCAGTCTTCGGCGGCAACATGAAGGATATCAATCTCATTCTGGAAAATATTGTTTATCTGGAGCTTTTACGCCGTGGTTATAAGGTGAGCATAGGCAAGGCAGATACCAAAGAAATTGATTTTATCTGTGAAAAACAGGATAAAAAAATTTATATTCAAGTTACGTACTTATTGGCTGCAGAAGAAACTATTCAACGTGAGTTCGGTGTTTACAATGAAATTACCGATAATTATCCGAAATATGTGCTTTCACTCGACGAATTCGATATGAGCCGTAATGGTATTATCCATAAAAATATCAGAGATTTTTTGACAGATTCATCTATATAACTGTTTAGAAAAATACCAAATTTAACATTATTAAAACCATTACGCATGCTCCTCAGCAGGATTTTTGCGTTCTGTAAAGAATTGTACAGTATAGAGTATGCAATGCAAAACGCAATATAACTAATTGCCAAGGAGGAACCCTTATGGAATTAACCGCTGTTGCGCAGCTGCGCCGCATGGTGCTGGAGCATTTATCCCGCTACACCTGGAATAACGAGTTGCCTGACCACGTCTACGATATTCTGCAGGAGGTACGCGAGGATACTCCGCGCTACCGCTGCTGTGTTTATAAAGAAAGAGCCGTACTGAAAAACCGTATTGATATGGCGCTGGGCCAGGAGTGCTCCAGCAATATCATCGAGGCGGCCAAGCTGACGCTGAACGAGCCTGAGCGCACCGATTTGCCGATTATCGACGTGCTCCCCGCAGCCTGCGACCAATGCCCGATTGATGCTTATTACGTTACCGATATGTGCCGCCACTGCATCACCCACAAATGCATGAATAACTGCCCGAAAAAGGCTATCAGCATTATTCAGGACCGCGCCTTTATCGATAAAACGAAATGTATCGAATGCGGTCGCTGCAAGCAGATGTGCCCCTACGGTGCGATTATCGAAATCCATCGTCCCTGCGTGCGTGCCTGCGCCATCGGTGCTATCAGCATCGGTGAAAACCGTAAGGCTGTCATTGACCACGAAAAATGTGTTTCCTGCGGTGCCTGCCGCAATGCCTGCCCCTTCGGCGCTATCGACGAGCGCAGCAATATCATCCGCGTTATCCGCGAAATCCAGCAGGGCAAGCAGGTTATCGCCCTTGTGGCACCTTCTATCGTAGGCCAATACGGTTTGAAGATTACCATGGCGCAAATTTACGAGGCACTGCAAAAAGCAGGCTTCGCTGAAGTCGTAGAGGTTGGCGTTGGTGCCGATATCACCAGCGTTAAGGAAGCAGAGGAATATCTGGAGAAGGTTCCCGCTAAACAGGGCTTTATGACCAGCTCCTGCTGTCCTGCATTTGTTAAGCTGATTAAAACACAGGTGCCGGAGGCTGCGGACAAAATTTCCGACACTCCCTCCCCCATGCTCACCTGCGCTGAGCTGATAAAGCAAAAATATCCTTATGCAGTTACTGTGTTCATCGGTCCCTGCATCGCCAAAAAGGTGGAAGCACGCGAGCACCGCGAAACCATCAACTATGTGCTGACCTTTGAAGAGATTATGTGCATGCTGGAGGGCAAGGATATCAAATTTGCGGAAATGAGCGGTGATACTGCTTATGAACGCGATGCCTCCAAGCTTGGCCTGAGCTTCCCGCTGACGGCCGGCGTAAGTGCTGCCGTGCAGGATACGGTTGCAGCTATGGGCGGTGAGGTGCATAACGCACAATACTGCTCCGGACTGGACAAATGCCGTGATACGGTTAAGGCTGCTGCCGCAGGCAAGCTCGACTGCAGCTATATCGAAGGCATGGCCTGCTCCAACGGCTGTATCGACGGCCCCGCTGCCGTAGGTGACTTCCACATCACGAAGGTTGCCCTGACAAAATATGCTGCTGCAGCCCCCAATAAGCAGGCTGCCGAAGACAAGCACACAAAATAAAAACTTAAAGCCTATCCCTTCTGTCATACCGGCAGAGGGGATAGTTTGTTCATAGCAGGATTTTAGTCTGCTAAAATCATAGAGTGCGTTTTACTGCGCACTAAAAAGAACGGAGATTCCCAAGCAAATGCAAAACACTCGCTACATCGGTCACCTTGCTGCCCTCATTACGATTGCTACCTGGGGCACAACCTTTATTTCTACCAAGGTTTTACTTACCGGCTTTCAGCCGCTGGAAATTCTTTTTTTCCGCTTTATTATGGCCTTTTTCGCCCTTTGGCTGGCCTATCCTAAAATGCTGAAAACAGATAAAAAGCAGGAGCCTGTTTTTATGGCAGCAGGCCTCTGCGGCATCTGCCTCTACTACCTTTTGGAAAACATCGCCCTGACCTATACACAAGCCTCCAACGTTAGCGTAATCGGCAGCACAGCGCCTTTCTTTACTGCGCTGCTGGCGCATTATTTTATGCATTCTGCCGGCAGCTTAAGCAAACAGTTCATCATCGGCTTTTTTATCGTGATGAGCGGTATTGCCTGCATCAGCTTCAACGGCGCAGCCATGCAGCTCAATCCTTTAGGTGATTTGCTGGCGATTTCCGCCGCTGTCGTGTGGGCGTTTTATGCCCTGCTGACGAAAAAAATCAGCAGCTACGGCTATCCTGTTATCCTCGCCACTCGCAGAACCTTTTTCTACGGCATTCTCTTTATGCTGCCGGCGCTGGACTTTCTGGATTTTGAGCTGAACCTGGCGCGCTTTGCCAATACTACCTATCTTTTCAACATAATCTTTCTCGGTCTGGGTGCTTCCGCACTCTGCTTCGTCACCTGGAACTTAGCAGTTAGGGAGTTGGGGGCAGTAAAGGCCAGCGTTTATATTTATATGGTGCCCGTCATCACCGTCATTACCTCGGCGATTGTCCTGCAGGAAAAAATCACTCTGCTGGTAGCACTCGGTACCATCCTGACAATGACCGGCCTGTTTATTTCGGAATACAGGCCGAAGAAAAAAATACAGTAAGAAGGCAGGTATTCACACTTCATTCAGCGAATACCATGGCAATAGTTAAAATTAAAGCAGCTGAAAATCGACATCAACCCCTTCAAGCTCTTCGCCTGCTGCAAGCATGCTCACGCTGCTCTTTACGCCATTCAGGAGCTGATGCGTTACATTTCAATAGCATAACACTACGACAAAAGGCGTTCTCCCCTGCGGGAGAACGCCTTTACTTACAGCAACTTATTAAATTTGTTCAGCCTTAATCTTTTCAACCTGCTAAATAAAAAGCGAAGTAGCCTTAGCAATATCCTCTACAGATAATCCCATACTTAAAAGACGCTTTGCAGTTGCAGTCTTTTCTTCTGCCTTGCCTTCGGCGAGACCTTCTGCCTTACCCTCAGCCAGACCTTCGGCATGTGCTTCGTCACGCAAGTCTTTCATACGCATTTCGTAAGTCATATAGGCATCCCTCACTTTCTTGTCATTTTTAATTTCTACAATCGTGTCAGCAACCTCACGTGTAAAATTACTGGTAATAGTATTGCTGTTGATGTAGTCAAACAGACTTTGAATGTCCGGTGACACATCACCTTTGGTTCCCAAGGTATTAAGAAACATAATAACTGCTTCATCTGCCAATTCAATATTCATGTTTTCCAGACAACGCTTCTTAAAGGTATAAATACGCTGAGAATCCTGAAAAAAATCAAACAGACAGAAGAAAATTATATACGTAGGAGATAATTCGTCATAATCCTGACCTTTTTGCAGCATATCCGTATCAAGCATAGCCTGATAGTAGCGGGTACGCTTAGGCAACAGAAATTTTCCTGTAGCACGATTAACAGGATTCTTTACCTGCATTTCCAAATTGTAATGAGTATTGGCAGTATCTGCAATTCTAACATCCAAACGAATACCATGGCTGTCAGGATAAACATCAATAGTCTGCTCTGCTTCAAGATAGGTGATATCTGCAATTCTGGTGTGTAAAAGCTCTTCCAGAATATGCTTGCAGATGCGTTTTCTGAGCATAACGTGCTTGAAAAGAAAATCGTTAGACAGAGTCAGCTTATCGAGATTAGAGATTTGCTTTTGCATATGTTTCCTCCTTTGATTATAGCATAATTTGCAGTAAAAATATATAAGCCGGCAATTGCGACTGACATAAAGGAAAAGGCGCCTGCCGAAAGCTCGACAGGCGCCACTGGTCCGCATGACCAGGCATAAGCTCCGCCAAAATGCGGCTACCTATGCAACTAAGGTAATTATAGCACAGAAACGTTTCAAAAACGATAGTTCGTTAAGTAGAAAATGCTATTACACTTAGGGCATATTTCATTACTGCAAAAGGCGTTCTCCCCTGCGGGAGAACGCCTTTACTGTTTACTGAGCTTTATTCACTTGTCACTGCCGACAATTTATTTTGCCAGCTTGTTGCCGTAATGGTCGCGCTCGCCTTTAGTATCGTTTACGCGTACACGTTCAATCTTATCGCGATCGCCGTCTTCGCCGCTGATGCGGTCTACACGGATGCGGCCCAATTCAGGCTCAAATTCTTTGATGATCTTTTCTTCCAGAGCTGCGCCGTTTTCGATTGCACGATAGAGCATTGCAGCAAATTCATAACGAGTCATCAGGCGGTCACCGCCGAAGTTGCCGTCAGGATAGCCTTCGATGTAGCCGTTGCCTGCCAGCTTAGCGATGTATTCATATGCCCAGTGGTTAGCCGGAACATCCGGGAAGAGTTTGGTCTTGGTTTCATCCAGCATACCGAATGCTTTTTCCATCTTAGCCATCTTAGCGCCCATTACTGCCAGTTGACCGCGGAGGTCGATAACCTCACGAGCCAGAGCGGTACGGCTGTTGCTTACATGGTTGGTGCGGTCCAGAGCGAAGGATACGCCTGCGTTAACCATGTTTTCACCATTGCCTACGGTACCTGCAACACTGAACATTACCTTTTCGTCAGGACGATAGTATGCGCCGATTGCCGCAGCGTTTTCGCCTGCATAGTTGCCATAGCCTGCGGAGAAGGTCAGTTTGTCGTCCGGATCAAAGTCCATCGGATGCAGTGCTGCCAGAGCTGCAGCACCTGCGCCAACCTTGTTTACACGGCTGCCGAGCTTGTTAATGCGGTTGGTGTTGTTAACAACTTCTTGATTGGTCTTATACAGTTGGCTGCCGTTTACAGCGTCCTTAGAGGTTTCGCTGATGTCACCTGCTTTTACATTGGTAATCTTTTGGTCATTTGCGTTCAGGCCGTCAGCGCTGATATAGGTCTTGTCGCCAACTTTTACGCCTTCATCGCTGATGGAGGTCTTGCCTGCGGTTACAGCAGTTGCAGTTACGCTTACGTCTTTGCCAACCTTCAGACCATCGTTGTTCATTACAGTTTGGCCAGCTGTAAAGGTATTAGCAGTTACGCTGTCAAGCTTAATATCTTTGTCCAAAGCAACCTTGTATTCCTTGCCACCGTCTTTATTGGTGGTTTCGGTTACAGCAATGTTGTCACCTGCGGTAACAGTGGTATGCTGCTTAGCAAGCTTTTCAACACCGTCTACACGGGTATTCAGCTTATCGATGTTTTGCTTGTTGGTAGCAATATCATTAGCGTTTTTCTCGATATTTGCTTTGTTGGTAGCAATGTCTGCTTTATTTTGAGCGATATCTGCTTTATTCTGAGCAATGTCTGCTTTGTTTTGAGCGATATCTGCTTCGTTCTGGGTTACGCGTTTATCCAATGCTGCAACATTCTCATTGGTCTGATTCAGTTGGCTGCCGTTGATAGCGTCAGTAGAGGTTTTGCTTACTTCGCCTGCAGCTACGCCGCTGATCTTGCCGTTCTGATCAATGGTTACCTTATCGTTAACCTTAACATTGCTGCCATCCAGAACGATGGAAGAAGCGCCGTTAGAGATCTTGTTGCCGGTTACGTCGATATCTGCCAGTTTTGCACCCTTATCAGCATATACGCGATCTTTGGTTGCAATAGCGCCAGTAGCTTCGATAGTACCGTTGGTACCGCTGATGCTTACATTTTTGCCAGTCAAATCGCCAAGCATGATATCCTTGTTCATGTTAACCTTGTAGAACTTTTGACCGTCAACATCAGTTTCTTCAACATTGATGTTGTTGCCGCTTACTACCTTGCTGTGTTTGCCTGCTTCGGTTGCTACTGCATGCAGCTGGCTGCCGTTTACAGCGTCAGTGGAATCAGCAGTAATTGCACCTGCTGCTACGCCGGAAATCTTGCCGTCTACAGCAACAGTTACTTTGCCCAGCTTAGCGCCTTTAGTGGTGATTTGGCTGTAGTTGCCGTCTGCATCGCCTACATACAGCTCACCGTCACGCAGTGCAGTATGTTTATAGAATACGCCGTCTTTCAGAACTACGTTGCCGATTACGCCTTCGTCAGCTGTTACCTTGCCGAGTTCAGCCTCAGGAGCAACCAGTTTGCCGTCTTTGTCTACAACCAATTTGCCGTTTGCTGCATAGAATGCGCCGTTGCTGTTTACGAAGAACGGTACAGTGCCGTTTTCATTTGCAGTACCTACGGACAGGTTGTATTTTGCATTCAGTGCGTTGGTCTGGATGTGGTTTGCACCGGCAATGTTGCCTTTTTCGTCGATGGTTACCTGTCCAAGTTTAGCGGATTTCGGAGTGATTTCGCTGTAGTTGCCGTCATTATCGCTAGCTACTACACTGCCTGCTGTTACACTGCCGCTTGCCCAGATAGTGCCTTTGCTGCCACTGATGTTCACAAATGCGTCAGCATCATCTCCTGCAAGATAAATATCGTTTTTCAGCTCAACCTTAACCTTGGTACCATCATTGCTGATGTTAATGTTCTGGTCACCACTGAAGTCAACAGTTTCACCGGGAGCTACTTTAGATGCTTCGCCGCCGTTAGTGGACAGATTCCAGCCTTGGTTTGCGTTCTCTGCTACTTCGCTGATTTCCTTCAATTGCTCTTCTGTTGCAGCCTTACCTTTGCCGTTAGCAAAGTCATCATAAGCAGTAGTTGTATTGCCAAGCCCGCTTACAGTTGCAGTAGTACCATCCATGACAACACTGCCATCTACTCCGCTGCCTACTGTTACTCTGCCAGTTGCCCAGATAGTGCCTTTGCTACCGCTGATGCCTACCAAAGCGTCAGGATCATCTCCTGCAAGATGAATATCGTTTGTCAGGCCAACATTATATTCCTTGCCCCCGTCAGAATTATCTTTTGGGGTTACAGTAATGTTGTAACCCTGTCTCTTATACACATCTGACGCTGCCGACGATCTTACGCGTGTAG
>ERZ1027285.391-NODE-391-length-12630-cov-6.507356_pt1 | contig 12630 bp, 10 predicted proteins | sample MGYA00519240_ERZ1027285 | MGnify/ENA primary metagenome ERZ1027285 (study PRJEB26926, sample SAMN06165018) | human gut metagenome | biome: ENVO:00009003; feature: ENVO:2100002; material: ENVO:00002003 | host: Homo sapiens | place: USA | collected 2012 ...
CCCAGGGTGTGATCAGACAGTGCTACCGGGATAACGGGGACATTTCCAGTGAATTTGTGGAGACCGGTGCGTACAGCTACGATGAAAATGAAGGCGTGTACTACATGGATACTTCGGTGCTGAAGGCCGGAGATGTCCTGTACAAGACAGACAGCCAGGAGACCTATACGGTAAGCAAGCGTGCAACACTGATCGGTGTGTATAATGTGAATAAGGGATATGCTGACTTCAAGCAGATCAATATTCTGTATCAGAATGATGAGTATTCCATTGTGAGGGCAAACACAACCTATGGTCTGAATGTATATGACTATATCGTCCTGGACGGTTCGGCGGTATCGGATGATCAGATCATCACCAATATCAAGAAAACAGATACCGGCAGGACGGATATTCCTACAGACAGTGTAGAACCGGGAGTAAGCGACAATATACCGGAGAGCACAGAGCCACTTCCAGCGGAGACCAGAGAGGAACCGACGCAGGAGACCACACAGGAAGCAACACAGGAAAGTCAGACACCGGAAAGCTAGAAAGGATGGCGGATACTATGGAAGAGACCATACAGAGCATGGAACTGGCACAAAATTACAAAACGGTAAAAGAGAACGTCACAAAAGCCTGTGAGCAGGCGGGCAGATCGGAGCAGGAAGTGACGCTGCTTGCAGTCAGCAAGACCAAACCGGTGGATATGCTGATGGATGTCTACCGTGCGGGAGCCAGAGATTTCGGGGAGAACAAGGTTCAGGAACTGGTGGACAAGATCCCTCAGATGCCTTCGGATGTCAGATGGCATATGATCGGCCATCTGCAGCGCAATAAGGTAAAATATATTGTAGATAAGGCATGTCTGATCCACAGTGTGGATTCGGTGCATCTGGCAAAAGAAATTGAGAAGGAGGCTGCTAAAAAAGGGGTAGTTGCAAAGGTTCTTCTCGAAGTCAACATTGCACAGGAAGAAACAAAATTTGGAATCCGGGAGGATGAGGTTTACGCTTTGATTGACGCGATCAAGGATATGCCGCATGTTCATGTTATGGGACTCATGACGATCGCTCCATTTGTGGAAAATCCAGAAGAAAATCGTGTTTATTTCCGTAAAATGCATCAATTATCGCTTGACATAAAATCCAAATGCATTGATAATATTGATATGAGTGTTTTATCAATGGGAATGACCAATGATTATGAAATCGCCGTCGAGGAGGGCGCGACTATGATTCGTGTCGGAACCGCCATTTTCGGTGCGCGAAATTATAATATTTAATTAAGGAGAATAAGGTTATGGCAAAGGATGCAGGTAAAAAGAGTTTTCTGGATTTTTTCAAAGTCAAAAATATAGATGATGATGAAGATGAGTTCGATGACGATCTGTTTGACGACGATGATTATGATGACGATGACGACGATGATTACGAAGATGTAAAACCACGTGCATCGAAATCAAAACCATCTTTCAGCAAGCCAGCTGCACGTTCCGCTTCCAAATACGAAGCAGCTACACAGCAGGCATCGACTACACATCGGAGTACAGCAGGCAGTTCATCCAGTGGCAAACTGGTTGATTTCAAGGACTCCCAGAAGTCTTACAGCAGAAGCTCAGATTTCCGCAACCGTAGTGAAGTATTTGTAATTAAACCACAGGAGACAGATGAGGCACAGTCCGTCATTGATTTCCTTCGTGCAAACAAAACAATCGTGATAAATATTGAGGGCTTGGATGTCGCAGTCGCACAGCGAATCATCGACTATGTTGGCGGTGCATGCTATGCAATGGGAGGCTCTTTGAATGTGGTATCTTCCAACATATTTATTGCAACACCTCAGGATATCGAAGTATCCGGAGATTTGAGAGAGGAATTGGTTGGTCAGGATGCCCTGACACCATACGTACAGTACTAAACGAATAGGGGGGTTGGAAAGTTGCTTACACCAGTTGATATTCAACAGAAGAAATTTCATGTCGGTTTGGGTTACGACAAGAAAGATGTAAACACATTTTTTGACAGTGTTTCAGAAAGCTATGAATCCTTGTATCGTTCAAATGCGGAGTTAAAAGAGAAGGTCTCCATATTAAACGATACATTACAGAATTATCGTTCCAAAGAATCACATCTTGAGAAAAGCTTGAAGCGTGCGGAAAAAGACACCGTAGAGACTATCTCCAATGCAACAAAGGAAGCAAAGGAGATTATTCGTGATGCCAAAATTCAGGCAAACAACATTGTGTCTGACGCAGAGAAACGTCTGGAGCGTCTGGAAGATGAGATTGCATTATTAGAAGCAAAATACACCGCTTACAAATCTAATTTCTGTTCGTTACTGAAAAAGCAGTTTGAGTTCTTAGGCGAGCAGGATTTTGATCCATCCTCTATGATTGATGATCGTGCATGGACACTCATGGGTGGAGAGGAGAAACAGGCTTCCGCCTCTGCAGGTGACGGGTTTGGTGCCTACACCGGAGATCCTCAGTTGCGCGATGAATCTACATTGGGTGGATTTAATGGTGGATTTGGCAGTGGCGATACAACCAGCACAAGCGCTGTATATACACAATCTTTAAGTGCCGGAGAGAATTTTGTTGATCCTTTTAAGCCAAAGGAGCAAAAGGATTATAATCCATTTGACGCAAAGGGAAAAGGTTCAGAAGAGAAAAAATCTTCCTTGAAGGTTGCCAATTCCGCGGAAGAACGTAAAAAAATGAAGCGGGCAACTGTCGGAAGCTCCGAAGCTGCAGCAGCAGTTCAAAAAGCAAGGGAAGCCGCTGCTCAGGCAGCCAAAGCGCCGAAGCCGGAACCAAAACCAGAACCAAAACGGGAAGCGCGTCCAGAACCAGAACGTGCTCCAGAGCCGGAAGCAAAACCGGAGCCGACACCGGAACCAGCTCCAGAAAGAAAGCTGGAACCGGAAGTAAAACCAGAGCCAGTTCCAAAAGAGCCAGATATTGATGAGATTCCAACGATTTCTCATTTATCAGTGTCCGACGATGATACAGATACAGAAGAATCTGCAGAGAGCATCGAAGGCGAAGTAGAAGCAAAAAAGAACAACGGACCAGCGTTGATCGGAGAAGGCGAAGACGATGATGGATTTGAGTTCATCTAATCAAATATCGTATTACATACAGAAAGAAGAGTTACCATGAAGAATTTAACTGTCCATCTTGATGATAAGCCAATCTACGATATCGTATATGAAGAGAGCTTTGATGCACTTCCCAGTATGATAAAAGAACTTGGCTACAGTAACCGTAAAATCTGTGTGGTATCCGAAAGTCATGTAGCATCCTTGTATTTGGATGCTATATTGCATTCTATCAAAGATGCCTGCACATATACAACATCCTTTGTCTTTCCAGAAGGAGAGGCAAGCAAGAATCTGAATGTTGTCAGAGACCTGTACACCCATCTGATTGAAGAAAAATTCGATCGAAACGATGTACTGATCGCCCTCGGCGGCGGTGTGGTCGGTGATCTGACCGGATATGCGGCCGCAACCTATCTGCGCGGTATCGACTTTATCCAGATTCCAACCAGCCTGTTATCACAGGTTGATTCCAGCATCGGCGGAAAAACCGGTGTGGACTTTGACTCCTACAAGAACATGGTCGGCGCCTTTCATATGCCGAAACTGGTGTATATGAACCTGTCTGTGTTAAAGACATTATCGAACCGCCAGTTTTGTTCGGGTATGGGCGAGATCATCAAGCATGGTCTGATCAAGAATGCCAATTATTTTATATGGTTGAAGGAAAACGAAGCACAGATTGCAGCGCTTGATCTTCCTACCGTTGGAGAGATGATCTACGAAAGCAACGTCGTAAAGAAAAATGTCGTTGAAAACGATCCGACCGAAAAGGGAGAGCGTGCACTGTTGAATTTTGGACATACTCTCGGTCATGCCATCGAAAAATACATGAATTTTGAATTTTTGCATGGAGAATGCGTGCTGATCGGATGTGCACTTGCCAGTATCATTTCCTACAAAAAAGGGAATATTACACAGGCAGAGCTGCGAGATATCCTACACAGCATGAAACCGTACCATGTACCAAAGCTGCCAGCCGACGCGAATTTTGCAACAATCGTATCCTATACGAAAAACGACAAGAAAGCCATCGGTGGAAAAATCAAATTTATTTTGTTAGAGACGATCGGACACGCGTATATCGACATGGATGTAAGCGAGGAAGATATGCTTCTGGCACTCAAAGAATTACAGGAAAGATATCAGGATGAATACTAAAAATAAAATCAAAATCTATATAATACCGATTCTTTGTATCGGTTTGCTTGTTGCATTCGATCAGATCACAAAATTCATCGTACGCACATCCTTTGCGTTATATGAATCACATCCACTGATCAAGAATGTATTTCATTTGACATATATTCAGAATACCGGAATCGCATGGGGCATGTTCAAAAACGGCAGAATAATCTTCCTGATTCTGACCGTCCTTGTGTTGCTTGTCTGTGCAGGTATTTACGCAAAAATTCCAGAGAACAGGCGCTTTACCCCAATTCGTGTCTGTCTGGTGTTCCTTGTATCTGGCGCAATCGGAAATATGATTGACCGTATTTCTTTACATTATGTAGTGGATTTCTTTGATTTCCGGCTGATCAATTTTCCGATTTTTAATGTCGCGGATATCTATGTGACCGTGAGTATGATCGTGTTGATCTTACTGTGTGCATTTTACTATCACGACCACGAAATTGATGTGTTATTCTCAAAATCAAAAAAAGACTAAGATATTACAATATGGAAACTTACGAATTTACAATCGACGCAGCTTCCACAGACATCGGCACGCGACTGGACAAATATCTGACTGAACAGATACCTGACCAATCGCGTTCGTATATCCAGAAGCTGTTAGACGATAATTTCATAACTGTAAATGGCAAATCTGCTAAATCCAATTACAAGCTCCGGGCAGGCGATACGATCACAGTAGAGATCCCGGAAGCAGAAGAATTAGACATCGAACCGGAGAATATTCCACTCGATATCGTCTATGAGGATGATGATATCATTGTCATCAACAAACCGAAGGGCATGGTCGTACATCCGGCACCGGGACATACAAGCGGAACGCTTGTTAATGCCCTGATGTATCATTGCAAGGATTCCTTATCCTCGATTAACGGGGTATTACGACCAGGAATCGTCCATCGGATCGATATGGATACGACAGGCCTTTTGGTTGCCTGCAAAAGCGACCAAGCACACCGTGTACTATCTGATAAATTCAAAGTACATGACATTCACCGTGTCTACACAGCGATCGTCTACAATCAGTTTGCCACAGATGAGGGAACGATCGACAAACCGATCGCAAGACACAAAACCGACCGCAAGAAGATGGCCATCGATCCAAACGGCAGACATGCTGTCACACATTACCGTGTGATTGAACGGCTAAAGCAGAACTTCTCCCTCGTGGAATGCGAGCTTGAAACCGGGCGGACACACCAGATCCGTGTCCATATGGCAAGCATCAATCATCCATTGCTTGGAGATGAGGTGTATGGACCAAAGCAGAAGCCTTTTGCCACCCAAGGGCAGGTATTACACGCGGGGGTACTCGGATTCGACCACCCAATCACCGGAGAATACATGGAATGGCATGCAGAACTTCCGGATTATTTCCAGAATATACTAAAGAAACTTCGATAGATAAATTTATTTGGAAATCTGACAGATTGAATGGGCATTTAAGCTATTAATTTTATATTTTTACTTGACCTAAAGCTAAGTTTAGGTTGTATAGTATATGTAAAAAGGATGAATAAAGATAGTATTCATCCTTTTTATGAAGTACACAATAAAAAAAACAGGAGGTACAAACGTTATGTACATTGAGAAAATCAACGGTCCGGAGGATGTGAAGAAGCTTTCAGGAGATGAACTTACAAGTTTGGCTGCTGAGATGCGACAGGCCCTCTTAAAACGTGCCAGCATCCACGGTGGACATTTCGGTCCAAACTTCGGTATGGTAGAAGCCACAATTGCTTTGCACTATGTATTTGAATCTCCGAAGGATAAATTTGTGTTTGATGTATCTCATCAGACCTACCCACACAAGATGCTTACTGGCAGAAAGGATGCGTATCTTTACGAAGACCACTACGACGATGTATCCGGCTACAGCAACCCGGAGGAAAGTGACCATGACCATTTTGTGATCGGTCATACATCTACCTCTATCAGCTTAGCATGTGGTCTTGCAAAGGGACGTGATGTGCGGGGTGAGAGCGGAAATGTGATTGCAATCATCGGCGATGGATCCTTGAGCGGCGGTGAAGCATTAGAAGGACTTGATTTTGCATCCGAGTTGCAGAGCAACCTGATCATTGTTGTGAACGATAACGATATGTCGATCGCAGAAAATCACGGTGGTCTCTACCAGAACTTAAAGCTCCTGCGTGAGACAAACGGACAGGCAGAATGTAACCTTTTTAAGGCGATGGGACTTGACTATGTGTATGTTCATGAGGGGAATGATATTCCGGCGTTAATCAAGGCGTTTGAGAGCGTCAAGGACAGCGTAAAACCAGTTGTGGTACACATTCGTACCTTGAAAGGAAAAGGATACAAGCTCGCCGAAACACACAAGGAAGAGTGGCACTGGCATCTGCCGTTCGATATTGAGACCGGCGAGGTAATCGCAGATTTTGGTGGTGAGGATTATTCCAGCGTTACCTGTGACTACCTGATGAAGAAAATGAAAGAAGATCCAAGTGTTGTGACCATCACATCTGCCACACCGACGATAATGGGCTTCACGGAAGATAAGCGAAAGGAAGCGGGCAGACAATTCGTGGATGTCGGAATCGCCGAGGAAACAGCTGTGGCACTCGCCTCCGGTATTGCGAAAAGCGGTGGCAAACCGGTCTACGGCGTATACAGCACATTTATCCAGAGAACCTATGACCAGCTGGCACAGGATCTGTGTGTAAACGGCAATCCGGCAACGATCCTGACATTTTCAGCATCCATTTATGGTATGAACGACGTTACACACCTTGGCATCTATGATATCCCTATGATGGCAAATATCCCAGAACTTGTCTACCTCGCACCAACGACAAAGGAAGAGTACCTTGCCATGTTAGACTGGAGTATCGCCCAGACAGAGCATCCGGTTGCCATCCGCGTACCAGGTGGCGCATTTGTCTCTGACGGTAAGGCTGTCACAAAGGACTTCTCAAAGCTGAACAAGTACGAGATCACGAAGCAGGGCAGCAAGGTCGCTATCATCGGGCTTGGTTCGTTCTACGGACTCGGTGTAGACGCAGCCAAAGCACTGAAAGAAGCAACCGGCATCGAAGCAACGATTATCAATCCGTATTACATTACCGGTCTTGATGAGGCTATGCTCGAAGACTTAAAGGCAAATCACGATGTGGTTATCACGCTCGAAGACGGTATATTAGACGGTGGTTTCGGCGAGAAGATTGCCCGGTTCTACGGAGCTTCTGATATGAAGGTATTGAACTTCGGTATCAAGAAGGAATTCCTAGACCGCTACGATGTAAATGATGTATTAAAGGACAATCATCTGACTGTAGAACAGATTGTGGATGATGTGAAGAAGTGTCTGTAATGTAAATAACGATACACGCGGAAAGAGATAATTATTTCTAATTTCTATTGGAATGATTATCTCTTTTTTATTTCATTGCACCAGCAAGAAAAATGTCTTATAATTAAATAGTTATTGGTTATGAAGAGAAAAACACATTTCGTGTGTTTTCAAAGTGTAAAGCGAGCAAAAAAACACACTTAGGAAGCTAATTGATACATTCCAGAACGAATAGTGTGTTTTGTTGAGAAAAAATATGTAGAAAAACACATATCGTGTGTTTCCAGAATGAAAGCAAGCAAGAAAAACACACTTAGGAAGCTTATCAATACATTCCGAAACGAATAGTGTGTTTTCGAGAGAAGAAATAAGTGAAAAAACACATTTTGTGTGTTTCCAGTATAAATGCAAGCAAGAAAAACACATATAATTAAAAAATGGAGAACAACATGGCAGATATCGTCAGAAAACATATCATATTTCATGGAAGCGTGCAGGGTGTCGGCTTCCGGTATTATTCCGAACACAAAGCAAACCAGTTGCGACTTACTGGCTGGGTAAAGAATCTGTATAACGGGGATGTCGAGATGGAAGTGCAGGGATCGGAAGCAGCCATCGATGAGCTGGTCACATTCCTCGCCGGACGTCGATTTGTCCAAATCACAGGGATGGATGTCAGGAAGCTGGATGTGGTGGAAGATGAACGGAGTTTTGGCGTGGATTGATTTTTATAATTAAGGAATCTAACAAATTCCGGACAAAAAATATGAATAAATGCGGTAATAAATTATGAGTAAAAATAAACTAAATTATATTGACCTCTTTGCTGGTGCCGGTGGACTGTCAGAAGGATTTATACAAAGTGGTTATAAACCTGTTGCACATGTAGAAATGAATGAGCATGCAGCAAAAACAATAGAAACAAGAATAGCATATTATTACTTAAAAGATAATGGAAAAATTAAAAGTTATTATGATTATGAAAAAGGGAAAATAACTAGAGAACAACTTTTGGAGATAATACCCAAAGATGAACTTAAGACCGTAATTAATAAAGAAATGTCTGAATCCACAATTAAGGGGATTTTCAACACAATTGATGATATCAAAAAGGAAAAAGGAATTGATAAGATTGATGTAATTATAGGCGGACCTCCTTGCCAAGCATATTCTTTGGTAGGAAGAGCACAGAGCAGTCATATGATAGTTCCGATGGAAGATGATCCAAGAAATGAATTATATAAGATGTATGTCCAATTCCTTAAGAAGTATAAGCCCAGAATGTTTGTATTTGAGAATGTAGCCGGCATAAAGACTGCAAGAGGTGGGGCTGCATTTAAAAACCTCCAAACATATATGAAACGCGTTGGTTACGAAATTGACTATCATGAGTTAAATGCTCAGGATTTTGGAGTATTACAAAGTAGAAAAAGAGTAATTATAGTAGGATGGCTTAAAGGCACAGGATATGAATACCCATCATTTGATGTAATTCATAGTAATGCAGAAGTATGGGATTTGCTTAATGATTTACCAGCGCTAAAGCCTGGTGAAGAAGCGAGAGAACATACGATGACTGATATGCGCAGACTAAAAGAATATGTTAAAGATAATGACATTCGTGTAGAATCGGATGTGTTAACAGGGCATATTGCAAGACCTCATACTGCACGAGATATTGAAATTTATAAGAGAACAATTGATATGTGGTTTCAAAACGAACAGCACGAACGTCTAAAATATGATGATTTACCAGAAAGATTGAAAACACATAAAAATCGATCTTCATTTGTAGATCGATATAAAGTCGTTGAAGGAGATATGGATCATTGCCATACAATACTGGCACATTTATCAAAGGATGGACATTATTTTATTCACCCAGATATAGACCAACACAGATCAATTACAGTAAGAGAAGCAGCAAGAATACAGTCGTTTCCAGATAATTATTATTTTGAAGGTCCAAGGACAGCACAATTTGTTCAGGTTGGTAATGCTGTTCCTCCAATGATGGCAAAGGTAATAGCAGATAAAATAAAAGAGCAATTAAAAAAATAAGATATGAGGTTTCACAAATGGGGATTGTTGAAAATACATACGCTGAGTTAAAAAAACAAGAATTGAACAGTAATCCATATAGTTGCTTGCATATGGCTGATATTGATATCAATCCTCATCAGATTGAAGCATTCACATTTGCGCTATCTTCACTGGAACTTGGTGGGGCAATTCTTGCGGATGAGGTAGGCCTTGGAAAGACAATTGAGGCTGGTTTGATTATCAAATATTTACTATGTAGTGGAAAAGATAAAATACTGCTTATCATGCCATCAAATCTGCGAAAGCAATGGCAAGTTGAATTAGAAGAGAAATTTGATATTGATTCATTAATTGTGGATAGTTCTAACTGGGAGGATTATCTCGAAGAGGTAAAGAGTAAACAAGCAGTAATTATTGTTTCTTACCACTTTGCCTCAAAAAGAAAAGCAGAGTTCGGAAAGATAGCTTGGGATTTTTGTGTATTTGATGAAGCACATCGGCTTAGGAATGTTTATAAGAATGGTTCAAAGATGGCTAACTCATTATATGAATTAACAAAGGGAATTCCGAAGATTCTATTAACTGCGACTCCTATGCAGAATACTTTACTTGATATATATGGACTTGTTCAGTTTATCGATGATAGAGTTTTTTATAGTAAGCAGATATTTTCCGAAAGATATTTGCGAGGAGAAGATTACAATGATTTGAAGGCTTGTTTAGAACCTGTTGTGCAAAGAACTTTACGAAAAGAAGTAGCAGAGTATATCCAATTTTCAGAGCGTAAAGAAATGACAATTGACTTTGAACTATCGCCAATGGAGATAGAACTTTATGTGATGATAAATAATTATCTGAAAAAGGAAATTTTGTATGCTTTGCCCAATTCACACAGAACACTTATTACATCTGTTATTAGAAAATTGCTTGCATCATCAAGTATGGCAGTTGCAGAAACCTTCAAGGTATTAAAAGGCAGACTTGAAACTTTGAAGGAAACAACTAGAACTGAATCGGCGGATGAAAGTATTGATTTTTTCCTTAGTTTTTTTGATGATGATGAAATTGAGACAGATGATGATAGTAAGCAGGATGAATTATACACAAGAGAAAAGGTAAATGAATTTATTCAGCATGAAATAGATGAGGTAACAGCCATTATTAATAAAGCTGAAAGTATAAAAAGAAATGCGAAAATGACAGCATTGAAACAGGCGGTGGAGACAGCTTTTGCATTTCAAGATGAAGCTGGCATAAAACAAAGAATAGTTGTGTTTACGGAATCTATTAGAACGCAACAATACATGTTTGAAGAATTATCTCATGCCGGATATGAAGGCCAGATACTTAAGTTTAATGGTAGTACAAATGATCCTGTTACTAAACAGATTTATAAGGCGTGGAAAGCTAGAAACTATGGAAAGTATGTGGGTAGTAGAAATGTTGAATTGAAGAATGCCATCGTAGAAGCATTTAGGGATGAATACAAGATTTTGCTTGTAACAGATTCCGGTTCGGAAGGATTGAATCTTCAGTTTTGTAATACGATTATAAACTATGACCTTCCTTGGAATCCGCAGAAGATAGAGCAGCGAATTGGTCGCTGTCATCGTTATGGACAAAAGAACGACGTTGTGGTTATTAATTTGCTTAATACTCAGAATGTAGCAGATAAGAGAGTATATGAAATTCTTTCAGAAAAATTCGAGTTATTCCAAGGCGTATTTGGTGCATCAGATAAAGCTATTGGATTATTAGAAAGTGGAGCAGATTTTGAAAAAAGAGTTACACTTATTTATCAGGAATGTAAAACGACATCAGATTTTACAAAGCAATTTAAGGATTTGGAAAAGGAATTAGAAAAGAAACGAAACAAGAAAATGGATGAACTGAAATCCATATTTATATATAAGACAGAGGAACAACATAAATCTCATTTTAATAGTATTATGAAAGGAATTGCGGAATATGATTCACAGTTTTGGTACTGGAGTAATAGATACAAAGAGAGGAATGAAACATATCCAAAGTATTATGAAACTAATATAGACTTGGGAATTCCGGAAATTCAACACGGATATTTACTTATTGGTGGTTCTTATGTTGGTGATATGCTTGAAGATACAGTATTTGAAATTATTGATATAACAGGGAAGATATATGGTGCTTCAGATGAGTTGGCTAGAGATCTTTGCGAAAAATTGCAGGAGCAGTGCTTAGAAGAGAAGACTCCTAATAACCAAGAAATCCTTTTATATATTGATAAAGTGGATGAATTTATGCAACAGAAATATGCAGAATCTAAAAGAACAGTTTTGATTGCTAATCAGAAAAAATTGGATAATTGGCTGCAATTAAGAAAAGAGGAATATTTGCTCAGAGTCAAGGATACATCAGAATTAGATGAACTTAAAGATAAATATGTAAACGAAAGCGATTTTAGACAGAAGATTGCATTAAAAAAGCAAATAGAAATTTTAGAAGAACAGAAACAAAAAATGATAGAGGCATTTCATGATAAAATGTCAGCATTGGAAGAAGAGGTTGCAAATATGCAGAAGGAGTTTGTAGAAAGCATATTGGTAAAAACACAATTGGCAACAAAGATAGTGATTAAGTTTTAGGAGGATACCATGGAGAAAAAGGGTAAGTTAGAGTTGACATGGACAGGCAAATATTTAGATTCAAAACTAGAACCTAGGATTTTAATAGAAATGGAAAATAAATCAGTATATGGCGATATAAATCAGAATATGTTGATTCATGGGGATAATTTGTTGGCATTAAAGGCGTTAGAAATTCAATTTACTGGAACTGTGAAATGCATATATATTGATCCACCATATAATACAGGGGCTGCATTTGAACATTATGATGATGGGATAGAGCACTCTAAGTGGTTAAGTATGATGGCTGAAAGGCTGAAATGCTTACGAACACTATTAAGAGCTGTCTCTTATACACATCTCCGAGCCCACGAGACGCTCATGAATCTC
>ERZ1027285.395-NODE-395-length-12515-cov-4.771990_pt1 | contig 12515 bp, 8 predicted proteins | sample MGYA00519240_ERZ1027285 | MGnify/ENA primary metagenome ERZ1027285 (study PRJEB26926, sample SAMN06165018) | human gut metagenome | biome: ENVO:00009003; feature: ENVO:2100002; material: ENVO:00002003 | host: Homo sapiens | place: USA | collected 2012 ...
CTTGGATACCCTGTGCGGCTAATCCTATAATAAATCACGGTACGCCGTCAAGCGGTGCGGCTGTAATGGATTTATTCAGGATTCCCTCAATCTGAACAGAGGCGGCCCCTGAATGGGGGCCGCCTTTGCTTATGACATTTCATTTTTGAGGTATTACCAGTATGAAAAAGAACAAGACAATGATTTTCCTATTCATTCTGCCCATCGTTCTTTGCCAGTTGTTCATGTATGTCTATCCGGTCGTTCGGACGATTATCATGAGTTTCTTTAAGGTAGAGAGCCTTACGGCATCTACAAGTACATGGAGCTTCTATGGGCTGCAAAACTATTTCAAAATCCTGCGTAATGCCGGCTTTATCAGTTCCATGAAAAATATGGTGATGATTTGGCTGGTGGGCGGCATCATTACCATGTGCCTGTCTATGCTGATGGCCGTGATTTTGACCAGCGGCATCCGCGGCGCAAAATTCTTTAAGGCCGCCATTTATATGCCCAATATCATCAGCGCCGTGGCACTGGCTACCATGTGGATTCAGTATGTGTTCAACTATGATTATGGTCTGCTGAACCAGATTGTCAAAGCATTCGGCGGCGAGAATGTCCGCTGGCTGGGTACAGACTTGATTTTCTGGGCTATGATGATTGCTTTCATCTTTGGCAGTGTTGGTTACTATATGCTGATTTTTATCAGCGGCATCGAAGGTATCCCGCAGGATTTGTACGAAGCTGCCACCATCGACGGCGCGAATATCTTTGACCGCTTCTTCCAGATTACGCTGCCCCTGCTGAAAGGTGTGATTCGCACCTGCGTTACTTTCTGGAGCATCAATGCGACTACATTCTTCCTGTGGACGAAGATGTTCTCCCCCATCAATACAGAAACGGCTACCATTGTGCCCGTTGTGTACCTGTACGATACAGTGTTCGGCGGCAAGGGCGTTGTCGAGCGCGATGCTGGTGCGGGCGCAGCGGTTGGCGTTGTGCTGACTTTGATTATCATTGCTGTGTATGTTATCACCAATCTGATCTTGAAAGATTCGGATCTGGAGTATTAAGGTAGGAGAGCGGTTATGGGAAAATATCACGATAGAATCAACTGGAAGAAAGAGCTTCGGCTTCTGCCCGGTTATATCATTGTTTGCGCATGGATCGCACTCACGGCTGCCATCCTGTTATGGATCGTCTGCGCCAGCCTTTCCTCAACAAAGGAAATTCTGACGGGCAGAGTTATGGACTTTTCCAATGGCCTGAAGTGGGATAACTACGTTACGGCTTGGAACACCCAAAATGTATCGCTGTATTTCTTCAATAGCTTGGTTTATGCCATTGTTTCCTGTGTGGGCGTATTGCTTATTTCCGCGCCCGGTGCTTATGTGCTTTCTCGCTGGAAGTTTGTCGGCGGTAAGGCCATCCGTATCGGCTTGGTCATTGCCATGAGTGTTCCCACTATTATGATCATCATGCCACTGTACTCTTTGGCTGTGCAGTGGGGCATCAAGGGTCGCGTGCTGTTGGTTGTGCTGTATATTATGCTGCGCGTACCGTATACCACGATTTACCTGCTGGATTTCTTCTCATCACTGTCCCGGTCTTATGAGGAGGCGGCCTACATAGACGGATGCAGCCATTCTCGGACGTTCTGCCAGATTATGCTGCCACTGGTTCAGCCCGCCATTATTACCGTTACGATTTTCAACTTCATGTCTGTGTGGAACGAGTTCTTCATGGCGCTGATTTTCACCACCAGCGATTCTATGACCCCTGTTGGTGTCGGTTTGTTGCAGATTGTCAATGCAATGAAGTATTCCGGCCAGTACGGTGCTATGTTTGCCGCAGTTATCATTGTATTCCTGCCTACTTTCCTGCTGTATCTTTTCCTGTCTGAAAAGATTATTGTCGGGGCTACCAGTGGCGGCGTTAAGGGTTGATTTGACTTTCCTCCATTCAAAATATTACGTTTTAAGGAGAATCATTATATGAATGATGTAAGAAAAATGGGTCGTGTAACGATCCCCACCGATATGGACGCCGTCCCTGAAACCCTCGACCTGCTCAAGCGCTTGGGCGCGGATGCCATCCGCGACTGCGACGGCACCGACTTCCCGCAGCAGCTCAAGGATGCGGACGCCAAGATCTACTCCACCTACTATACCACCCGCAAGGACAACGCATGGGCAAAGGCAAACCCGGACGAGGTACAGCAGTGCTACATCATGACCGGCTTTTACACCGCCCCCGGCGACACCGTGACCATCCCGCTGATGAAGGGCATCAGCCCGGAGCTGATGCAGGTGAACACCAACGACGACATCACCCGCTGGTGGGAGGTCATGGATCGAACCACCGGTCAGCCCGTGCCGCCGGAGCAGTGGAGCTACGCCGACGGCAGTGTGACCGTACAGGCCGTACCGTTCCATGAGTATACCGTCAGTTTTCTGGCTTACCTCATCTGGGACCCGGTGCATATGTACAACGCTACCACCAACGGCTGGACGAATTTTGAGCACCAGATCACCTTTGACGTGCGTCAGCCCAAGACCCACAAGTATTCTATGGAGCGCCTGCGCAAGTTCATTGCAGAGCACCCCTATGTTAACGTCATCCGCTACACCACCTTCTTCCACCAGTTCACCCTGATCTTCGACGAGCTGAAGCGGGAGAAGTTCGTGGACTGGTATGGATACTCTGCTTCGGTCAGCCCCTACATCCTCAACCAGTTTGAGCAGGAAGTGGGCTACAAGTTCCGCCCGGAGTACATCATCGATCAGGGCTACTATAACAACCAGTACCGGGTGCCCAGCAAGGAATTCCGGGATTTTCAGGCCTTCCAGCGCCGCGAGGTGGCAAAGCTTGCCAAGGAGATGGTGGACATCACCCACGCGTGCGGGTGCGAAGCCATGATGTTCCTCGGCGATCACTGGATCGGCACCGAACCTTTCATGCCGGAGTTCAAGACCATCGGACTGGATGCCGTAGTGGGCAGCGTGGGCAACGGCTCCACCCTGCGCCTGATCTCTGACATTGAGGGCGTGAAGTACACCGAGGGCCGTTTCCTGCCATACTTCTTCCCCGACACCTTCCACGAGGGCGGCGACCCGGTGCGGGAAGCCAAGGAGAACTGGGTTACAGCCCGCCGCGCTATCCTGCGCAAGCCCATCGACCGCATCGGCTATGGCGGCTATCTGAAACTGGCCTTGCAGTTCCCGGAGTTCGTGGACTACGTGGAGAGCGTCTGCAACGAGTTCCGCGAACTGTACGAGAACATCAAGGGCACCACACCCTACTGTGTCAAGCGAGTGGCCGTGCTGAACTGTTGGGGTAAAATGCGGGCTTGGGGCTGTCACATGGTGCATCACGCCCTCTATTACAAGCAGAACTATAGCTATGCCGGTGTCATTGAGATGCTGTCCGGTGCGCCCTTTGATGTGAAGTTTATCAGCTTTGAGGATATCAAGAACGACCCGCATCTGCTGGATTCGTTGGATGTCATTATCAATGTCGGCGATGCCGACACCGCACACACCGGCGGCATCTGGTGGGAAGACCCGGAGATTTCCTCCGCTATCCGCAAGTTCGTCTGGAACGGCGGCGGCTTTATCGGCGTGGGTGAGCCTTCCGGTCACCCGTATCAGGGCCACATTCTCCAGCTTGCCAGCGTGCTGGGCGTGGAGGAAGAAAACGGCTTCACCCTCAACTACGACAAGTACAACTGGGAGGAGCACCCCGACCACTTTATCTTGCAGGACGCCGACCAACCCGTGGACTTTGGCGAGGGCAAAAAGAACATCTACGCCCTCGAAGGCACCGAGGTGCTGGTGCAGCGGAACAAGGAAGTACAGATGGCCGCCCACGACTTCGGCAAGGGTCGTGCCGTGTACATCAGCGGAGTACCGTACAGTTTTGCCAACAGCCGCACCCTGTACCGCGCTATCCTGTGGAGTGCCCACAGCGAGGAGGAACTGCATACATGGTTCAGCTCCAATTATAATGTAGAAGTTCACGCCTACGTCAAGAACGGCAAGTATTGTGTGGTGAACAACACGTACGAGCCGCAGGATACCACCGTTTACACCACCGGCGGCAGCAGCTTTGCGCTGCATCTGGATGCCAACGAGATCAAGTGGTATGAGATTTAAGTTCTCCTTTTCATAAACGAACACAACGGGCAGCTCTGGTATAACAGAGCTGCCCGTTGTGTTTGCTGTATCTGCCGATAACGCAACCTGTGTCAATCGAACGCTGCAATGGAGATGGCTGTAAACGCAGAAATTCAGTAATGCGAGCGTAATAGACCTGCAGAAAAAAGAAACTGCCCGTGCGAGTATGCGTAAGACGGTGAAACACTTACTGAAAAAATTTAAGTATCCACCGGTGGAATATGATAAAATTTGTATACTTCAATACGTTAAAGAAAGTTTGGAGAATCATTCAAAAAAATGCTCTAAACAAAAGCGGAATACGGATATTTTGGCCTAGCAACGCTACTTATATAGAGCGAAGCACTACTTATAAATAGTGGTGTCAGGAATTGAGATTTTGTGATACCAAAAAAGACACCCTCGCTTTTGATAGGAATCTCATGCAGGGATGTCCTTATCTCAACGCGAAGGTGTCTTAATAACGAGGGTCAGATGCCACGGAACGTAAAGGTGAACTCCACAGGCTTGGTTACATCAGGAATATACTCCGGGTGGACATTGGCACCCCAGCTGTCATCACCGCCGACGCCCATCTGCTCGCCCATAGCACGGATGACCGTGTAATGGACCGGGGGCAGCTCGTAGGGATGCTTGGCACTCTCCATTTCATGGGGAGTGTAGGGCAGCGCAGAGAAGAACATGGGCTTTGCGGCATCTGCGGTAAACAGCAGCCCGCGACCCTTGCGGTCCACTACCTTTGCCCAGCGCACAGCGGTCTTTGCGCCACACTCCTGCGGCACAAGGTACTGCGCCATGTTGTCTGCGACCTTGTTCTGGTAAATGCCCAGCTTTGCACCATGCTGACGATCCCAGTAGGTCTCCGCAGGGCCGTTTCCGTACCACTCCACCGTGTCGTAGTCAGCGTCGATCTTGAACAGTACGCCGAACTCCGGCATTGCTGCAAGTCCTTCCACCGGGTCATAGTGCAGGGTGGTCTGGATGCGGCCATCACCGAACACACGGTACTGCAGGCTGCACTCTGCTGCGGGGCTGGTCTGGAGGTTATAGAGATAGGTCACGACTACGCTGTCGGCTTCCACCTCGCAGGTGGGGTTCTGGAGGATGGTGCCGCCGTGAACAGACGGGATATCCTTGCCGATGCCCTTGACGGTAGCGTACAGGCTTGCCAGCTTCCACTGACCGCGAACGCCGCCCATGTTGTTGCCGCAGTCGTTGTCGGTGGGAGCGCGCCAGAAGTTGGGACGGGGGATCTCCTGAATCATCTCTTTTCCGGCATAGCGGTAGGAAGTCAGGCCGCCATTCAGATCGGAGAACAAAACATCGAAATTCTCGCCCCGGACACCGATGTTGTGTGTACCGTGCGTAACGGTAAACGGCGTGGCCTTCTTGCTGGGAATGGAACGAACCACAGCAATCACACCCTGTCCAAAGGCGACTTCATGACCTTTCTTTGCCCAGCTGGTGTCCTCCTTCAAACGGAAGCTGATGGTCACTGCATATTCACCGGGGAGCGCAGGGACCATAAACGGCAGCGGGAAGCTGGAACGCTCTTCGGGAGCAACATCAATATTGGTCAGTTCCTGCTGCTGATACAGCTTTCCATCACGATGCAGCAGAGCAACGCAGTCGAAAGCATCCGTAGAGGTGAACAGGTTCTTATTCCAGACTTCAAATCCAGAGTTGTCGATGGAAACGGCGATGTTCTGATAGCAGAACTTGACCTCCTGCATCTTGGGAGAAGGAGCACGGTCACCACCGTAGGCAATGCCGTTTCCGCTGAAATTATAGTCGGTAGGACGCTCACCGAAGTCGCCGCCGTAGGCTTGGAACCACTTGCCGTAGCGGTCTTTTTTCCAGATGGACTGGTCGATGTAATCCCAGATAAAGCCGCCCTGATAGCCGCAGTCCTTCTGGTCGGCAAGTTCCGTGTACTTGTGCAAAGCACCGTTGGAGTTGCCCATAGCATGAGAGTATTCGCACTCGATATAAGGCCGCTTATCGCCCTGTGCCAGATACTCTTTAATGTCCTTCACAGTGCTGTACATATGGCTCTCGATATCGGTGGTTTCGAGGAAGCGGGGATCATTGACCACACCTTCGTAATGCACCAGACGGGTGTCATCAAAGCGGCGGACCATCTCTGCCATCTGGAGCAGGGTCTCACCGCCAAACGATTCGTTGCCCAGAGACCAGATCAGAACAGCAGGATGGTTTTTGTCACGCTGGTAAGTGGAATTCATGCGGTCAAACAAGACAGCTTTCCACTCCGGCTTATCATTGGGCAAAACGCCCTCGATGCCGCGAATGCCAGCCTGATGAATGTCCCATGTGCCATGGGATTCCAGATTGTTCTCTGCGATCAGATACAGACCATACTCGTCGCACAGGTCGTACAGTGCATCCTGATTCTGGTAATGGCTGGTACGGATGGCATTGATGTTGTTCTGCTTCATGGTGATGATATCCCGAAGCAGTTCCTCATGGGTGTGTACGCCCACAGCACGACCCGTAATGGAGCTGAACTCATGACGATTGGCACCCTTGAACACGATGTGCTTGCCGTTGAGCAGCATCCGATTGTTCTTCAACTCGAACTTGCGGAAACCGACTTTCTGCCCAGTCACCTCTACCAGATGGCCTACATCGTCCAGTAGCTCGATTTTCAGTTCATACAGAGCCGGGTCCTCTGCACTCCACAGGTGGGGGTTCTCCACCGCATGGCTGAACAGAGCAGAGCCGCCGTTCAGTGCGATTTTTTCGGAGAACACTTCCAGTTCACTGCGGCGCAGGGTCAGACGGGCTGCGCCCTTACCCTCCACCTGCAATGCAACTTCCAGCGTGGAATGAGTAAAATCATCCCCGGCAAACAGCGTTTTGACGGATATATCTTCCAGATGCACGGTGGGGATGGCGTACAGCCACACGCTGCGGAAGATGCCGGAGAAGCGGAAGAAGTCCTGATCTTCGCACCAGCTGGAGGAAGTCCACTTGAACACCTGCACAGCAAGTTTGTTCACGCCCGGCTGGAGATAGGGAGTCAGATCGAATGCATGTGCGGAGAAGCTGTCCTCGGTGTAACCCACATAAGACCCGTTCAGCCAAAGAGCCATGCCGCTTTCCACACCCTCGAACTCGATGTGGACGGGCTTGCCCTGCATGGATTCCGGCAGCTCGAAGTATTTTACATAGCTTGCCACCGGATTGAACCGCTGCGGGATCTCGCCCGGCTGTACTTCTTCACGGCCATCCCACGGATACTGAACATTCGCGTACTGGGGAATGTCGTAGCCCTCCATCTGGATGTGTGCCGGAACATGAATGTCATCCCAGCCGCTGCAATCGTAATCTGTCTTTTCAAAGCCGGGGATGGCACTGGTGTAGTTCTTTGCGTAGGCGAATTTCCAGATACCGTCCAGCTTCAGCGCCAAAGAAGAGGAGCCTGTCCGATATTCTTCGCGGGAAGCGTAAGTACGGAAACTTGCATGAGCATTCAGCACGTTTTCCTTGAAAAAGGTGGGGTCTTTTACTTTTGCAAAATCAAATGCAGCCATAGTATTTCCTCATTTACCTTTTATAATTTTATAATATTTCTCCAGCCTCCCCGGAGGAATCGCTGGATTCCTCCGGGGAACAGCAGATGAAGGAGAAATGATAATGGCTTGTTATCAGGCTGCTGCACGCAGCTTTTCATTTGCTTCTTCGACCTTCATACGAGAGAGAAGGAAGGTGATGATGGCATCCAGAGCAAACGGAATCACCAGATACATGATCTTCAGCATATTGATGCAGGAATCCGGCTGAACGGTCAGAGCGCTGTCAAAATGGCTTGCTGCCAGCAGCCAGCCGGTGATGGCAGTACCCAGGCCGCCGCCCAGCTTCACACCCAGAGAAGTGCAGGAGTACATCGTGCCATCCACGCGCTTATGCTTCGTCAGCCAAGTGTACTCGGAGCAGGCTGCGATCACAGCGTTCATATCGCCCTGCCAAGGACCCTGACCAAGAGCTGCGATTGCAGTAAAGAGCAGCATCAGGGTCACATTGCCGCTGCCCATATAACCAGCTACAGCAACCAGTGCACGAGAAATCGTTGCCAGAGTATAGCTCATGACGTTCAGCTTATACATTCCATTCCATTTTGCAACCAAGGTCGGGGTGAACACCAGTGCGATGATCAGAGGAATGTTGATTGCCCAAGAGAATACACCGAACAGATTCTGGTTGCCAAGGATGTAGGTTGCATAGTAGGTGCCCATGCTGATCATGGCACCGTAGATCTGCTGCAAAATGTAGGTGACGCAAATCATCATATAATATTTGTTACCAGCAAGCAGCTTTGCAGCCTGAATCAGATTGTACTTTTCGTCCTGCTCAATTTCCTTTTTGTCGTTGGTGTCAACCAGTTCGCCTTCCGGCAGTTCCTTCACGGAGAAAACGGAGAGGGTGTTGACAAGCAGACCGATGATGGCGTAGATGATTGCAACAGTGCGCCAACCGGCAGCACCACCGCCCAATGCCGTAACAGCACCCAGCGTGATGGACTGGATGAGCAGGCTGGTGGCAAAGGCGAACATGAAACGCCAAGAACCCATCTCGACCTGTTCGGCACTGTTCTTCGTGATGAGAGCAGTCAGTGCAGAGTAAGCAATGTTGTTGGCAGTGTAGAATACAGCGTTCAGCAGAGTATATGCGATCAGGAACCATGCGTACTGTGCAAACTGTCCCAGATTGGTCGGGATGGCGAAAATTGCCACCAGCGTAATGGCACAGCCAATGTAGCCGTACAGCATCCAAGGACGGGCTTTGCCCATCTTAGAATGCGTTTTGTCGATCAGAGAGCCGAAGAAAATGTCCGTCACACCGTCCAGAAGTTTGGAAACTGCAATCAGAGTGCCGACAATACCGGGGTTCAGGCCAACGGTGTTGGTCAGATAGATCATGACGAAGGAGGACAGGAATGCATACACCACGTTGCCTGCAATATCGCCTGAACCATAGCCGACTTTATTATACCACTTTAGATAACGTTTCTCAGTCATTGTGCTTTCTCCCATCTTGCTTGTTTTGTGTGGGCGTGACCAATCTGCTGCGCACTTCAGACTGGAATTCTCATTACGCAAGTTACCCAAATCTCTTGCGTTTCGTCTGAAAATATTATAGAATCTAATGGAACGAAAAGATATAGACAAGATGGAACAAAATATGCACAAAATCAAAGAGTTTGTAATTTTTTGATAGAACATTTCCCAAATCACTGTAAAATCTCTGAAGATGAGGAGGACGCAGGGATGTATTTCAACTCAGGATATTTGAACAACTCCCGTTTGGATTTCAAAGACTACTCAAAGCCGCTGGTCGTAGGCAGCTGCGGCACTTATCGCTTGAAAAAACGCCCTAAGCTACCTACTTTTTGGGCAAAGGGTCGCAGAGACTATCAAATCCTCTATGTGGCATCTGGTAAAGCACACTTCTGGTTCGATGGTGTTGAGGAAGTGGTGACTTCTGGACACATGGTGCTTTATCAGCCGAAAGAAATCCAGAAGTATGTCTACTATGTAGAAGATCATCCAGAGGTGTTCTGGATTCACTTTACAGGATACGATGTCAAAAACATCCTGAACTATCACGGAATACCATTGGACAAGCACGTTTTTTACAGCGGCACACTGCCGGATTACAAAATGCTGTTCCGAAAGATCATCCGGGAACTGCAACAATGTGAATATGGCTATGAAGACTATATTGCTTCTCTCTTCAACATCATTCTGCTTTTAGTAAGCAGGCAACAGCAGGAAAGCGAGAAAACAACTACAAGCATCCCCGAAGAAATCGAAGCCGCCGTTTCCTACTTTAACGAGAATTATAATACAAAGGTCAGTGTGGACGATTACGCAGAATCGCTGCATATCAGTACGAACTGGTTTATCCGTAATTTTAAGCTGTACATGAAAATAAGCCCTGCACAATACATCCTGTCCCTTCGGATGGTAAATGCACAAAGCTTATTGGAGAACACCGAATACAATATTGGAGAAATTGCAGAGATCGTAGGGTATGATAACCCACTCTATTTTAGCCGGGTATTCAAGAAAGAGTATGGTGTCAGTCCGGCACAGTACCGAAAGAATCTGGAAGAATCTACTGAAAAATGAGAAAAATTCCTTTGGCTTTGACCACAATGCGGGCGATTTTATGTTGCGATAAAAAAGCGGGCAGCCGTTTTGTAGCTGCCCGCCGGTGGATATAGAATGCATTATTTGTCCTGAAACCAGGAAGCCGAGTTACAGAATATACTCCATCTGCCGTTCCTTGGTTTTCATGCCCATTTTTTCATAAAAGTGCTCTGCCGAAGTGTTCCCCGCCCAGACGTTCAGGGTCACCTCGTAGCAACCCAGCGCTTTTGCCTGCTGCTTTACATATTCAAACAGGCTTTCCCCGATGCGCTGTCCGCGCGCCTGCTTGTCAACGCAAAGGTCATCAATGAACAGTGACTTGAAGGGCACCATATTGGTGGAAAAAGGCTGCTTCTTCAGCTGACAGAAGGCATAGCCCATGCACACATCCTCCTCGTTCACGGCAACGTAGATGGGCTTGTCCTCCTGCTTCAAAAGCTCTGCTAACTCGCAGACAGTGTATTTTGTGGTGCCGGGAATAAAAATATCCGGGCGTATCTCTGCGTGAATCTGCAGCACCTGTCCCAGCAGTGCAAGCAGTCTGGGAATGTCTTTTTCTTCGGCTTTACGAATGTTCATTTGTACTTTGCTCCTTTCCATTTTTGCCTCTACGTTTCCAGTATACCACACCGGGCGGCACTGGAAAAGAGAAAATGCAACCACAGATAGCAAACAAAAACGCGAGCGACCGTTCTGGCCACTCGCGTTTTTATATGTTGGACAGGCTGCTTACACGAGATATGGGTCCAGCAGAGCGTCCACTTCTTTTTTGCGCTTAGGGGAGGGCTTTTTCACGGCACGGCCGCGGCAGACCACTAGTTCCAGATGTTGCAAAGCCCGCAGATCCTCCAGCGGGTTTTCGCGCGTTACGATAAAGTCTGCGCTTTTGCCGGGCGCGATAGAGCCGGTCACATCGCCGATGCCCGCTAGCTGCGCGTTGCGCAGGGTGGCCGTGTAGAGGGCAAAACGGTTGCTCACACCGCAGTATTTGTGGAAGTAGCACAACTCCCGCCAGAAATCGTACTGGGTAATGTAGGGGCAGCCTACATCGTTGCCCAAGCCCACCGGGATGCCGTTTGCCAGCGCGGTCTTGGCGCTTTCAATCACGCCGTCAAAGACGATCTTTCCGTTGTACTGGTCTTTTTCCGATGCGCCCGAAACGGCGGTGTCAAACAGCGCATAGGGCAGTGCGGGGGAGATGGTCGTGCACAGAAATGCGCCCCGCTCCTTGTACAGACGCACCGTCTCCTCGTCCATTTTTGCGCCGTGCTCAATGGAATCCACACCGTTTTCCAGCGCAGCCTTCACGCCCGCAGGAGATTCGGTATGAGCGGCAACAGTGTAGCCCAGCTTGTGGGCTGCATCGCAGACGGCTTTGATCATCTCCGGCGGCATCTTCATCTCGCCGGGTGTGCCCTTTTCGGTGGCGTCCAGCACGCCGCCGGTGATCATCAGCTTGACAAGGTCTACCTTCTGTGCGCTGGCCTTTTTCAGCTGCGCCAGCGCCTCGGCGTTGTTGTGTGCCGCTACTGCTACCGAGCCTGCCATGTGCCCGCCCGGCACCGAGATGCCCTCGTTGGCGGCCAGAATGCGGGGTGCCAGCACCTTCTCGGCGGCGCTGTCGTCCCGGCAGCGGGTGTCAAAGTCCGCAATGCCGCCCACGGTGCGCACGGTGGTCACGCCGCCCAGCAGTTCCAGCTTGGCATAGCTGCATACCAGCCGGTATGCGATGGCGCGGGTCAGCCTGTTGCTCAGGATCTTGCGTACCAGCGCTGCATTGTCCCGGGGCTTTGCGCTGGGTTTGCCGTTGCCTGCCAGATGGACGTGCAGGTTGATGAGTCCCGGGCACAGATACCCGCCGTGCAGGTCGATGACCTCGTAGCCGTCAAGGCTTACACTCGCATCTGCAATGGCGGTGATCTTATCGTTCTCGGTCAGCAGCACCTTGCCCTGTACCGGTTCCATCTGCTCGGTACCGTCCAGAAGAATACCGTTTGTGTATGCGCGCTTCATGTGTTCCGTCCTCTTTCTGTTGTATTTTTAGAGTGCAGACTGCCTTATCCGTCCAATTTCTCCTGCGCCCGGTATTGCAGCGCCTCCAGCAGAGAATCCTCGTCCAGCAGGGTCTTGCCCGCAAGGTCGGCCACAGTGCGGGCTACCCGCAAAATGCGGTCATGCGCCCGGG
>ERZ1027285.401-NODE-401-length-12366-cov-3.677118_pt1 | contig 12366 bp, 14 predicted proteins | sample MGYA00519240_ERZ1027285 | MGnify/ENA primary metagenome ERZ1027285 (study PRJEB26926, sample SAMN06165018) | human gut metagenome | biome: ENVO:00009003; feature: ENVO:2100002; material: ENVO:00002003 | host: Homo sapiens | place: USA | collected 2012 ...
GCAGCGTCAGATGTGTATAAGAGACAGGATGCATAGCGTGTGCTTTGCAGCCGGCATCCTGCGCCAGACCGCAGATTTCGGCAGTGGAGATGATGGTAGCGTCACAATTTTTGGCGATTTCAAAGGCGCTGCCCAAATGGTCGAAGTGACCGTGGCTGACGAAAATATAATCAACCTTAATGTCTTTGGCGGTGAGTCCTTCCGGATTATCGTCCAGATACGGGTCGAAGATAATAGCGGAATTATTTTTTTCCAAAATAAAGCAGGCATGGTTGATGAAATGGAATTTTGCGGACATAATTTTCCCTCCTTAATTTGACAAGCTGATTGCTGATTGCTGTAAAAATTATTAGCAGCGCTTAGCTATAATCTTATAAATATTATAGCTTAAATCTACTTTTTTGTGAATTCCTCACTGCAGGGGTGGGAAAAACTTTACAATTTTGCCTTATGTGCGGTAAAATTGATAGCGTGATATATATAGGAGTAATGCGCTATGAAATATAAAAAAATTACTTTTGCGTGTGTTCTGCTGGGCCTGTCGCTCTATGCCGGCGTATGTGCGGCAACTGTGCGCGAGGTCGCTGATGAAGCGCCTGCCTCCAAGCAGACGATTATCGCTGATAAAAAGGATAAGAAGCTGCTGAACAAAAAGCAGCGCGCTGTCCAAATAACTCAGGAAAAGGATAAAATTGTAGTATCTACCAAACCGGTGGCTAAACCGCCTGCCGGTACGATAAAGGTTCCTGCCGCTCAACGTCCGTCGCTGCTGCAGGAGAAGGATGGCAAATTCTATTTTTCAGGTACTCAGCTGCCGGATGATTATCGTAATATCGCTATTTACGGTGAGGCGATTGCCAGCAAGGCGCAGGCTATTGCCTATATTTTGGCGGCTAACCCGGCTGTGAAGCTGGCCTGCCCGGTAGAGGAGCTGGTGGAGCTGTACTGGCAGGAGGCCAAGCGTGAAAACGTGCGCCCCGACCTTGCATTGGCGCAATCATTGGTGGAAACAGGCGCTTACCGCTACGGCGGTGATGTGCTGCATCATCAGAATAATTTCTGTGGTCTCGGTACTATCGGCGGCGGTGTGCGCGGTGCGTCCTTTGCTACGCCGCAGTTGGGCGTGCGTGCGCATATCCAGCATCTGTTGGCTTATACGCAGACGAAGCGCCCATCAACGGATATTGTTGATCCGCGCTATGATCTGGCACATAATATCCGTATGGAGCGCGGTGTTGTCAACACCTGGTACGGTTTGAACGGTACTTGGGCGATGGGCTCGCTGTATTGCGAAAAGATTATGGCTACCTATCAGAAAATCCTGGCACAGCAGCCTGTTGAGCCGGAGATTAAGCCTGCACCGGCTGAACCGGTTAAGGAAAAGAATAAAAAGAAACGCAGTATGAAGCAGAGGGTTTCCGAAATACTGCAGGAGAAAAAATAAATTAATGACTGCGCAGCAGTCAGCTGAGGAGGCATTCAGTAAAATGCATATAGTTTTAGTTGAACCGGAAATTCCCGGCAATACCGGTAATATTGCACGTCTGTGCGCAGCAACCGGCTGCCACCTGCATTTGGTCCGTCCGCTTGGTTTTTCCGTAGAGGATAAATATTTGAAGCGTGCAGGTCTGGATTATTGGCATCTTGTTGATATCCATTATTACGACAGCGTTTATGAGGTGCTGGAAAAATATAAGGATAACCCCAAGTATTTCCTGACAACGAAGGCACACAGCTCTTATGCCGATGTGCAGTATGCTCAGGACAGCCTGCTGATTTTCGGCAAGGAAACTGCCGGCCTGCCGGAAACCTTGCTGCACGAATATCCCGAAAGCTGCATCCGTATCCCGATGATTGAGGATGCACGCTCTTTGAATTTGTCCAATTCCGTGGCGATTGTGGCTTATGAGGCTCTGCGCCAGAACGGTTTTGCTGATTTAACCCTTTATGGAGGAGAATATAAATGATAATTATCAAGGAATTTGATTTTGACGCTGCGCATTATCTGCCTGCGTATAACGGCAAGTGCGAGCATTTGCACGGTCATACCTATAAGCTGGTGGTAAAGGTGGAGGGCACTCCCGACCACGAGGGTATGGTTATTGATTTTATCAAGCTGAAGAATCTGGTGAAGGAAGAGGTGCTGGCACATTTGGACCACGCCTGCCTGAATGATATTCTGCCGGTGCCTTCCGCAGAAAATATTAGTGTCTGGGTTTGGAATAAGCTGGTTGAGTTGCTGAAGAGCGACCATTATCATTTATATGAAGTAGAAGTTTGGGAAACTCGCACCAGTGGCTGCGTGTACAGAGGTGAATGACGTGAAGGATGTACAAAGCGAAAAGGATTTACGCAATATTCCTTTGAAGCATGTGGGAATAAAGGGCCTGCGTTGGCCGATTGAGCTGCGCGATAAAGAGCGCGGTACGCAGCACAGCGTAGCGGAGGTAACACTGGCGGTTGATTTGCCGCATGATATGCGCGGTACGCATATGAGCCGCTTTGTGGAGTGTTTGCGCACGCTCGGCCCTGTCGGCCTCGCTGATGTGGAGGCTATTTTGGACCAGCTGAAGCAGCATCTGCAGGCTGAAAGAGCTTTTATCGAGCTGAAGTTCCCGTATTTTGTAACGAAGAAGGCTCCTGTGAGCGGCATGGAAGCGCCGATGGATATCGATTGCGTGTATAAGGCCGAGAAGGGCGAGAAGCTGCGTTGGCGTATTACCGCTGTTGTGCCGGTGCAGACGCTGTGCCCCTGCTCCAAGGAAATCAGCGAATACGGTGCGCATAATCAGCGTGCCTGGGCGAAGCTGGAGGTTGAGGCGCAGGAAATGGTATGGCTGGAGGAGCTGGTGGAATATGCCGAGGCTTCCGCAAGCACGCCGCTTTATGGCCTTTTGAAGCGCCCCGATGAAAAATATGTTACGGAGCATGCTTATGAGAATCCGCGTTTTGTAGAGGATGCCGTGCGTGAGGTTGCTTTGCGTCTGGAGGCGGATAAGCGCATTACCTGGTATCGTGCAGAGGTGGAGAGCATGGAAAGCATCCATAATCATAACGCCTTTGCTGTTGTGGAAAAAGGTGAGAATGAATGTTATTAAAGGTTAACCGTGAAGGCTTGGAGGCAGCGCTGGCAAGTATCGGCGCTCATGCCAACAGTCTGCCTATTTTTGCGCATAAGGCGGAGATTATTCCATTCAAGCTGTTGGGTGTGCGTACTCCGGCAGCGAATATTATCAAGCAGGAGATGCTGGCGGTGGGCGGCGATGCCGTAACACCGGCCGGTGCTGTTACCTGCGCTGCAAAGTATGTTGATATTTTGCTTTTGGGTACGCTGAAGCATTATAAGGTTCTGCTGAAGAAAATGGCGCAGATGCCGTACTTTGGCATTCCTCAGGCTGCTATTGATCTGGAAATGGCGCTGACGCCGCAAAAGCTGTGCACTACTCTGGCTGACGGCCGCGTGCTGACCTATGAGAAGATGTGCGTGATGGGCATTTTGAACGTTACGCCAGATTCCTTTTATGAGGGCAGCCGTGTTCCTGCTATGGAGGAGCTGGTGGAGCGTGCTGGCAGAATGCTTGCTGCGGGTGCCGGTGTGCTGGATATCGGCGGTGAGTCTACCCGTCCGGGCAGCGATAGCGTGGATGGGGAGGAGGAGCGCCGCCGCGTAATTCCAGCGATTGCTGCTTTGCGCAAGGCTTATCCCGATGCTGTTATTTCTATTGATACATATCGTGCGGATACGGCGGAGGCAGCTATTGCTGCCGGTGCTGATATTATCAACGATATCAGTGCGATGGAGGCTGACCCGCGCATGGCGGATGTGGTTGTGGCTACTAAAGCGCCGATTATTCTTATGCATATGCGCGGTACGCCGAAGAATATGCAGCAGAACTGCGAGTACAAGGATGTTGTGCAGGAGGTTGCCGTTTATCTGGCGCAGAGGGCGCAGCTTTTGCGTGAGCGCGGTGTGAGTGCGGATAAGATTATTCTGGATCCGGGTATCGGCTTTGCCAAGAATGTGGAGCAGAATTTGCTGTTGATGCGTGACCTGAAGGCTTTGACGAGCTTTGGTTACCCTGTGCTGCTGGCGGCGTCGCGCAAGAGTACGCTTGGTGCTGTGCTGGGCGGTGTGCCGGCGGAGCAGCGATTGGAGGGGACGATTGCGACGAGCCTGCAGGCGATTTACGCGGGGGCGCAGATGGTGCGCGTGCATGATGTTGAGGAGAACGTGCGGGCGATTCGCACGCTGGAGGCTATTTTGCGCGGCAGTGCGGAGTAATTTTGCGTAGCAATTATCTGTCACGCTGCGACAGAATAATTGCTGCGAAAGTATCGTTTAGTGTGTTACAGGAAGAATTGTTTTAGCAATTATCTGTCACGCTGCAGCGAAAAATTTTTTAACGGCAATTTCGTGCGGAACAAAGACGAAATTGCAATAAACTCGCGCTAGGCGAAGTATTTTTCTGCAGAAGTCAGCTTAGCGCTCAAACAATATTGCAATTTCTGTTATTCCAAGCACTCATTGCCTAAAATTTTTATGCTTTCGCCGCGACAGAATAATTGCTGCGACAGTATCATTTAGTATGGTGAGGGAAGAATTGTTTCAGCAATTATCTGTCACGCTGCGACGGAATAGTGACATAAGCAATTATTTATCGCGCTGTAACGCGATAGATAATTGCTGCGTCTACCATCATCACATCAAAAGAACAGGAGTCTGAGATGGCTATTGCATATGTTGCCTTGGGCAGTAACCTGGGCGATAAAAAAAAGAATTTACAGCGCGCGCTGATGCTGCTGATGCAGCAGGGCGTGGAGGTACTGCAGGTTTCCGGCTATTTTGCTACGGAGCCTTACGGTGTGACGGACCAGCCGCAGTTTTTGAATGCTGTGTGCAGGGTGCGCACTAATCTGGAGCCTGTGGCGCTTTTGCGTACGCTTTTGGCAACGGAGCTGGCGATGGGGCGTGTGCGCCTGCGTCATTGGGGCGAGCGCAATATTGATCTGGATTTGCTGCTTTACGAAAATGTCGTGATGCAGACACCGGAGCTTACGCTGCCACATCCCGATATGCAGAACAGGGATTTTGTGCTGCTGCCGCTTTTGGATATTGCACCGGAGCTGGTGCATCCGCTGTTGCATAAAACTGTGCGTGAAATGGCGGCGGAGCTGAACAAATAATGCTGCGATACGAGGGATTTGTTTTACAGCAAATATGCGCTTGTGCTATAATTAAGAAAAAACATCTGGCAGGAGGTAGCTATGAGAATAGATGGTGCCGGCGGTTGCTTTGATAACCGTCTTTATGAAGTTGATATTGACGTAGCTTGGAATATTGCCTTGCTGTGCGTCAATGAGATGGGTGTAACTATTGATGAGCAGGATGATGCTGCACATCAGCTGCACTTCCATAACAAGAAAAAAATTATGCAGCTGGCTATGCAGTCTTTGGATGAGGAAACCGTACAGGTTATCATGGACTCCACGAAGGAGCGTCTGCAGATTTATAACTGGAAGCGCGAGGACAAAGAGGTTAACCAGTTCTATGAGCTGTTCGAAAAGAAGCTCACGGAATACCGTGCCTTTATTTTGTGCCCGAACTGCTCCGCAAAAATCAGCTCTTTGGTTAAGTTCTGCCCCGAGTGCGGCTGCAAAGTAAAATAAGCACAAAAAAAGAAACCAAATACCGATTGGTATTTGGCTTCTTTTTAAATCCGAACGGATTAGATTGCGCGGTTAACTTTACCGGAACGCAGGCAACGGGTGCAAACGTTCAAGCGTTTAACAGAACCTTCAACAACTGCTCTTACTTGTTGAATATTCGGGTTCCAAGCACGTTTGGTGTGTCTATTGGAGTGGCTGACGTTGTTGCCAGCGAGTTTTCCTTTACCGCAGATTTCGCAGATAGATGCCATTGTTTCCCACCTCCTTAAACGTGATAAGACATAAGGCACATTCAAATTTAACATGAGTATCATACCATAAAGAGCGCAGAAAATCAAGGGAATTTTAAGATAAAGAGGGTATTTTTATAAATGTGGTGGAAAGAACCTGTAACAACACTAAAAGGTGTAGGTGTAAAAAAGGCAGCTGAGCTGGCTGCTCTTAATATTTTCAGCGTGGGTGATTTGCTGGAATTTTACCCGCGTCAGGGAGCTTATCTCGATTATGCCAAGCTCAAAACGATTAAGGAGCTGGAGGTAGACAACAGTAAGCAGATTTTCAAAGCGACGGTTTATCAGGTGAAAAACGGCTACGGTGCCAGCCGCCGCAGCTATACGTCCGTGACGGTGCGTGACGAAACAGGCTATGCTACGCTGTACTTTTTCGGCGGGCAGCGCTACAAGGCGCAGAAGCTGAAGCCGGATACTATGCTGCAGATTACAGGCCGCGTAAGGCAGGGGCGCACTACGAAGTCCGTTAGCGAGGTTGACGTGCAGCCTTTGGAGCAGGATGAGGGCAAAACGCCGGGTATTGTCCCAGTGTATGCTTTGAGCGGTAACCTGACGCAAAAGAATCTGCGTACCTGGGTGAGTGAGGCCTTGCGACTGGCAGCAAAGGATTTGCCGGAAAGCCTGCCGGCGAAGGTTGTGAGCCAGTGCAATTTGCCTGACCGCTATACGGCGCTGAAAAATATTCACTTTCCGGAAAGCTGGGAAGCTTTGCGACGTGCCAAGCAGCGCTTTGTTTTTGAGGAGCTGTTTTTGCTGCAGTGTGGTCTGCTGTATTATCGTCAGCAGAGCCATGACAACAGAGAGGGTATTAAGCACGCTGCAGACGGCACGCTGGTAAAAGACGTCATACAGGGATTGCCCTTTGAGCTGACGGCGGCACAGCAGCAGGCGTGGCGTGAGATTTCGCTGGATATGCAGGATAAGAAGCCTATGCACCGCATTCTGCAGGGCGATGTAGGCAGCGGCAAGACGGTTATCAGTGCGTTGGCGTTGGCTAAGGCGGTGGAAAACGGTTATCAGGGCTGCATTATGGTGCCGACGGAAATTTTGGCGGCGCAGCATTTTGAAACGCTGGAGCAATATCTGCAGCCTTATGGTGTGCGTATTGCTTTACTGACGGGCGGTATGCGTGCTAAGGCAAGGCGTGAGCTGCTGCTGAATCTGGAGCTTGGTCTTGTTGACGTGGTTGTGGGTACGCATGCTTTGTTGGAGGAGGATGTGCGCTTTGCCAATCTGTCGCTGACGGTGACGGACGAGCAGCACCGCTTCGGCGTAGAGCAGCGTGCACGCCTGTCCAACAAGTCGGCCAATGCTCCCGATGTACTGGTAATGACGGCAACGCCGATTCCGCGTACTCTTGCGCTCACTGTCTACGGCGATCTGGATATTTCCGTAATGAAGGGACGTCCGCCGCAGCGCAAGCCGGTGCGGACGCTGTGTTATACGGATGAGCGCCGCCGTGAGGTTTACGCCGGCCTGGTGCGTCAGGTGCAGGCAGGAAGACAGGCTTATGTTGTCTGCCCGCTGATTGAGGAATCCGATGTCCTTGCTGTGCATAGCGCAGAAAGAGTATACGAGGAGCTGAAGCGTGATTTTCTGCAGGATATTCCCTGCGCTCTGCTGCATGGCAGGCTGAAGGGTGCGGAGAAGGATGCGATTATGAGCCGCTTTGCGGCAGGCGAGCTGAAGGTGCTGGTGAGCACTACGGTTATCGAGGTTGGCGTGAACGTGCCTAATGCTACGCTGATGGTGATTGAAAACGCAGAGCGCTTCGGCTTGGCGCAGCTGCACCAGCTTCGCGGACGTGTAGGTCGCGGCAGCGAGCAGTCCTACTGCGTGCTGCTGACGGCCGCCGATTCGCCGGAGGCACTGGCGCGTCTGAACGTACTGCATGAGAGCGAGGACGGCTTTTATCTTGCGGAAAAGGATATGGAGCAGCGCGGTGCAGGCCAGCTCTTCGGCTTAAAGCAGCATGGCTTGCCAGATTTGCGAATTGCTGATATAATGCGAGATGTTGACGTAATTGCGCAGGTTCGCCAACTGGCGCAGGCGCAGCTGCGTACGCCGGAGGACTGGGCGGAAATCCGCCGTCTGGTGGAAATGCAGTTTGGCGAACGCTTTAATATGATTTTCAATACTTAAAGAGGGTATAAATATATGAAAAAAGACTGGTTAAAAAATCCTGATGTTTGTGCTAAGGTGACGGCGGCAGTTTTGCTGGTGGCCTTGTTTTTAGGTATTCACTTTTTTGCCGATGATTTCTTCAATAAAACCTTTACGCTGGCAATCAGCGGCAATGTCAACGGCCTGGTGGAATATCTGCGCTCCTTTGGACCATGGGCGATTTTAATCAGTTTTGTGCTGGATGTGCTGATTAATGCCGGCAGCGTTTTCCCGTCGATTTTTCTTTCTACAGCCAACGGTCTGATTTTCGGGCTGCCGCTTGGTATTACTATTTCCTGGCTGGCGGAAACAACAGGTGTGGTTATCAGCTTTTACCTGATGCGCTTCTTCTTCCGCGATACGGCGCAGAAGCTGATTGAAAAAAGCAACTCGCTGAAATCCATTGATGAAGCAAGCAGCAAGCACGGACTGGAGTGGATGGCCTTCGCCAGGGCGTTGCCGTATTTTCCGTCAGGCATTTTGACGGCGGTGGGTGCTGTGAGCAGCATGAGTGCGCGTGATTACATTATTGCCAACCTTATCGGCAAATTTCCTTCTACGGCCTTGGAGGTTGTCATCGGTCATGATGTAGTTAATTTTCAGGAGCACAGCCAAAGATTAACGATTTTGATCTTGGTTGTGGGCGCTGTCTTTTTTGCGTATAAAAAATGGTTCTATAAAAAGGGAAAATAAATTTGCTTAGGCGTCGCTGCAGTAATTTCTGTGGCGGCGTTTTTTACAGATGGAGATACAGATAGTGAAAGGAAATAACACTTATGGAAAATAAACAAGTGCAGCCATGGCAGCAATATCAGGCACTTTATCTGCATATACCGTTTTGCGTACAGAAATGCCTGTACTGCGATTTTGCTTCCTATGCCGGCTTTGGCGAACAGGCAAAGCGTGATTATACCGATGCTGTGTGCAAAGAAATTGCTCTGCGTGCGCCTGAGGCGGCAAATATGGCGGCGAACGCCAGCATTTACTTTGGCGGCGGTACGCCGAGCGTGCTGCCTACGGAATGTATTGCTAAGCTGGTGAATGCATTGAAGCAGTACGGCTTTTGGCAGCAGCCCTGCGAGGCAACGATTGAGGTGAACCCCGGCACAGCAGATTTAGCCAAGCTGCAGACGCTGCGTCAGCTTGGCTTTGACCGCATCAGCTTCGGCGTACAGTCGCTGCAGGATAACGAGCTGCGGGCGATAGGACGCATTCACAACGCGCAGCAGGCACTGGAGGCGTTGGCATTGGCACGCAAAGCAGGTTTCGCACGCATCAGTGCGGATTTGATTTACGACCTGCCGTCGCAGACGCTTACAAGCCTGCAGGATACGCTGGAGCGTCTGACAGATACGGGCATAGAGCATATTTCTGTTTACGGCCTGATTGTGGAAGAGGGCACGCCGCTCGCAAGCCTTGTGGATAAGGGCAGAATAACTTTGCCTGACGAGGATACTGCGGCGGACATGTATGAGCTGGTGCAGAGCTTTTTGCGCGAGAGAGGCTTTGAACGCTACGAGATTTCTAACTACGCCAAAAACGGACAGTATTCACGCCATAATACCGTTTACTGGGAATATCATCCCTACATGGCCTTCGGTGCTGCCGCCTGCGGCTTTGACGGCCAAAAACGGCGCACTGGGCTGAGTACGGTTAAGGAATATATCGGGCAGATGCAAAGCTTCGGCGGTAATGATTTGCGCGACAGTGCATTATATAATGTAGAAGAGTTATCTTGCGCAGAGCTGTTGGAGGAGTTCATGTTCATGGGACTGCGCCGCAGCGAAGGCGCGAGCCTGGCGGAGGCACGCGAGCGCTTTGACGTGGATGTGCTGCAGCGCTTTGCCTCCGAGCTGGCGCCGCTGTTTGAACAAAAGCTTATTGCGTATGATGCAAGCACGCAAAGACTGCGCCTGACAGAGCGTGGTATGGAGGTCGGCAATCAAATATTTGAAGTTTTTGTGATAACTTAAAAATAAATAAAAAAGGTGTTGACAATAAAGTAGGCTAGTGCTATTCTAGTATCAAGATGTTAGCACTCCTAATGATAGAGTGCTAACAATCAAAATGAGGTGGGAATATGTTAAACGAAAGAAAGAAAAAAATTCTCCAGCTCATAATTGAGGATTATATTTCAACTGCTGAGCCTGTAGGTTCAAGGACGATTGCCCGCAAATATGATTTGGGCCTCAGTCCTGCGACCATCCGTAACGAGATGAGTGATCTGGAGCTTCTGGGTTATCTGGAGCAGCCACACACCTCGGCCGGACGTGTACCGTCGGCTCAGGCTTATCGTCTTTATGTTGACTCGCTTGTTGAGCCGGGCACTCTGACAGATAATGACAGAGCACTGATTAACGGCTGGTTTAGCGAAAGACGCAGAAGCATTGATGAAATCTTCCAGTCAACGGCGAAAATCCTTTCCCGGATGACGAAGAATGTTTCAATGGTGCTGGCTAACCGTGATGCCGGTGCGTGCTTCCGTTATATGAAGTTTTTACCTCTGGATGAGCACCACGCCATCCTGTGCATTGTAACAGATGACGGCAATGTGGCCAACTGCGTGGTAGAAATTCCTTTAGGAATGCGGCCGGAGGAGCTGGACTACATGGCAGGACGCGTCAGCAGACTGCTGGAAGGCAGAGCGCTGGCGAACATTACCGAGGATCTGCTGCAGGCGGTGCATACCAATATAGCAGATGATAAGCTGCTGTTCACATCGCTGGTACAGTCCATCCGCCAGATGCGTCAGAAATACCAGCAGCAAAAGGTTTTCCTTGGCGGCACCAAGCAGCTGCTGAACCAGCCGGAATTTCGCGACGTGGAGCGTGTGAAGAATCTTCTGGGTATCCTGGAGGAGGAGCGCGTAGTACGCGATTTGCTGAAGGCAGGCGAGGACAGCGGACTGAAGATCACGATTGGCAGTGAAAACAAATTCACAGGCATTCAGGATTGCAGCATGGTACAGGCAACCTACCGTCTTAACGGTCAGATAGTCGGTACGATGGCAGTTCTTGGCCCGACGCGTATGGAATACGGCAAGGTAATTACCGTAATGGATTACCTGCATAAGTATTTGAAAACGATGTTCGAGCAGAAGCCAGACAATAAATAAAACTAAGGAGGAAGAGCCTTGCAGGATAATGAAATGAAAGAAAAACAGGCTGAGCAGGAGGCTGCGGAAGCGAAGGCTGCCGAACAGGAAACTGCGGAAGCTGCAGAAGCTGAAAAAGCTGAAGATGCAAAAAATGCGGAGGAAGCCGCTGAGCCTGAGGTTGACCCGAAGGATGCCAAAATCGAAGAGCTGCAAAATCGTTTGCTGAGATTGCAGGCCGATTTTGAAAACTTCCGCCGTCGCACCAATATAGAAAAGGAACAGCTTTCTACCTTTGTAACAGCAAATGTGGTTGGCAAGTTCTTAAAGGTTTTAGATAATTTTGAGCGTGCCGAAGCAAGCGTCGAAAAGGGCGATAATGTGGATGCAGTTGTAGACGGTATGAAAAAAATCCGCCGTCAGTTCGAAGATGCCTTCAAGGATCTGAAGGTAGAAGAAATTGAAGCTCAAAATGCTAAATTTGACCCGAACATCCACGAAGCCGTAATGCGCGGTCATAATCCGGAGCTGGATGATGAAATCGTAGATATGGTTTTCGAAAAAGGCTATAAGCTGGGTGACAAGGTTATCCGTCACAGTAAGGTAAGAGTAAACACCAACGAATAAAGCTGGCGTGCTCTTCACAATAAATTTAAAAAATATATCACATCGATTCGGTAAAAATGCGGCAGCTGCCGCATCACCGAAGGATAGTAATCAGGAGGATAAAAATCATGGCTAAAGTAATTGGTATTGACTTAGGTACTACTAATAGTGTTGTTGCAGTTATGGAAGGCGGCGAACCTACCGTCATCACTAACCAGGAAGGCAGCCGCTTAACCCCGTCTGTTGTAGGCTTTGCTAAAAACGGCGAGCGTCTTGTTGGTCAGCTGGCAAAACGTCAGGCAGTTTCCAACCCTGACAGAACCATCAGCTCCATCAAACGTCACATGGGCGAAGGCTCTTACAGAGTAACTGTCGATGACAAAAAATATTCCCCGGAAGAAATTTCCGCAATGATTCTGCAAAAACTGAAAGCTGATGCAGAGGCTTATCTGGGCGAAACCGTATCCCAGGCAGTTATCACTGTTCCGGCATACTTCAATGACCTGTCTCTTATACACATCTCCGAGCCCACGAGACGCTCATGAA
>ERZ1027285.402-NODE-402-length-12356-cov-3.891310_pt1 | contig 12356 bp, 7 predicted proteins | sample MGYA00519240_ERZ1027285 | MGnify/ENA primary metagenome ERZ1027285 (study PRJEB26926, sample SAMN06165018) | human gut metagenome | biome: ENVO:00009003; feature: ENVO:2100002; material: ENVO:00002003 | host: Homo sapiens | place: USA | collected 2012 ...
AAAATCCGTCGCACATGCGACGGATTTTCTTCGTTTATTTCCCTGTAGGACCGCAAAGACGGGCTTCCCCACGGCACATGAAAGTATCCGCTTAAGGCTGCTTCCTTCCGGACCTGACCTGGTTCACAGGCTCCCATTGCGCAGGACCCAGCTCTACGATCCTACAGAGAAACAAGCTATATGATTTTATTAAAAAAGCCGCTCAGTGCGGCAGATTTTTAAGTGGCGGAGAGAGAGGGATTCGAACCCTCGGTACGGTTTCCCGTACACACGCTTTCCAGGCGTGCACCTTCAACCACTCGGTCATCTCTCCAAGGTTGAAAACTTTAAACTATTTTCAATTTGCCAGCACAATACGTACCCGCAGTCAACATAACTGCAAGTAGTATTATACTGGCATTTTTAATGAAAGTCAAGCGTTTTTTGTAAAAATTTTTATAAAATCATCAAAAAAATCCTTCTGCGGCAGTTTAGGAGAAGGTATCCTCCTCATCACTGTCTTCAGCCGGCAGCAACATTACCGCACAATCAGAATTCAAAACCACGTTTTCCGAGGTGCTGCCCAAGTCATCACCGTTAGTCATATCGGCACCGGTTTTAGTCATCATAATCAGACTGACATTGTCGCGCTCACAGATAGCGGCAATTTTTCTGGAGGCTACGCCATGTGCAATGCGGTAATCGGCTTCAATACCGAAAATTTTCATTTCGTCTACCAGCTCTTGCAAAAACATCTTGGCACTGCCGTATTTTTCCTTGTAATCATGTTTGTTTCTGCTATGCTCAACAACATGCACAAACAATACCTTGCCTACATATTCACGCAAGCTACGGATAACGTTCAGCGCTTCTAAGGATTTACGGGAAAAATCGGTCGGTATCAGCACAGTATCCAGCAGATTTTCTGTAACCTCATCTTCCTCATCCTTATTAATCAGCAGGGGAATCATTGTAGCCCGTGCCAGCTCATAGGTAGTGCTGCCCATCAGCGCACGCTTCAAAAAGCCCTTGCGGTGAGATGCTACCAGCATCAGGTCAGCGTCGTTTTCTTCCGCCAGCCTGCTTAAGGTTTCGCAGGGCTCGCCTGCCGGGGTTACAATGGAAATTTCTTCATAGCCTGCCTGCTCTATATCATTTTTATACCCATCCAATCGGCTGCGCGCTTTTTTAAAGCTGCTACCGTCAGGGTCGGCATCATCGTCATCATCAAAGACGTGAGCCAAAACCACTTCCGTTTCCGTATCGGGGCATAAGCAAAACAGACACTCGGTCAATTTATCAGCCTGCGGGGACAGATCTGTGGCCAACAGGACCTTGGTGAATGTACTCATCTAATTGCTCCTTTAAAAAATATGTAATATATGGATAGTTCGCCATGAATCCCGAAATTCCTGCCTAAGTAAAAAAACAGCTTTCCTAAAAATACTGCCATAGCAAAAACAAAAAGCAAAGCCATAAAATGACTTTGCTTTTTGTTTCAGGCACGTGCCTTTTTCAGGAGTCTTGCCAGCTCCATAACATTTTCCAGAGTTATATCGCTGCTGTTATCAGCTTCCTTTTCCCCTTCGATATCCACAAAAAAAGAACTGATAGGACATTCCAAAATCTGATGCAGCTTAATCAGATTGGGTATTGTCAAACCCGCGCGTCCGTTTTCGATATTGCTTAAATGCGTCTGAGTTACCCCCAACTCCTTCGCCAATTCTGTCTGAGATACCTTAGCGGAAATGCGCTGCATTTTTACACGCTTGCCTATCAGGCGATTGTATTCCTCTGTCATATTCATCATCATCCTCCCCTTTTCATAATATATATTCATTATTCCTAATTAAATTTATATAGACAGCATTATAACATATACGTATTTTACAAGCAATAGTTTTTTAATTTTCCGCAATTTATTTAACTCTGCCTCTATCAAGTTGGCAACATTTATAATGTAGGCGAGGAATATTGTAAATAAAAAAAGCGACGTACTCTTGCATATAAGAGTACGTCGGACGCTATATTAAAATTATTCAGCAGTGCTCAAAAAGAATCAGGCACGGATAAGCTTGCCCGGATTCAGGATATTGTTCGGGTCCATAGCGCGTTTAATAGTCTTCATGATAGACATTTCTACCGGGTCGCAATAAGCTGCCAGTGCGTCAATCTTTTTCGCACCGATACCATGCTCGCCGGAAAGACGGCCACCCAGGCTGTAAACATATGCGTAGCAGATTTTGTGGAACTCTGCGAGCTGTTTTTCCCATTCTTCGTCGGTCATATCCATCTTCAGGCAGTTGAAATGCAGGTTACCGTCACCTGCGTGAGCCAGGCACATGCATTCGAAATCAAATTGCTTGGAAACCTCCATCAGGTGGTTCAGGCAGACAGCGATTTTGTCGATAGGTACAACAAGGTCATCAGAGGTAGATACCTTGCTCAAAGCCTTGGAGCCTTCCAGACAGCTGCGGCGTACCTTCCATACACGCTCGTCTGCTTCAACAACGTCGGTTGCACCGCAGGCAGTACAGATTTCGTCAAGCTGCTCCATCTTCATATCCAGCTCGTCCTCGTTAAAGGTTTCCACGGTAACGATAACGTAGCTGCCATCCTCGTAATGCGGCAGACGCTGTTCTGCATAATCGCTGGCAGCACGTACAAAGCCGTTGTCCATAAATTCAACACTTGTCGGATTCAGGCCGGCCTTAACCAGCGCAGGCACCAGGTCGACAGCCTTTTGTACCTCGGTGAAAACTGCAAGGATATCCAGACGATACGGAGCCAGCGGCAGCAGCTTCAGAGTTGCTTTGGTGATGATACCCAAAGTACCCTCACTGCCCATTACCAATTGGTCGAGGCAGTAGCCAGTGCTGCATTTTTTCAGGCGGTTGCCCAGCTCAGCGATTTCACCGGTCGGTGTAACAACCTCGATAGAATAAACCTGATGACGGGTAGTACCGTAGCGTACAGCCTTGTTGCCGCCGGCGTTGGTTGCAATATTGCCGCCGATCATGCAGCTGTCTGCGCTGCAGGGGTCACCGGCATACAGCAGGCCTGCTTCGTTAGCCTTAGCCTGAATATCGGAGGTCAGCGCACCAGCCTCAACCTCCATATACATAGCATCGGCATCAAGCTTAATAATCTTGTTCATGCGTTCCATCAGCAGCACAATGCCGCCGAAAACAGGAATCGCACCGCAGGATACACTGGTACCGGCACTGCGCGGAGTTACAGGTACAAGATATTTATTGGCGATTTTCATAACAGCAGCCACCTCTTCGGTGCTGCCCGGTGCTACAACTACCTCCGGCAGATGATGGTAATGAGCATCCGGCTCTTCGTCGGTTTTGTAACGCTCCAGAGTTTCGGCATCATTTTTTACATGCTCTGCACCGACTGCTTTACGCAGCTCCTCCAGGACTTCTTCGGTTACGGGATTGTAATTTGTCATACTAAAATCTCTCCTTTGCTACTTAGCTACTATGCTACATATTTTAGTTTTACAGCAGACCATTGAGATAGTCTTATAAATTAAAAACCTTGCCTGGATTCAGGATATTATTGGGATCCCAGGCTTTTTTAACTTTTCTCATCAGCTCCAGCTCACCGCCAGGAGTAAAGCGCTCCAAAAAGTGTGCCTTCTTGCTGCCAATGCCATGCTCACCGGAAAGACGTCCGCCATGCGCATAAGCATATGTATAAACCTCTTCCGTAAAGCGGCTCAGTTCGGCTTCCCACTCTTCGTCGGACAAATCCAGCTTGCACAAAACGATATGCAGGTTGCCGTCACCGATATGCGCGTTGATACGCAGAGGGAAGGGATATTTCGCCACAGTTTTAATGATGTACTGAATCATGTCGCTCATTTCATCAACCGGCACAACAACGTCATCCGTCGTGCACACCTTGCTGATAAGACTCACAGATTCCAGACAGTTGCGGCGCATTGACCAGATACGCTCATCTGCCTCCAGAACATCCACAGCGCCTGCGGCCTCGCAGATATCGCTGGCCTGCTCCATTTTCATGTCCAGCTCATCTTCATTGAAGGTTTCTATCGTAATAATAACGTAAATACCGTCTTCAACATGCGGTGCACCGGGGAACTCAAGATATTCCGAGGTTGTCCGCACATTAGGGTTATCCATATATTCGATGCTTGTCGGGTCGATACCTGCTTTCACAAGCTGCGGCACAACGCCGATTGCCGCCATCGGGTCATGGAAAATTGCCAACATATCGATTTTATACGGAGGCAAGGGCTGCAGCTTCAGCGTTACCTGCGTAATGATACCCAGCGTGCCCTCGCTGCCGATAACAAGCTGCTCCATGCAGTAGCCTGTACTGCACTTTTTCAGCGGCGAGCCCAGGTCAACAATGTCGCCGTAGGGCGTAACAATCTGCACAGCGTAGACCTGATTGCGCGTTACACCGTAGCGCACTGCCTTGATGCCGCCGGCATTTGTCGCCAGATTACCGCCAATCTGGCAGCTGTCGCTGCTCGACGGGTCACCTGCATAAAGCAGATTCTCCGCCTTCGCCGCTGCCTGAATATCCAGCGTGCGCACACCGGCCTGTGCTACCATGTACAAGCCTTCCTTATTCAGCTCGATAATTTTGTTGAGGCGTTCCATTAAAAGCACTACGCCGCCCTTGTCGGCAATAGCGCCGTCAACGATGCCTGTGCCGCCACCGCGCACGGTCAGCGGAATGAGATATTTGTTGCACAGCTTCACTACACCGGCAATTTCTTCGGCGTTTGCCGGAATTACCACTACATCCGGCAGATGGAAGCAGCGCTCGTCCGTCTCCTCGTCCGTCTTGTAGCGGTCGAGCGTATCAGCATCGGTTTTGACATATTTTTCGCCCAACAGCGTTTTTAATTCATCAATAAATTCAGGAGTTACAGAATTATAATTGCTCATAATATATCTCTTTTTCTAATTTTTATAAAGAGTGCAGAGAAAGTATCAGATGAGAGGGAGGGCGACGACGGCGTACTTCCACGTACTCCTAGGAGCCATCCCGACGCAGATGGTGCTTTATATGCGCTCTTACTTATGCGTTAAACACCTTACCCGGATTTAAAATCAAATTCGGATCCCAAGCCAGCTTAATCCTGCGCATCAGCTCCAGCTCACCGGCAGGCGTAAACTCTTCCATATAAGCCAGCTTCTTGGCACCGATGCCGTGCTCACCGGCTAAGCGGCCGCCCTGAGCGTAAGCATAGGCATAAACCTCTTCATGGAAGTCATGCACGATTTTTTCCCAGGTTGCATCATCCAAATCGCATTTGCAGAGAACGATATGCAGATTGCCGTCACCGATATGCGCATTGATTTTTACCGGAATCGGGAAGGGATACTTGCTGCCGATATGCATAATTTCTTTAATGGTCGGCGCAATGCGGTCTACAGGCACAACAACATCGTCGGTCAGGGAAACCTTGCTTACAAGGCTGATAGATTCCTGGCAGTTGCGGCGCATTGCCCAGATACGGTCATCCGCTTCCAGAACTTCAACGGCACCTGCTGCTTCACACAGCTCGTCAAGCTGCTCCATCTTCATGTCCAGCTCATCCTCGCTGAAGGTTTCTACCGTAATGATAACGTAAATACCGTCCTCATAATGCGGTGCGCCCTTAAATTCAATATAATCGGCGCAGGCACGCACATAGGAATTATCCATATATTCCATGCTCGTCGGGTTCAGACCGGCCTGCATAATCTTCGGCACTACATCAAGAGCCTTGAACGGGTCGTCAAATACTGCCAGCAGGTCAAAGCGATAAGGAGGCATCGGCTGCAGCTTCAAAGTCACCTTGGTGATAATACCCAAAGTACCTTCGCTGCCCATTACCAGCTGCTCCATGCAATAGCCTGTGCTGCATTTTTTCAGACGGCTGCCAACCTCCACGATTTCGCCGGTCGGTGTAACCATCTCCAGGCTGTAAACCTGATTACGTGTAACGCCATAGCGTACTGCCTTGCTGCCGCCGGCGTTGGTTGCCAGATTGCCGCCGATCAGACAGCTTTCGGCGCTGCAGGGGTCACCTGCGTAAAGATAGCCTGCTTCGTTGGCCATCTTCTGAATATCAACTGTACGCACGCCGGCTTCGGCGACAACATACATCGCTTCGGTATTCATCTCGATAATTTTATTCAAGCGCTCCATGAGCAGTACAATACCGCCGCAGACAGCAATCGCGCCATCGGCAAGGCTGGTACCGCCGCTGCGGACAGTCAGCGGCACATTGTACTTATTGCACAGCTTCACAACTGCGGCAATTTCTTCGGCATTGGCAGGACGCACAACAGCCTCAGGCACACGGAAACGGCGCGGATCATATTCCTCGTCGGTTTTATATTGCTCCAGCTTTTCAGGCTCGGTAAATACATTGGCGTCACCTACTACGGCGCGCACATCCGCTAAAAACGGTTCTGATACGGAATTATACTCTTTCATCATATTCCCTCATTTCTAAATTACATATAGACATCTGTGCGAAAGACAGCAGATGTTACTTATCTAACTTTATATTATATTACAAATCGCGCTGTTTGTCTGTAAATTATGTATGAGAAATCAACACAAAAAGTTTTTCTTGCAGAGAAAATAGGTTTCGCTATATATTGTATACTTCCCCGCACCCATTGCCAAGCAATATAAAAAAGGTTAAGATATAAATAATGAAGCTGCCTTTGCTGCGCCTTAACGCAAGGGCAAAATAAATTTACAGCTATAGGAGAGAGGTCTTATGCAAGCTTTATTTGATGCAGTTAACGCAATCTGCGCCAAAATCCAGATTGTTTCCAACTGGTTCTGGGATTTTCCCTGCAATCTCGACTGGTACGGTTCTATCCCCATTTTGGGAAATTTTAGTCTGGCAATTATTTTATTGGTCGGTACAGGTATTTACTTTACCTTCCGCCTGCACTTTGTCCAGGTACACAACTTTCTCTTCGCTATAAAGGTGCTAATGCAGCGCAACCATACGCGCAACGGTATTTCCTCACTCACAGCCTTTTTGCTTTCCACCGCTATGCGTGTCGGCCCCGGCAATATTCTGGGCGTAACCGGTGCAATTTCCATTGGCGGCCCGGGCGCATTGTTCTGGATGTGGGTTTCCGCCTTCTTCGGCATGGCAACCTCCTTCGCAGAATCCACGCTTTCGCAGATTTTCAAGGAAAAGCGTGATAACAAATACGTTGGCGGCCTGCCCTTTTACGCACGCAAATTATTGAACGATTCCGCCGCTGCCGGCGTTGCGCTCAGCATGCTGTATATCGTTTATGCGCTGCTGTGCTTCCCCGCGCAGGGCTTCAACACTATTTCCGCCGTAGGTGCCATCGCCAGCAAAATCTCCGGCGTGAACATTCCTACCAATTCCTCGCTCTACTGGATTTCCTTCGCGGTGCTTATTGTTATCACTGCTGTTATCAGCTTCGGCGGCATCAAAAAGGTAACGAAGGTTACCGACCGCATCGTTCCCGTTATGGCAGTTATTTATGTACTCACCGTCATCGCTTTGACCGTCGGCAACATCGACCGCATTCCGCTGTTCTTCAGCTCCGTTTTCACGCAGGCTTTTGCGCCTGATGCTGTTTTCGGCGGTGCCTTCGGTCTGGCGCTCAGCCAGGGTATTAAGCGCGGCCTGATGTCCAACGAAGCAGGCCAGGGTACCATCACCATGCCGGCGGCAGCAGCAGAGGTTGCACACCCCTGCGAGCAGGGCTGTGTGCAGGCTTTGGGCGTATTTCTTGATACCATCGTTATCTGCACCCTGACCGGCTTTGTCGTTATCATGGGCAGCATGTGGCTCACGGCAGATGCCAATGCCTGGTTTGAGCTGGGCAAGCTGGATAAATTCTTAGCCTCCTGCGGTGCTCTGACCGGCGGCAACGAAACGCTTTACAGCGTTGTTACGCTCCTCGTAAGCGTTTGCTTCGGTCTGTTTGCTTTCACCTGCCTCTTGGGCTTTATGTCCTTCACCGAAATGTGCGCCAACCGCATTTCCAGTAAGGCATCCTTCATCAACGCCATCCGCGTGCTGTGCCTCATCGTTATTTCCTTCGGCGTTATCACCAACATCGCCGGTATGGATTTAGGCGCACTGTGGGAATTAAGCGACTTCGCCAACATCCTCATGGTATACTGCAACTTACCGCTGCAATATATCGGCTTTAAATATGTACTGCGTGCCTGGAAGCATTTCGAAAAGAACGACGGTACTCCGTTCACCTCCGAAATCGCCGGCCTGCAGCTGCCTGTTTGGGACGCTTTGGCCAAGGAACACAAAAACGAATATCATCACTAAAAAATTAAGCGTGGCCGCTGCTCGCAGCCACGCTATTTTTATGCCTTATTCACCTTTAAGCAGACGTAAGAATTCAGCCTCATCAATAACCGTTACGCCTAATTGCTGTGCCTTTTCCAGCTTACTGCCGGCCTCCGCACCTGCAATGACGTAATCCGTCTTTTTGCTGACGCTGCCGCTGACCTTCGCACCCACATCCTGCGCCATCGTCTTGGCCTCGGCACGTCCTAACGTAGGCATAGTGCCCGTAAAGACAAGCGTTTTGCCGAAGAAGGGATTATCCTCCTGACTGGCAGGCGGTGTAAATGTCATCGTCAGTCCTGCTGCCGCCAGGCGTTCCACCAGGTCAATATTCGCCGGTACGTTCAGCCAGGTAACGGCGCTTTCCGCAATCTTATCACCGATATCACGAATCTGTGCCAGCTCTTCCGGCTGTGCCTGCTGCAGCTTTGCCATGCTGCCGAATTCCGTTGCCAGAATACGCGCCACCTTGGCACCCACATGACGGATACCCAAAGCAAAGAGCAGCTTGTCCAGCTCGTTCTTCTTGCTCTCGGCCAAAGCCGCCAGCAGATTATCCGCCGACTTTTCGCCCATACGCTCCAGCTTCAGCAAATCCTCCTTGCGCAGGCTGTACAAATCCGCAGCATCGCGCACCAGACCTGCATCAAGCAGTGCATTGATAACGGAAGGACCGCAGCCGTCTATATTCATGGCATCACGGCTGACAAAGTGAATGAGGCCCTCGCGTCCGAGCGCCGGGCAATGCGGATTGGTGCAGCGGATAGCTGCCTCCTCGCCCTGACGCTCTACACGCCAACCGCATTCCGGGCAGACGCTTGGGATTTCTACTTCTTTTTCATCACCGGTGCGCTTTTCAGCAACTACGCGCAGTACCTCTGGAATAATTTCACCGGCCTTGTTGATAACAACCCTGTCACCGATGCGGATATCCTTGGCGCGGATAAAGTCCTCGTTATGCAGGGTAGCACGGCTGATAACGCTGCCGCTTAATTTTACCGGTGTCAGCACTGCCGTCGGTGTCAGTACGCCTGTGCGTCCTACACGCCAGTCGATATCCTCCAGCGTAGTTTCCGCCTGCTCCGGCGGATATTTATAGGCCGTTGCCCAGCGCGGATCCTTGCCTGTCGCGCCCAGAATACGCTGCTGGTAAACATCGTTGACCTTAATAACAGCGCCGTCGGTATCGTAGGACAGGCCTTGACGCAGCTCGTTGAAATCGCCGATATATTTAATCGCCTCGTCGATATTTTCGACAACCTTATAATTTTCGCTCACCTTAAAGCCGTAGCGCGCCAGCAAAGCCAGCGATTCGCTGTGCTTAGGCTGCGCACCCTCGCCTACCAGATAGTAGGCAAAAAAGCTCAGGCTACGGCTTGCCGTTACCTGCGGGTCCAGCTGGCGCAGACTGCCTGCCGCCGCATTACGCGGATTGGCAAACTCGCTCTCGCCGCGCTCCGCGCGCTGCTCGTTTAAACGCATAAACGCCTGACGCGGCATATAGACCTCACCGCGCACATCCAAAAGCTCCGGCACTGCTTCACCCTCAGGCACCTTCAGCGTCAGCGGAATGCTGCGGATTGTGCGCACGTTGGCCGTAACATTTTCGCCCACTACGCCGTCACCGCGGGTAGCGGCGCGCACCAGCTTACCGTTTTCGTAAATCAGGCTGCAGGCCAGGCCGTCAATCTTCGGCTCCATAACGTATTCCACCTTGCTGCCTGCAGGCAGACCGCTGCGAACACGTTCATCAAAGGCACGCAGCTCCTCGGCGGAAAATACATTGCCCAGGCTCAGCAACGGCTCCAAGTGACGCACCTCGGTAAATTGCGAGGAAGCACGACCGCCAACGCGCTGCGTAGGCGAATCGGCCGGAATGCTGTCGGGATAACGCGCCTCCAGCTCACGCAGGCGCACCATCATGCGGTCATATTCGGCATCCGTAATCTCCGGCGCATCTAATACATAATATAAATATTCGTTATGACGGATTTCGCGGCGCAGCTTTTCGGCCTCAGCCAAATCTGCCGCGCGCTCATCAGCAAATAAATCCATTTCTGCCATTGCTTTATCCTCCAAGATTTTTATCTGAAAAACGGCTTACAGCTTTTCCAGCTTAGCATACTTCGTCAGCAGGCTGCGGATACCGCCGCCGGCAAAAGCAACTGTAACCTCCTGGCCGTCATCCGCAGCCTTAGCGGTAACAATCGTGCCTGCGCCCCACTTTTTATGCATAACCTTATCACCGACACGGAAGCTGCAGCCGGCCGCCGCACTGCTTTCCCTCGGGAAGAAGTTGGTCTTATGCTGCTCGAACCAGTTGGCGTTTTCCTTGACAGTAGGCTTGTGTACCTGTGAGGTCATCGCCGGACGCTGCACTACCGGACGTTTGATTACATGCACCAGATTACGCGGCACCTCCTGCAGGAAGCGGGACGGTGTGTAATACTGCGTACGGCCGTATATAGTGCGTGTTCTGGCATTGCTCAGGAACAAATGCTTTTCCGCACGCGTAATGCCTACGTAGCACAGGCGGCGCTCCTCTTCAATCTCGTTTTCGTCCATCAGAGTACGGGAATGCGGGAAGATACCCTCCTCCATACCTACCAAAAAGACATCGGGGAATTCCAGGCCCTTAGCGGAATGCAGCGTCATCAATGTAACTGCTTCTTCACCCAGCTCCGCATCATCAATATCGGCAACCAGTGCTACATCAGCCAGGAAGTTTTCCAGCGTCGGCTCTTCGCCGTTGCGCTCACATTTTACTGCGAATTCCTCGGTTACGCTCATCATTTCCTTCAGGTTCTCCACACGGCTTTCGTCCTGCGGATCCTTGCTGCTTTGCAGCTCCTCCAGATAACCGGTTTTCAGCAACACATCATCTAGAAGCTGCTTTACCGGCACATCGGCAGCCTCGCCCATCAGCTCAAAGAGCAGACCGCTCAGCTCGTCCAGCTTGTTGGCAAAACGGCTCGCAAGACCCTGGACATCCGCTGCATTGGTCACTACCTCAAACAGCGTCTGGCCAGTAGCATTGGCATGCTCCTGCAGACGTGCCAGCGTAGCATCACCGATACCGCGGCGCGGAACATTGATAATACGCAGCAGGCTCAGGCTGTCACTGGGGTTGAAAATCAATCGCAGATAAGCCAGCGCATCCTTGATTTCCTTGCGCTCATAGAACTTCGTACCGCCGACCATCGTATAGGCGATACCGCTCTTAATCAGCATTTCCTCGAATACACGCGACTGCGCGTTAGTGCGGTACAGCACCGCCATATCGCCCAGCTTGGCGCCTTCGTTCAGCTGCAGCTTCTGCATATTTTCAATCACATAGCGTGCTTCATCTCTTTCATCGTTCGCCTGATAATAGATGATTTCCGAACCGTTGCCGTTGGCAGTCCACAAATTTTTCGGCTTGCGTCCGCTGTTGTTATCAATAACGGCATTAGCGGCATCCAGAATAACCTGCGTACTGCGGTAGTTCTGCTCCAGCTTGATGACGGCGGCGTCGGGGAAATCCTTTTCAAAATCGAGAATGTTGCGGATATCCGCACCGCGCCAACCGTAAATGCTTTGATCGTCGTCGCCAACTACGCAAATATTTTGATGCTCTTTGCAAATAAGCTGAACGATTCTGTACTGCGGGTGGTTTGTGTCCTGATACTCGTCAACAAGCACATATCTGAATTTGCGTCGATATTTTTGCAGGACATCAGGACATTTTTCGAGCAATTCAAGTCCTTTAAGAAGCAAATCGTCAAAATCAAGAGCGTTGCACTCTTTTAAGCGTTTTTGATAAGCCCGATATAAATCAATGAGTTTATCACTCCCGTCACCTGATTGCAGTATATATGTTTCGGGAGCTTCGGACGAGTTCTTGGCTTCGCTGATTTTCGCTTTTATTGCACCCTTCGGAAGCTTTTTTTCGTCTATGTTGCAGGATTTCATGAGGTCGGTTATCAATGAAGTCTGATCCTGCTCATCGTAAATCACAAAACGGTTGTCATATCCGAGTCTATCAATATCAAAA
>ERZ1027285.417-NODE-417-length-11958-cov-4.188188_pt1 | contig 11958 bp, 16 predicted proteins | sample MGYA00519240_ERZ1027285 | MGnify/ENA primary metagenome ERZ1027285 (study PRJEB26926, sample SAMN06165018) | human gut metagenome | biome: ENVO:00009003; feature: ENVO:2100002; material: ENVO:00002003 | host: Homo sapiens | place: USA | collected 2012 ...
TGCCTGCGCTGGCACGTAAGGTAGCCAGCGTGCTGGCGAGTGTTGTGCGTGTAGCAATGTCGCTGGTTAAGGCTCTCAAATGGGTATTTGAAGGCATTTATAATTTTATTGACGCGCTGCCAAGTAAAACAAAGGCTTTAGTAGCTGTGTTTGCCGTTGTCGGTGCTGCCATCATGGCAGGGCCGTTTGGCCTGATGATGATGGCCATCGGCACTGCACTCATCATGCTGGAGGACTTCTTTGGTTATCTTGAGGGACGCGAGAGCAGCAATACCTTAAAGCCGCTCTGGAAATGGCTTACTGATGAGAACAATCCTTTGCATCGCATAATCACAAAGCTTGGTGATGGCATTGCGTTTATCCTTGAAAAGCTTACGGAGCTGTTTGAAAAAGTCTTTACGGAAGAGCGGCAGGAGAAGCTTAAGGAAACCGTAGCTAATATTGCTAAGAGTGTTGCCGATATTGCTGAAGGCTTGGCAACGATTGTTGAAAAGATTTGCGGTGAGAAGTATCCTGTAGTGAAGAAATTCTGGGATTTCTTCCTGACATCTGTCGGTAAAGTTGTAGATAAGGTACTCACACTGGAAAATAGGCTGGCACATCTATGGATGGCTTTGGGTAAAGCTATGCAGGGCGATTCCAAGGGTGCACGTGAAGAATTTATCAATGCTATTACCGATGAAAATGCAACAGGCGAGCGTTCTAAATATATCCAGAAAAAGCTTATATCAATGGGATTTACTGCTTCTGCTGCCGCTGGCGTTGTAGGCAATCTTGTCCAGGAATCCGGTTTGCGCACTGATGCTATCGGTGATAATGGCACATCTGGCGGTTTAGCTCAATGGCATAATGAACGCTTAGATGCTCTTAAGCGTTTTGCTGCTGCGCGTGGTAAAGAGTGGACCGACCTTGACACGCAGATTGAATTCTTGGCAGAAGAAATGCGCACGTCCTACGCCGATACTTATGCTAAAATGCAAAGCGCTGAATTGCCGGAGATAGCAGGGCAAATTATGACGGACGAATATGAAATCCCTGATCCTGCGTCTGCTAATTATGCCCAACGTCAAGCTAACGCTCGTGCTGCCTATGAAGCTATGAAGTCTGCCAATAAACAAACTTCTGCTGATGCATCTCACGGAGGTGCTGGCGGTTCATATGACAGCCTTGTTGCTCCTACGAGCTATGCTGCAGGTTTTGCCGCTGGTGGTACTGCCGGTCTTATGCCGATGGCGAACAGTACGGCAAATTATAACGGTGGAGTTGTAAATGTTGGCGGTATTGTGGTTAATTGTGGCAGTGTCAATGATCCTCAGGGCGTGGCTAAGGCTGTAGAAGGAACAATGGAAGATTTTGCCCAGCGTCTTGCAGCGCATAACGGAGGGACGGTGTTTGTATGAGCTTAATGGGTACAATGAACACTTTAAATGGTATCTGGGGCGCTAATAATCTGGTTGCTAAGCTCACGGGCAATAAATCATTTAAGACTAATGATGGTTATAGTCCATCTGTTTGGGGCAGTGGACTAGGAGCACAACAGGTGCTTATGGTCAAAACGAACATTGGCGGCTATTTTTTTGATGCTGTTTTTAGCGTTGATACTGAACATAGCCTGACGGTTACCCAGCATCCTGTGCAGACTGGCGCAAATATCAGTGACCATGCTTTTGTGAATCCTATCCGTATGACGATGCAGATTGGCGTATCTGATGCCATGGCTTATCGTACTGGTGCTGATTATGGTGGTGATGGCGGCACAAAATCTGTACAGGCCTATCGCTTACTCTGCAAGCTGCAGGAGCTGCGTATACCAATGCAGGTTGTTACGCGTCTGAACACGTACCAGAATATGCTTATTGAGAGCATTGATGTGAGCGATGATGTGTCGACGCTATGCGCGCTCAAAGCTACTGTGAATCTTGTGCAGGTGCTGGTGGTTAATGTTGGGACCGAAAAGGTTTCCGCGCGTCAGTGGACTACAGGTGCACAGCGCAAATCGCAGGAAGTGCAGCCTAAAGGCGACAACAGTACGATTTTGCGCAAAGTAGAAAAGGGCACAGGTCTGGAGGTGAAGTGGGGATGAGTTATTATGAAATACCGTTGACTACCACGCCTTTTGACCAGAAGACTTTTAAGCTGACGCTGGATGGCGAGCGTAACATCAACATCCTGCTGAAGCTACGCTATTATGATTTGTACGAGTTGTGGGTGGCTGATGTCTGCGACAATAGCACAGGCGAAGAGTTGATTACAGGCATGCCGCTCGTTCCTGGCATTGATTTGTTAGGTCAGTACGCTTACCTGAATATTGGCAGTGCTCAAATCGTGGCTGTTGGTCCTACCACGCAGGAGCAGCCTGATAATGAGACATTAGGCTCAGCCTGGGTGCTTTTGTGGGGTGATGGCTCATGAGCAGTTATCTGTGGATGCGTAAGTGGAAAATCCTCGTAGTTGATGCTCAGGACAAAGAGGCTTTGAACGTTTCCGACCTGCATGTGAAGTTTACTGTCAAAAAGTCGCGGGAAATAAACAACTATTCTACCGTGGAAATTTACAATCTTACTGCAGCAACCGAACAGAAAATCCTTAAGGAAGGTGACCGTATCATCATTGAGGCTGGCTATGAAGGCTATCTGACTACATCTGCAGACGGCTCCGTTCGGGAAGCAAAGGATGCTGAAGGCCATACACAGGAGAAGCAGTACGGTGTTATCTTTGACGGAAAAATTATTTATCCGTCCCGCCGCAAGGAGAATAACACGGATTACGTGTTGTCGCTCCTGTGTGTGGACGGAGCTAATGTGCTTGCTAAAAATTTTATTGCCAAAACCTTAAACAAGGGTGTTAATCAACGTCAGATTTTGGATGCGGTCTGCGAAAAGTCAAAAACCAAAATACCTACGAATAGTATTACTCAGGGCCTATCCGGGCAAAAGCTGCCGCGGGGTAAGGTTATTTTTGGCGAACCTAAAGATTATATTTCTGATATTGCCCGCGGTAACGGTGCGAGCTATTGGGTGAATGACGGCAAGCTGAACATGATTAAGCTTGCCGACGTTGCCAAGGATGAAGCCATTGTGCAAACACCTACAACCGGGCTTGTCGGGATGCCGACGCAGACGCAGTATGGCGCAAATTTTAAGCTGCTGCTGAATCCTGCTGTACAGATGTGGTCCTTGGTGCAGCTTAAAAATAGCGAGATTGCGGAAGCACAGGTAACTCCAGGGCAGGCGCAGATGCCGCTTGATGAAGAGTGGATCTATCAAGTTATCGAGCTGACGCACACAGGTGATACGATGGGTAATGATTGGTATACATCCTGTACGGCTGTGTCTCGCTATGGTAAGGGCGTACTGCCTGCCCTCATGGCCAACAATTCGCAGAATCCGGACGGAGTGTGATTATATGATTGATTTAAATTTGCGCACGCCGAACGTCGAACGGCAGGGCGAACTGGATGCTCGTGCCGCTGCTATTAAGATGCGTGTGTGCATGCCTGGCATTATCCAAAGCTTTGACGCGGCCGCTCAGACTGTTACTGTGCAACCAGCGCTGCGAGAAAAAATGCTTGCAGACGGTGATGAGGCTTGGGTGGATATACCTTTGCTGGTCGACGTGCCTATTGTCGTGCCACGTGCTGGCGGCTATGCGCTGACGCTGCCTATCCAGGCAGGCGATGAGTGTCTTGTGGTGTTTGGCGATATGTGCATGGATGGCTGGTGGCAGAGCGGCGGCGTGCAGAACCAAGTAGAATGTCGCAGGCATGACCTGTCTGATGGTTTTGCTATTATAGGCGTGTGGTCGCAGCCTAGAGTAATCCCCGGCTACAGCACAGGCTCTGCTCAGTTGCGCAATGATGCAGGCAGTGCTTACGTAGAACTTGCCGGAGATACGATTAACATCGTAGGCGGTACGGTAAACATTAAAGCAGGGCGGGTGAACATCAATGAGTAGTGCAACACGTTTAGGCGATTTGGATACCGGTCATGATGCCTGTGCTCCGACAGCACTCGTATCGGCCAGCCCTAACGTATATATCAACGGCCGCGCTGCAGGCCGTGTGGGGGACAGCTATGCACCTCACGGCTGTATCAATCACCCGTCGCATAGCGGTACGATTGCCAGCGGCTCAGCATCTGTGTTTATCAACGGCAAGGCTGCAGGGCGCATTGGTGATCCCGTGAGCTGTGGCGGCACTGTGGCCGAAGGCAGCAGTAATGTGTTTATTGGAGGCTGATATGCAGGTTAGACGTTTAGACGACAATTGGGACTACTGCTTTGGTCGTGGCTCTCAAAATTACATCAGCGGCGTCGAAGCTGTCGGGCAGGCGATAAAGCAGCGCCTGCTCTTGCTTTATGCCGAATGGTGGGAAGACCTAAAAGATGGCTTGCCGTTGTGGGAGCAGATTTTAGGCACATCTGGCAGTGATGAAAACAGGCAGGCCGTTGACATTATTATCCGTGACCGTATAAGTGGCACGGAAGGCGTGCAGTCTGTCACGTCTTTTGAATCAAGCTATGAACGAAGACATTACAAATTTACGGCGACCGTAGAGACTATCTATGGCTCGTTGAATATTAGTAGCGAGGAGGTGCAGATGTGACATATTTTAAGCCTTATGTTGATAGTACGGGACTGCATATCCCTACCTACAACGATATTTTAGAGGATATGATTGCTGCAATGAAGCAAATCTACGGCGATGATATCTATCTGGACAACAGCTCACCTGATTATCAGCTGTTGTCCATTTTTGCTCTCAAGCAAAGCGATACGCTGCAGGCTCTCGCGTATGCGTATAATGCACGGTCACCTGAAACGGCTATTGGTGCGTCGCTGGACAGCGTGGTAAAGCTGAACGGTATTAAGCGCAAGGCTGCAGGGCACAGCACCTGCCAAGTAAAGATTACCGGCAGCCCGTTTACGCAGATAACCAATGGTGCAGTAAAAGACCGCGCAGGACTGACATGGGATTTGCCGGCAAACGTAGTAATCGACTCCAATGGCACGGTTTATACTGTAGCTACATGCCGCACTGCAGGCGCTGTGAGCGCGCTGGCGGGCGATATAGCGCAGATTGAGACGCCGACCTATGGATGGATAGCTGTTATCAACGAAGTGAGCGCTGTGCTGGGCAACACGCAGGAAACCGACGCGCAGCTCCGCCAAAGGCAGGCAATCAGTACGGCCAATCCGTCGCAGACAATGCTGGCAGGCACCAAGGGCGCTATTGCAGCACTTCCGGATGTGTCTCGCTATGCTGTTTACGAGAACGACACCAACGTCGGGACTGTAACCGAGGATAATCCACACGGTTTGCCAGCACACTCTGTAACCTGCGTTGTTGAGGGTGGTACAAATGAGGACGTGGCTGAGGCGATATACCTGCATAAAGGCATCGGCTGTTATACAAACGGTGATGTGGAGGTGCAGTATACTGACCAGAACGATTATATCAATACCATCAGATTTTACCGGCCGGAGTATAAAACTATCTACGTCAAATGCACGCTGAAGAAGTATGTCGGCTATATGTCCAGCATCCAAGCTAACGTCAAGAGTGCGATATATGACTATTTGGCCGCGCTGACGATTGGTAGTGATGTGTCCGCTTCGGTGCTAGCAAACATTATTACTGACTGCAATCCGTCTTTGACTAAGCCCATATTTGGTATAAAAGAGCTGAAATTGGGGCTTGCCGCAGACGCGATGGGTGTTGCTGACGTTGCAATTGGGTATAAGGAAATTCCGGAGCCGGTATACGATGCCATTGAGGTACAGGTCGATGCTTGATTTAACATATTATAAACGGCTGATCACGAGCGAGTATCGCCGCAGCGCTAACTTTACGGCTATGGTGGAGAGATTGCTCAGCTACGGCCTTGATTTGGACAGCAGCGCTAGCGATATGATTACGGCATTCGAGGTTGACTACGCTACGACGGCACAGCTCGACATTCTCGGCGCTATTGTCGGAGTAAGCAGGCAGCTCAGCTTTGAGCCGTCCGCTGCTGCTACAGGCGACATTGTTTGCCCGGCTCCAACAGAAATTGCCAGCGGCACGGAGTATCCGATAATCAACACGCCAGAGCCGCAGAACATGGCAAGCGTCAGCTTTATTTCCGGCTTTCCTCCGGGTGAGATGAATGACAGCAATAGCATGATGGACGATGATTTGTTCCGTCTGCTAATCAAAGCGCGTATCATCCAAAATGCGTGGAAGGGCACTATAACAGAACTGTATGAGCTGTGGGAATCGGTTATGGGTAAAGATAAGCATTTATCTATCGAAGATTTGCAGGACATGTCATTTAACATCGTCCTGCAGGGCGATTATACTGCGCTGGAGCGCGAGCTGATTATCCACGCATATATCATTCCGAAGCCGGAGGGCGTACGCATCAACGTGCTGACATTCGTATCGACGGACGGCCTGCCACTGTTCTCCTATGATTACAACACTATGCGTTACAGTGGTTACAATAGCCATTGGGCTGTAGAAGGGAGCGAGCTAATAAATGGCGAGAAGTAATTTTAAGGTTTTTGCTGAGGCCGTGGACAGCAGCAAGGTTGTATCCGATGCTGAGTACGCTGTCAACACTCAGCGCATCGGCGGCGTTGTTCCGGGGCTGGCGGCGGCTGACCTGCACAACAAGCTGTATAAACAGGCTACGATTATGGCTGCCGCTATGGCGCAGGTCCTTGTCGAGCAGGGGCAGGATGCTTTGGACAGCGATTACGCAGGCCTTGTGGCATCAATCAAAAAAACATTCCTGCTGTCGCTTAACGACGAGAAACCGGATGCTAAAGGCAATCTGCAGAAGAATTTTGTATATAGCGTTGAGGGCAAAAAGCCGGACAGCAGCGGTAACGTGTCTTTGAATATCGATTATCTCAACGCGATGAGCTTTGTCGGCTCTGTGGTAATCACCCGAGATAACATCAATCCCGGCACAAGACTTGGCGGCACGTGGCAGCTTCTGCAGAGCGGCCGCTATGTCCGTACTGCCGGTGCAGGTTATCCCGGCGGAACGATGGGCGGCAGTGATGGCTTTACACTGGGTGTAAATAATCTGCCTGCACATAGCCATGAAGCTACAATTTATGGTGCTGGTAATCATAAGCATGACATTTATGTCAGCAATTGGCAAACACACGGCGGCAGTGGTGGTGCAGGATATCAAGCTCATGAGCGTCGCTGGGGCGCAACTGAAGAGGCTGGAAATCACTCGCATCAAATATCTATCAAATCTACCGGCAACGGAGAAAAGGTAACTTTTGAGCCATCTTATCTGTGTTTATATTTTTGGGTGCGTATTGCGTGAGGTGAAGTAAATGAGTAATGCAAGAATACAGTTTAGCACAGCGTCCGAGGAAAAATGGCTGCAGGTGAATCCTGTGTTGCGTGAGGGCGAGCTGGTCATCGCGCGCAAGGCGAACGGCAAGCGCAAGCTCGTGGTCGGAAAGCCCGGCGGTTCCTCGTACGCAAATTCTGAGGTGGTATGGGATGCAGAGCAAGCTGAAACATATATGAATACCACCAAGGATTTAAGCGAGAATGTTAACGTCTTTGTGCCGCACATCGATTCCGCCGGCATTTTGACTTGGACGAACAAAGCAGGCCTCGATAACCCGAGCCCGATAACTATTAAAGGCATCAAAGGCGACCCCGGCGAGAAGGGTGACAAAGGTGACCGTGGCGAACAGGGCGCACAAGGCATACAAGGCCCGCGCGGCATCCAAGGCGAACAGGGCGAGCGAGGAGTGCAGGGCGCGCAAGGTCCTGCGGGCAACGCGGCCACCATTACTATCGGCAGTGTTACAACCAGTGCTCCGGGCACGTCGGCACAGGTCACCAATCGCGGCACATCATCTGCTGCCGTGCTTGATTTTGTGCTGCCTAAAGGTAAAGATGGCGCAGATGGTGGTGTGACAGTGGATGATGCGTTGTCAAGCACAAGCACTAACCCGGTGCAAAACAAAGCTATCTATAATGCGTTGCTGAATAAAGCCGGGACTGATATTTTTTCCGGCTTCTCTTTAATGGGTGCTGGTGCTACAATAAATTGGCGACAAGGTTCGCAACCAGTAGGGTCAATTAATGCTACAAATTATACCGGCACGGCTAGTGCAGCAACACATGATGGTGCTGGTAATGTCATTACTGAAACCTACACGAAAAAAGCAGATTTTGATAAGACTATTGGTCAATTACAGGTAGCTTTCCAAGAAAAGGTTGATAGAAGTGACTTATCTGATGTTGCGACTAGCGGGCAATACAGTGATTTGAGGGGTAACCCGGAATACGTTGTGCAGTCTGTAAACAATGTAAGACCTGATGAAAACGGCAATGTTAGTATTAGCGTTAGCGGTGGTTCAAACGTCACTGTAGATACTACGTTGTCCGCTACATCCAATAACGCTATTGCTAATAAGGCTGTTTACAATGCTTTAAACGGAAAGTTAGACAAGACAGGCACAGCAGAGTATGCACGAAAAGACAGTGCAGGTAATGTAATTAGCTCAACTTATATCAAGACTGTGAACAATGTTAAACCCGACGCTAGTGGTAACGTAACTATCGCAGTTAGTGGTGGTGGCGGTGTTAGCACGTCAGAATCTAACACGTGGACAGGCAAACAGACCTTCCAAAAAATGAAATTTAACTTTGAAAGTTATAATGCACCTCGTGTTAGCGGTGCTACTGATAATCCGTCTGAGTCGGTGGCAGTATATAATGTGCAAGGCAATTTTACGCTAGATATGTCAGGTTTAGCAGGGCTGCTAAACAATGGTGACGCTACCTTATTTACTGCCTACATAACGTCTAACGGCTCTTACACTCTGAGCATCACTAATGCAGGTACTCTTAAATATGTAGGCAGCGCAACTGATTTAGCAATAACAGCTAACGGATTACTGTTAAATATTATGCTAATCAAAAGCAGCAGCGGTGATGTATCAAGCGTTGTACAAGCAAGTACATTGGCATGAGGTGATTAAATGGGACTTAATAGATTAATGTTAGCAAAGAAAACTACTGCTAGCGGAGGGAGCACAGCGGACAATACATTTACTGTGACGATAGGGCAGCAAGGTTATCAATATGGTTTTTCTCGTTACAATGCTACGATTGGTGAGGTTGAAGGCAACGTGCAGCATGAAGGAAAAGCTGTAACGCTAGTAATGCTTTGCTATTATAGTGGTTACTTAGACTTCGCATTTAATATTGAAGGTGTCAGTAGCGGCAAACGTAATGTTACTGTTAAATTAACATTGGTAGATAATGGAACAAGTGGAACTATTGAATTTCCAAAAATTGATTATCAGAGCTATGTCCCCGGCTTTTATGAATATACACAAAACCTAACTTCTGATGTTATACGTATGTTCTCAAAAGCAAACGTAGGCAAGAAAATTAAAGTCGAAATTATCTTTAACTAAGGAGGACAAATGAAAATAACCTATACATATAAAGAACAAAATTATTCTAATCTGCGTGAGCTTTCTGAAGTGTTGGGCAAAGAGGGCATTTTTATCCCTTTGGCTATTTCCGAGGAATCTCTCAAAGACTTAGGTGTCACTGTGCTCACGGAAGAAGAAAGTCTTGAAAGTGTAAAAGAACATAAGATTCTTACTCTTAAAACTCAACGTGATAGCTTGGAAGTAGAGCCTATTGCTTATAATGGGCACCTCTACGACTACGACAGTAAAGCCCGGGACAGAATTAGTGCTGCAATTATTGCGCTAGAGCTGCAAGGCGAAGGAGCTACAATAGAGTGGACTACGGCAGATAATGAGGATGCGGTGGTAACAGCGCAGGACCTGCGTATGATTATCGCTTCCGTGGCTGCACGTAGCAATAAATTGCACACAGCGTATAGAGCCGCCAAAGCGCAGGTGGAAGCTGCAGGCACGGCCGAAGAAGTAAGAGCTGTTTGTATGGAATAATTTTTTAGGAGGTTGAGAAATGGATTTTTTAGCTTTACGTTATGCCGTATACAATACGGCACACACTTTGATTCATGGTTTTACCTATAAATCTGTGATTGGTGCCATTCTGGCGGTTCTGCTGCACAAGCATGCGGTACTTTTCATGGTTTTCACCGCGCTGGTATTTCTGGACTGCTTCACTCGCTGGATGAGCCTGTCTTACAAGCGCCTGCAGGGCATGGGAGAAACTCCGACCGTGATGCAAATTATCGGTGGCATTGAAGCAGCTCGCGCCGAAGGATTAATTTCCTCGGAGGTCATGAAGCATCGTTTCGTTGGAAAGGTCATCGTATACATCCTCTGCGTGCTTGCCGCTGTGCTGGTAGATTTGGCCATGATCACGCTGCATCAGCCGGTGTGGGCTGTGCCGATGGTCGCGGGTTATCTGGTCATCACAGAGTTGCTGTCTATTTGCGAGAACCTTAACGATGCCGGTATTGAGGCAGTACAAGGTCTTGTTAATGTCATCAAAAAGAGAAGAGGTTGATTGTTATGGCTATGTTATCTGCTCATTTTTCTGAGTCCGAATTTGCTTGTAAGCATTGCGGCGAGCTGCCGACCTATGGTATTAGCTCTGCATTGCTGACCGGTCTGGAACGCTTGCGTGCACGCTTAGGTCGTCCAATAAACATCACCAGCGGCTATCGTTGCCCGGTACACAATGCCAATGTAGGCGGTGTGTCTAACTCTCAGCATGTCGCTGGTACTGCTGCAGATATCTATGTTGAGGGCGTATCTACACGCGAGCTGGCCCGCATCTGTAAGCAGATTTTTGATGGTGTTGGTACTTATGTATCGCAGGGTTTTGTGCACGTCGACATGCGTGCTGGTGGCTCCGTGCCGGGCTATTATCTGTGGGAGGGCTAAGATGTGGAAAAAATATTTCGCAGTTACTGCAGCTACATTGTGCTTGCTGTTGCCTGCCTCTGCATCGGAGGCATCATCGGCTACAACCTACACGATGACGGCGGCGGAAATGTCAGCACTCGACAGCAGGTTGAGTCTGCTGCTGCAGCAAACCAAGAGCAGCAAGCAAGCGCTGGCAGAATCACAAGCAGCGCTGAGCGCATCGAAAGCGGAATTGAGCAAGCTCAAGACGGAATCAATAAAGCTGCAGATAGAGCTGCAAGCTCAGAGCAGCTTATTGGAGAGTGCCAACAAATCCTTGCAGGCATCCGCCAAAGAGGAAGCTCGTACCCGCCGCAGAATTAAAGCACAGCGCAATACCGCTATCGTTGCGGCCGTTGGTCTGCTTGCCTATGCTATCAATAAATGATGATTGATTGGGAGGAAGTGATATCTTAGGAGGTCTTGTGTATGGATGTCACTCGTAAGCGAGCGCGTGCGTGGCTGCGTATGTGCTCACGAATCGAACTTGACCGTGCCATGGAAGAAGCACGGCTTACGGAGCAGCAGCGGGAAGTCATCGAGTTAATGTTTACTCGAGGCTTGTCCGTGGTTGCTATCAAATTACGCTGTAATATGGACGAGAGTACAGTAAAACGTATCCTTGCCCGCTCTTACGACAAAATCTACAATGTCATCATGTAACATGCGCCCCAGTGATCCTGGGGTGCTTTTTTTATGCCCTTTTATTGCGCTTTTGCACATCGCTTTTACCTATACAATGTAGACAGAAATGAGGTGAGCTTATGAATTTTGCAAATATGCCAAATCAACCGAACCTGCCGCCTATGCCGCAGCTCTTTGGTCAGCCAGCACAGCAGATGGCTCCAGCTGGTGAGATTGTATGGGTGCAGAGTGTCGACCAGCTCAATGCTTTAACTCTCCCACCTAATGCGTCAAGAATCTACATGAACTCTGCTGATGCGGAGTTTTACATCGTGACTACGGACAAAATCGGCATGAAATCTGTGGCGACGTACACGTTCGTGGAGAAGCCTAAGCCGCAGCCTGTAGCTGTCTCTTATACACATCTCCGAGCCCACGAGACGCTCATGAAT
>ERZ1027285.420-NODE-420-length-11913-cov-3.319278_pt1 | contig 11913 bp, 9 predicted proteins | sample MGYA00519240_ERZ1027285 | MGnify/ENA primary metagenome ERZ1027285 (study PRJEB26926, sample SAMN06165018) | human gut metagenome | biome: ENVO:00009003; feature: ENVO:2100002; material: ENVO:00002003 | host: Homo sapiens | place: USA | collected 2012 ...
TCAGATGTGTATAAGAGACAGCCTGGCATGTTAGCCGGCTGCTGCGGCCTGAGGTGGGCGTTGCGCCAGATGATCTGGATAACGTAGCCGAGCATAAAGACAAAGGCTACGCCGCTGATGAAGTCACCTACGAGGGGAAGCCCCGTGAGGGCGCCTGCGATTACGCCGCCCACGGCTGCCATGGCGTAGCGGTTTTGGTTGTGTCCGACCATGCGGGAGATCGCGCACCCCGCAAAGGCACTCGACACCAACGCGATGCCGATAACGCCGCACAAGAGGGCTCCGGCAAGCGACAGACCAGCGATAGAGATAATTAGCAGTAGGACGGCGGGGACGATAGCAATCGTGCCCAGAAGACCGCTCACCCACAGGGGTATGGGGCGCTGGTGGAGCATGCCGGCGGCGCTGGCGGTCGCGCGCGGAAAGACGAGCTCGAGCAGCAGAGCGACAAAGCAGGTCGAGAGTGCCGCGGCGACGATACCGCCGATGACATCGTTAACGGTGGAAGTATCCTCGTTCTCGGTGCGGTCGATCTTGAGCGCGCCTACCTCGGCTCCTGCGGCACGCTCGGGGTCCTCGGAGACGTGCGCGTTCACGGTGCCGGTGATGTGGGCGTTCTTGCCCAGGATGAGCTTGTCGGCCCAAACCTCGACATCGCCCTCGACGGTGCCATCGATGGTCACCGTGTCGCCCGCAAGCGCTGCCGACTTGGTAGAGCCGCGCAGGGCAACCGTCTCGCCTATCGCGTAAAAACAGTTGGCGGTGCTGTCGGAATTGAGCACAACGTGCTGACCGACGACCGTGACGCTGCCATCAACCGTGGTCTTGGCGATATCGATAGTGCGTGCCGCCAAGCGGACGGCGCCGCCCACCGTGCAGTCGCGGATGGAGAGGCTCTCGCCTGCTGCAATTATGTCGCGGCCGATGGACGCATCGTCCAAGTTGAGGGCCTGACCTGCCCAGTACAGGTCACCTTCGACGCCGGACGAATTGGCGTCATTGTCGGTCGCAAGTACGTTGCCTGCGGTGTCCGTGCCGGCGAACGACGCCGTGGGAAGCGCGGTGACCGCTAGAGCGATGAGCGCGAATAAGATCGTGATGCGGCCCCACGCTTTACGGCGCTGGGTCGACGGGAATTGATTACAGGGCATAGTGAATCCTTCGTCAGATGCTCGACATGCACCTAACAGGGTACCCAACGCGTGGACGCTCTAAAAGAACCTCTCGGTTGCATTTCGAAGGATGAGCCCGCGCCACCTACTTTTTGCGGTGCAAAAAGCGTGCGATGTCATCCTCGGTGGGGCTTTTGATATCAAAGCGCAGCGACAGCCAGCGTAGTCCCATGGTCACCACGACGCAAACGACCAGTGCGACGACATTGCTGACCAAGCCGCTCATGACAAGGCAAACATAGCTTGCCGATCCGGCGATGGCCGCGATGGCATAGAAGTTGGTGCGCTGGAAGATACCCGGCACCACACCCATAAAACCATCTCGCAGCATGCCGCCGCCCACCGCGGTAAAAAAGCCCATCATGATGCACACCGCCGGCGCAAAGCCGTAGACCAGCGCCTTGTCTGCGCCGGTTGCCGCATAAATACCCACCGAGATGATATCGAGCAGGGGAATGAGCTTTTCGGGCTTGTCGACGATTGCCGGGAAGATGTAGATGATGGCCGCGGTGGCGATGGAGAGCGGGAGCGCCATCGGTTGGTTGAGGATGTAGACGTTGCCCACCTGCAGCGTCATATCGCGCAAAAGACCGCCGCCCAGTCCACAGACCACGGCGAGCGCGACGGCGCCCACCAGGTCGAGTTTGTGCTCGCGTGCGACCAACACGCCCGAGATCGATGCCGCGACGACGGCGAACATCTCGAGCCAAAACGGGATGGCAACCATGGCATCCGAGGCGTGTGCGGTAACGATCATAGCGGCGGCAACGGGCAAGATGGGGTCCTTTGAGTTACGGGTTTAGACAATGCCCGTACATAGTACATGTTCGGCGCCGATTGCGACCCTATTGCTCGGCAAACGGTCGGGACTGGGTACGGTCATAGGTTCCATGTTAGGGGATCCGGGTTGATGCTGAACGCGATGGGGGCGTGGTCGAATAGGAGGGATGTCCAAATTTTGAGCTCCGCTCAAAATTTATCCGGTCGGCTTACGCCGACCGCGCTGCGCTAAAAACGCGCCACGGGCGCGTTTTCTTTACGCTCCGCGCCCTGGCGGGTTCGAATCCCTCCTCCTCCGCCGTATTTGCTTGTAAGGGATTCAAAAGAAAAAAGCTCCCATTCTCGGGAACTTTCTCAATCTAAATGGCGGAGGAGGAGGGATTCGAACCCTCGTGACCTTATACAGGCCAAACGGTTTTCGAGACCGCCGCATTCAACCACTCTGCCACCCCTCCGCGTGGGGTAAAAACAAAGCAGGCTCGAAGGCCTGCTTTGGAATTAACTGGCGGAGAGTCAGGGATTTGAACCCTGGAGACGCTTTTGACGCCTACACGATTTCCAATCGTGCTCCTTCGGCCACTCGGACAACTCTCCGTTAAATGCGAAAGTCAGTATACACGAGGAATCGCAAAGTGCAAACAGAAAAGTTGGCATTTTTTAAAACGCTCGGCCGCGCTTGGCGTTGCAGTGGGGTTTGAGGTGCCAAAAAAACGGCTTCCGACCAGCGTGGTTGATCAACTCAATTGTTCAAAAGGGGTATTCATAAGCGACTTGGCAATGAATTTAAAAATCTTTGGGTGGTGCTGTGGACCACTGGTATGCATTTTGCGACCACAGCCTTGTGCCCGTTGACCTGTGGCTTGGCTCAGCTTGTCCCCACGGCACCGTATCGTGTCCACAGATTCGTCAAGCTTTTGGTAAGCATTTGGTTGGAATGCGCATGAAACACCGTGCGAGTATGGGCATATGTGGAGGTCATGAGGTTGCAGCTGCATATTCTTGCAGCCTAGGAGGTTGAAAGATATTATTATCAAGTCTTTTCCTGCTTCAGGCGCACCTTCACGACCTGAAGCCACATTTGCCCAGAGGAGGTGACAATATGAAGGCTTATGAACTGCTGTTCTTTGTTGACCCGTCGCTCGACCCCGAGACTCGTCTCGCTGTTATGAAGCGTATCGATACCACGATCGCTGAGGGCGCTGGCAAGGTCGACTCCGTTGACGAGTGGGGCAAGCGCAAGCTCGCCTACGAGATCAACGACCTCACCGATGGTGACTACACCCTCATCAACTTCCACGCAGATCCTACCCAGATCGCCGAGCTTGATCGCGTCCTGCGCATCACCGACGCTGTGGTCCGCCACATGATCGTCCGTCGCGACGACCAGGAGTAAGACTGTCGTTTTGGACTGGGCTTGTGCCCCAAGAGGAAGTAGTGAGTTATGAGCATCAATCGAGTGAACATCACCGGTAACCTCACGCGTGATCCCGAGCTGCGCGCCACCGCCGGCGGAACCCAGGTTCTGTCCTTTGGCGTCGCCGTGAACGATCGTCGCCGCAACGCGCAGACTGGCGAGTGGGAGGACTATCCCAACTTTGTCGACTGCACCATGTTCGGCACCCGCGCCGAGGCCGTGAGCCGTTTCCTGTCAAAGGGAAACAAGGTCGCGATCGAGGGCAAGCTGCGCTACAGCTCTTGGGAGCGCGACGGTCAGCGCAGGAGCAAGCTTGAGGTCATCGTCGATGAGATCGAGTTTATGAGCTCCCGTGGTGGCCAGGGTGGCTACGATCAGGGCGGTTACGCCCCCGCAGCTCCCGCGCCCGCAGCACGTCCTGCCGCACCGGTGGCTACGCCGCCCGCGGTCGACGTCTACGATGAGGACATCCCGTTCTAAGGGTTGTTCACCTATTTTTGAGTGAGAGGCGCTTTGGTTCGCCGAAGTTGCCAAACGAAAGGTATTTTGACATGGCTAATGATTTTTCTGCACGTCAGCCGCGTCGTAAGTACTGCCAGTTCTGCAAGGAGAACACTGAGTTCATCGACTATAAGGACACTCAGCTTCTCCGTAAGTACATGACCGACCGTGGCAAGATCAAGCCCCGTCGCGTCACTGGCGCTTGCACGCAGCATCAGCATGACATCGCCAACGCCATCAAGCGCGCCCGCGAGATGGCTCTCCTGCCGTACACCGTCCCCGTGGTTTCCTCTCGTGGCAACCGCGACCGCGGCTAAGAAGGGAGACGCATCATGAAGGTTATTCTTCTCGATGAGATCAAGGGCAAGGGCGGCGAGGGCGACGTCGTAGAGGTCGCTCAGGGTTACGCTGAGAACTTCCTGTTCCCCAAGAAGCTCGCTGTTGCCGCCACCAAGGGCAACCTCAAGCAGCTCGACGAGCGTCGCAACAACATCGCCAAGCGCGAGGCCGTCCGTCTGGCTACCGCCAACGAGACCAAGGCTGCCTTCGAGGGCAAGACGGTCACCGTTGACGTCAAGGTCGGCGACGAGGGCATCCTCTTTGGCTCCGTTACCGCCGCTATGGTCGCTGACGCCATCAAGGCTCAGCTCGGTATGGACATCGACCGCAAGCGCGTCGAGCTCGGTAAGCCCATCAAGGTTGCCGGTGCCCACACCGTTGCCATCTCGCTGTACCGCGAGATCAAGGCCGAGGTTGTCGTTCTCGTTGGCGTTACCGCCGAGGAGCTCGCTGCCGAGGCTGAGGCTGTGGAGACCGCTGAGGTCGCCGAGGCCGAGACCGCCGAGGTCGAGACCGAGGCTGCTGCCGAGTAGCATTTGCTGCAACGCAACAATCTTGTTCTAAGAAGGGCGCTCTGGGAGACCAGGGCGCCCTTTTGTTTTTTGCGCTGAGTGAGTGTCATGGTGAACGTTGCGTCGAAGTCCTATATACGGGACCGTTCATCCGTTTCGTTCGGTGATGATTGCCGGGGCGCGGCCCGTTTTGGGACCGTGGCTGATACTATGGATGCTCGCAAGCGATATGAATGAGGATGCTCATGGCATATGACGAAAGGGAGATGGGGCTGACGGTTGAGGACCGCGGTTCCAAATTGGGTCTCCCTCAAAACCAAGATGCAGAGGCCAACGTACTGGCCGCCATGCTGCTGTCGCCCGAGGTGGTCGAGGAGGCCCAGGTCGAGCTGCAGCCCGATGACTTCTACCGGCCCATTCATAAGACCATCTACACCGCGATGGTCGATATGTACAACAGCCGCATTCCCATCGACTCTATCTCGCTGATCGATTACCTGCGCAGCATCAACAAGCTTGATGCCGTGGGCGGCGAGGCCTACATTTTGGAGCTGATGGGTCAGACCCTGTCGCTCGTGAACTGGCAGCACCATGCCGCCATCGTCCGTCGCGACTCGATGCTGCGCGAGCTGATCGGTGCCACCAACGAGATCAACGCCCTGGCCTATAACGCCCCTACCGACACCAAAGAGGTCGTGGAGCTGGCCGAGAGCAAGTTGCTCAAGGTCACGGCGCGCGAGGTCAAGTCGAGCTATAAGACACTGACCGAGTTTATGGTCGAGGCCTATAACGAGGCCGAGGAAGTGTGTAAGGCCGGCGGACAGGCCGCGGGCGTGCCCACCGGCTTCCCGTCGCTCGACCGCATGCTCATGGGCTTCCGCGAGGGTCAGCTCATCATTATCGGCGCCCGTCCTGCTGTAGGTAAGACGTCGTTCGCTCTGAACCTGGCACTTAACGCTGCCGCTGCTGGTTATACCGTCGGCTTCTTTTCGCTGGAGATGTCGGGCAAGGAAATTGCCCAGCGTCTGATTTGCGCCTACGCCATGATCTCGATCAGTGACTTCCGCATGGGCCGTATTAGCCCCGAACAGTGGGCCAATATCAACGAGGCCACGCAGACCTTGTCCAAGCTCGATATTCTGATTGACGATACGCCCGGCACCACGGTGACCGAGATTCGCGCCAAGAGCCGCCGTATGCTCCATAACAAGGAGAAGGCAATCATCATCCTGGACTACCTGCAGCTGGTGAGTCCTCCGCCGGGACGTCGCTCCGAGAGCCGTACCGTCGAGGTCTCCGAGATGTCGCGTGGTTTAAAGATCATGGCCAAGGAGCTTAAGATCCCGCTCATTGCGCTGTCGCAGCTGTCGCGTCAGGTCGAGTCCCGTACCGGCAAGCGCCCGCAGCTGTCCGACCTGCGTGAATCGGGCTCCATCGAGCAGGACGCCGACATCGTTATGTTCTTGGACCGCTCCGCTGATGAGGCCGAGGCCTCGCGCGACGATCGACCCGACGAGGGCGTTACGCGTATTGTCGTGGCTAAGAACCGTTCGGGCCCGATCGGCGACGTCGACCTGATGTTCCTGCCGGCATCCACCAAGTTCTATGAGCTTGATGGGGCACATGCCGAGGAGTAGGACAGGCGCCCGTTGCACGGGTATACTGGGAATGTTTTGTGCTTCTGCGTGCCGGCATGGCGCGTAGACAGGCCATGAATGTAAGGAGTAAACATGCCGTCAACCGTTTTGGTCGGTGCCCAGTGGGGCGATGAGGGCAAGGGTAAGATCTGCGACCTGGTCGCCGGCGACTTTGATGCCGTCGTGCGCTATTCGGGCGGCAACAACGCCGGCCACACCATCGTCGTCAACGGCAAAAAGTACGGCCTGCACCAGGTGCCCTCCGGCATCATGTATTCCGACCACGTGTCGGTGATCGGTAACGGCTGCGTCGTCAACCCCAAGGTTGTCCTTGAGGAGATCGACATGTTCGAGGCCGACGGCATCACCACCAAGAACCTCAAGATTAGCGGCAACGCGCATGTCATCATGCCGTACCACATCGATCTGGATGGCGCCTTTGAGCAGAAGCTCGGCAAGAAGAACATCGGTACCACCAAGCGCGGCATTGGTCCGTGCTATCAGGACAAGATGGCCCGCATTGGCCTGCGCATGCAGGACATGCTGGACGAGACGCTGTTCCGCGACAAGCTGGAGACCGCTCTCGCCCGCGTGAACCCCGAGCTCGAGCTCATCTACAACCTGCCCACTTACACCGTGGACCAGATTTGCGACGAGTACCTGCCGATGGCCGAGCGCCTGCGTCCCTACATCACCGAGACGAGCCTGCTGCTCAACAACATGATCGACGAGGGCAAGGACCTGCTGTTTGAGGGCGCCCAGGCGACGCTGCTCGACATCGACCACGGCACCTATCCGTACGTGACGTCTTCCAACTGCACCGCCGGCGGTGCCATCACCGGCTCCGGCGTGGGCATGAAGAACGTCGACCGCGTGCTGGGCGTCATGAAGGCCTATATCACCCGCGTCGGTTCGGGCCCCATGCCCACCGAGCTTTCCTATGAGTCCGAGGCCGGCCACACGCTGACCGAGGAGGGCTATGAGTACGGCGTGACCACCGGTCGCCGTCGTCGTTGCGGCTGGTTTGACGGTCCTATCGCCAACTATGCCTCGCGCGTCAACGGCCTCACCGACATCGCCGTGACCAAGCTCGACGTGCTTTCGGCCTTCGACACCATCAAGGTGTGCGTTGCCTATGACGTCGACGGCGAGCGCTACACGAGCGTGCCCGAGCATCAGGTGCGCTTTGAGCATGCCAAGCCCATCTACGAGGAGCTCCCTGGCTGGAAGTGCGACATTACCGGTTGCCGCAGCTTTGACGAGCTGCCGCAAGAGGCTCAGGACTACGTGGCGTTTATCGAGGATCTGGCACACACCCGTGTGACGTTCATTGGCGTTGGCGCTGGTCGCGAGCAGATCATCAACCGATTCTGGAAGTAATCGGGACTATTTGGTTATTGCGATATACCCCTTTGCAGCCCGGACGGGCGGCCGAGGGGTATATTTGCTTGCAAAGGGCTCGCGCGGAGCGGGCCGTTCATCCATAGAGGAGGCACCCTTGAAGGCGGACACTCAAACCATCGACATCCTGTTGTTGGGCAGCGGCGGCCGTGAGCATGCTTTGGCAGCCAAGCTCGCAGCATCACCGCGCGCCGGCAAGCTCTACATTGCGCCGGGTAACGGCGGCACCGCGAGCTGCGGCGAGAACGTGGTTCTCGACGACTGCGATCCTGCGGCCGTGGCGGCGTTTGCCCAGAGCCATGGATGCGGACTCGTGGTGATTGGCCCCGAGGCTCCGCTCGTGGCGGGCGTTGCCGACGCCGTCCGCGCGGCGGGTATCCCGTGCTTTGGTCCGGGTGCCGAGGGTGCCCAGATGGAGGGCTCCAAGCTGTTCTCCAAGCAGCTCATGGAGCGTGCGGGCATTCCGACGGCAGCCTACGGCTCGTTTACCGACGAGGCTTCGGCTCTCGCCTACGTGCGCGAGCAGGGCGCCCCGCTGGTCGTCAAGGCCGACGGCCTTGCCGCGGGCAAGGGCGTTATCGTGGCGACCGAACTTGAGCAGGCCGAGGAAGCCGTACGCGAGTGCTTTGGCGGCACCTTTGGCGATGCCGGCAACACCGTGGTTATCGAGGAGATGCTCGTTGGTCCCGAGTGCTCGTTGTTGGCCTTTACCGACGGCAAGACCGTCCGTCCCATGGCTACCTCGCAGGACCACAAGCGCGCGCTTGAGGGCGATCTTGGCCCCAACACGGGTGGCATGGGCGTCTACAGCCCGGTGCCCATCGTGACTGACGAGGAGCACGCCACCATGGTGGCGGTCATGGAGCAGACCGTGGCCGAGCTCGCTGCCGAGGGTATCGACTACCGCGGCTGCCTGTACGGCGGCTTTATGCTTACCCCCGCCGGCCCCAAGGTGCTGGAGTTCAATGCTCGCTTTGGCGATCCCGAGACGCAGGTCGTGCTGCCGCGCCTTAAGAACGACCTGGTCGAGGTCATGCTGGCTTGTGCCAACTGCGAGCTCGACCAGATTGAGCTCGACTGGCGTGACGAGTGGGCCGTGGCCGTTGTCCTGACGAGCGCGGGCTATCCCGGCAGCTACGAGAAGGGCAAGGTCATCACCGGTATCGCCGATGCCGAGGCCATGGAGAACGTGACCGTGTACCACGCGGGCACTGCCGTGGTGGACGGCCAGCTCGTGACCAATGGTGGCCGCGTGCTTGCCGTGACCGCTCTGGGCGACACGTTCGAGAACGCTCGCAACCTTGCCTACGAGGCCTGCGAGAAGATTGATTTTGAGGGCAAGACCTTGCGTCACGACATCGGCCTGCGCGCGCTGCGCGGCCGCGACGCCTGGGATGCCTAAAATCCGAGAGGAATGAGACGGATGGACGAGAAGAACGAAGAGCTCGTGGACGCGCAGATCGTCGAAGAGGACAGCCGCATGTATGGGCACGCCGAGGGCGAGCCTGGTGGCGAGGTCGCTGACGAGCCGGCACTGGTGCTGGGCGACGACGACCCGCACGATGCCGAGCTGCATGAGAAGATTCTTTCGGAGGAGTGTGCCTGGAAGGGCAAGATCCTCGACGTCCACCGTCTTGAGGTTGAGCTGCCCAACGGTCACCGCAGCGCCCGCGATATCGTTCGCCATCCGGGTGCGGCGGCCGTTGTGGCACTGACCGAGAGCGGCAAGATCGTACTGGTGCGTCAGTACCGCACCGCCATCGACCGCGTGACGGTCGAGATTCCCGCCGGCAAGCTCGATCCAGGCGAGGACCCGCTCGATTGCGCCAAGCGCGAACTGCATGAGGAGACGGGCTTTAGGGCTGGTCGCATTCGCTTTTTGACGTCGATTGTCACGACCTGCGGTTTTTGCGACGAGATCATTCACATCTACCTGGCCACCAAGCTCGAGTTTGATGCGCCCGACCCCGACGATGACGAGTTTGTCAACGTCGACCTGGTGCCACTGCATGAGCTGATCGACGCCGTACTCGACGGCAAGATCGAAGACGCCAAGACCGTTGTGGGTGCCTTGGCTTGCGACAGCATTGCTCATCGTTTGGGTGGAGCGGAACTTTAACGAGCGGGGATGATCCCGCAGGTTTGTGTAAGTCAGCGAAAGTGCTCCATTTGAGACAAGGTGGCCTAAAAGAGGAGGGAAGCGTATGGATATACGCGACCGACGATTGAAGGCCAGATTGTCCAAATGGAGCACTTGCAGCGTCGAGACGAAACGCGGTTTGGTAAAACCGCGTAAGGTGACTATGTTTAAGAGGTTTCTTTCGTATTACGAGCCCCAGATGGGGCTTTTTGTTGCTGATACTGTTTGTGCTCTGGTGCTTGCCGCCATTGACCTGGCGTTCCCCATTATCCTGCGCAATTTGACCGGTGGGCTGTTTACTCAGGGTCAGGCTGCCATTATGCAGGCGCTCGGCATGATCGCGGTGGGCTTGGTGCTGATGTATGCCGCCCGCTGCGCCTGCCGTTATTTTGTGAGCTATTGGGGTCACGTGATGGGCGCGCGTATGGAGTCCAAAATGCGCGAGGACCTGTTCGACCAGTATGAGCGCTTTAGCTTTGCGTACTTCGACCGCAACAGCTCGGGCGACATGATGAGCCGCGTGGTCAACGACCTGTTCGATATCTGCGAGGCGGCGCACCACGTGCCCGAGTGGATCATCATCTGCGGCATCGAGATCATCGGCTCGTTTGTGATCCTCTTTACCATTGCCCCGGTGCTGGCGCTCGCCATGGCCGTGGTGACGGCGGCGTTTGCGGTCATCATGTTTTGGCAGAACATGCGCATGCGCGAGGTCTTTAGCGACAACCGCAAAAAAATCAGCGGCATCAATGCGCAGCTGCAGGATTCGCTGGCGGGCATGCGTGTGGTCAAGAGCTTTGCCAATGAGGAGACCGAACGCTTCAAGTTCCGCGCCTCAAACAATCGCTATCTTTCGTCCAAGGAGAACATGTATCACGCCATGGGCGTCTATACCGCGACGTATGGCCTGCTCTCGGGCGTGCTCTATGTGATCGTGGTGCTGCTGGGCGGCTGGCTGGTCGCCCAGGGACAGCTGCAGGCGGTCGATATGGCGACCTTTGCACTCTATATTTCGCTGTTCTGCACGCCGCTTGAGACGCTCGTCAATTCGGCCGAAACGTATCAGAAGGCTATCGCCGGCTTTAAGCGTATGGACGAGGTGCTCTCGACCGCGCCGGATATCCAGGACAAGCCGGGCGCCACGGATCTGCAGGTGACTGCCGGCGCCGTGGAGTATCACGACGTGTGCTTTAACTACGAGGACGTTGAGCTGGGCGAGGGCGATGCCGACGAGCGTCCCGTTATCGACCATATGGATCTGTCCATCAAGCCCGGGCAGACCATTGCCCTGGTTGGCCCTTCGGGCGGTGGCAAGTCCACGACCTGTTCGCTGTTGCCGCGCTTTTATGACGTGGCTGCCGGATCCATTAGCATCGACGGCCAGGACGTGCGTGATGTGACGCAGCAGAGCCTGCGTCGCGCCATCGGCCTGGTGCAGCAGGATGTCTTTCTCTTCGGCGACAGCGTGCGCTACAACATAGCCTACGCCAAACCGGATGCGACAGCGGATGAGGTGCAGGCGGCAGCGAAGGCGGCTGCGGCGGATGAGTTCATTCAAAAGCTGCCTGCAGGCTACGATACCGAGGTGGGTGAGCGCGGCGTGAAGCTGAGCGGCGGCCAGAAGCAGCGTTTGGCGATTGCGCGTGTCTTCCTCAAAAATCCTCCGGTAGTAGTGCTGGATGAGGCTACAAGCGCGCTCGACAATATTACGGAGCAGCAGATACAAAAGGAGCTCGACGAGCTGGCGGTAGGACGCACTACGCTGATTATTGCGCACCGTCTTTCCACCATCCGTCATGCGGACAAGATTGTGGTGCTTGATGAGGGCGCTGTGGTGGAATGCGGCAGCCATGAGGAGCTGCTGGCGCGCAAAGGGCATTATTATAATTTGTATCAGAAGGGGTAAAGCAGAGGCTTGCGGATGCAGGCGTACTGCAGAAGATAATAAAATAAAAATAGCGCACGCTCTTAAAGTGTGCACTGAGAATACAGAAAACCCATGTCTTGCCGATTTCGG
>ERZ1027285.424-NODE-424-length-11825-cov-23.032710_pt1 | contig 11825 bp, 9 predicted proteins | sample MGYA00519240_ERZ1027285 | MGnify/ENA primary metagenome ERZ1027285 (study PRJEB26926, sample SAMN06165018) | human gut metagenome | biome: ENVO:00009003; feature: ENVO:2100002; material: ENVO:00002003 | host: Homo sapiens | place: USA | collected 2012 ...
GCCCAGGTTGATGCGTACACCTGCCAGTGCATTGAAGTACCAGTCAGGGTTATCTGCCTTCTTAGAGTTGTACTTGTCTGAAATCATGTTGGCATTGCCTTCGAGCATGATGCTCACAGCCTTGCTTACCTTGAATTCCAGGTCGATACCTGCTCTGCCGTAAGGGCGAACCTTCTTTCCCTGCCAGAGATATTCCAGGTTGTAGTCGTTGAGGTTCTCAAGCGTGGCCGCGATGTCGTTTACTTCCTGGTTAGCTCCAGCCCAGTTGATACCACCGCCAGCGAAAGCACTTATATTAAACACACGGTTCGGGTTCCAGCCACAGAAAAGGTTGGAGAGGTTGAACATGAAATCTACACCAGGAGCCATATATTTAAACTTATATTTGGCGTTGTAAGGCTTTTCTCCCACTTTGGAGCGAAAACCAGCCCAGCCGCCCTTGCTCCAGAGTCCGTTCATCTGAGCACGGAGTCCGAAAAGCGGAGAGAATTGATAGCCAATAGCTCCCTGAATATTAGGAGAGAGTAAGTCCTTGAACTTAGCCTCGCCCAGTGTATACTGTCCACCACCCTGAATATCAAGGTAGAAGTGCTTCTTGAATTGATACTCATTGCCGTCCTTATCGGTATAGGTGGCTTGAGCCATACTTGTTGCTGTGCCAGCCATCAAGGCTGAAGCAAACAAGACATACTTAATTTTTGATATCATCATTTTTAAATGTTTTTTGAAAAAAATGATTCAATAATAACGCTTACTTTGTTGTACCAGAGATAAACAATCGCACCATACCATTCTCTGCATTCGACCAAACGTCGATGCTTTTTCTAAAATGCCCCTTGTTGTAATACTTGCCATCGTATACGACGGTGATATAACCTTTTTTATTAGGCAATATGGGGGTTTGGGCAAAGCGGACGGAAGTACAGTTGCAAGTGGTATTGACCTGATTGATGACGACAGGAGCGCTTCCCGTGTTTTTGAAGACAAAGACACAAGTTCTGACGATACGCTTCTCGAAGGTTCCGAAATGAAAGGAAGTCTTCTCGAACTCAATCTTGCCCACAGGATTCTTTGCCATCGTCAGACAGCCAATTCCCGTCATCCATAAGAGAAAGAAAAGCTTTTTCATTTACTTCTTGAGCTTCTCGAGGTTCTTCTCCCTCATCTCTGTCTCATATTCCCTCTGCATTGAGTCTTTCTTGGCATGCTCGACAACAGGTCGGTCGCCGTTATGAGAATCAATCATACAAAGTTTCCACTTGCCAAGATAGTCAATAGGCTTGAAGTAAAAAACGGTCTTGATCTCTGGCACATTGTCGTGTGCCGGCATGATGATGGCTGTACACTTTACCTCGTTGGCGTATGCTTCCTTGAACTTGATGTAATCTATCTTGTGTCTTTGGATGGGCAGGGAAGAAAGCATGTTCTTCAAATCTGTCATAGCCTTGTTGTCAAGGGGCTGCGGCTCGTTGTATACGGAGTCCACATTGTCCTTGAACAGCATACCAGCGGCTGCATCATAGTTGCCATTCTCGGCGTATTCAAAGAACTGGTTGACCAAATGGGTTATTTCTACGGAATCAGCGTTGGTGATAGCCTGCTCAAAACCTGTCAAGGGGCTGTTCTTTTTCTTCTCACCACAGCCACTGAGTGTCACTGAGGCGATAGCCAAGAATAAAATACCTAATATAATATTAACTTTCTTCATCATGGTGATAATGAAAATAGGCAGGCATGCTAATCATGCCTGCCTATAATTATGTTATAGCCTTAAGCTTTGCGAATTAGTGACGATGAGCATTGTTCTGTGTCTTACCTACAGTAGCAGTGATAGTTGTCTTGATTGTACCCCAATCGTAAGTGATCGTAGTTGGGAAGTAAACGTGGAACTGACCAACTGTCAAACCATTGTTCTCGTACTTCAATTCACCATATTTACCTGCAGAGATAGTAGCAGGAGCAGAGAATGTGAACTTAACCTTGTCTGTAAGATCCTTCAACTTCTGGCTACTGTTACCGTTAAGGTCTGTTGTTGCATTTTCAATGTCAACAGCGATTTCCTTTACGCCATAGTACTTGAAGTAATCCTGCCCCTTAGTAACCTTATTATCAGTGAAGTTGTGATCACGCCAGTCCGTGAATGTCAAGTTGATCTTAGCTGTAGAACCTGCAGTTTCTGCATCCTCGAAGCTAGCTGTAGCCTCCTCTACGTTGATAGGACGGAGGAACTTAACATTAAACTCATTAGAAGCAACAGGAACATCAATGTTATCACAGATAGTAGCCTTCACTGCAACGATAGCTGTAACGGTATTCTTCAAATCCTTGTGACCGTAAGCGTTCAACAACTTCTTTGCTGTCTCGTTGTCTGCGTATGTTACGATGCCAGTAACAGGATCCAAGCTTGCAACTACATTAGTCAACTCCTTCTCGGCGTAAACCTTCGTGCCATCTTCGCTAGCGTAGAGACCCTTACCTGTTACGAAGCCGAATGTCAACTTCAACTCCTGGTTCAAGTCAGCGTATGGAGCAGTAAGAGGATTAACTGAAAGCTCGTTGCCTACGAGAGCATTCTTCAAATCGAATACGTACTCATCGTTTGCACCTTCTGTACCTACAACCTCAACGTTACCGTGAACATCGTCATAACCTGTACCAGCTACAGCGCTATTTGCTGCATACCAGTACTTCTTAATCTTGTTCTCGTTGCCGAATGTTGCAGATGGCTTCAAGTTGATAGCAGATGGAGTCCAAGTCAACTTCACGTAAACGTACTTGTTGGCAGCAGTCTTGCCAGCCTTCAAAGCATAACGAACGTATGTTGACAAAGTTGTCTTACCAGCCTTGAATGCAGCGTAAGCAGCCTGGTTCTTGATAGACCAAGCGATAACCTCAGTTTGCATACCCTCTATGTCAGCTGTTGTCTGAGATACAGTACCAATCTTCTTGTCTGCTGCCAATGCCTCAGCATCGGTTGTAGCCTTCTCGAACTGGTTAGCATCTGCAGTACCACCGTCAAGCTCGTAAGCATCCTCGAAAGCTTCCTTAGACATGTTGAGCTTAGCATAGAGCTGCTCCTCAACCTGTGCCCATGTTACCTTCTGGAGATCGATGTTATTGTCACCACAAGCGATTGTGTATGGCTTGTTAACTGTTACCAAGTCAACTTCCTCAGCCTTATTCACAGCCTTGTCGATGACAACCTTGATGTAACCAACAGCAGCAATCTTGTTGTTGACAGTATCCTTTAAGATAACACGTACCAATGGCTCACGACCGATAGTAGCCTCATTCTGAGCTGCACCGTAAGCCTGCTGCTTACCACCAGCTGTCATCTGTGGGCGGAGTGTATAACCATTAGATGCGATTGCAGCGTGAGCACTCTGTGATGTCTCGTTAGCACCAGACTTGTAACCAACCAACTCGAAAGAGTACTTGAAGCCAGACTTCTCTACGAGGCCTTCGGCTGCATTCTTATCCCAAGCCTTACAAGTAGGAGTTCCGTCCTCGTATGTGCGGTCAGTGTTGACATACTCACGGAGGTCGATACCCTTGCTATTCCAAGCTACATGGATCTGTGCGTTGTTATTGATAGCATCCTTTGCTGTCTGATAGAGGTGTGAAGGAATAGCATCAACATGCTGCAATGTTGGGTTATTCAAAACCAACTTGTCGTAAGTGCTAGCCTTGATAGCTGCGAAGTCAGAAGTAACAACTGAGTCGCCAGAAGTATATTGCAATGCAAGAACAGTAACCTTATCACCATTTGCAAGATCCTTGATGGCATTACCATTATACTTAGCGTGTACAGTAACCTTACCCTTTGTTGTCAAGTCTGCGCTCTCCACCTTGAAAGTAGAACCGTAATCAGCGGCAGCCCTTGACACATAATCCTTGTTATATGCGATGAAGCTATACTTAGCAGCATCGTTAGACATCTTGGCATTTGATGGGTTCAAGAAATAGGTAGCAGCCAAGTCAGGAGCGTATGTGAACGCATCGCCAGCTACTGTAGGAGCATCCTTAGAGTAGTCGCCATCAGCGTCAACAGCCTTGACAGTTGCAGGGTTGTACTTGTAAGTAGCGAAGTCGAATGCTTCGATACCTGCATAATAGAAGTCAGGATCGAATACGAGACTCTTCAATGCGCTTGAGAGGCTAACAACGACCTTCTTGCCCGGAGCACCTGCTACGTTTGTCAAAGTCAAGTTATCGTTGTCCCAAACTGCAGTGATGACATCCGCGTTAGTTGCTGTATAGACAATCTTAGAGTCGTATGCATCCTTGTCACCGTCACCATATATCCAGAATGTGCCAGTGTTAGGATTAGGAACGTAGTACTTGCCGTCTTTGCCAGCAGTACCAGCCTCGCCCTTGTCACCCTTGGTTCCAAGTGCATAGTACTCAGTCTTGGTGTCGTTCTTGTACCAATAACCATTTTCACCAATCTTCCAAACGTCACCGTCCTTGCCAGCAGCGCCTTGCACGCCCTGTTTGATGTTGTAAGAAGTGTCCTTGCCGTTCTTTGTAACAGTGACAATGATACCACCATTACCGTCGGACTCTACGCTTTTCAAAATGCTACCATCATTAATCTTTGTCTGCAACTCGCTGAGAGTCTTTGACAAAGCGTCAATCTGACTTTGCAGATTGTTGATGTCATCATCGTAATCTTTACAAGAAGTAAATGTGCTTACTGAAGCAAGTGTCAATGCACCCATAAGCAGCGCGCTAAAATACTTTCTTTTCATTGATAAATATTTATAAAGTTATACTATTTCCCTAGCCTTTCAGCAGGGAGTTATTAATTAATTCTCTATATCGAATCAAGAGTTCCGTTTGATGAAAAGAGTCTGTACTTTTAGAAAAGTTCTTCGTTCTCTTTCAAAGGTTCTCCTAGAACGGTTATTTTATCGTTCTTATATATCGTGGCTTTTTATCGCCACTCAGTTCTTATCGTCTTTGAAATATCTCCAGCCGGGAGATATGCTATGGAATGGAAAGGTAACTCTAAATATCTGCATGAGAAAAAGTTTTTCTCGATTTTATTATCACCAAAAATGGAAGTGAGGCTTACTTTAGATTCAAAAAAGGCTATTTCGAACTTCAAAAAAAGGCTCTTTCGAACTTCAAAAGAGCCTTACTTGATAATGGGTAGGATGCTCCTGAAACTGCGTCCCGACGTAGCTGTCACTGCGTCGGGACGTAGTTGTTGTTACGTCGTGACGTAGCTACTGCTACGTCGTGACGTAATTTCTCCTGCATCGTTGGCGGAATAACTCTACCTCCCTCTCATATACTGATAGCTTCGATAAGCATATCGTTGTATCTGTCTATCACATCGTCATTGATACTTTTCAGATAGATGCGCGTGATTTTCTCTGAGTTGTGCCCCATGCTGTCACTTATCACGCTGATGGGGATGTTCTTCTCCTTGGCGATGGTAGCCCAGGAGTGACGGGCGCAGTACATCGTTACTTTCATCGGTATGCCGATACGCCGGGTGAACTTCTGCAAAGCCTTGTTCACCCTGCATTGGCGGTAGTGATACTGTTTCCTGACATCGGTAACCACGTTCTGGTTTACGATACCCAGCAGATGCTTGCCGTCGAGTGAAGGGTGGCGGTCTGCAATCTCTTGCATGCAGGGGCGCCATGCTACTCTCAGTTCTTTACCCGTTTTCTTCCTCTTGTATATAAGTTGCCCGTCCTTAAGGCTTCCTTTTTCAAGAAAGGCGATATCTACGAACGACATGCCTCGAGTATAGAAACTGAAGAGGAAGAGATCTCTCGCCAGTGCTTCCTCCTCGGTGATGGTTGTTGCAGCGACTATCTGGTGGATGTTTTCCGCTGTAAGTGCTCTTTTGGCAGTCGGGGTGTTCTTGGTGAAAGAGTGGGCGAAGGGTTTGCGGTCTTTCAGCCCATATTGCTCCAGGGCTTTGTTGTAGATAGCTCGTAGACGCTTCATGTAAAAAGAGATGGTGTTCTGCGTGAGACCGTTCTTTCTCAGATAACTCTCGTAATCTTCCATGATGAGGCTGTCGAGTTGGCTAATCAGCAGGTCTTTCTCTTTCCGGAATTTCATGAAACTGCGCAAGGTGCACATATATATATCGGCAGACCGGTATTTGCCATTCTTGTAGAGTCGCTGGGTGAGTTCCCTGACATATTCGCCCAGCGTCGGACCGCCATTCATGTCTTCTTTGGCTATTTGCTGCGCATCATGTTCGCTACCATTCTCTATGACATATCCCAATGCATTGTTTCTGTTGCTTACTTTGATGACGATTTCTGCATCTTGCCGAATAAGTTCTTTTGGAATTTCTATTCTTAGTATCATTTTTATGTGAATATTATGTTGAATGAAGTGCTTTGTTGTATAACAAATTAGTAAACAGCCAACAAAGTTACGATTAATCTCTGGATTACCCAAAGCTTTTTCCGATATTCACATCTCAATGCCAGTATATCTGATAAGGTGTAGGGACTCCAACCAGTTTAAGTAAGCAGATGAAATCATGTACGTCATTTAACAGGTTTATACGCTTCATTGAGTCGATAGATATGACTGCGTTGGGTTAAAGATACGACTGCGCTGGGCGGAAGATTCGACTGCGTTGGGTGGAAGAGTCAATTTCGTTGGCTGAATAATATGGCTGCGTTGGCTGAACGAAGTAGCTCTGTTAGCTGAATGAAGCACTTGAGTTATCAGAATGAAGCACTTGAGTTATCAGAATGAGGCGGCTTGGTATAATACGATTCGCTAGTCTGTTAGGCGATCCGCCAGAACGCCTAACGGAGGAAAGGGCATATCCGGTGCTACGGATTTTTTATTCTAAAAAATCTTTTTAACACTAAAAATTTGGTAATCTTAATTATTTGGTTTATTTTTGCACAAAAACAAGAACAGTATGGCAATAGATAAAGTTAAATATTGGAAAGAACTTGCAGACTATGACATCGAAACCGCTGAGGTTATGTACAACGGTGGAAGATGGCTATATGTTGGCTTTATGTGCCATTTGGTTATAGAAAAAACAATAAAGTCGTATTGGAGTGCTATAAAACCAGACGAGGTTCCATACATCCATAACCTCTTGAAATTGGCACAAAGCTGCGGGTTAGTATCAAAAATGACATCAGAACAGCTAAAGTTTCTTGCGGAATTAATGCCAATGAATATTGAGGCAAGATACCCATCCTACAAAGATGAGCTAGCGAAGAAATTGACTCCAGAATATTGCAGAACATTAATAAATAAAACAAAAGTTTTAAAACAATGGATAGAGAACATGCTTTAATGATAGTAAAATGCTACAAGGAAGCAATACTTCCATTGCTTGCTAATGCGAAAGTATATCTGTATGGTTCTTGTAGTAGAAATGAAGCAAGAAAAGATAGTGATATTGATGTAGCAGTAGTTATACCTAAGCTTAATGGCGACTGGCTGGACACTACATCTTCATTATGGCTTGCCACCCTTAATATAGATGCATCTATAGAACCGGTGTTGATTGAAGAATGCAAACCATCACCCTTATATGATGATATAATGCGTAATGGAATAGCAGTATAAAATACAGAAATCCCCCATCCTTCTTTCTCAAGCCGGATGGGGGGCTTATCTTTTAGTATCTTGCTTCATATCTCCAGTGTTATTTATAATTTTGTGCAAAGATACAACTATTTGGGAATAATACCAAAGAAAAAAGGACTTTTTTCGGTAATCTGCAGAAAACAACATTCCTGGTAGATACTCATACATTCGTATCTAGATGGCCCCTATATATAATAAGGTGTAGGTTTTATATCGGCAAAATGGAGGAAAACAGGGTAAATGGACAGGTTAGAAGCCCAATATGGGGGCTATTTTATAAAAAACATAAGAAAAATAGCCTTTTTTTGAAAAAAAGTGCCCAAAAACTTGCAAGTTTCGAAAAATATACTTAAATTTGCAGCATGAAAAATCTCCCGGCTGGAGATATTTCAAAGACGATAAGAACTGAGTGGCGATAAAAAGCCACGATATATAAGAACGATAAAAAATAACTTTTCTAAGAGTGCAGACTCTTTTCATCAAACGGAACTCTTAATTCGATATAGAGAATTAATTAATAACTTCCTGCCGAAAGGCTAGGAAAATCGTATAACTTTATAAATTATTACCGTATGAAAAGAAAGTATTTTAGCGCGCTGCTTATGGGTGCATTGACAATTGCCTCGGTAAGCACATTTACTTCTTGTAAAGATTACGACGATGACATCGACAACTTGCAGAGCCAGATTGACAAGGCTGGTTTGCAGAGCGACATCGATGCATTGAAAACACAGTTGCAGGATGCAGCTTCTACTGCATCAGCAGCTAAGACTACTGCAGAGTCTGCTTTAGCTAAGGCTAATGATGCTGCTGTAAAAGCAGATGTTGAAAAAGCTATCCAGAAAGTTGAGGTTACAGCTAACAAGGCTGCCACTGACGTAGCAACTGCAATCAGTAACGCTGCTAATGCACAGACAACAGCTGACGGAGCACAAAAGGCTGCAGATGCTGCTGCTAAGGCAGCAAAGGATGCTCAGAAGCAAGCTGACCAGGCTGTTAAGGATGCCGCAGCTGCAGCTACTACAGCTAACGCTGCCGCTAAACAAGCTGACTTCGAGAAGGCTCTGGAGCGCATCGGTAACTTGGAAACAAGCCGAGTTACAGCAGGCAAGTTGGATGAGAAGCTCACTCAACTCAAAGAAGAACTCCTCGGTGCTGATGGTGACAAAGAGACTATCGGTAGCTTGACCGTTAAGGTTAATGCATACAAGGGCGCTGTTGAGGAGTTGTATTCTGCAGTAACTAGCGTTGAGCTCGTTGAGACATATTCTGGTGTTAACGGATTTACAAGTAATTGGAATACAACAAATGGCATAACACCTCTCACAGTAGAGATGCTTCATGGTTTGATTTCAGACGACTCTAAGTTTGGTGATGAGAATGGTAATGACGCTAAGCCTATTGTTGAGTACGTTAAGGGTAAGGATATCGATGTGAAAGACGATGCTTCTATTGTAGTTCGCGTAAACCCAGTTAACGCTGACCTCACAAAGGGTGCTAAGATTATTCTTTTGAACTCTAAGGGTGAAAGCCTTGAGGACATTGTTAAGGTAGGTACTCCTTCTAAGTTCGACAAGTTGATTACTACTCGTGCTGCAGCTACTGTCAAGACTGGTCTTTGGAAGCTCCCTCTTTCTGTAGCAGAAGGCGTTTCAGAGGAAGACTTCAAGAAGGCAGTTACAGTAAAAGATGAGAATGGTAATGAAAAAGCTATCCTCTATGCTGTAGCTATCAATAACACTGTTGATTCTAAGGCAGAGGCAGCTGCTGACCGCTACGTAGTGTCTACTTACGATGTTAAGCCTACTTACAATAAGTTCGTGCCTAGCAACGATTTCACATTCAAGGTTGGTGGTAAGGATGTTAGTGAAATCCACAACCGTTGGACTGGTTATGAAATTGTTGGCGAAAACAGCAATTTCTCAAGCGATAAGAATCCTGAACTTGCTTGGGCAAATGATGCTGCCGCAGAGCCAGTTTTGGAAGGCGAGAAGAAGAACGTTGAGAACGCAAATTATCGTAGTCACCGATCTGATGTCCGATATTGGAATAGTCTCTTGCAGGTTGAAGTTGGTAAGCCATTCTCTATCACTGATTTGAAGACTTCAGACAATACGGCTGCGGATTATTACTATGTAGTACTCGACAAGGATAATGCTATCGAGTCTGGTGTTTCTGAGCTTAACGCTTGGAAGAACTATGAAATTGATAATTTGAACAAGGTTGTTCCTGCAAGCGAGAACTTGACTCTTACAATCCAGACCGAGGCTGCAAACCACGACATCATCGGTTTCCGTGTATATGCAGTAAACAAGGATGGTAAGTTGCTCGACCCAGATGGTAAGGCCTTCTACGTAGTTGTAGGTGAGAACTATACATCAGGTATCGTAGGTAACTTGGATGCAGTAAACAAGATTACAGAGAAGAAGGACTTCAGCCCAGTTGATGGTGTAAGCTATGGTCCTTGGGAGTTAGTAGCTGACAACAATGCATGTCCTCTTTCAGAGAAGCCTGTATTCGCTGCTGTTTATTACGACAAGGATGGAAATGAGACAACAAACATGTCTGAGGTTACAAAGATTGCCTTCAAGGTTAACAACCCAGCCCTCATCGCTGATGGTGCAACAGTTTCATTGAAGTCAACTTTGAGGAAGTATACTGATAACAACTTCTATGAGGTAGGTACCGTAATAGCTACGTACACCAAGGTTCTTCCTAAGGCATTCCCTGCTGACATCACATTCCGTCCAGCACAGGAAACAGGTAAGGGTACTGGTTACTTCATCGCTTACATGACGCCAGAAAATGGCTACACAGTAACCAATAAGAGCGTATATGGTTCTGTAGACTTGAATAACGTATTCTATAATCTCGACGATAACGTTAGTTTCGAAATCGCAGACGCAGCTAAGGATGCAAATGACAAGTTGACAAGTGTTAGGGCAGACAAGGCCAACAATTTTGTTGCGAAAGTTGCAGCTAAAGACTTCATTAACTCAACGACCAAGCATGCTGTTACAGCTAAGTACAACTATGGCGAGATTAGTCTTGTTAAGAATAATAAGACTGGCCAGTGGGAAAAGAAGCCTTGCTCTGTAGACTACGGTAAGAGTCTGTCAGTTACATTCGCTTGCTGGCATTCTGCAAGCAGCTATTCTTGGAAAGAACAGCCAGCACTCCAGTGGAAGGCTACTGCAAATGTAATCAAGACAGACATCAAGAACATTGCTGTTAAGAATACATATAACAATGATTTCTTCGGTGGTACATTTGCGCAGCTCTTGACTAACAAGTATCTGGAGGTTAAGGCTGGTTCAGCTCACTTGACATATGAAGGTCAGGCTGACCCATACTTCACGGTTGAAGTTGATGCCACTAACGGTCAGTTTATTTTTACTCAGACAGGTATTCAGGCAGAGAACGCTCCAACAGTTGATCACACAGAAAACTTGGAGTTCGTTGTTGTTGATGCTTATGGTCATGAGGTACCACAGTCATTCAAGGTTACTATCAAGCGTCCTGCTTCTAAGTAATTATTGCGACAACAAGAATCGGTTAGATTCTAGAACATTACTATAATACTGAGGGGGACGTTCATCTGAACGTTTCCCTCTTATTTTTAAACAATAAGGAAAGAAGAAGATGAGAAAATCATTTTTTTATATGGTTGTTTTCACCTTATTGCTGGTTCTAGGAATCAGCAGTTGTGGAAAGCCTGAACTTAAAAAGATAAGAGGCATCGTGAAAAATGTTCGCATTGATGATGATACCCTAAAGAACCTTACCGTTATGGACGGAGAAGATTCTATCGTATTTAATCTCAACGAGGTTCGTTACAACAATGGAGTAATGCTTCCTAATGATTCTGTTATTGTTGACTACATAGATGGAAAGAATGACACAGCTCGAGCTTTAGTAGTAACTGTACTTCCCAAAAATGCTGTAACAATCAATCCAGAAGACAACCAGAGCAAGAAACTCATTACAGCTCCCATAAAAAGCAATTAATAATCAGTTTTAAACTTATCAGACATGAAAAATTATAAGTTTATCATTGCATCTGCTATGCTCGCCCTCGGCACTTCAGCCGTGGCACAAGCCACCTATGTCGATAAGGACGGCACTGAGTATCAATTCAAGAAGCACTTCTACCCCGATATTCGGGGAGGTGGATAGTATACACTGGGCGAGGCTAAGTTCAAGGACTTACTCTCTCCTAATATTCAGGG
>ERZ1027285.430-NODE-430-length-11686-cov-4.598057_pt1 | contig 11686 bp, 10 predicted proteins | sample MGYA00519240_ERZ1027285 | MGnify/ENA primary metagenome ERZ1027285 (study PRJEB26926, sample SAMN06165018) | human gut metagenome | biome: ENVO:00009003; feature: ENVO:2100002; material: ENVO:00002003 | host: Homo sapiens | place: USA | collected 2012 ...
ATCTACACGCGTAAGATCGTCGGCAGCGTCAGATGTGTATAAGAGACAGATTAATCTCATTAGCTATTGTATTTATTCAGATTATAACAGGAGCTTTGATTGCATATGCAATTGTGTTTATGAAATTTAAAGGTCGCGGCATTTTGTTTGGAATAATTATGGTGACTTACATGCTTCCAACTGCGGCAACATATATTCCAAGCTATATAATTCTTGCAAATCATCAGCTGCTTAATACATATACTGGATTGATTATCTCAAGTTCGGTTAGTATTTTTGGTATATTTTTATTAAGACAGGCATTTATGCAGGTGCCAAGTGCGATGGTAGAAGCAGCACAGATTGATGGAGCTTCGCATTTTAGAATATTGCACTTGGTTGTATTTCCTATGACTAAATCATCTTTTATTACATTTGGATTAATGAGCTTTATTGCTTCGTATAATAATTATATGTGGCCGTCTTTAATAACTAATGATTCTGATAAATATATGGTATCACAAGGCTTGAGGAGTTTTTTTATTGAAGGTGGTGCATACGGAACAGAGTGGTCACTTGTTATGGCTGCGAGTGCAGTGATTGTAATACCATTGTTGATTATGTTTGCTTTTGCACAAAAATGGTTTATAGATGGTATAGGTGGAGATACCGGAGTAAAAGGTTAAAAAGACAAAGATAGAAAGGACAAATTTGAAATGAAAAAAAGATTATTAGGTACATTAATGACAATTGCGATGTTGACAACTTCCTTGATGGGGTGTAGTACAGGTAATACTACATCAGAGAATAGTCAGGCACATGGAACTGAAAATATGAAAGGAAAGACAGAAGTAGATTTTTGGTATTCAGGCGGAAAGACGGCAGTAAAGGTCGTCCAGGATATTGTTGATGATTATAACAAATCTCAGGATAAATACTTTGTGAAAACAGTAACGCAGGCAGATTATTCTGAAACATATGAAAAATTACAGGCTGCTATTGCAGGAAATGTTGCTCCGGATGTTGCTTTGATTGAGAAAGATGCAGCACGAGTATTATCAGATAAAAAACTTGTTGAAGATTTGTCTGATAGAATAAAAAAAGATGAGAATTTTAATAATGACGATTATGTTTCAACTTTTTTTGAACAGGCAAAGGATGATAAAGGTAAAATATATGGTATTCCGGCATATGGAACAACCCAAGTACTTTATTATAACAAAAAAGCATTTGAGAATGCAGGGATTGATCCAAATAGCATAAAAACATGGCAGGATTTAAGCCGTGCAGCTTCTAAAATAAAAGATGATGGACAATTCATATATGGCTGGGAACCTATGTGGGGAGCAGATAATTTGATGGATGCGGCACTATCAAATGGCGGTACAATTTTCAGTGAAGATGGAAAAAAAGTTACTATAAATTCAGAGGAATGGATTGAAGCATGGGATGGATTTGGTAAATGGATTCATGATGATAAGACTATGGCAATCCATTCTGGTGGACAGGGCTGGGAATACTGGTACCAGACTATTGATGATGTTATTCAAAACAAGGCAGGTGGCTACACTGGTTCATCAGGAGATCAGGCAGATTTGGATTTCTCTATTGTAGGCGCAATTGAGCAGCCGGCATGGAAGAATGGTACTGAGTCAAAGCCTGTTGCCAGGGCATTAATATTAAGCATACTTGCAAAGTCTTCAGAGGAAAAACAGGCAGGAGCATATGATTTCATGAAGTATTTTACCAATGTTGAAAATCAAGTGAAATGGTCCATGTCGACCGGTTATGTACCGGTAAATAAAGGAGTGTTAAATGATGATGATTATATGAAGTATACTAATGAAAACCCTCAAGCACTTGTACCATATACTCAGGCAGAACATGGTTCAATTTATCCATATGATCCAACAAATGGCGTTGTAAAGGATGCATTGAAAATTGCAGCTGATAAGGTAGAAATAGATGGTGTGCCTGCAAAGGAAGCTTTGGATGAAGCACAAAAGACAGCACAAAAAGCCTTAGATGAGGTGTTGACTGACAAAAAATGATAAAATGTTGTATCCTTCATGTTCTAAGTACTAGACAAATTCCACAGAATATTAGATAATAGAAGCAAATTAGTTTTCATTTTGCATAGGAGGTCGGCATGAAGAAGAAAAAAATAGTTATTGCACTCGGACATGATGCTCTTGGAACAACTCTTCCGGAGCAGCACGAGGCTACAAAGCATACAGCAAAGGCAGTTGCAGATTTTATCAGGGACGATTATGAGGTTGTTATCACACACAGTAACGGACCGCAGGTGGGCATGATTCACACCGCTATGTCTGAGTTTTGCAGGATTTATCCTGAGTATACAGCTACGCCTACAGCAGTCTGCTCTGCAATGAGTCAGGGATATATAGGATATGATTTACAGAATGCTATCCGTACAGAGCTTCTGGGCAGAGGCATTTACAAGACCGTTTCTACAATACTTACACAGGTGGTTGTTGACCCATATGATGAGGCTTTTTATCATCCGACAAAGATCATCGGCCGTGTTATGACAGAGGCTGAGGCTGAGGAAGAGGAGAAGAAGGGCAACCATGTGACACAGGTTGAGGGAGGCTACAGAAGAGTTGTGGCAGCGCCAAAGCCTGTTGATATAGTGGAAAAGGATGCTATCAAGGCTCTTGTTGATGCAGATCAGGTTGTTATCGCATGCGGCGGCGGCGGAATCCCTGTTTTAGCACAGGACAATAAGCTTCAGGGCGCAAGTGCTGTTATAGAGAAGGATCTTGCAGCAGGAAAGCTTGCAGATACTCTTGATGCTGACAGACTTGTTATACTTACAAGCGTTGACAAGGTGTGCCTGAACTACGGCAAGGAGGATGAGAAGCCGCTTGACACCATGACTGTCGAGGAGGCAAAGAAGTACCTTGCAGCAGGCGAGTTTGATGAGGGTACTATGGCTCCAAAGATTGAGGCGGCTATCGACTTTATCGGTGACTCTGCCATCCGTTCAGTGCTTATCACAAAGCTCAACAAAGAGGGCAAGACAGTTTCAGGTGGTATGGGCACTTTAATTACAAAGTAGAGCTTAATTGTTATAATTCACATATATCCCACACGTCTATATGCATTTTGCAGAGCAGATGTGTGGGATTCTAAATAAAAAGAGTAAGATAGAAGGTAACACAAAATGAGTGAGAAAAGGCTTCAAAAGAGAGATGAAATCTCAGACGAGTACAAATGGAAGCTTGAGGATATGTATGAGACAGATGAGCTGTGGGAGGCTGAGTGCGAAAAAGCGTCACAGCTTGCAGAAAAGCTATCCGGATTTAAGGGACATCTGGCCGACAGTGCAGCAACGCTGCTTGATTTTTTTAAGAAGCAGGATGAGCTGTCTTATTATTTGGAGCGCATAGTGGTATATGCGAACGAGCGCTCGCATCAGGACACGGCTGTGTCGAAATATCAGGCATATGTGTCAAAGGCTGAGACACTGACTGTTCAGGCATCCGGGGCACTGGCATTTGCGAGTCCGGAGATTTTGCAGATAGAGGATAAAAGGCTTGAGAGCTTTTACAGTGAGAGCAAAGAGCTAGTGCACTATAAGCGTGCAATTGATGAGATAATGCGCCAGAAAGCACATACCTTATCGGCTGCAGAGGAGAATATCCTGGCGCAGTGTGGTGAGATGGCTGCGGCGCCGGAGAATATTTTTGGCATGTTCAACAATGCGGATATCAAATTTCCGTATATCACTGATGTTGAGGGAAATAAAATCCGTATCACGCACGGCAATTTCATAGATTTTTTAAGCAGCAAGGATAGAAGCCTGCGCAAGCAGGTGTTCCGCGGAGTGTATGATTCGTACAAGAAGTGGAGCAATACTGTTTCGATGATGTACATCAGCAAGCTGAAAAATGACACTTTTTATGCAAGGGTCAGAAAATATGACAGCGCAAGGGCCATGTATTTATCCGGTGGCGATATTCCGGAGAGTGTCTATGACAATCTGATTGAGACGGTTCACGCACATCTGCCGGCTCTGCACAGGTACATGGCGCTTAGGAAAAAGCTTTTAGGTGTGGAGCATCTGCATATGTATGATTTGTTTGCACCGATTGTGGACAATGTACAGACCACCTACACCTATGATGAGGCAAAAAAGCTTGTGGCAAAGGCGCTTAAGCCTATGGGCGATGAGTATGTCAGCACACTTAAGGCTGGCATGGAGAGCGGCTGGATAGATGTATATGAGAATGAGAACAAGAGAAGCGGTGCGTATTCATGGGGCGCTTATGGCACACATCCGTATGTGCTTTTGAACTATGCCGACAATCTGGACAGTGTGTTTACGCTGGCTCATGAGATGGGACATGCGATGCATACATACTATTCAAATGAGCATCAGAGCATCACCTACGCGGGATACCTGATTTTTGTGGCAGAGGTTGCATCCACCTGCAATGAGTCGCTTCTAATGCACTATATGCTTGAGCATTGTGAGGATGAGAATGAGAGAAAATATCTCATGACACATTTTCTGGACGGCTTCAGGACGACACTTTTCAGGCAGGCGCAGTTTGCTGAGTTTGAGCATATAGCTCACCGGAAAATGCAAAAGGGCGAGCCGGTTACCAAGGATGTGCTAAATGAACTGTGGCATGAGCTGAATGTGCAGTACTACGGACCGGATATGCGCGTGGATGATGAGATATCATATGAGTGGATGCGCATACCGCATTTTTACACACCGTACTATGTATATCAGTACTCGACGGGCTATTCGGCAGCAGTTGCTTTTTCAAAAAAGATACTTGAGGAGGGAAAGCCTGCTGTGGATAAGTATATAGGAAATTTCCTGTGCGGTGGATGCTCGAAGAATCCAATCGAGCTGCTAAAGAGTGCCGGTGTCGATATGAGCACACCAAAGCCTGTGGATGATGCACTCAATGTATTTGAGGATTATCTGAAGCAGTTTGAGACAGCAACTAAGTAAGGAGAAACATTTTTATGGAAAGAATTAAAAGCTTTACAATTAATCATAATATTCTTAAACCTGGATTTTATATTTCAAGAAAAGACGGAGAAATCGTTACATACGACCTTCGCACAAGAAAACCTAATGCAGGCGATTATATGTCCAATTCAGCTATGCACTCAGTGGAGCATATGTTTGCAACATGTGTGAGAAACTCTGAGATTGCAGATGATGTGGTATATTTTGGACCGATGGGCTGTCAGACAGGCTTCTACCTCGTAGTGAGGGATGTCGAGCCGGGGAAGGTTTTTGAAATCACAAAAGAGGTCTTAAAACAGATACTTGAGTATGATGGACCGGTATTTGGTGCATCAGCCATAGAGTGCGGACATTACGAGAATCTGTCACTTGACGAGGCCAAGAAGGAGTGCCGTGCATATCTTAAGGTGCTTGAGAGCCAGACAAATATGGAGTTTACTTATCCACAGTAAACGAGGACTAAAAATATAATAGCAAGATAGCAGGAATGGAGAAATAAAATGACAATAGGTGTAATTGGTGCAATGCAGATGGAGGTCGATGACTTAAAGGCTCAGATGACAGACACACAGACAGAGGTTTACAGCGGAGTGGAGTTTGTTGAGGGCAAAATCGGTGATCAGTATGTTGTTGCGGCAAAATGCGGAATAGGAAAAGTGTTTGCGGCAATATGTGCAGAGGCCATGATTTTGAAATATGATGTAGATATGATTGTCAATATTGGAGTGGCAGGAACTTTGACAAAGGACTTAAATGTGCTTGACGTGGCAGTAGCCACAAACGTGCTGCAGCACGATATGGATACATCGCCAATCGGAGATCCGAAGGGGCTTCTTTCAGGTATCAACATGATTCTGCTTCCGGCAGATACAAAAATGGTGGAGCTCATGTGCTCCTGCTTAGCTGATAGGAATATCAACTACAAAAAGGGCAATATCGCAACAGGAGATCAGTTTATTGCCACAAAGGAGCAGAAGGATTACATATCAAATACCTTTGATGCAATCGCAGCAGAGATGGAGGGCGGCAGCATCGGTCATGTGTGCTATGTGAACAAGGTGCCATTTGCCATTCTTCGCTCAATATCAGACGGCGATGGCGGTGAGACGGATTACCAGACCTTTGCGGAGAAGGCTGCGCATCAGTCGATTGAGGTAGTGCTTGAGTTCATCGGAAGAGCAGAAGAACTGAAATAGAGTTATTTTATTACTCATAATTTGTGATAGTAAAGAATAGTATATAGCATGAGTGAATACAGAGCATACATGCAAAATACAAAACTACATAATGGGACAAAACGAAAGAAACGCCGACACAGATTCCTTTTTGGAGTGCTGCTGTCGGCGCTTCTTATTACAGGCGCTTTATATGGCAGAGAGTATGACATATCACAGCTGAAAAATATAGAGGTGATGGAGACACTTAGCAGTGCTGTGAGTCAGTTCGGAGACAGAAAGCTGCCTGTATATTCGGTTCAGACAACAGAAAAAAAGATAGCCCTTTCATTTGACTGTGCCTGGGGAGCAGAGGATTTTGACAGTATGATGGAGACACTTGACAAGCACAACGTAAAGGCTACATTTTTTATGACAGGAGGGTTTGTGAGTGATAACCCTGAATATGTAAAGACGCTGGTTGAAAAAGGGCATGAGCCCGGAAATCACAGTGAGCACCACTATGATATGGCAACAATCACGGCAGGCGAGATGAAGACGGAGATAATGGATGTGCACAAAAAGGTCAAGGAGCTGACCGGAAAGGATATGAAGGTATTCAGACCGCCATACGGCTCGTACAACAATGAACTGATTGACACAGTGTATGGCTGTGACTATTATCCAATCCAGTGGGATGTGGATTCACTCGACTGGAAAAACTATGGTATGCAAAACATTATAGATACAGTGTGCAATCACAAAAGCCTGGATTGTGGCTCGATAATACTCTGCCATCTAGGCGCCAAATACACCTCGCAGGCACTCGATGAGATGCTCACAAAGCTGCAGGACATGGGCTATGAGATAGTTCCGGTATCAAAGCTGATCATGACAGAAGGCTATCATATGGATGCAAACGGTATGCAGATCAAGGACTGAGTAATTTCATAAATCAATATTTTAGTCAATATTTAGTCAATAATTTAGCCCCTTACGATATTGTTATTTACAGACAAGTGTGTTAAACTAAAACTATATTTTAAAGAAGCTGTGAGACAGCTATGGGGGTAAATTATATGACAGATACAGGTTTTTTAGTAGCATTCTTTATAGTTATTTTTTTAGTTATCATCTTTGCACTTGTCGCTGTAATCGGAGCTGTTACAAGTGCTGTTGCAGGTATCAATGATGATGAGGATGAGACAGAGGAAGAGGGCATCTGAAGCTGAAATAAATAAAAGATATTAAAAGACATTTAAGGACATCGAATTATATTAATCGTATAATTGGGTGTCTTTTTATTGTCAAAAACTCTTAAAAAAGTATAAACCAATTGAGTTGCAATCCGCCACATTGTATAATAAAAGTATAACAGCGAATTAAATTTATTGTGAAAATCGTAGTAATCACAATGTCTATCAAACTAAGGCAGGATATTATCAAGGAAAAGAAGAAGGAGGGGTCAGATGATATCAAGATATAGTGTAAAAAAGCCTTTTACTGTACTTGTAGGAGTACTGCTGGTAATAGTACTCGGTGTTGTATCACTTGGCAGGATGACGACAGATCTGCTGCCGGATATGAGCTTTCAGTATGCACTTATAGTGACAACAGATATGGGAGCAAGTCCACAGGAGGTGGAGAGCGATGTCACCGCGCCGCTTGAAGCAGCTATGGCAACTACGTCCAATATCAAAAACGTAAGCTCAATGTCATATAACAGCTATTCTCTGGTGACATGCGAGTATGAGCAGAATGCCAACATGGATTCTGTAGTGATAGAGATGCAGCAGAAAATAGATCAGGTCAAGGCTGGCTGGAAGGATGGAGTGGGTACTCCGACCATTATGAAGATAAATCCGGACATGCTTCCAATCATGATGACTGCTGTGGATATGGATGGGAAAAGCAAGTCGGAAATCACCGACTTTGTGGAAAACACACTTAAGCCTGCAATTGAGAGTACGGAGGGAGTCGCATCAGTGACTGCGACAGGTGAGCTCACCGAGCAGATACAGGTCACGATGAATCAGGCCAAGATAGATGCGCTCAATGAGAAAATAAATAATGCCGTTTCAAAGAAATTTGACGATGCAAAAAGTCAGATGGATGATGCAAGCGCAAAGATAGAGAGCGGACAAAACGCGATCACATCTGCATCGGATCAGATGAGCGCGGGAGTGGATACGCTAAAGGAGCAAAAGGCAAAGCTTGCAGAGCAGAAGACTCAGCTAGAGAGTACTCTTGCAAGCTTAAATGAGCAGAAAAGCCAGCTTGAAACAATTCAGTCAGCTCTTTCAGACTTCATGAATAGTGATACATATACAAAGACAATTCCGTCACTCAAAGAGGGCGCAAATGCACCGGGTGAAGCGGGCACAGCACTTAAAGCACAGCTTGAGCAGGTTGATAAGCAGATTGCAACACAGTTTTCAGGTCTCTCGGCGCTTGGAATCACCGTAAACACAGCAGATGATCTGCCTGCGGCAGCGTCAGCGATAGCACAGACTCTCATTCAGGTGAATACAGGTATAGAGCAGTGCCAAAGCGGGCTTGACCAGATAGCACAAGGAGAGACAGCACTTTTAGATGCCTATGATAATCTAAACAGTCAGGCAGCTATAAGCTCGATAAGCATAGGACAGCAGTCAGCACAGCTTGCAACAGCAGCGGCATCTCTTGACAGTTCAAAGAAGGAGCTTGAAAAGAGTAAGGATGATGCACTTGACAAGTCAAACTTAAATGCAGTTTTAACAATTGACTCGCTCTCTCAGCTGCTCGTCGCTCAGAATTTTGATATGCCTGCAGGCTATGTAAATGATTCAAATGGCACGCAGTACATAGTACAGGTGGGAGATGAGATAAAATCAATTGATGATTTAACAAATCTGGTGCTTATGGATATGAAGCTTGATGGAATAGCTCCTATTCATGTCGGTGATGTGGCAGATGTTGAGATGACTGACAACTCGGATGAGACATATGCGATAGTCAACGGTAATCCCGGAATAATGCTCTCCATGGAGAAGCAGACCGGCTACTCTACAGGAGACGTCACAGACCGTCTTTTGGACAAGCTTGATTCGCTGGAAAAGGAAAATGACGGATTACACACCACAGTGCTTATGAACCAGGGCGTATACATCGACATGGTTGTAAAAAGTGTGATGCAGAATATGATAGTGGGAGCAATACTTGCCATTTTCGTATTGCTTTTGTTCTTAAAGGATATAAAGCCAACACTTGTTATTGCAGCATCTATACCGCTATCGGTTATTGTGGCAGTGGTGCTTATGTATTTTACGGATATCACCTTAAATATCATTTCAATGTCGGGACTTGTGCTTGGAATAGGAATGCTTGTGGATAATTCAATCGTAGTAATCGAGAATATCTACAGATTAAGGGGAGAGGGATATTCGGTAAAGAAGGCGGCTGTTGAGGGTGCAAATCAGGTAGCAGGAGCCATTTTTGCATCTACACTTACCACGGTAAGTGTGTACGCGCCAATCATTTTTACTGATGGAATCACGAGACAGCTCTTTGTAGACCTGGCACTTACTGTGGCATTTACTCTTATGGCATCTCTTGTAGTGGCACTTACATTTGTACCGGCAATTGCTTCAGGCATGCTCAAAAAGACGAAGGATATAAAGCATCCATGGTTTGACCGTTTTAAGGACTGGTATGGAAATGTGCTCGGCATATGTCTTAGATTTAAGCCGGTGGTATTTATTGCGGCAGTAGTGCTTTTAGTCGGCAGTGGCGCACTTTGCATGTCAAGGGGAATGACATTTATGGATATGGACATGGAGTCAAATCAGATTTCACTTACCATAGAGGCAAAGGATGACGAAAAGCTTGACTTCAAGCAGCTTACAGAGCTGTCTGATAAGGTCATGGACAAAATATCTGATATAAAGGTCATAGACACAATAGGAGCTACAGCAGGCGGCAGCTCGACCATGAACCTGATGAGCTCAGGAAGCGACAGCGTGAGCATGTATATATTGCTTGATGAGAAGTCGGATGTTTCATCGGATAAGGTAATAGATGAAATTGAAAAACGCACAAAGAATCTGGACTGCAAGGTAACAGCATCTTCACAAGCTATGGATTCATCAGAGTTTTTCGGAAGTGGTCTCTCTGTCAGGATTAAGGGTAATGATATAGACAAGCTGCAGAAGCTTGCAGGTGATGTGGCAGATATCCTTAAGGATACAAAGGGCGTGACAGATATAGATGACGGTCTTGGCGATACAACCAATGAGCTTAAGATAACTGTGGATAAGGAAAAAGCAGCAAAGTATGGCTATACGGTGGCTCAGGTATACCAGCTCGTATCCGGTGAGATATCATCTCAAAAGAGCGCAACAACCATTACGACCGACATAAAGGACTATGAGGTATACTTACAATCTGCAGAGCAGTCTGATGTGACTGTGGACGACATCAAAAACCTTACATTTACCTATAAGGATAATGATGGCAGTGAAAAGGAGATTCCGCTCAGTGATATCTGCACTATTTCGCAGGAACAGACACTGAGTACCATTCATCGAGATGCTCAGACAAGATATATTACAGTATCAGGTGCGGTTGATGAAAACCATAATGTAACATTACTAAGCGATAAAATTAAATCAAAAATTAATAAACTTAGTATTCCTGATGGCTATTCAATAGATATGGAGGGCGAGGATGAGACAATAAATGAGTCAATGAGTCAGCTTGGACTTATGCTTGTGCTTGCAGTGATATTTATCTATCTTATCATGGTGGCGCAGTTCCAGTCATTGCTTTCACCGTTTATTATCATGTTCTGTATACCTCTTGCGTTTACAGGAGGCTTTATAGCTCTTTTCATCACGGGAAATGAGCTTGGAATCATATCAATGCTTGGCTTTATCATGCTGGCAGGTCTCATTGTAAATAATGGAATCGTGCTCATTGATTACATCAATCAGGCCAGGAGAGAGGGCATGAGCAAGCATGAGGCAATCATAGACGCAGGCCGTACAAGGCTTCGTCCAATACTGATGACAGCGATGACCACCATACTCGCAATGTTTACATCGGCGATAGGTATCGGAGATGGCTCAGATATGATAAGGCCGATGGCAATCGCAATAATAGGAGGTCTCGTATACGGAACCATCCTTACGCTTATAGTAATTCCATGTATCTATGATGCGTTCAACAGAGAGAAGAGCATGGTAGAGGAAGAGCTGTAGCAGGATAGAAGGAAAAAGGCTGGAAATATAGAGAGTTGGAGGATTTTTACATGGCAAAGTATATTATGGCATTAGATGCGGGCACGACCAGCAACAGATGTATACTTTTCAATGAGAAGGGCGAGATGTGCAGTGTGGCACAGAAGGAATTTACGCAGTTTTTCCCGAAGCCGGGCTGGGTGGAGCACGATGCAGAGGAAATCTGGGCCACACAGCTTGAGGTGGCAAAGGAGGCAATGGCCAATATACAGCTGTCTCTTATACACATCTCCGAGCCCACGAGACGCTCATGAATATCGTAT
>ERZ1027285.432-NODE-432-length-11647-cov-3.638716_pt1 | contig 11647 bp, 9 predicted proteins | sample MGYA00519240_ERZ1027285 | MGnify/ENA primary metagenome ERZ1027285 (study PRJEB26926, sample SAMN06165018) | human gut metagenome | biome: ENVO:00009003; feature: ENVO:2100002; material: ENVO:00002003 | host: Homo sapiens | place: USA | collected 2012 ...
CGGCAGCGTCAGATGTGTATAAGAGACAGGTTCAGGCGGTCCATAACAGGCTTGTTCAGCAGGGCCTGTTTAGCACGTTTAGCTGCGTCCAATTGGACGATAAAGTCTGCCAGATTGCTGACTTTCTTAATCTGCCAATCACCTTTATCATTTTGCTGCATCAACAGCTCGGCAATAAAATCCTTTTCCAGCTCATTGTCGCGCAGTACCAAAGTTGCTTTGGCTGTTTCGCCTTCATGCTTGCTGAGCTTCAGATCTTTGACAGTAAGGTTTTGAATGGGAATGTGGCGTTCCAGGTTACGCTTCATAGCATCGGGTACGGGATCGGCCGGCTGCTTAGGAGCATTGTCGGGCTTAGCGGCAATTTTGTCCAGAGCCTCTTGCGTCATCAGGTCTACTACCGAAGGCTTCAGCATATGCAGAATGCCGAGTGCGAACGGGTTGGAGAAAACATTATCATTGTTGATTTTGCTTTCTGTCTTGATGATGTCCTCGAAAGCGTTGTCCATAACAGAGGGAACATCAACATAGCGTGAAAATTTTGCGCTGTCATGCTGCTGCAGTGCAACGCGCGCTTCGTTCAAGGCATAAGCCGGTGTACGGATAAAATAAAGAAAATAAAAGGCTGCGCCTGCAAGGGCAGCGAGCAGAATAAATACAACAAACCATTTCTTTTTGCTTTGCATGATTTTGACCTTCCTAAACTATATTAAAAGGCAATCGGAAAAATTCTTTGCCTGCATATATTGTAATCATCTTAAGGGCAGATTTCAATACCTACTACTAAAATATTTTATAAATTATTCCCTACTTCTTTTAGTGGGAAATGTTGCGGGAAGTGAGTGTAATTGGTTATAATATAATGATAGACTGATTTTACACGGAGGTATTTACATGAGTGATAAAAATAAAACCTACTGTCTGATAAATTACGGCTGCCAGATGAATGAATCCGATACGGAGCATTATGCAGGACAGCTGCAGGAGCTTGGTTATGCGCCTAATCCTGATTTTCATACCGCAGATATAATTATCGTCAACACCTGTTGCGTGCGCGAGAGCGCGGAAAAGAAAATTGCCGGCAAAATTGGCGAATTAAAGGCTGTAAAGCGTGCCAATCCGGATGTAGTTATCTGTGTTGCAGGCTGTATGGCACAGAAGGACGGCGAAAAGCTGCGCAAGAAGCATCCGCAGGTAGATTTGCTGCTGGGTACTGCTTACGTTAACGATTTTAAACGCTTGCTGCTGGAATTTCTGGCAGAGCGCAAGGCTGCGGTTTATACCGATCTGACTATTCACCAAAGTGAGTTTGAAGGTCATATGGTACGCCAAAGCTCCTTTGCTGCCTGGATTCCTATTATGTATGGCTGCAATAATTTCTGCACCTACTGCATCGTGCCGTATGTACGCGGACGCGAGCGCAGCCGCAGCATCGATAATATTGTTGCCGAGATTGAGGCAGCAGTTAAAGATGGCTACAAGGAATTTACTCTGCTTGGACAAAACGTTAATTCCTATGGCAAGGATTTTGGCGATAAGGATGCCTTCGCTAAGCTGCTGCGCCGTGTGGATATTATTCCCGGCGTTGAGCGTATTCATTATATGACCAGCCACCCGCGTGATATGAGCGAGGAGGTTATCAAGGCTGTTGCAGAATGTGAGCACATCTGCGAAAACTTCCATCTGCCGTTCCAGGCAGGCAGCTCGGAAATTCTTCGCCGCATGAACCGCGGTTACACGAAGGAAAAATATCTTGAGCTGGTTAAGCTGGTACGCAAGTATGTGCCGGACGCAACGATTACCACAGATATTATTGTAGGCTTCCCCGGCGAAACCGAAGAGGATTTTGAAGAAACTTTGGATGTCGTGCGTCAGGTTGGCTTTACCTCTGCTTATACCTTTATTTATTCCAAGCGCAGCGGTACACCTGCAGCTAAAATGGAAAACCAGGTGCCGCTGGCAGTGAAGAAGGAACGTTTGAACCGTTTGATGGCGCTGCAGAACGAAAACAGCCTGAAGTGCCATGAAAAGCTGGTAGGTCAGACTGTGGAAGTATTGGCAGAAGGTCCCAGCAAGCAGAAAACAGTCTGGAACGGACGCACACGCACAGGAGTTCTGGTGCTGTGGCCGATTGAAGATAAGCAATACGAGGTAGGACAGAAGGTTAACGTGCAGATTGAAGCTGCGCAGACATGGCTGGTGAAAGGTAAGGCGGTTGATTAATGGCTGCTGCAAATGTTACGCCCATGGTACAGCAATATATGGCAGTGAAGCAGGAGCATCAGAATGAGCTGCTCTTCTTTCGCTTGGGCGATTTTTATGAAATGTTTTTTGACGATGCTATTACAGCATCGCGTGAGCTTAATTTAACACTGACCAAGCGCTCCAACGGCATGGAGCATATGCCGATGTGCGGTGTGCCGTATCATTCGGTGGACGGCTATATCGCCAAGCTGATAAAAAAAGGCTATCGCATCGCCATCTGCGAGCAGGTGGAGGATCCCAAGCTAGCCAAAGGTATTGTCGAGCGCAAGGTTATTAAAATTATCACTCCGGGAACGGCGCTGAACGAACAGCTTCTGGAGGATAAGCATAACCGCTATCTGGTATTTTTACAGCAGGACCAGGACAAGGGAATGTGCCTGGCAGCGGCCGATGTAACTACGGGCGAGTGCGAATGGTTTCTTGACCAAACGTCGGAAAGCTTTTTGAATATCACCGAGCAGCTTTATCGCCTGCAGCCAGCGGAGCTTGTTGTGCATCTTACTTCGGATGATACGCGTGACAAGCTGCAGGAATGGCTGGCGGCAAGATTGCCGGAATGCGTTGTTACGCATTATGACGAGAGTACGCCGGAGGCTGATTATTTTACGCAGCACTTTGCCGGCAGTGACGTGCCGGATGAGGTACATAGTACGGTTGAGCTTTTGCTGCGTTATCTGCACGGAACGGTAATGGCCGATTTGAGCCATATTAACCGCCTGGTGCGGATTGAACGCAACAGCTTTATGAACCTTGATGTGACCGCTATCCGTAACCTGGAGTTGGTTCGCAATATGACGGATGGCTCGAAGCGCGGTACGCTGCTGCAGGTACTGGATTTTACCAATACATCGATGGGTGCGCGTCGTCTGCGCAGTTGGATTGAAAGCCCGCTACTGGATGTGGGCCGCATTTATGAGCGTCAGGAGGCTGTAGCCGAGCTTGCTGCAGCCGCAGAGCTGCGCGAAGCGATTGTGGCGCAGCTGAAGGCGGTGGCGGATCTGGAGCGTATTGTCAGCCGTATTGAGGTGGGCAGTGCCAATGCCAGGGATTTGGTAGCACTGCGCAATTCCTTAAGCGTGCTTCCGGGCCTGAAGGGCATCCTGGAAGGCTGCAGCAGCGGACTGTTGCGCAAGCTGTGGAAGGGCCTGCATCTGCACGAGGAGCTGGCTGCAAGACTGCAGCAGGCGATTGTCGATGAGCCGCCGTTTTCTGTTCGCGAGGGCGGCATGATTCGCACCGGCTATAATCAGGAGCTGGATGAGCTGCATCTGATTGCTGCCGACAACAAAACCTGGATGCAGAACTTTGAGCAGAAAATCAAAGAGGAAACCGGCATTAAAACCATGAAGGTTGGTTTCAATAAGGTTTTCGGCTATTATATCGAGGTAAGCAAGGGACAGAGCAGCAGCGTGCCTCCGTACTTTGTACGCAAGCAGACGCTGGTAAACGCGGAGCGCTATATTGTTCCCGAGCTTAAGGAGTTCGAGAATAAGATTCTCGGTGCCAAGGAAAAAATCGAGCAGATGGAGTATTATCTGTTTGATGAGTTGCGTACACTGATTCGCGGCAAAATCAAGGAGATTCAGGAAACTGCCCGCGCCGTCAGCTACATTGATGTGCTGACAGGCTTGGCAGAGGCTGCCTATAAATATAATTATGTAAGACCTGAGCTGAATAATAACGGCGAAATCAAGATTGTTGACGGACGCCATCCCGTAGTAGAGCGCTTGCTGGAAAAGGAGATTTTTGTTCCGAACAATACCAATCTGAATAATACCGATGAGCGCATGATAATTATTACCGGTCCGAATATGGCAGGTAAATCAACCTACATGCGTCAGGTGGCGCTGCTGGTGCTGATGACGCAAATCGGCAGCTTTATTCCTGCGCGTCAGGCGAGCATTTGCCCGGTAGATAAGATTTTTACGCGCGTCGGTGCCAGTGATGATCTGGCAACAGGCCAGAGCACCTTTATGGTGGAGATGAATGAGGTAGCGCAGATTTTGAAATACGCTACGAAAAACAGTCTGATTATCCTTGACGAGGTGGGCCGCGGTACCAGTACCTTTGACGGCATGAGTATTGCCCACGCAGTTATGGAATATATCCATGACCGCATCAAGGCAAAGACGCTGTTTGCTACGCATTATCATCAGCTGATTGCTTTGGAAAATGTGCTGAGCGGAGTAAAGAATTATTCCGTTGCCGTTAAGGAAAGAGGCAAGGATATTATCTTCCTGCGCCGTATTGTGCCGGGCGGAACCGACCGCAGCTACGGCGTACATGTTGCACGCCTTGCCGGTCTGCCGAAGAAGGTGCTGGAGCGTTCGGAAGAGCTGCTGAAGGAATATGATAATGATAACGGCCACGTGCAGCAGCCTGCAGCTGCTGCAGCGCCGGATAATATGATGGGCTCGCTGTTTGGCAGTTCTATTGCCAATGAGCTTTTGAAGCTCGATGTTATGAGTATGACACCGATTGAGGCGATGAGCGCCTTGTATAAATTGCAGGATGAAGCAAGAAAGGAGCTGGGTAAATAATGGCAGAAGAGCATGCCGTCCGTTTGTTGGATACGAATACCGCCAACCAGATTGCTGCCGGCGAGGTTGTAGAAAAGCCTGCGTCCGTAGTAAAGGAATTGGTTGAGAACGCACTGGATGCCGGTGCGGATAAAATTGAAGTAACGATTTTTGCCGGCGGTACGGAATATATCAGAGTAACTGATAATGGCTGCGGCATGAGTGAGGCTGATGCCAAAATGGCTGTGCTGCGCCATGCCACAAGCAAGCTTACGAAGGCTGAGGATTTACTGAGCCTGAATACCTTGGGCTTTCGCGGTGAAGCCTTGCCCAGTATCGCTTCTGTTTCTAACTTTACGCTGCTTACCCGTCCGCAGAGCGAGGAATTCGCTACTTCTGTGCATATCGACGGCGGTGAAAACACGGAGGTTACGGCAAGCGGCGGCAGTACAGGTACTACCGTAATTGTAGAGAATCTGTTCTTTAACGTGCCTGCACGCCGTAAATTCCTGAAAACCGTGAGCACCGAGGGCCGTTATATCAGCGAGCTTTTGACAAGGCTGGCGCTCTCGCGTCCTGATGTGCGTTTTAAGCTGGTGAACAATGATAAAGAGGTGCTCAGTACTCCCGGTGATGGAGATTTGGAGCATGCGATTAAAGCACTGTATGGCAAGAATGTTGCCGAAAACCTTTTGGAGGTATCGCTGAACGATCCTAAGGTAAGAGTTAGCGGCTTTATCGGCAAGCCTACGCTGTTGAAGGGAACGCGCCAGTGGCAGACGTTCTTCGTTAACGGCCGTTGCATCGGCAGCAAAATGCTTTCCAAGGCTATGGACCATGCTTACCAGTCGCAGATTCCCAAAAGCGGCTTTCCCTTTGCTGTTATCAATATAACAGTTGATACAGCTAGCGTTGATGTTAATGTGCATCCGCAGAAGAGTGAAATCAAATTCAGTGATGATAGTCTTATTTACAAGGCTATGTATAAGGCGCTGACCGATGCGCTGACGAAGCCGATGAGCGCCCAAAAGACGCAGGTAACGCTGCTGCCGGATTCGGAGCTGAATGTGTTTGTTAAGCCGCAGCTGCAAGCTGTTTCTGTGCCGGTTGCACCTGCACCGCAGCCTAAGCCGGCGTATCAGCCGCCGCAGCCTGTGTTCAAAAGCGGCGCGGAGCAGATTTTCAAAACGCCGGAGCGTAAGGAGGAGCAGCCTGCACCTGCTTCCGAAAGTTTGCTGGTGCCTGAGCAGCCTGCGCCTATTGTGAAAAAGGAGCAGGGAGAGCAGCAGGCAATGTGGCAACCGTTTGATGATTTTGCCAAAACCGCCGCAACAGTTTCCTACAGCAAGGGCTATCAGGAGCCTGTGTTGGAGGTACATGAGGCGCGCAGTGAATTTGCCAAACCGCAGCCGGCGGAGGCTGCACCTGTGCCCAACAGGGAAACTATTGCTTTTACCGATACCGACAGTGGTATGGATACTATCTGGCCGATTGGTCAGGTTGATAAAACCTTTATTATTGCCCAAAGCGAAACAACGCTTTATCTTATCGACCAGCATGCTGCCCATGAGCGTATTCTTTATGACAAGCTCGTGGCTTCGCATGAGCAGATTCCGTCGCAGCAGCTTTTGATGCCGCTTTATGTGGATATGGCTGCCGATGATATTGCATTGATTGAGGAGCACAGGGACGAATTTCTGGCTTTGGGTGTGGATGCTGCCAGCGCCGGCGAAAGCCTGCTGCGCGTGAGCAGTTTGCCTGCGGATATCAAAGCTGATGCCGCTGAGGATTTTATCAATGCTATCAGCAAAATGCTGCGGGAAATGCGTAATGTTAATGGCAGCGATTTGCGGCAGGAGGTACTGCACATGACTGCCTGCAAGGCGGCGATTAAGGCAGGACAGCTGCTGAATATGCGGCAGATGCGTCAGCTGATTATTGATTTGTGCAATACTACGCATCCGTTTACCTGTCCGCACGGCAGACCTTGCATGATTGAAATTGACAGCAATCAGCTGTATAAAATGTTTAAAAGGACGGGCTTTTAATGCTTACAGGCAAAATTGGCGTAACAACGGCCAGAAATGCTACAGGCAGCGCCGCTGCAGCTCAGGCAAGGGCCTGGGCGGAGCAGCTGGGCGCAGTTTATGTGGAGCGTCCGCACAATATGGGCGTAGACGAGCTTATGGCGCAATATGACCTGGCAGCACTTGTCGTGGGAGAGAAGGAAGGCCCGCGTATTCATAGCACCACAGGCAGCTTTGCCTATCATCCGGGGATGGCGGTGCTGCGTCTGCAGCAGCTGAAGCGCGGTGCGACGGAGCATTTGCTGACGGCGTTGGACCTGCGTCCGGGGAAAAGAGTGCTGGATGCTACGCTGGGCCTGGCGGCGGATGCCGCCATCAGCGCTTATGCTGTCAGTGAAGCAGGAACGGTTGTTGGCCTGGAGGCTTCGCCGCTGTTGTATTTTGCTGTGAGCTATGGCCTGAAAAATTACGTTGCCGAGGATGCTGACCTGACGGCAGCACTGCGCCGGATTCAGCCGGTGCAGGCGTTGGCGGAGAATTATCTGGCGCAGTGTGCGCCGGACAGCTTTGACGTTGTTTATTTCGATCCGATGTTCCGCCATCCTGTCAATGGTGCCAAGGGTATGGAAGCATTGCGTCCGCTTTCCTACGAGGAAGCGCTGTCGACGGCAACGCTGCAGCTGGCGCTTAAAGCAGCGCCGCGCGTGGTTATCAAGGAGCGCAGCGAATATATTCTGCGCGAGTATGGCTGCGAGGAATTTATCGGCGGCAAATACAGCAGGATTAAGTACGGAATAATAAAAAGGTGATTTATGTTGCAAAAACCCAAGGTAGTTGTTATTTTAGGAGCGACAGCAACCGGAAAAAGTCATTGCGCTATTGAGATTGCCAAGCAGTTTCAGGGTGAAATAATTTCCGGTGATTCAATGCTGGTTTATAAAAATATGAATATCGGTACGGCGAAGCCTACTGCTGAAGAACTGGCGGCTGTGCCGCATCATCTGGTGGATATTCTGCCGCCGGATGCATCCTTCAGCGTTGTGGATTTTAAGGAGCGTGCAGCTGCGCTGATTACGGAAATCAACGCGCGCGGACATCTGCCGATAATTGCCGGTGGTACAGGACTCTATATTAAAGCGCTACTCGAGGATTATGCCTTTAATAATGCGGATGAGGACAGCGAGCTGCGCCGCAGGCTGGAGGCCGAGGCACAGGAAAAGGGCGCGTTGGCGCTGCATGCGCGCCTGCAGGAGCTGGCACCGCAGGAGGCAGAGCGCATTCACCCGAACAATGTACGCCGCGTTATCCGTGCGCTGGAATCGGCTATGCAGGGCGAGGCTGTTAACCAGTACGGCGCGCAGGAAAGTCCTTATGACGCTGTAGTTATCGGTTTGGAGATGGAGCGTCAAGCGCTGTACGAGCGCATCAACAGGCGTGTGGATTTGATGCTGGAGGCCGGTCTGGAGCAGGAGGTGCGCAGCTTGCTGGAGCAGGGAGTAGCGCCCGAGTGCCAGTCGATGCAGAGCATCGGCTACAGGCAAATGGTATGGTATCTTAACGGCAGTATGGATTATGCTGCTGCCGTAGACAAGCTGAAGCAGGCAACGCGCAACTTTGCCAAGCGGCAGATTACCTGGTATAAAAAAATGCCGTATATTCACTGGCTGCATTTGGATGATGAGCCTGATTATAAGCAGGCAGTGGCAGAAATTTCCGAAATACTTGTAGAAAGTGGCATTTCGGTGTAAAATATAAGTATAAAGAGGAGTGTAGGTTTTTAGGAATCTGTACTTCCGGAGATAACGAAATGAGTAGGAGGGGCTTTTAATGATTACTTCAGTAAAACCCGCAATGAATTTGCAAGACAGCTTTTTAAACCATGTTCGCAAGGAAAACCTGGGTGTTATCATCTATCTGATGAACGGTTTCCAAATCCGTGGCTTGGTAAGAGGTTTTGACAACTTTACTGTTATTATTGAAAACGAAGGCAAACAGCAGCTTGTTTATAAGCATGCTATTTCCACTATTTCTCCGGCAACTAATATTACTATTATGCAGCCTGAGAAAAAAGAATTTTAATAAAGTTATGATTACAAAGAAAAACGGCGCACAAGCGTTGTTTTTCTTTTTCTGAAAGAGATTGCATCCGGCAAAATTTGCAAGCGGCAAATTTGCGGGATGGAGGCAGGTTTTTATGTTTGACTATCTGGCCTTGTTTCAGGAATATCTGACGGTAGAGCTGGGACTGGCAAAAAATACACAGATGGCGTATATGCGTGATTTGCGCCTGCTGATGAAAAGCCTGCAGCTGAAGGCAGATGAGGAGCTGCTGCAGGTTTCGCGACAGCAGCTGATTGCCTATCTTGTGCGTTTAAAGCAGGAAGGCCGCGCTGCCTCGACGGTGGCACGCAAGCTGGCTTCGATTAAGGCGTTTTACCGTTTTCTGACGGCAGAACGCTATATCCGCCGTAATCCTGCCGAGGTACTGGAGGCGGCGAGCAGAGGATTGCATTTGCCGAAGGTGCTGAGCGTTCAGGAGGTCGAAAGGCTTTTGGATGAGCCTAATTTGGGAACCTTGGACGGTTATCGCGACAAGACGATGCTGGAGCTGTTATATGCTACCGGCATGCGTGTTTCGGAGCTGGTAAATGTGCCGGTGAAGAATGTTGATATGAAGATGCAATATGTCATTGTTATGGGCAAGGGCTCCAAGGAACGTATGCTGCCGTTAGGACGTACCGCGCTGCATTATCTGGAGCATTATTTGTCGGTAGTACGCCCGCAGCTTCTGCATGGCAAGCCGGATGCGGCTGCAGAGCTTTTTGTGACTGGCTGGGGCGGGCCGATGACAAGGGAGCGTTTTTACGAAATTATTGTGGCATACGGCAAGAGTGCAGGCATCAGCAAGCGCGTTACACCGCATATGCTGCGTCATTCCTTTGCGACGCATCTTTTAAATAACGGCACCGACCTGCGCATAGTGCAGGAGCTGTTGGGACATGCAGATATTTCCACCACGCAGATATATACGCATCTTGATGTGGAGCGTTTGCGTGAGGTGTATGATAAAACGCACCCACGGGCTTAGAAAGGAGAACACCTATGACAAAAGCAAGCAAGAAAAAATCCTCCGGCAGTAAATATGCTGTACTGATTTTAACAGCGGTTATTGCGATTATTGCCATTGGCTGCGGACTTTTTTATGCCACCAGCAACAGCAAGAAGGATGTTTTGGACAAGAAGGGTGACGAGCCGCAGACGGTAAGTCTGCTGGATGAATCTATAGAGGCACAGCGTCTGTTGGATAATATTTTGCTGCAGAAAAATAATTGGCAGCTGATTGAAAACAATCATGGCAAAAAGGATGTTGAGGTTGAAGAATCCGGTGCCAAGGTGCAGATTAACCAGCGTGAGCTGGCAGTTGGCGTACCCTCCGGTACAAGCCTTGCCGGTGCCTGCGACTGGCTGCAGACAAAGGCTGAGCAGGCCGGACTGGTTTATATCAGCGGCAAGCCTGCCAAATATAAAAAATGGGATGCCTATAAGGCTGAAATTGGTATTAAGGTTAAGGCCGGTGCAGGCAGCAAGAGCTTTGTAACGGATACTGTGATTTTCTTCCATAACAGTAACCTGACCAAGCAGGATAAGGATGTTAAGGATTTACCGGAGCAAAAGGCAGAAGAGGAGCAGCAGGGGACCGTCAGGCAATTCAGAGGAAAAGTAGCCATCGTTATTGATGACTGCGGTTATGATATGGTGCCGGTGCGCAAGCTGCTGAATACCGGTCTGCCGTTCAGCTATGCGATATTGCCGTATAAGCAGTACAGCAGCGATGTTCTGGAGATGGTAAAGGCTAAAGGACGTGTGCCGATGCTGCATCTGCCGATGGAGCCTATTGACCGCAGTGCTATGAGCGAGGGAGCTGCTACTATTCGTACGGATTTGTCTGCGGCGGAGAAGCTGTCCTTGACGCGGCGTGCGCTTAACAGTCTGCCGGGAGTGATGGGTGTAAATAATCACCAGGGCTCGAAGGCGACTGCGGATAAGGATACTATGCGAGTTGTTTTGCAGGAGCTGCGGCGGCAGAAGCTGTTTTTTGTGGACAGCCGTACAAATTCCGCTTCGGTAGCACGCAATATGGCGCAGCAGCTGGGTGTTTCTACGGCCCGTAACGATATCTTTTTGGATAACAGCTCTGACGTGCAGGCGATTCGTCAGCAGATATATAAGGCTTTCGCTATGGCGGAAAAGAATGGCAGCGTTATTGCTATCTGTCATGCCAGACCGAATACTGCCAAATGCTGGGAGATGTATGCGGCGGAGTTTAAGCGGACGGGGATAACCTTTGTGCCGGTGACGGAGCTGCTATATTAAAGTAGTATTAAGTATTAGTGTTGGGATTCAACTTCTTTCATAACTGAAAGAAGTTGCTAAGAAAGGTTCGCGCCTGATAACTGCGCAACTAACATATCGTTTCGCTCAGAAAAAATTTTCCCGTGCCCACAGGGCACAACGCAAATTTCGTGTGGAACCAGAACGAAACGTGCGGCGCCGATTTTGTTCGCAAGTAACCTTTATTTTTCGGTTGCCTTGTTTCTATGGTTCCGGACACTCATTTGCTAAAATTTTTATTTGCTGCACGATATATTTAGTTGCTTGCTCCGGTGTGTTGTTCAGGGGCTGTAATTCTTAAGAAAAAGTTTTTTTCTGTTTGTAAAATTCTAATTTACATAAACTGAATCGAGGTAAGAAAATGTCTAATTATGTAGAAGAAACAATCGGTAAATATGAAAAGTATATCAATCCCGCTCAGGCAAAGCTGTTCCGCTTTATGGG
>ERZ1027285.463-NODE-463-length-10943-cov-3.969140_pt1 | contig 10943 bp, 8 predicted proteins | sample MGYA00519240_ERZ1027285 | MGnify/ENA primary metagenome ERZ1027285 (study PRJEB26926, sample SAMN06165018) | human gut metagenome | biome: ENVO:00009003; feature: ENVO:2100002; material: ENVO:00002003 | host: Homo sapiens | place: USA | collected 2012 ...
ATATTACTCGTTCTTGCGAGCGGTTGTGGCAAGCAGGAAGATATTAAGGAATCTGCGATAAATAAAGATAATGATACAGTGATTCTTGCAGGCTATCGTCAGCTTGCTCCCGGTAATAAGGATGCCTATTATTGCAGCAGCTCATTAGGTGTTTGGGAGCCTTTGATTACCAAGGATAAGGATAATAAGCCTGCACCTTGTCTGGCGCAAAGCTGGGAGATGCAGGACAATGGTAAAATTTGGATTTTTCATCTGCGTAAAAATGTCCTGTTTCATAACGGAACGAAATTTAATGCGGATTCGGTGATTGCTAATTTTGACCGGATGAAAAAAGGTGTTAAGCGTTCAACCTTTTATGGCTTAAATATAGATGCATTTTATCCTTCGCTGTTGAAATATGAAAAAATAGATGACTATACTGTTAAACTGACCTTTAAAGAAGCGAATATTAATGAGCTGTATAAGATGACGGATTTCGGCAGTCCGATTTATGCTCCGGAATGCTTCGCTGAAGATGGTAATTTTAAAACCTTCGCAATAGGCACCGGACCGTATAGAATAATAGAAAATAAACTGAACAGTCATGTTAAGATAGAGCGTTATGATAATTATTGGGGTGAAAAGGGCAAAATAAAAACATTTATTGTGCGCAAAATACCTAATACGGATACACGTTATGCTGCATTAAAATCCGGCGAAATTGACGGCGTAACCGATTTGAATGCAATACCGCCTTTTTTAGCGGACGAACTGAAAAAGGATAGCAATTTTGTTGTTTATAAAAATAAATCGACGATGGTACGCTATCTGGCATTAAACGGTACTAAATTTCCTTTTAATGATGTCAGGATGAGGCAGGCTGTAAGTCTGGCAATTGATAGGCAGGATTTAGTTAATGCTCTATATATGGGCTATGCCATACCGACTGTTAACATTTTGAATTATTGCAGTCCGGGATATAAAGAGTTCCCAGTAAGGCATGACTTGCAAGAAGCGAAACGTCTTGCACATGAGGTGCTTGGAGATAAGCGTGTAGAGATTGTTTACGGAATTAACGGAGCGGAGCCTTTGCAAAAAGGCGAAGCAGAAATTATTGCTTATTGGCTGAAAGATATTGGTTTAGATGTTAAAATAAGAGTATTGGAATATGCAACCTTATTAAAAATGATACGGAAAGGAGAGTGTAATATAGTTCGTTTGCAAAAGGGTTTGGCTAACGGAGATCCGTATACTGCCTTGTATCCCTTTGTAATGCCTGACGGAGCGTTAAACAAGAACAATAGCGTTGCGTATGAAAATAATGAAATTGTTGAATTGATGAACGAGGTTAAGCATACTACGGATGAGCAGAAACGACGCGAGATATTCAATAGAATACAAGAAATTGCTGTTGAAGAGCAGCCGGTAGTTCCTTTGTTCAACGATATGGCAATTGCTGCGACCAGCAGTCGTATAAAAAATTACGGTGCCATCAATAAAATTGAACTTGTAACAGATGATGAGTAAAATTTGTAATGATATATTATGAAGAGAGGAAAACTCTATGAACCAATATTATCAGGATAACATGCTTTTTGGCATGAACCCTTCAAGCTATCTGCATCGCTACGCCGTCAACGGCAAGGTGTCGGGAAATCTTGCCTGCATCAGCGAAATTAAAAATGCCGCCGTAGTCTTGTACAGTCCGCGTGGCTGCGGCTTTCATTATCGTTGTCATGTGCGCAGCGGCCAAAGCCCGGTTTATGAGCTGGAATGTGCGGATTTGCGCAACAATGATGTAATTTTCGGCGGTGAAAAAAAGCTGACGGCTTTACTGCAAAAGGTGGAGCGTGAGCAAAAGCCGGAGATTATTTTTCTGCTGCCTTCCGTGGTGTCGGATATTATTAATGATGATTTGGCAGGCCTGGCCTGCAGCCTGCAGCCGCAGTTTAAAGCAAAGCTTGTGCCGATTACGTCGCAGGTTTTTTCGCATATGGACAAGAGCAACGGCCGCAAGGTTTTGCGTGAAAAGGCTTGCCAAAAGCAGAAGCAAAAGTTTTCTTCCAGTGCGGTCTATCCCGGCTGCGGTTATGTAGAGGTGATGGATGCGCTGGTTGAGCAGGTGATGGAGCCTCAAAGCGTAGAGCCGTTGAGCGTAAATATTGAAGCCTTTGTCTGGGGCTATAATGGTGAGGATAAGCTGCAGGGCATGAGCGATATGCTGCAGAAAATGGGAATTACCGTTAATGCTTATCTGCCTGCCGCTGATTTGCAGACAATCAAAAGGGCTCCGCAAGCAGCGCTGAATATAGTACGTCGCAAGAAGTGGGCGTTGGCGATGGAGCAACGCTTTGGCACGCCGTTTCTGCATGTTGCCGATATGCAGGAGTGGCATGGCATTGAAGGAATCAGTGATTTATACAGGCAAATAGGAAAAATGCTTGGCTGCGAGGATGCTGTTGAACACGTTTTGCAGGAAGAATATGAACGGGTTGCCGCCCGGTATCAGGAGCTGCGTGCGGAATTTGCCAAGTATAAGTTTTGCCTGATTGCGCATGGTATTGCATATTTGCCAGATGCTTTGCGTGTTTATCAGCAGGATTATGGTCTGCCGATTACGAAAATATGCATTATCATGAATCCCTCTTACCAGGCGGAAACCGGTTTGGATGATGCAATGATGCAGAGATTTAAGGACAGAATTGAGCTTGCTAAGGCTGAGTATGGCTGTGATGCGGAAATTTTACTGGAGCCTTCGGAAGAGGCTTTGCGTGAAGCTGCGCAGAGCTGTGATTTTGTTATCTGCAACGGTCATCCGCGCTATGCTTCTTTAAATGTTCCGGTGCTCTATAATTTGTTTGACCGTTCGGTGTGGAATTATCAGGGCTTTGTGGATATTATGGAAGAGGTTTGGCAGATGCTGCAGCAACCGCAGCGTACAGGAAGCAGTCTTTTGCTGAGCAAGCTGGCCTATGACCCGGTATTTTATCCGATGCGCGAGGCTGATAAAGACAGTAAAGCATCACGCGAGCTGTATAGCAGAGTATGGAGGCAGAGAAAATAATGAAACCATTAAGTAGCTGTGCGTTGTTTGGTGCTGTGCGTGCTCTTGGCGGTATTAAGGATGCCTTAATCCTGCAGCATTCGGTTGTCGGCTGTCAGTGGGGCAGCCTGGCATTCAGATATGCAGGCAAGCCTTATGATGTACGTCAGGCCTCTGATGTTATCTATGATGAAGATGTTGTTAATGGCGGCGAGAAGGTCTTGCGCAAGGCTTTGCAGGAAGCGGAGCGTATTTTTGCGCATTGCGGTGCGGTATTTGTAGTCAGCGGCTGCGTGCCGAATATGATCGGCGATGATGTGGACGGTATTTTGGCTACTACCGAAGGCTCGCAAAAATTATTGCATGTAAAAGCGCCGGGATATGCAGGAAATATTGACAGCGGTGTGGAAACAGCTTATTTAGCGTTGCTGCCCTTGCTCCGAACCGCGGAGAAAAAACATGCTGCCACGATAAATATTTTTGGCATAATGAACGATGATCCTTATGCTGATAATGATTTGGAAGAGCTGAAAAAATTTTTAGGTTCCAAGGTTAAAATTAACTGCGCACTGCAGGATTGCAGCTTGCGCGATATTGCAGCAATGCCGCAGGCAGAGCTGAATATCTGCTTTGGCTATGGTGAGCTGTTGGCACAAAAGATGCAGGAAAAATTTGGCGTGCCATATATCAAATGCGCTTATCCTTATGGTGTGGCAGGCATGCAGAAGTTTTTGTGTCAGTTAGGCGAAGCTTTGAAAATTGATTTTTCTGATGAGCTTGACGAACTGGAAGCAGCGGCTGAAAAGCTCGTTTATCGCTGTGCGGATTATCTGGTGAATTTATACCAGCTGCCGGTGGCTTTGGCTACGGACAAGGCACATTTAGCGGGCTTACAGAGCTTTTTTGCCGAAGAACTGGGCATGCGCGTTGTTATTGCAGAGGACACTGCGGAATTTAGCTTGGATAAAATGGCAGAGGCTGCAGCAAAGCACAAGCCTGTATTGTTTTGCGGTTCTTCATTCTTAAATAATTTGGCTGAAAAATATCAGGTGCCGTTAGTGCGCTGTGCTTATCCTGCCTTTGACCGGCTGTGCTTTACCGATAATACGCTTGTAGGAGCGCGTGGCGCTGCCCTGCTCATTGAGCAGATTGTTAACGGTGCCTTGCAGCAGCAATATAAAATAGATGGCCGATATGCCGGCTTGCGTGAAAGTATTTGTGAGGTAAATCATGAGTGAGCTTGAAACACATCCCTGTTTTACAGCTAAATGCAGCGATTACGCCCGCATTCATTTACCAGTCGCACCCAAATGCAACATGCAGTGCAACTATTGCCTGCGCAAATACAGCTGTGTGAATGAAAGCCGTCCCGGTGTTGTGGCTCGTGTCATGGTGCCGGAGGATGCAGTCGACTGGTATCTGCAGATGAAGGACAAGGTGCCGAAGCTGACGGTAGCAGGCATTGCCGGCCCCGGCGATGCACTGGCCAACTGGACGGCGGTCAGCAGAACGCTGAGCATGATTCGTGAGGCTGATAAGGATGTTTTCTTCTGCCTTTCGACTAATGGTCTTTATCTGCCGAAGTATGCCAAGGAGATTGCAGCTTTGGGCGTTGATTATGTTACGGTGACGGTGAATGCAATTACAAGCAATACAGGGGCGCATATTTACAGCTTTATTAATGATGAAGGCAAAAAATATGTCGGTGAAGAGGCTGCTGCGCTGCTTTTAGAAAGGCAGATAGAAGGCTTGCAGCTGCTTGGTGAATACGGCGTGAAGGTGAAGATAAATACGGTGGCGATACCCGGCGTGAATATACAAGAAATCCCGGCGATTGCCAGACGTATGGCTTTGCTGGGAGCAAAGCTGCAGAATATTTTACCGATGCTGCCGGTGGAGGGAACCGGCTTTGCGCATCTTGCGGAGCCTGCGGCCGAAGAAATTATGCAGCTGCGTAATGTTTGCAAGCAGTGGATGCCGCAGATGCAGCATTGCAACCGCTGTCGTGCAGATGCCGTGGGCGCTTTGAATAATCCCTGCATTATAGAAGAAAGCTGAAATTGAAAATCCGTGTAAACAGAAGTCTGACTTTTGTTTACACGGATTTTTGGCTTTAATATGATATTTAATTTGACGGCATATTCTGCACTTGCTACAATTAAATTTGTAATATCTCATCTGTAAGGGAGAAGCTAATGGATTGTACTGCGATTATTTTGACAATAGGTATTATTTTTGCCGCGTCGTTTTTTTCTACTGTTTCCGGCTTTGGCTTTGCTTTGGTGGCTATGCCTGTGCTTACTTTGGTGATGTCGGTAAAAGCTGCGGTTATTTTTGTACTGCTGTTGAATTTGGTTCTGCGGGCAATTACTATGTACAGGGTGCGCGACGGCTTTGATAAAGAAACCGTTATTTTGACTACATTAGGAAGTATCATGGGCATGCTTCCGGGAAGCTGGGTACTGAAGGTACTGCCTGCGGCACAGCTGGAAGTGTTTTTAGGAGCAGTGCTTGTGGTCGCCACGATTTTGTTGAGCCTGCAATGTACGTTGCCGATAAGAAATAAAACCTGCGGACGTTTGGGTGCGGGAATTTTGAGCGGCTTTTTCGGTGCATCTACCAGCGTCAGCGGACCACCGCTGGTTTTATATTTTCTTAACGAAAAGCTGCCTAAGGATGTTATGCGGGCTAACATGATCTGGTTCTTTGGCTTAAGCGGCTTTTTAACAGTGCTGGTAAATTATTTTTACGGTAATGTCAGCGGTACTGTTGATTGGAGTTTGCTGCTGTACACTATACCGGTGATGCTATTGGCTATCTGGTTGGGAGAAAAATTTTTCTATCGCCTGAATCAGCATCTGTTCCGTAAGCTGGCGTTGGCGGTGGTGCTTATAGGAGCGCTGATGCTGCTGTGGAGCGGGTGGCAAAATTTATAAGTAGGCTATACTGTGTCTTATAAATCAGCAGTAAAACTTTGTGTTAATGCTTTGAAGATAGTGTTATTACTGTAACCTAGTTTACAATAATAGTGCGATAAGATAAAAAATAAATAAAATTAAGCTTTTTCCTTGACGTTTGCGGAGCAGGAGGAGTAAAATAACCTCAATCGCTGATTGCGGCGATAAATTTTGAAGCACAAGGAAATGCTGAAGTTGTTGCAGGTGAAAATGATGGAATCTAAAATGATGAACACTGCAATTGAATATGGTTTTTATTACGCACCGGTATTTAACTATTATTTTAGCACCGGTTATTTTGCATGGGAAAAATCATATAGCAGTAATCATCGTATTGGAGACTATAAATAGTATTTGTGAGCGCAGTGCTTGCAATTAAGATTTGGCTTTTACAGCAGGCTCTTTTACGGGAGCCTGCTTTTTTTGTAGCATGGTAGCTTATAGCAAAGGGTAAATTAAATGACAAGGGTGTCAGAACGAAGGGGAGATAGTTTATGGTAATAGTATTCAAGCCGGGAGCGCCGGAGGAAAATAAAGCGAAGATGCGCAGCAATTTGGAAAGCAAGGGCTTCCAAATTAACGAAATCAATGGTGTCAACATGACCATCTTCGGTATCATCGGCGATACCAGCACACTTGATATCAATATGCTGCGTATTGATGATGCGGTAGACAAGGTAATGCGAGTGCAGGAGCCGTTCAAGCGGGCCAACCGCATGTTCCATCCGCAGGATTCCGTGATTAATGTCGGCGGTGTTGAAATCGGTGGCCGCAAGATTCAGGTTATCGCAGGTCCGTGCTCTGTAGAAACACAGGAGCAGGTTACGGATATTGCCAAGTCCATCAAGCTTGGCGGCGCTTCAATGCTTCGCGGTGGAGCCTTCAAGCCCCGCACCTCGCCATATTCCTTCCAAGGCTTGAAGGAGGTTGGCCTGGAATATTTAAAGGGTGCCAAAAAGGAAACAGGCCTGCCGATTGTTACAGAAATCATGTCACCTTATATGATTGAGCGCTTTGTAGAAGATGTAGACTTGATTCAGGTTGGCGCCCGCAATATGCAGAACTTCGATCTGCTTAAGGAATTAGGCAAAACCAATAAGCCTATTCTTTTGAAACGTGGTCTGGCGGCAACGATTGAGGAATGGCTGATGGCAGCGGAATACATCATGAGCGAGGGCAACGAGAATGTTATCCTTTGCGAACGCGGTATCCGCACCTTTGAAACCTACACACGCAATACGCTTGACGTAAGCGCAATTCCTGCAGTAAAAAGACTCAGCCATCTGCCGGTAGTTGTTGACCCGAGTCATGCAGCAGGCATGTGGTGGATGGTAGAACCACTGGCTAAAGCAGCGGTTGCAGTTGGTGCGGACGGTTTGATTATTGAAGTACATAACAATCCTGAAGCAGCATGGTGCGATGGTGCCCAATCCTTGAAACCGGACCGTTTTGCTAAGCTGATGGGCGACCTCAGAGGCATTGCGAACATTGTCGGCAGAGAGTTATAATAGTAGTATGGCAGATTAGGAGTGATTTTTTTGGAAGCTGATTTTGGTGGCGAAAATAGAAGTACAAGGTGGCAGGAGCTCAGCTTTGCTATCGTTGGCTTGGGGCTGATTGGCGGCTCCTATGCCAAAGCATTGCGCAAGTTGGGCGTTAAGCAGATTATCGGTATAGAGCGTGATGCAGCAACATTGCAGGAAGCGAAGCAGCAGGGGTTGGTTGATATTGGCATGACTGAGCCTGATAACCGACTTAAGGAGGCCAACGTAATTATCTGCGCTATTTATCCTGAAGCAATCGTGGGCTTTATAGCTGCAAACGTTGATTTCTTTAATGAAAGCGTTTTGCTGACTGATGTTGCAGGCATTAAAAACGATATGATCAGCAGAGGGCAGGCACTTTTAAAGGATGGCATGGAATTTATTTCCGGCCATCCGATGGCCGGACGTCAGGGCAGCGGCTTGGGCATGAGCGATGCGCATATTTTTCAGAATGCGAATTACATCATCGTGCCGGAAAAGCATAACACACAGGCTGCTGTCAGCTGGCTGGAGCAATTTGCTTTGGCTCTTGGTTGCAAGCATACGGTGCAGGTAACACCGGCGCAGCATGATGCCACGATTGCCTATACCAGCAATTTGCCGCATGTTACTGCGGTAGCGCTTATGGACAGCGCTTCCTTTGATGACAATACCAAGTACTTCGTTGCCGGCAGCTTCCGAGATGGCACTCGTGTAGCAGATATCAATCCTGAATTATGGTGCAATCTGTTCCTGGCTAACAGGGAAAAGGTTGCGGATGAAATAGACAAATATATGGAGCAGCTGGCGCTGTGGCGCGACGCTCTGCGCAGTGATGACGGCGAAAAGCTGAAGAAGCTGATGCGCAAGGCGGGAGCACGGAGAAGGGAGCTTTTTTAATGAAGAAAATTCATGTTGCATTAGGCGCTCATGCCTATGATATTGAAATAGCCGCCGGCCTGCTGCCGCAGGTCGGCTCTAAGGTTGCAGCTTTGCTGCCGAAGGCGCGCAAGGCTGCAATTATCAGCGATACAAATGTTGCACCGTTATATGCAGCAAAATTACAGGCTAGCCTCGAAGAGGCTGGCCTTGTTGTGCATAAGGTGGTAATTGAAGCCGGTGAGCAGAGCAAGAATATGCAGGTGCTCAGCGATGTACTGGAACAGCTTGCTGCAGCAGGGCTTACGCGCACTGACGTTGTGCTGACGCTTGGCGGTGGTGTTGTCGGCGATTTGGGTGGCTTTGCCGCTGCCAGCTTTATGCGCGGCATTGCCTTTGTGCAGATACCAACCTCACTGTTGGCGCAGATTGACAGCAGCGTGGGCGGTAAGGTAGCTGTAGATTTAAAGGCTGGAAAAAATCTTGCCGGTGCCTTTTATCAGCCGCAGGCTGTTTTTATCGACACAGATTTACTGGCAACGCTTTCTACCAGATTTTTGCACGATGGTCTGGCAGAAGCGATTAAATACGGCTGCATTAAGGATGCAGCGCTTTTTGAAAAAATTGCCGGCTATGCTGATGATGCTGCGCTTTTGGCAGATATTGACAGTGTTGTTGCCACCTGCTGTGCAATAAAAGCGCGCATTGTAGAGCAGGATGAATTTGATACAGGCCTGCGTATGCTGCTGAATTTCGGTCATACCTTGGGACATGCTGTAGAGCAGCACTTCGGCTACAGCTGCTTTACGCACGGCGAGGGCGTGGCGATTGGCATGTATCAGCTGACTAAGCGCACCGAAGAGCTGGGAATGACAGCCAAAGGCAGCGCCGAGCGTATTAAGAGCGTACTTGAAAAGTATAATTTGCCGTTGACTGCGGGCGTAGAAAAAGCGCAGCTGCTTGATACAATGGCAAGAGATAAGAAAAAGAACGGCAACAGCATTACCCTCATTATTTTGCAGCAGATAGGCGAGGGCGTACTGCAGAAAGTAGATTGGCAGGAAGTGCCAAAGTATTTGGGGTGAGGCTAAATGGAAAAGGTAAAAATTTATCCTGCAAAATTGGCAGGAACGGTGCAGGTTCCGTCATCTAAAAGTATGGGACACAGAGAAATCATTTGTGCAGGTCTTGCAGGCGGCACCAGCATTGTCGATAATATCAGCATGTCCAAGGACATTGAAGCAACGATGCGCGTTCTGCGTGCTATGAACGTGAGTGTGGACGAAATTCCCAGCATGATAGAGGGACGTAAGGCTTTGCAGATTACGGGCACAGGTCATCCGATTGCGGCGGCAGATAATGTTGACTGTGGTGAATCCGGTTCGACCTTGCGTTTTTTCATTCCTTTGGGAGCAAATCTTGGCTGTCCGCTGACCTTTATCGGTCACGGCAAGCTGGTATCGCGTCCTTTGCAGGCGTATTACGATATTCTTGATAAGCAGTTTGTGCAATATTTTAATGATAACGGCAATCTGCCTTTGACTGTCAACGGTCACCTGATGCCGGGTAAATTTGAGCTGCCGGGCGATGTCAGCAGTCAGTTTGTCAGCGGTCTGCTTTTTGCTTTACCGTTATTAAAGGGCGACTCCGAAATTATCATTACTTCGCCGCTGGAATCTGCTTCTTATGTAGATATGACACTGAACTGCTTGTCGAAGTACGGTGTTAAAGTAGAAAATGTAGATGGTGCACATCGTCATTATCTTGTGCCCGGCAAGCAGCATTTTAAAGCGCAGGACAGCAAGGTTGAGGGCGATTGGTCGCAGGCAGCCTTTTGGACTGTCGGCGGTGCTTTAGGCGCAGGCATTACTGCAAGCGGTGTTGACTTTGCTTCGCTGCAGGGTGATAAGGCTGTGGTAGAAATTATGCAGCGCATGGGTGCTGATATTGCTAAAAATGCCGACAGCGTAACCGTAAACAGCGGTGCAACGCAGGCAACGATAATAGATGCTTCAAATTGCCCGGATATTATTCCTGTGCTTACCGTGCTGGCAGCAGTCAGTGAGGGAACAACGAAGATTATCAATGCAGGACGCCTGCGTATCAAGGAATGCGACAGACTGGCGGCTATGACGAGTGAATTAAACAAAATGGGCGCAGCTATTACGGAAGAACCGGAAGGTCTGACAATTACTGGCAAGCCGGAAGGATTGCGCGGTGGTGTAGAGGTAGATGCCTGGAACGATCATCGTATTGCTATGAGTCTGGCAATTGCTGCGCAGTGCTGCGCCGAACCGATTACATTAACCGGTGCAGGCAGTGTAAGCAAGTCTTATCCTGACTTCTGGGAGGATTACAAGAGCGTAGGCGGAAAAATTGAGGTACTGGCATGAGCGGAATTTTTGGCATGAATATAAAAATGGCGATATACGGCGAATCGCACGGTAAATCCATCGGCGTAGTGCTGGATGGACTGCCGCCGGGACTGGCCCTGGATGAAGCGGCGATTGCTGCCGAAATGGCGCGTCGTGCTCCCGGACAGAATGCGTTGAGCACAGCACG